>Ga0302298_10000001_pt1 | contig 92553 bp, 81 predicted proteins | sample III_Fen_N3_3_FD_198757 | JGI IMG/M metagenome (GOLD analysis project Ga0302298, IMG submission 198757) | Peat permafrost microbial communities from Stordalen Mire near Abisko, Sweden - III_Fen_N3_3 | ecosystem: Environmental > Terrestrial > Soil > Wetlands > Permafrost | place: Sweden: Abisko...
CCCGCCCTCGGCGGCGTCCTGATCCTGGGCGAGAAGGGCACGGCCAAGTCCACCGCGGTGCGCGGCCTCGGGCGCCTGCTCGGCGAGATTGAGGTCTACGAGCACGATCCCTTCAACACCGCGCCGGGCCAGCCCATCCCCTCGCAGGTCGCAAGGGTTCCCGGCCAGGGAGAGCCCCGCGTGGTGCGCCGGGCGGTGCCGCTGGTCGACCTTCCCATCTCGGCCACCGAAGACCGCGTGGTCGGGACGCTGGACCTGGAACGCGCCCTCAAGAGCGGGGAGTCGCGCATCCAGCCGGGGCTGCTGGCCGGGGCGCACAGGGGCATCCTCTACGTGGACGAGGTGAACCTGCTGGACGACCACGTGGTCGACCTGCTCCTGGACGTGGCGGCGATGGGCGTGAACACGGTGGAGCGCGAGGGCATCAGCTTCGCCCATCCCTCGCGCTTCACGCTGGTGGGCACCATGAACCCCGAGGAAGGCGAACTGCGGCCGCAGCTGCTGGACCGCTTCGGCTTGTGCGTGCGGGTGGAGGGGCTGCGCGATCCCTCCCTGCGCGTCGAGGTGATCCGCCGCCGCCTGGCCCACGAGTCCGATGCGCAGGCCTTCGCGGCGGGGTTCGCGAAGGAGGAGCGGGAACTGTCCGAGCGCATCGTCGCCGCCAAGGAGCGGGTGGCCTCGGTGGGATGGTCGGACGCGATCCTCCTGCAGATCGCCCGGACCTCCCTTTCGGCCGGGGTAGACGGCCACCGCGCCGACCTGGTGATGCTCCAGGGGGCCCGAGCCCTGGCCGCCTGGGAGGGGCGCACCGAGGTCTTGGAGGACGACGTGGAGCGCATCTCCCGGCTGGCGCTCCCGCACCGCATGCGCCGTCAGCCCTTCGCGGAGATGGGGACGTGATCGTGCTGCACGAGGACGGCAACCTGCGCATCCGTCGCGACGGGCGCTTCCTGGTCGCGAGCCTGCGCCGTCCCCATCGGGTGCTCTCCACCTCCATGGTGGGCGGAGGGCTGCGCGAGGACTGTACGCACGTGGTGAACCACCAATCCTGCGAGCCCAGCGGGGACGACGCGGCCATGCGCCTCTGGAAGGCCCTGGGTCCGGAAGGTTCGCACCGCGAGGCCTGCGGGGAGGCCGGGACCGATCCCGCCACCACGGCCCTGTGCGGGACGGCTGCGAACATGCGCTGCGCCAGCCTCTCCAGAAGGAGCTTCGAGGAGCTCGAGGTGACGGTGGTGTCCACGGCCGGGGTCGAAGGCAACGCCACCCGTGCCGGGGATCCGGCGCGCTGGCACGAGGTCGAGACGGGAAGCCGGATGGTCGAGCCTGCGGAGCTGTCCGGGACCATCGTGGTCCTGGGCTTCCTCTCGGTCCCCTGCACGGCCGGCTGCCTGACGAAGGCCTCCAGCATGCTGGTGGAGGCCAAGACCGCCGCGCTGTGGGACCTGCGGGTTCCCAGCCGCCAGTCCGACCGTCCCGCGACGGGGACGGGGACCGACCAGTTCGCCCTGGCATCCCCCCTGGCGGGCGAGGGGGAATGGGAACGGCGCTTCTCCGGGTCCCACAACAAGCTGGGACAGATCCTGTCAGAAGCCGTCCACGAGTCGGTGTCGCAGGCCCTGACCCTGCAGAACGGGCTGGTCCCCGAGCTGCGGCGCAGCCTGTGGGCCGCGCTGGGAAGGATGGGACTCGACGCGGGCCTGCTGCTGGAGACGGCCGCCCGTGAGCTGCCCCCGGAAGCGTGCGCGCTGCTGGCCGCCAACCTCCAGCCGCTGGCCCACGACCCGCAGGTCGCGGCCGCCGCCTTCGCCCTTGCCGAGACGCAGGAGCTGGGGCGTGCCGGGATCCTGGGCGCCGACGCCCTTCGGGAGGCCCTCGCGAGCCAGGCCGCGCTCCTGGCGTCCGCGACCTCGCTGCTTCCCGCCCGGTTCGGGTCCTTCCGCGGCGCGCTGATGGGAACCCCGCGCCCGCTTCGCGAGATGGCCGCCCACGCCCTGGTCCTTGGCTTCCAGGAGAAATGGCGCAAGGAGCAGGGAGCCGGCCTGCCTTCGGACCTCTGAACCATCCGTCCACGCATCCCGCACCATCCAACGAAAGAACGAACATGCCCATCGATCCGCGTCTTGCTTCGATCCCGCTTCCCCGTGAGATCCTCGACCTGCTGGCCAAGGCCCCTTCGCACCGGCTCCCCCTCGAGCGCACCGACCTGCTCGACTGGGCGCTGGGTCGCGAGTCCGGAACCACCGACTGGGCGCAGAGCAACCGCACCGATCGGGGCGTCTTCCAGGTCGCCTACGAGGTCCCGGGCCGAGGGACGGTCGTGGAGGCCGACGTGGCCAAGGCCCGCAACGGCCTGTCGGTCAACTTCCCCGACGTCGCCATGCGGCGGCGCGACCCCGAGGCCATGGTGATCGGTGACGAGCTGCCGACCGACAAGCCCCGCTTCCGTGAGCGCTTCGGCAAGGAGTTCGCGCCCCTGCGTTCCGAGATGCTGGCCTGGCTCGAGGCGCAGGACCTGATCGTGATGCCCTTCCATGCCGGGCCCGCAGACCTCAAGTACGGATCGCTCCTGATCTGTCCCCGCAACGCGAGCTTCTTTGCCGGCATGCTCGCCGACCTCCAGGGCTTCATCCCCGCCGACAAGGTTCCCGAGGACTTCACGTTGTCCGGAGGCTTGGTGCTGGTCGTGCCGCCCTTCCGCCACACGGCCTTCGACGGGGCGCAGGTGGTGGTGCACAACCGCCTGCACGAATGCCAGGAGATCTTCGCGACGAACCTCTATCCCGGCCCCAGCGCCAAGAAGGGCATCTACTCGTGCCTCCTGCACCAGGGCGAGAAGGAGGGCTGGGTCACCAACCACTGCTCCGCGGTCCAGGTGGAGACGCCCTACGACAACATCGTGACCTTCATGCACGAGGGCGCCTCGGGCGGCGGCAAGTCCGAGATGCTCGAGCATGTGCACCGCCAGGCCGACGGCCGCCTGCTCCTGGGCAGGCACATCGTCACCGGCGAGAAGCGCCATTTCGTCCTGCCCACCGCCTGCAAGCTCTATCCGATGATGGACGACATGGGTGCGGCCCACCCCAAGTACAGCCGGGGCTCCACGCGCCTTGCGGTGGCCGACGCCGAGGACGGCTGGTTCATCCGCACCGACAACATCCTGGGATACGGCACCGATCCCCACCTCGAGGAAATGTGCCTCAACTCAAGGATCCCTCTCATCTACCTCAACCATTTCGTGCAGCCCGGGGCGTTGGCGCTGATCTGGGAGCACATCGAGGACGCGCCGGGCAAGCGCTGCGCCAATCCCCGCGTGTGCGTGCCGCGCTCGATGATGCCCGGCATCCGCTCGGGGGCGGCCCAGGTGAACGTGCGCTCGTTCGGCGTGCGCTGTCCTCCGACCACCAAGGAGCATCCCAGCTACGGCATCATGGGCCTGTTCCACGTGATCCCGCCGGCACTGGCCTGGCTCTGGCGCCTGACGGCCCCGCGCGGCCACGCCAACCCCTCCATCCAGGACGTCGGCGGCGGCATGAAGTCGGAAGGGGTGGGATCCTACTGGCCGTTCTGCACCGGCCGCAAGGTCGACCAGGCGAACCTGCTGCTGAAGCAGATCGTGGAGACTCCCGACACGCGCAACATCCTGATCCCCAACCAGCACATCGGTGCCTGGAAGGTGGACTTCATGCCCTCCTGGATGACGCGCGAGTACCTGGCCCGCCGCGGAGGGGCGCGCTTCCGCGCCGATCAGCTGATCCAGGCCCGCTGCCCGCTCCTGGGCTACGTCCCCTGGCACATGCAGATCGAAGGCACGCTGATCCCGCGCTGGTTCCTGCAGGTGGAGACCCAGGCCGAGGTGGGGGAGGAGGCCTACGACAAGGGGGCCGAGATGCTCTACGGGTTCTTCCATCGCGAGCTTGCCGACTTCCTGGCGCCGGGCATTGATCCACTGGGCCGGAGGATCATCGAATGCTGCCTCCAGCGCGGCTCGGTGGCCGACTACGAGGCCATCCTGGGCGGATAGTCCACCGGACAATTCCTGTCATTCCGGGCGCCTCCCCCGGATCGTGGTGCCATGCGGCTCCCCGGTCCGGGGGCCGCCGTGCTGCGGGCTCGCCTGCCGGCTCGGTGCCGCCTTGTCCGCCGTAATCATTCCCTCGGTGGGCGGCACGGCCCAGGGCCCCCTGCGCATGGCTGGCGCGAACGCCTACCTCCCTCCGGAAGCGGACTTGCGGAACTGCACCGGACTGGCCCCGGTCCCGCGGCGGAAGGCGGTGCTGAAGTGGGAGACGTGCTCGTAGCCGCACAGTCCGGCGATCTCCTGCACGGACTTGTCGGTTTCCTGCAGGTAGCCGCGGGCAAGCTCCATGCGGTGCGAGAACAGCAGCCCGTAGATGCTGTTCCCGAAGAGCTCGCGGAATCCCTTCTTGAGCTTGCACTCGTTGATGCCGACCAGGCGGGCGAGCTCCGGGATCGACGGGGGATCGAGCAGCCTGCGCAGGAGGATCGCGCGCGCCTCGCGCAGCCGCTCGACATCGTAGCGCTGCACGCAGCCGTTCCTTCCCTGGAGCCGCTCCACGCCCTCCGTCTCCTTGATCTCGAGCACCAGGGAGAACAGCTCCATGAGCTTGGCATCGCGGTAGAGTCCGGCGGCGTTGCCCATCAGATCGCTTTCCCGCAGCGCCTGGAACACCGACAGGACCCTGGGCGGGATGGGGACGTTGCGAGGGAGCAGGGCGAAGGGGGATGTGCATGTCCTCGGGCCCGTGAGCAGTTGCATGCCTTCGAAGGCGGAGCACAGCCGATCCAAGCACCCTTCCGATGCGGTCACGGACGACATGAGGGCCTTGCTGCCGGCGCCGAAGCGGCAGTAGCCGGGCAGGTCTCCGGTCCAGATCTGGATGGTCCCGGCGCGGCAGATCTCCTCGTGCGCCATGCCCTCCCAGCGGTAGAGGAAATCCCCTTCCAAGGACAGGCTGACGCTCAGGCGGGGATGCCCCTCGTCGGAGGCGATCTCCAGGTCCCTCGTGGGACGGTAGGATTGGCTGGAGATGCTCAGGTCGCGGCTGCGGATGTTGTCGATGCGCGCCCGGAGGAACGGGGAATCGATCGCGGTGGTCTCCTGCGAGAGGTCCTTCTCCTGCGAGAACATCTCGAGTTCGGCCTCGCCCAGCATCTCCGTGAAGTTTCCCGCTGTGATCCTGATGTTCAACTGACACCCCTTCGCTTTGGCTATGGACAATCGTCCCCCTCGAAGAAGATATGCTCCCGATCGCGGATTTACAATGAGAATGAGTCGCAATATGTTGATGACGTCGGCCGGGTGGCCGTGGTCATAGGAAAGGTGGTCGGGATGAGCACGCTGCTGAAGCTGCAAGGCTACATGGGGGAGCGGAGATGGATGTTGCCGGGAGCGCTAGCGCTTTCCGGGGGAAGCGCACTGCTGGGCCTGGTCCCGTTCCTGTGCGTCTGGGAGATCGTGCATCGGCTGCTTGCGCACGGCAGCGGCGGAGCCCGTCCGGTCGTCTCGCTCGCCCTCTGGGCGGCCGGGACGTCGGTGGCCTCTGTCTTCCTCTACTTCTTCGCCCTGATGCTCTCGCACCTTGCGGCCTTCCGCGTCGAGACCCGGATGCGCTCGGAATCGATGGACAGGATCATCGGAATGCCCCTGGGGTTCTTCGACCTGCACCCAACCGGCAAGATCCGCAAGATCGTCGACACCAACGCCGGCATCACGCACGTGTTCCTGGCCCACCAGCTTCCCGACCTCGCGGGAACCGTGCTGGTTCCCGTCGCGACCCTCGCGCTGCTCCTGTGGTTCGACTGGAGGATCGGCCTGGCGAGCCTGGTGCCTCTGGTCTTGGCCATGACGCTGATGTTGCGGATGATGGGCGGCAAAGGGAAGAGCTTCATGGACAGCTACATGATGTCGTTGGAGGAGATGAACGGCGACGCGGTGGAATACGTGCGCGGGATCCCGGTCGTGAAGGTCTTCCAGCAGACGGTCCGCTCGTTCAAGAACTTCCACGGCAGCATCGAGCGCTACCGGGCGATGGTCGTGGCCTACACGAGGCTGTGGGAGACGCCCATGTCCCTCTACGTGGTGGCCATCCACGGCATCGCTTTCTTCATGGTCCCCACCGCCGTGCTGCTGATCGGGCGTGGCGACGATCCCACCCGGGTGGTTCGCGACCTGTTCCTCTACGCCTTGGTCACGCCCCTGTTTGCACGCTGCATCATGCGCAGCGCCTACCTGGGGCAGGCGATGGGCTTGGCGAGCCAGGCGATCGAAAGCCTGGACAAGCTCCTGGACCATCCGCCTCTGCGCGTGCCGACGACCAGCCGGCGGCCGGAGAGGTTCGACATCGATTTCGAGGACGTCTCCTTCGCGTACCCGGGAGCCTCGTCGCGGGCGGTCGACAACGTCTCCTTCGCGGTCCCCGAGGGGACCGAGACCGCCTTGGTGGGGCCGTCTGGAAGCGGCAAGACGACTCTCGGCCGTCTGGTCCCGCGCTTCTGGGACGTCGGTTCAGGTCGTGTGCGCCTGGGTGGCGTCGACGTGCGGGAGATCGACCCGTCCGTCCTGATGCGGCACGTCTCCTTCGTGTTCCAGAGCACCCGCCTGGCCAAGGCCACGATCCGCGAGAACCTCCTCTACGGCTCCCCCGACGCCTCCGAGGCGGACCTGCTGCGCGCGCTCGAGGCGACCCGGTGCGCCGAGATCGTGGCGAAGCTCCCGCAAGGCCTGGACACCCGGATCGGGTCCAAGGGGATCTACCTGTCGGGGGGAGAGCAGCAGCGCATCGTGCTGGCGCGCGCGCTGCTCAAGGACGCCCCCGTCGTGGTGCTCGACGAGGCGACCGCCTTCGCGGATCCGGAGAACGAGCACTTGATCCAGGCGGCCTTGGCCAGGCTCATGGCAGGCCGCACGGTGCTCATGATCGCCCACCGCCTGACCAGCGTGGAAGGGGCCGACCGCATCCTGGTCCTGGACCGGGGGCGGATCGTCGAGCGGGGGACGCACGCGCAGCTGCGCGCCGAAGGCGGGAGATACGAACGGATGTGGAACGAATACCAGCGGTCGGTGAAGTGGACCATCAAGGACGGATCGATCCGGGAAGGGAGCGTGCAGCATGCTTGAGTACACACGGCGAAGGCTCGCCCTTTCCGAGCAGGGCGCCCGGGATTTCCTGCGCGGATCGGCATGGACGACGGTCCTGGATCTCGCCTTGCTGCTTCCCGCCATCTACCTGTTCCTGTTCCTGCGCGATCGCCTGGATCCCGTGCCGGGTGCCGGTCACGGGATCGGTTTCTACCTCGTGCTGGCACTGGCCTTCATGGCGGTCCTGTTCCTGGTCGCGCTCCGCCAGTACCGCTCCACCTTTTCGAGCGTCTACGACGAGAGTGCGTTGCGGCGCCTGGGGATCGCCGAGACGCTGCGGAAGCTGCCGCTCTCCTTCTTCGGGAAGAAGGACCTCTCCGACCTCACGGCCACCATCATGGAGGACTGCACGGAACTGGAGCACACCTTTTCGCACGCGGTCCCGCAGCTGGTTGCTTCCTTGGCGAGCCTGGGGTTGATCGCTGTGGGCCTGTTCCTGTACGACTGGAGGATGGCGCTGGCCGTGCTGTGGGTCGTTCCCGTGGCTCTGGCCATGATCCTCGTGTCCAAGCGCTGGCAGAGGCGATGCAACCGCGCCATCTACCTGATGAAGAGGGAGGCCAGCGAGACGATCCAGGAAGGGCTCGAGACGGTCCACGAGATCAAGTCCTGCGGACAGGAGGCCCGCTTCCGGGACGAGCTCGGGGCGAAGCTCTCCGAGTACGAGCGGACTCTGACGAGGGTCGAGCTGATCACGGGGATGGTCGTCAATTCGGCGCAGAGCGTCCTGCGTTTGGGGCTGGCCACCACCGTCCTCGTGGGGGCGTGGCTGTTCGCCGAGGGATCGCTTGCGGTCTTCCCCTACCTGGCCTTCATGCTGGTGGCGTCGCGGATCTACGGGCCTGTCGAGGAGGTGCTCAACAACCTGGCGGCGCTCTTCTACCTGGACGTGCGCATCGATCGCATGCGGGAGATCGGATCGCTCCCGGTCCAGACCGGAGCGCGCGACGTCCATGTCCCGAACCACGACATCGAGTTCCGCGGGGTCCATTTCGCCTACGACGAGGGGATCCCGGTGCTGCAAGGGGCGTCCTTCACGGCTCGGCAAGGCGAGGTCACGGCGCTGGTGGGTCCGTCCGGAAGCGGCAAGACCACTGCGGCCAAGCTGGCGGCGCGCTTCTGGGACATCCAGGCGGGCGAGATCATGATCGGAGGAGTGCCCGTCTCGGGCATCGATCCGGAGGAGCTCCTGCGGCACTTCGCGGTGGTCTTCCAGGAGGTCGTGCTGTTCAACTCGAGCGTGATGGAGAACATCCGCATCGGGAGAAGCGGGGCAAGCGACGAGGAGGTGCGCCGGGCCGCCCGGCTCGCCCGCTGCGACGAGTTCGTGGAGCGCCTGCCTGAGGGCTGGGACACCGTGATCGGGGAGAACGGGCAGACGCTGTCGGGAGGCGAGAGGCAAAGGCTGTCCATCGCCCGCGCCATCCTCAAGGACGCTCCCATCGTGCTGCTGGACGAGGCCACGGCCTCGCTGGATGCCGAGAACGAGACGCGCATCCAGGAAAGCTTGTCGGAGCTCACGCGAGGCAGGACCGTGCTGGTCATCGCCCATCGCATGCGCACCGTGGCCGATGCCGACAAGGTCGTGGTGCTGGACGGGGGGCGCGTCGCGGAATGCGGGACGCCTGCCGAGCTGGCGGCGGCGGACGGCCTGTTCGCGCGCATGCTCGACCGGCAGAGGCGCGGTGCCGCGGCTTGAGCCGGGCCAGCCCTTCCTGCTTGGATCTCGGCGCCCCAGCCGACAAATGGAGCGAATCACCCTTTCAGAAGAAGAACCATGTTGCAAGCTCAGTTGATTTCCGCCCTCGGCCCCGTCCTTCTCGTCATGGAGAAGGGCATCCTCTTCCTGCTCATCGCGCTGGGCGTCTGGGAGCTGGCCATCTTCGTGTGGCGTTGGCGCGCCATCCGGGCCAACCAGGGCGATGCCGCCAAGTGGATGACCGTCCTCTCCAAGGACTTCGACCAGGGCGTCGCTGGCATCGAAGTGACGCCCGCCGACCTCAAGACCATGCCGGGCCGGGTGGTCAAGACCGCCGTGGACAACGCCGGTCTCTCGCCCGAGGCGTTGGAGCAGGTCTTCGCCGTGCAGGAGTCGGCCGAGAAGCGCGCCATGGAAGGCGGCGTCTCGTTCCTTGGCACCGTGGGCGCCAACGCCCCGTTCCTTGGTTTGACAGGAACCGTCATCGGGATCCTGATGGCCTTCAACCGCTTCGCGGAATCGGGCGGCAAGGGCTCCACCGAGGTGATGGTGGCCATCTCCGGCGCGCTGATCGCCACCGCGATCGGCCTGGTGGTCGCGATCCCGGCCGTGGTCTTCTTCAACGTGCTCAAGAACCAGATCAAGGTCGCCCTGGAGACCTCCCGCGAGCTGAAGGGCCTGTTGATGGCCCGCAGCCTGCAGGCCGTGGCGAAGGAGCGCTGAGCCGATGGCTGCCGCATCCTCCAACGACGAGGAGATGATCTCCTCGATCAACATCACCCCGCTGGTGGACATCTTCCTGGTGCTCCTGATCATCTTCATGATCACAAGCTCGGTGATCGACCAGCGCGAGATCGTGATCAACGTCCCCAAGGCCGCCAACGCCGGCCAGGAGGCGCCCAAGGCCTCCGGGCTGATGCTTGACAAGGACAATCGCTACTACCTCGACGGGGAGCCCCTGGATACTGCCAACGTGGCTGACAGGATCCGTAAGCTGGTGGCGATCAACAAGGAGCACCAGGTCCTGATCGCCGCCGACGAGGCGCTTCCGTACCGCAACGTGGTCGGAGCCATCGACCTGATCCGCGGGGCGGGCGTGACCAAGTACGCGTTGAAAGTGGTGCGGCCTTCGCTATGAGCGCCGCAACCCTCAAACGCATCCGTCGCAAGGGAGTGCTCGCGGCACCGCCCCGCGACCTCTCGTGGCCGCCGCCGCCGCCGCGCCGCTTCGGCTGGCGCGAGATGGCCATCGCGGGAGGATTGCTTACGGGAATCGCGATCCTGCTCTCGGTGTCGATGGTGCTTCCCAAGGATCTCCTGGGTGAAGAGGTCGTGATGATCCAGGAGGAGGCCCCGAAGCCTCCCGAGGCAGTGAAGCCGCCTCCACCGCCGCCCCCTCCGCCGCCGGAGAAGCCGCAGGAGGAGACGCCTCCGCCACCGGACCCGAACCCGCCTCCGCAGGCGGCCCCTCCGCCTCCGCCGCAGTTCGGTCTGCCCGACGGTGCCTTGTCGGACAACGGCTCGTTCGCGGTGGCTACCGGCAACACGATCAACAAGAAGGCCGAAGAGTTGATCAAGGCTCCGCCTGCGGTGCAGTCGCTCCCGCCGGCTCCGTTGGCCGTGACGCGCCCGCCCGACGAACTGACTCCTGTCCGCCCCGAGTATCCGGAGTGGGCCCAGGAACAGGGCGTGACGGCGATGGTGGTGGCCCTGGTCACCATCGACGCGAACGGCCAGGTGGTCGACGTGCGCATCGTCCGCTCGGGCGGCAAGGACTTCGACCGCGCCGCGCGCGCCGCGCTGGGGACGGCCCGCTACCGCCCCTACGTGAAGGACGGACGGGCGGTCCCGGCCATCTTCGAGCGCCGCTTCGACTTCCAGCTGGAGTGAGGGTGTCCCGCATCTTGATGCAAGGCTCCCGATGGTGAAAGCCAAAAGAGAAAGAGACTCATTATACTTCTTGCAGGATCGAGTTTCACAAGAAGGAAAGGACTGCGAGATGAATCGAGCAAAAAGACTGCAGGGCATTGGGAGGCGGCTGCTTGGGGTCGCGATGACAGGAATTGTCGTAACGTCTCTTTCGGGATGCCTCTTCGGCGAGGACGAGATCGTGACCGACTCGCTCGCAGGCAAGAAGGATCTGATCGTCGGGACGGGGATCGACAACGGCATCTACTTCACCACCACATCTCTCGCCTCGGGTACCGTATCGCAGGCGGATGCGTACGAGCACGACGCGCAATCATGCACCTTCCACCGCGGTCGGCATCTCTACGTCGCCGAACCGTACAAGACGGACAAGATCACGCGCTACGACATCGACGCCAACGGCACGATGACCGGCCCCTCCGGCGTGCTGGCGTTTCCGGGCGGGTCGGTCGCCTCGCACATCACCTTCGTCTCCGACACCAAGGCCTACGTGAGCTTGGGCACGGCCGGAAAGCTTGCCATCGTCGATCCGTCTCGCATGGTGCAGACCGGCGAGATCGACCTTTCGAGGTGCGCCGCAGGCAACGACGGGAGCCCCGATCCGACCAGTGCGGTGGTGCGAGACGGCCTGCTCTTCGTCGCCCTGTCCCAGAAGAAGAGCGGCAACCCGATGACGGCACACGATACCGGCTATGTGGCGATCGTGGACATCGCCGCGGACACGGTCGTGAAGGTGATCACCGATCCGCGTGTGGCTTCCTTGGGAAGCGTCGATGACGCCAATCAGGTCACGGTCGTCGACGACAACGGCGACATCTACTTCAACTCCACTGCTGTCTGGGGATACCTGCCCGGCATCACGGGAGGGTTCCTGCGCATCAAGGCGGGGGAAACGGAATTCGACAAGTCGTACCACTTTGATCCGAGTGCCGTCGCGGTCGCAGGCGTGACGGGAGGCAAGGTCACCTACGGGCTCAACTTCCTCCATGTCGGCAACGGCGTGGCCTATTCCATGATGATGGCCCCGGCTCTCACCAGCAATCCACCCGACTACGTGAACGACCGCAACTACCAGCCGGTGAGGATCGACTTGCGCAACCGGACCCTGGAGGTGCTGCCGATGCCTCCCAGTGCCGGATTCGCAGCCAAGGGGATCGTGCGGGAGAAGGACGGGAACATTCTCTTCGCCATGGCCACCGCAAGCGCCTCGGGCCTTTTCCGCTACCATCCTTCCACGAATACGGCCGATCAGGCTCCCGTTCTGAAGATCGCGGGAAGCCCCTACAGCCTCTTCCGCATCGAGGATTGACGCGATGCCCAGGTACCGATTCCTGATCCTCGCGCTCGCGTCGGCCTTGCCTTCCGTTTCCCTGGCTTCGGTTCCGGACGGGACTCCGACTCCAAAGGAGATGATGCCCGAAGGCGCCGAATTTCCGACGGCGGCTACGGTCTCCCTCCCCCAGTCGGCTGGCGCGGATGCGTCGGGATCGCAGTCGCCCACTGCGGACTCCTCCGCGTTGCGGGTGCCGGCCCCTCTCGACTCGGGCGCTGCCGTGCCGCCCGGACCGGACAGCACGGACCGGGCGGTTTCCGGGACTTCGAAGCCGCCGGCTCGGATCGTCCTGGAGAAAGGCACGACCGTGGTCAAGGGCAAGCGGCGCCAAGCCCCCGATTCGCGCACCCGCGCCGAGGCCGTGACGGTCGTCTACGCGCAGGAGCTGCGCGGAAGCAGCAATTCGCTGGAGGACGTGGTCGCCAAGGTGGCCGGGGTGAAGGTGCGGCAGAGCGGGGGATTGGGCAGTTCCAGCCGCCTGTCCATCCATGGCATGGAAGGCAAGCGCGTGAAGATCCTGCTGGACGGATCGCCCATCGAGACGCCCGACGGGAACTTCGGGATCAACGACATCCCGATCGACTTCATCGAGCGCATCGAGATCTACAAGGGCTATGTCCCGGCGCGCTTCGGCGGGGACGGCATGGGCGGCGCCGTGAACGTGGTGATCCGCGAGTACGCGCGCAACTACCTCGACGGATCCTACAGCCTGGGCAGCCACGGCACCCGCCGGGCCGCTTGGCTGGTCAAGCGCAACTTCGACGGGATCGGAAAGTCCGACGGCCGGATCGAGATCGGGACAGGCGGCTTCTACAACCACTCGGACAACGACTACGACTTCCGCTCCCCTTATGTGGATTCCCTGATCGTCCGTCGCGACCACGATGCGTACACCTCGCTTGTGTTTGCCGGCACTGTCAAGACCAAGCATTACTGGTTCGATGAGACCGAGCTCGAGGTGGCGCACTACTCGAACGAGAAGGAGATCCAGGGGATCGACCACGACATACGGCAGGCGCGTACCGAGAGCGAGACCTGGGTGACGGCGCTCAAGCTCAAGAAGAAGGAGCTACTTCCGGGCGTCGATGTGGAGACGGAGACCGCGCTGCTGGGCATGACGGGGAAGGTCATCGACACCTCGCACATGCGCTGGCTCGGATGGGACGGAGCCTACTCGGAAAGCCCGGGGCCGCGGGGAGAGGCCGGGGACCGACCGACCCTGGCCACGACGGAGCACCGGGAGTTCCAGCAGTCCTTGCACGTCGACTGGAGATTGGGGCATGGCAATTCGCTGGGATGGGACAGTCGTCTGCGTCTCTCCGAGCACGAGCGCGAGGACTCCGTGGGAAGTGCTGCGGCAGGCTACGACGTGGCGGGCAATCCCGGGACGCTCGAGGCCCTGATCAGCGGATTGACCTTGGAGTCGGACGTGGGCGAGGGTTTCTTCGTGAACCTGCTGGGGGTGAAGGCCTACCGGCACGGCTGCGAGGCTACGGCAACGGTGCATTCGCTGCAGGGGCAAAGCGGCGGCCGCTCGAACTCCCTGACCTCCTTCGGGTGGGACGAGAGCTTCCGGCTGCGCCCCATGCGTTGGCTGAATCTCAAGGCCGGATACCAGAACAGCCTACGCCTTCCCGTCTACGACGAGGTGTTCGGGAACGGCATCGCCATCGCCTCCAATCCCGACCTTGTCCCGGAACGGGCGCACAACTTCTTCGCGGGAGCGATCCTCGATCTGGTCGAGGTTCCGCTGGTCGAACGCCTGCAGTTCGAGGTCAACGGGTTCCACATGGTGGTGGAAGACATGATCAAACTGCAGTCGGGCGGTTCGATGGGTTCCGCCTACTACAACCTGGAAAGCGTCGGGATCGACGGCTTCGACACGGAGCTCAAGCTCGACGCCACGCGCAACCTCTACCTGTGGGGAAACTTCACGGCGCAGGATGCACGCAACCGCAAGTACATCCAGAGCGTGGGCATGGAGAAGGGGCACGTCGTCCCGAACATCCCGCGCCTGTTCGCCAACGTCGGTGGTGAGTTGCACAAGGGCGGCATGATCCTCCCGCACGACGAGGCCAAGCTCTTCTGGAGCGGATCCTGGACAGGCGAATACTCCTACAACTGGAAGGTCAGTTCCCGTCAGAGCCGCGTGATTCCCGAGAGCTGGAGCCAGGATGCGGGCGTCGAGTATACCCTCTTCAAGAACGCCCTCTCGTGGAGCCTCGAGGTCCGCAACCTTATGGACAGGCAGATCTACGACGAGTACAACTTGCCCAAGCCCGGACGAGCGCTTGCGACCAAGGTGCGCTTCTCGTTCATGGATTGACAAGCACCGCTCGGCGCCTGTCCTTGGCTGCGGGTGTGCCTACCCTCGTTTCCTCCACACCGCGACCAGGTTGCGGCCGGGCCGGAAGGTCAGCCAGGCGGTGGGGCCCAGCAGGATCAGGTCGCGCACCAGCGAGATCCAGGCGTCCTTCTTGCTCATGGCTCCTTCGATCTCGAAGCAGCCGCAGGTGATGCCCAGGTCGCGCACCACGGCCTGCGCAAGCGCCACGATGAAGGCCACGAACATGCCCAGGATCAGGAGGGACATCTCCTTGTTCCAGCGGGTGAAGATCAGCAGGAGGCCGGCCCACAGCTCCAGCTGCGGCATGAAGAGCGCGAACAGGTTGATCGCCCCTTGAGGAAGGAACTGGTACTGGGCCACCAGGATCGCAAAGCCCTGGGGGTCCTGGATCTTGAACCACGAGGCGCCCACGAACATGCTCCCCAGTCCCAGGCGCAGCGCGGTCTCGAGCATGCGCCCTGCAAGCAAGGCGTCCAGCTTGAAGGATGGCCAAACGAGAAGGAACGCCAAGGCCGTCTCCAGCAGTCCCAGATGCATGCGGTAGCGGCCGAGGGACTCGACCTGCCTGGTGACTGACAGGATCTCGGGAAAGGAGATTTCCAGGACGGCCAAGACCAGGAGACCGATGGCACCGAGCATGCAGATAAGGGCGCCCCCGGTGCGGCGGCTCACGGCAAGGCCTCCGGGGAAGGAAGGACCTGCTGTCCACCGAACCAAGTCACGCGTCTTTCGGCAGGCACGCGCAGGTTGTTGAGCACTCCAAGCACAAGGGCAAGGCCGATCACCGCGACCATCACCCAGACATTCACCGTTCGCATCGTTCCTCCTCAGGCCTCTTGTCCTGGCCGTCTCGAGCGGATCATGGCTCGAAGACCGCTGCCGGAAAGGGTAGCAATCAGAAAGATGCAGACTACATCTAAATGTGTGCCATGGAGCGCCGCGACGTGGGCATGGCCAAGGCGATCGTGAAGGCGTGCGTCCGAGGCTTGGCCCGACGGACAGGAATTGTCCGGGGGGCGTGTCTGAGCCTTTCCTTGCGGATAAATAGGACACAGTGTCTTGTGCTTTTGTGGTGCCTCTCATACATTATTCCCAATGCAGGTGCCCGAACGATGCGAAAGCTCGGGACGGGAGAATCGGGAAGTTCGGTGAGAAGTCCTTTGGCTTCGAGTCCGACACGGAACCGCCACCGTAACCGGAGACGAACGACACGGCCACTGGGAGCGATCCCGGGAATGATGTCGGGAGGATGGATCCGGAAGTCGGGAGACCGGCCTGCATCGCGTGAAGCCGCATCGGTTTCGCGCGTCCACACATCCATCCTTGGCGGGACTCCAGGCATGAAGACCAATCCACATCCGTTGTCGTTTTGCGGCAGGCCCGTACTTTCCCAATGGCGCGTCCAGGACCGGCATCGTCGGTTCCGCGCGTTCGGCGCCTCGCGCATCGCAAGGGCCCTGGCGGCGGCGCTGGGCTCCGCAGTGGAACCCGCCCCGCAGCCCTGCTCGATCGACACCCCCGATTGCCAGGCGTGCTTGGCATGAATGCGACAGAATCTGTCAAAGTCGCCATCCTGGTGAGCCGCGAGACCAAGACCTGCCAGGGGAACGGCTGCAGGAAGGCCTTCCACCAGGGAACCGGGGCCTTCGAGCGCTACGGGGGGAACGTCGAGCTTTTCGAGATGGCCTTCGACGACGGCGACCTGGATAGCCGGATCGCGCACCTGCAGGCGCACGGTGTCCAGGCCGTCCACCTCTCGAGCTGCTCGCGCTCCAACAACTGCGACTACGAGGCGATCGCCCACCGGCTCGCGGAGCACTTCGACGTCATCGGCTACACCCACGGTTCGTTCCAGGGACGGACGCGGGAGTCGATCGTGCTGGGGAGACGATCTGGCCCGCACGCTACCTTTGGAGCGGCGCAGGAGGCCATATGACAGAATCCGACCAAGACCAGAGCGAGATGCACAACGAACGGATGCGCAGGATCCAGGCAGCCCACCAGGCGCGCCAGGCCAAGGCCACCGGCGAGAAGGGCCTCCTGATGGTCAACACCGGCCCCGGCAAGGGGAAGTCCAGCGCCGCCTTCGGCATGGGCATCCGCGTGGTGGGGCAGGGCTGGCGCCTGGGCGTGGTGCAGTTCCTCAAGGGGAACCGGTTCTCGGGCGAGCGCGAGGTGATCTCGAAGCTCCCAGGCGTGGAATGGCACGCCTTCGGGGACGGCTTCACCTGGGACACCCAGGACCGCGAGGGGGACATCGCCACCGCCCGCCGAGCCTGGGCGCAGGCCCTCGTCCATTTGACAGATCCTGACATCGCGATGGTGATCCTCGACGAGCTGTGCGTGATCCTGGCCCACGGCTACCTCCCGGTGGAGGATGTCCTCGAAGGGCTGGCGGCAAGGCCCGCCATGCAGCACGCCGTCCTCACCGGACGCGGTGCCCCGCAGGCCCTGCTGGACGCCGCCGACTTGGTGAGCCGGATCGAGGCGGTGAAGCACCCCTACAAGGCCGGCATCAAGGCCCAGCCCGGTGTGGAGTTCTAGGCAAGGTTCCGTCCGTTCTTCGTCATGAGAAACCGTTCCACCGGTATCATCCGCTGGAACGGACTGGCCGTGGCTGTCGGGGAGGAAAAATGTGGACTGAATGGATTACATCCACATGATCTTGAATGCGTCGCGCATCAAGGTACAAGATGCTGGAGCGGGTCGATGCATGCAACCGATCCTTGGAATGGAAAATCTATTGACGCACCACCCTATGTTGGCCTAGTTTTCCCTCCACCTTAGGTCCTGCGAAAGCGGGGTGTGCGGGAGTCGAGAACTTCCGCAAGCCCGGGAATGCCGTGAGAATCGGCAGCGGACCAGCCACTGTAAGGGGTGCAACGAAGGTTGCAACCCGTCGTCCAAAGGCCACTGGGAGAGATCCCGGGAAGGCGGACGGCGGGGCCTCGAGCCAGGAGACCTGCCTAGGGTGCTGCCACGATCGTGGTGGCTACACTCTTGCCTCTCGGAACTGGGCAGACTATGGTCAACGTGACAAGCCGCAAGGCTCCTGTCGGGCATGCACATGCCTTGGCAAATCCGCATGCACCCTCCTGTGACGGAGGCAGCGCATGAGCTGGATCGACTCCCTCCTCTTCGGGCACACGGTGGCCCACAACGCGGCGGTGCTTGCCGCCACGGCAGGCCTGGGCCTTGCCGTGGGCCGCATCCGCGTGGCGGGCGTGAGCTTCGGCGCCGCAGGAACCTTGTTTTCGGGGATCGCGCTCTCGCACTTCGGCCTCTCCTTGGATGCCCCCGTGCTGGAGTTCCTGCGCGACTTCGGGCTGGTGCTCTTCGTCTACGCCATCGGCGTGCAGGTGGGGCCCGGGTTCCTGGCCACGCTGCGCAGCCAGGGCCTGGTCTGGAACGGACTGGCCCTGGGCATGGTGGGCCTGGGCACGGCCGTCGCACTGGGGCTCGGGACGGCTTTGCAGCTGGGCATGCCCACCACGCTGGGGATCCTGGCCGGGGCGGTCAACAACATGCCTTCGCTGGGATCGGCGCAGCAGGCCCTGGGCGGGCTTCCCGGCTGGAGCGAGGCCACGGGACGCTCGATGACCCTTGCCTGTGCCGTGACCTACCCGTTCGGGACCCTGGGCCTCCTGCTTGCCATGATCCTGCTGCGGGTGCTGGGCCGCATCCGCGTGCCCGAGGAGGCGGCGCGCTACGAATCGCAGGCGGGCACGGGGCCGGCGCTCTCCAGCCAGAGCCTGGAACTGCAGAATCCCGCCTTGATCGGACGTCGCATCGACGAGATCCCCGGCCTTGCCTCGCAAGGAGCGGTGGTGACGCGACTGTGGCGCGAGGGTGCGGTGCGCGTGGCCCATCCCGAGGACGTGCTCGCGGCCGGCGACCACCTGCACGTGGTCGGGCGCGGGGAAGCCGTGACGGATCTTGTCAAGATCGTCGGCGGCCCGTCCCAGCGCGACCTGCGCGATTCCCCGGGAGACCTTTCCGTACAGCGCATCCTGGTGACGCGGTCGGCCTGGTGCGGAAAGGCTCTCGGGGATCTTTCCCTGCCGGAACGCTTCGGCGTGGCCGTCTCGCGGGTGGAACGGGGCGAGGGCATCCAGGCGGCCTCCCCCTCGACGCGGCTGCTCTTCGCCGACCGCCTGGTGGTGGTGGGCGTGCCCGAGGCCATCGAGGCCGTGGCCCGCGAGCTGGGAAACTCCGAGAAGGACCTCCAGCACCCGCAGGTGCTCCCGCTCTTCCTGGGGATCCTGCTGGGCGTGGTGGTCGGCAGCGTCCCGATCGCGATCCCGGGTGTCCCGCTTCCGGTGAAGCTGGGCCTGGCGGCCGGTCCCATGCTGGTGAGCATCGCCCTGGCGCGCGTGCGGCGCCTGGGCCCCCTGGACTTCTACCTGCCCACGGCGGCAAGCCTCCTGCTCAAGGAGTTCGGTATCGTGCTGTTCCTCTCGTGCGTGGGGCTCATGGCCGGACCGGGGTTCTTCGACTGCCTGCTCCACGGGCCGGGCCTCGCCTGGATGGCCGTCGGCGCGGCCGTCACGCTCGTGCCGCCGCTTGCGATCGGCCTCCTGGCGCGCAGGGCGTTCGGGCTCGACCACCTCTCGCTGTGCGGGCTGCTCTCGGGCGCCGGCACCTGCCCGCCCGCGCTATCCTTCGCCACGACCCTGGCCAGGAACGACGCCGCCGTGATCGCCTCGGCCACCGTGTATCCCCTGTCGATGCTGGCGCGCGTGGTGACCTCGCAGATCCTGGCCATCCTCTAGGCCGGACAAATCCTGTCATGTTCGAAGAAAGGCAAATCGGATGATCGAGACCCCATTGATTCCCGCTGCCGGCAATGCCGACGCGACCTGGATCCAAGACATGCTGCGCGACGAGCGCAGGCGCGCCCGCGTCCGCGGGAAGCTGGAAGAGGACCTGACCTGGCTCATGGAGGCCTTCCGGGAGGTGCTGCGCGACCTGGGCGAGGAGGCCCTCGCGGCCCAGCTGCCGTGGATCGGCGACGAGGCCGGGCCGGGCGACGCGCTCCATGAACGCCTGCCCCAGGCGCTGAGCATCTCCTTCCAGCTCCTGAACATGGTGGAGGAGAACGTGGTGGCCCAGACGCGCCGCGCCGACGAGGAGGAGCACGGGCTGGGCCGCGAGCCGGGCTGCTGGGGCCTGGTGCTGTCGGGCCTGGTGCGCGACGGGGTGCCGGCCGAGGCCATCGCCGAGCGGGTCGCGGAACTGGTGGTGGAACCCGTCCTCACGGCCCATCCCACCGAGGCCAAGCGGCAGACCGTGCTGGAGCTGCACCGCGAGCTCTACCTGCTGCTGGTCAAGCGCGAGAACAGCATCTGGACGCCGTCGGAGCGCGACGGGATCCGGGCCCAGGTGCTGGACGTGCTGGAGCGCCTGTGGCGCACGGGCGAGATCTACCTGGAGAAGCCCGGAGTGACCGACGAGCTGCGCAACGTGCTGCACTACCTCAGGAGCGTATTCCCCGAGACGCTCCCGCTTCTTGACAACCGCCTGCATCGGGCCTGGAGCGCGGCGGGGCTGGACCCGACGCTCCTGGACGATCCCGACCGCCTGCCGCGCCTGCGTCTGGGCGACTGGGTCGGCGGAGACCGCGACGGACATCCCTTCGTGACCGCCCAAGTGACGGCTGCCACGCTGGGGACCCTGCGGCTGGAAGCGCTCTCGCTCCTGCGCACCAAGCTGCGCACCCTGGCCCGCGACATCGCGCTCTCGCGCCGCCTGCAGGAGCCTCCGCAGGAGCTGCTGCAGGCCATCGAGCGCCTGCACGGCCTGACGGGCACCCGCGGCGACGGCTGCCTTTCCCGCAACCACCAGGAACCGTGGCGCCAGATGGTCAACCTGATGGTGGAGCGGCTTCCGCTGCACGGCGAAGGGGACGGCGCCTCCCTGGCCGAGCGCGAGGGCGACTACCACACGGCCGCCCAGCTGCTGGAGGACCTGGCGGTCCTGGACGCGTCGCTGCGACACGTCGGGGCCGCGCGCTTTGCCCGCACCCACGTGGTGCCCGTGCGGCGGCACGTGCAGGCCTTCGGGTTCCATCTCGCCCAGCTGGACATCCGCCAGAACAGCGCCTTCCACGACCAGGCCGTGGACCAGCTGCTGGAGGCGGCCGGCTACGCGGCCCACGACTTCTCCCGCTGGAGCGAGGAAAAACGGCTGGACTTCCTGGACCGCGAGCTGCGCTCGAACCGTCCCTTCACGCTTCCCGACGCCGCGCTCGGACCGCAGGCGCAGGCGGCCCTGGACGCCCTGCGCACGGTGCGGCGGCACCTGAAGGAGCATGGCGGCGAAGGCCTGGGATGCCTGGTCGTCTCGATGACGCGCAGCCTCTCCGACCTCCTGGTGGTCTATCTGCTCTCCCGCGAGGCCGGCCTCCTGGTGCCCGGCGAGGAGGGGCTGGCCTCGGCCCTTGCCGTGACGCCCCTCTTCGAGACCATCGAGGACCTGGAATTGTCGGATTCCGTCCTGGCGGCCTTTCTCGAGCATCCCCTGACGCGGCGCAGCCTCGCGCTGCAGTGGAGGAGCCGCGAAGGGCAGTCGGCCAAGCCCGTCCAGCCGGTGATGGTCGGCTATTCCGACTCCAGCAAGGACGGCGGCATCCTGGCCTCCCAGTGGAACCTGCTCTCGGCCCAGCGCCGGATGGTGCAGGTGGCGCGGGCCGCCGGGGTGCGGCTGCGCTTCTTCCACGGGCGCGGCGGCACCGTCTCGCGCGGGGCGGGCCCCACCCACCGCTTCCTCGAGGCGTTGCCTCCGGCCTCGATGGCAAGCGGCCTGCGCGTGACCGAGCAGGGCGAGACCATCGCCAAGAAGTACGCGAACCTGATCTCGGCCAGCCACAACCTGGAGCTCCTGCAGGCAAGCGCGGTGGGGCGCTCCCTGCGCAGCTCGCGCGACGACGATCCGGTGCAGGACGAGATCCTGTCCTTCCTCTCGGCCCGGAGCCTTCGCACCTACCGGAAGCTGGTCGAGGAGGACTGCTTCCTGGAGTTCTTCGCCCAGGCGACCCCGATCGACTGCCTGGAGCACAGCCGCATCGGGTCGCGTCCCTCCCGCCGCACGGGCAGGCGCACCCTGGCCGACCTGCGGGCCATCCCCTGGGTCTTCTCCTGGAGCCAGTCGCGCATCCATCTGCCGGGCTGGTACGGCGTGGGGGCGGGCCTGGAGGCGCTGCGTGACGAGCGTCCCGAGCTGTGGCAGCATCTGCTGGCCAGCCTGTCCACCATGCCGCAGCTGCGCTACGTGCTCTCGAACGTGGCAAGCGTGGTGTCGATCGCCGACCAGGAGGTCTGGCCCCTCTACGCGGGGCTGGTGGAGGACGCGGCCCTGTCCGCCCGGTTCCTGGGCCGCCTGCGCGAGGAGTTCGCGCGCACCGGTCGGCTCCTCTCCGAGGTCGTCGCCCAGGGGATGGCCGAGCTTCCCTCCCAGCTGCGCGACAGCCACGAGCTGCGCCGCCGCTCCCTGCGCCGGCTGCATGCCCGGCAGGTGGAGCTGCTGCGCGACTGGCGCGCCGCCCCGGAAGGGCCCGAGGCCGAGGAGAGGCTGCTGCGGCTTCTGGTGGTGGTCAACGCCATCGCCGCAGGACTGCGCACCACGGGCTGACGGCCCGATCCACCTCGCCCCGCCCTGCCGGGGTGGGGGATTGGAATGGACGGAATCCGACAAACAGGAGATCAAGGAGATCCGCATGAAGACAGGATTTGTCACCATCCGCAAGCGCGACGGCCGCGAGGTGCCCTTCGAGGCGTCCAAGATCCGAGCCGCCCTGGAAAAGGCCGGGAGCGCCACCGGGGAATTCGGGCCCGAGGAGGCCCGGAGCCTGACGCTGCGCGTGCTGGCCGTGGCCTCGGCGAGCCTGGAGTCCGATACGCCCACGGTGGAGAGGATCCAGGACGTCGTGGAGCAGGTGCTCCTGACCTCGCCCTGGACGCGCAGCGCCAAGGCTTTCGTCCTGCACCGCGAGCAGCACTCCCACCTGCGCCGCATCGGGGCGCGCTTCCAGGAGGGGCTGGTCGACGACTACCTGGCCCGGGCCGACTGGCAGGTCAGCGAGAACGCCAACATGGCCTGGAGCCTGCAGGGGCTCAACAACTACGTGGCAAGCGAGGTGACCAAGGCCTACTGGCTGGAGCGCATCTACCCGGAGGACATCCGCCGCGCCCATCGCGAGGGCGACTTCCACATCCACGACCTGAACCTCCTGGCCGTGTACTGCGTGGGATGGGACCTTGCGGGACTGCTCTCGGACGGCTTCCGCGGCGCCGTGGGCAAGGTGGAGAGCGCTCCGGCCCGGCACTTCCGCACCGCGCTGGGACAGATCGTGAACTTCTTCTACACGCTGCAGGGAGAGGCCGCCGGGGCCCAGGCCTTCTCGAGCCTGGACACCTACCTGGCGCCCTTCATCCGCGCCGACGGCCTGGGCTTCGCGGAGGTCAAGCAGGCGCTCCAGGAGTTCGTGTTCAACCTCAACGTCCCCACGCGGGTGGGATTCCAGACCCCGTTCACCAACGTGACCCTGGACTGGAACGTCCCGGAGACCCTGCGGGACGTGGCGGTGATCGTGGGCGGGGAACGCCAGGACACCTGCTACGGCGACTACCAGTCCGAGATGGATCTCTTCAACCGCGCCTTCCTGGAGGTGATGGGAGAGGGGGACGCGCGGGGGCGCGTGTTCACCTTCCCGATCCCCACCTACAACATCTCCAAGGGGTTCGACTGGGAGGACGCGCGCCTGCTGCCCCTGTGGCGCTCCACGGCGCGCTACGGCATCCCCTACTTCGCCAACTTCGTGAACTCGGACCTAGACCCCGAGGACGCGCGCTCCATGTGCTGCCGCCTGCGGCTGGACACCCGCGAGCTGCGCTCGCGCGGGGGCGGGCTCTTCGGCGCCAATCCCCTCACGGGATCGATCGGGGTGGTCACCCTGAACCTCCCCCGGCTGGGCTTCTCCTGCGCCGATGAAGGACAGTTCCTGTCAAGGCTCGACGGGCTGATGGACCTGGCGGCCCGGAGCCTGGAGACCAAGAGGAAGCTCCTGGAACGCCTGACCGACCAGGGGCTCTATCCGTACGCCCGTTTCTACCTGCGCGACGTGAAGGCGCGCACCGGCAAGCACTGGGCCAACCACTTCTCGACCATCGGGCTGGTGGGCATGGAGGAGGCCTGCCGCAACCTGCTGGGATGCGGGCTGTCCGACGAGCCGGGACGCGCCTTCGGGCTGCGGGTGCTGGAGCGCATGCGCCGACGCCTGCAGGCCTACCAGGAGGAGCACGGCAGCGTCTGGAACCTCGAGGCCACCCCGGCCGAGGGGACCTCGTACCGCCTGGCGCTCCTGGACCGCAAGCTCCTGCCCGGGATCGTCCCGGCCAACCCCCGTGCCGTAGAGGAGGGGGCCCAGCCCTACTACACCAACTCGTCGCAGCTGCCGGTGGGCCACGGCAGCGATCCGTTCGCCGTGCTCGACCACCAGGACGAGTTCCAGGCCAGCTACACCGGCGGTACGGTGGTCCACCTGTTCGCAGGCGAGGCCATGAGCGATCCGATGGCCGTGCGCGACCTGGTCCGGACGGTGTGCGGGAACTACCGCCTGCCGTACTTCACCTTCACCCCCACCTTCTCGGTCTGCCCGTCCCACGGCTACCGCAGCGGGGAGCATCCCGTCTGCCCCGAGTGCGGGAGCGACACCGAGGTCTACTCGCGGGTCGTGGGCTACCTGCGCCCCGTCTCGCAGTGGAACGCCGGGAAGCAGGCCGAGTTCTCGGACCGCGTGGCCTTCGCCTTCCAGGCCCCCTCCGCATGCGCCTAGCGGGCCTGCAGGCATGCACCTTCCAGGACTACCCGGGACGGATGGCCTGCATCGTCTTCACCCAGGGCTGCGATCTGCGCTGCCCGTACTGCCACAACCCCGGGACGCGCGCGGACGTCTCCGGACAGAATTTGTCCGAGCGCGATGTATTCGACTACCTGGACCGGCGACGCGGCAAGCTCGGCGCGGTGGTGGTGAGCGGGGGGGAGCCGTGCCTGCAGGGAGACCTGGCCGAGTTCCTGCGCGAACTCAAGGAGCGGGGCCTCTCGGTCAAGCTGGACACCAACGGCACCCGTCCTGCGGTGCTGGCCAATCTCCTGGGCAGGGGGCTGGTGGACTACCTGGCCATGGACCTCAAGGACCTGCCGCGCCAATATGCGGGGTGGCTGGGGGAGGTTCCGGCGATGCGCCTGGAGGCAAGCCTTGCGCTGGTCCGCGAGAGCGGCGTGGCCCACGAGTTCCGCACCACGGTGGTCGCGCCCCGGCAGGACATCGCGCGCCTGCGGGAGATGGGAGGCCTGGTGGCCGGGTCCCGCTGGGTCCTGCAGGAGGCGCGTCCGGGGCGGAATCCACGACCGGGTTGGGCTCCGGTTCCAAAACAGGTACTTTGCGCGTGGGCGCAGCAGCTGCGCGCCGCAGGAATCGACGCCATCGTGCGAGGAGAGGAACAGCAAAGATGATCAGAGCCAATCCCAGCGGCCACCACCCGCAGGTCCATTCGGACGCCTTCGTGGATCCCACCGCCATCGTGTGCGGCAAGGTGATCGTCGAGGCGGACGTCTACATCGGACCGTACACGGTGATCCGCGCCGACGAGGTGGGGGAGGACGGGGACATGGAGCCCATCGTGATCGGGGCCGGATCGAACCTGCAGGACGGCGTGGTGATCCACTCCAAGTCCGGTGCCGGGGTGGTGGTGGGCCCGAACACTTCGATCGCCCACCGGGCCATCCTCCACGGCCCGTGCACCATCGGCGACGGCGCGTTCATCGGCTTCAACAGCGTGATCTTCAATGCCCGCGTGGGCGACGGCTGCGTGGTGCGCCACAACGCGGTGGTGGACGGCTGCGACCTGCCGGCGGGCTTCTACGTCCCTTCCACCACCCACATCGGTCCGCACACCGACCTCACCACCATCCCCCGCGTGACGGTCGACGCCTCCGAGTTCTCGGAGGACGTGGCGCGCACCAACCGCGACCTGGTGCGCGGCTACAAGCGCATCGCCAACGAGCTGTAATCTGTCCTGGAAAGATGCACCTCTTTCCAAGTCCAGATGCTGGTTGAGCTAGATTCGACCGATGTCCCCGGCACTGCACAGTCTGTCCCGACGGCTGGCGCTGCCGCTGCTACTTCTGCTCTCCGTGCCTTGCGTCGCAGTGCCGGCAAGGATCCTGGACCTGCGCCGGACGAACCTGGCGCAGGGCGTCGAACTGCAGCACGGCTGGACGATGTACTGGAACCGCCTGTGGAGCCCGGACGACATTTCACGAAGCGCTATCGACACGGCACAGGGCATGGCGCTGGAGAGCGCGACGAGCTGGTACCACCGCAGCGTCGGCGGCAAGGCGCTGCCCGACACCGGCTTTGCCACCTATCGTCTGCGCCTGCTGGTAGACACGGCGCGCGTGAAGCGCCTGGCGATCTCCACTCGGGAGGAGATCAGCGCCTACCGGGTGTGGGCCGACGGCAAGCTGGTGCTGGAAAACGGCACGGTGGGGACCAGTCGTGCCGCTGAGGTGCCGTCTTTGGCCTATGCGCAGGCGGAGTTTTCGGTGTCCTCGCCGCAGGTGGAACTCGTCGTCCAGATCTCGAACTTCCACGCCCTCCACGGGGGTTTCAGCTCCCCATTTCTCTGTGCCAGCCCAGAGTCGCTGAGCCATCGCTTCCGCCTCCTGCTCGTCGGCCCGGTGCTGTGCCTGGGCGTCATGCTCCTCTTCGCCTTCCAGTACCTGGCCGCCTTCGCCGCCAAGCCGTCCCAGAAGCCGTTCCTGGTCTTCGCCCTCTACTGTCTGGGATGGGCCGTCTTCGTCTTCTGCGAGAGCGGCAACCTGCGCATCGCGCCGCTGCTTTTCCCGACATTTTCTGTCACAGCGCTGCTGCGGTCCCAGATGCTGGCGCTGGCCGCGCTTCCTGTCCTGTGGTCGCTATTCTGCCGCCTGCTGCTTCCGCACCGCATTTTCGGCTTTCTGACCTGGGCCAACGCGCTGGCCGGGGCGGTCTTTGCTGCTCTGGTCCTGACGACATCGGCAAGGACCTTCCTGCTGGGATACGAGCCCTTCGTGCTGCTGTCGCAGGCCTTTCGCCCGCTCATCCTGCTGGGCCTCGTCCAGTCCATCCGCCGCCGCGTGCCCGGTGCAGGAATCCTCACGGCAGGCTACCTCGCCCTGGCCATCGGCTCCCTCAACGACGCCTTGTACCTGGCGGGTGTCCTCCGAAGCACCTGTATCTCGGCCTACACCGTGACCTTGCTGATCCTCACCCAGGCGCTGGTGCTGGCGCGCCGCACCGCCGCCACCCACGCCGCCAACGAGACCCTGCTTGCGCAGGTGCGGGCCAAGAACGAGGAGATGGAGCGCCTGTCGCGCGTCAAGGACGACTTCCTGGCCAACACCTCCCACGAGCTGCGCACGCCGCTGCACGGCATCCTGGGCCTGGCCCAGGCGGTTTTGGCCGACGCGCGGCAGCCCCTGGCGCAGGGCGTGCGCGCCAACATCGCCTCCATCGTGGCCAGCGCCCGGCGCCTAACGGGACTGGTCAACGAGATCCTCGACTTCTCCAAGCTCCGCCACCGCGATCTGGCGCTGTTCCCGGAACCGCTGCAGCTCGCGCCGCTGGCCGAGGAGACCCTGGCGAGCCTGCGTCCCCAGGCGCTCCGCAAGGGCATCGAGCTCTCTCACAAGCTTTCCGACGGGCTTCCGCCGCTCTTGGCCGACCGTGATCGCGTGCTGCAGGTGCTGTTCAACCTGGTGGGCAACGCCGTCAAGTTCACCGACGCCGGAACGGTGCGGCTGGAGGCGTGCGTTCTGACAGATTTTGTCGAAATCCGCGTCGTCGACACCGGCGTGGGAATCGCCCCAGGCATGTTGGAGAGCATCTTCGCGCCCTTCGAACAGGGAGGATGCGAATCGCGCGGCGGTACGGGCCTGGGACTTTCCGTCAGCCGCAAGCTGGTGGAACTGCACGGCGGGACGCTCTCGGCCTCGTCACGGCTAGGCCAAGGCTCCGTCTTTGCCTTCACGCTGCCTCGCCTTTCGGAGCCGGAACGATTCGAGTTTCCAGAAGCGCACGCCGAACCTCCGCCCCTGGCCGTGGCAGAGCTCCCAGCAGAAGAAGAGGTGGCAGAGCTCTCCGGCGAAGCCTTCGATGCCTGGGTGCTGGCCATCGACGACGAGCCGGTGAACCTCCAGATCGTGCGCGGCTTCTTGGAGCCGCAGGGGATCGGCGTGGTGGCCCTTCCGAATGGGCGCGAGGCGATGGCGAAGATCGAATTCTTCCATCCTGCGGCGGTATTGTTGGACGTCATGATGCCGGGCCTCGACGGCTACGCCGTGTGCGCCGAGATCCGCGCGCGGCATTCCATCTCTGAATTGCCCGTCCTGTTCCTGTCGGCGCGCAGTCGCCTGGAGGATGTGGTGCGGGGTTTTGCTGCGGGAGGCAACGACTACCTGCTCAAGCCCTTCCTGCGCGAGGAGATGCTTGCCCGCGTGAAGGTCCAGATGCGTCAGCGGGAAGCCTATCGGGCGCTGCAGGAAATGCGGCAGCTCAAGCTGGATCTGGCCGAGGCGGTGCAGGAACGTTTCCAGCTGGAAATGATGCAAGGTCGCCTGCTCTCCCTGTTCCACACCTTGGAGGAGCCCATCCTGGTGGTGGACGAGTCCCGCATCGTGCGTCTTGCCAACCGTGCCACGGCGCGCCTGCTGGGACGTTCCTCCGAAGAGCTGATGGAATGTCCAGTGTCCGAGGTGCTGGGAAAGAACCTGCCAGATGAGCTGGCCAACGAGTTCCAACTGGACATCTTCCCCTCGACCGATGGCGTTCCGCTTCGTCTCGCGGTGCGAGGGACGTTTTTCCTGGCTGACGGGGAACGCTTGCTTGCGCTGCGCTTGGATGCCATCGGGAATCCGCCTTCGGAGCGAAGCGTCTTGAATCTCGTCTTGCAGGAATTGGCCAAGAACGAAGAAAAGATGATCCGCGCCAAAGAGATGATCGATTCAGCAGGAACGGAAATGTCGATATCTTCGCTTTCAGAACTGCCCCATTTGCAAGAGATTCTTTCTCAGGTGCGCGAATTGGCAAAAGCCCCAGTTGATGAATTCGATGCTTTGACATTTGCTTGCGAAATCATGAACGATAGCGTCAGTTTATGGATTCAAGCGACAGGCAGCACCAAAGTCGAGCTTGCTGAAAAATCTGGACTTTGGAAAGTTCACATGGACCAGAATGGTTGGCGGCGTGCCGTGACCATGGATAAGTATCTGGATCTAAAAAAGATTCCCCGCTTGCCCAAATGGAAAGCCATCCTCAAGACGGCTCAATACGTCTGTGACCACGCCAAAGGCTTTCCGGCAACGGCGGAATTGCAGACCAAAGTGGCCAAAGCCAAGGCCTTCTGGGGAGTCTGACACTTACAGGACACCGGAAATTTCGCAGCAATCAAGGTTTTTTCGGTTTTTTACGTGAATTGCCTGCGACAAAGGCACATCGGCAAGGGATCTTTGGCACTCCTTCTCCATCCCAGGGAAATGCCTTTAGACCCCTCTGCTGGAACGCCTCCCTTTGCCTTGAGGAATCGCTACCCATGTCCCTGATACGCCGAATTGGCCTGTTCGTCTTCTTGCTGCTGCTAGCGGCCACAAATACTATCGCCGGAACGTGCAATGGACCAATTTCGGATTGTCCTGATACCCTAGAAATTCATGTCGTTGGACCACGGGGGAAACCTTATCCACGTGCGTTCGTTGCAATCAATGCCTATACATCAGGCGTAGTCGTTACCCAGGAAGCCAGAACAAATAGCCAAGGAATCGCACTTTTTACAAGTTCGCAATTTTCTCCTTTTTCTACTGCCGGATCCATCATTTTACCTATCCAAGGCATCAGTTCAATATGGGTTTTCGATTCTACGGCAGTAGCGGCAGATCCTTCCAAAATCAAGGATTCAGCGTCTGGAATTTCATCTGCTGATGTGGGTATGTTTAGCCGAACCAATGAAATTCAGAGCTCCAGCAGGTATGTCCGAACCTTCAAGGTCGACTACGATTGGCGGCCCTCGACCAACGCCGCCGATTCCGGCTTCACCATCGTCCCTGGCGTCCCCTATCAGATCGTCTACGATCCCCCTGGAGACATGAGCTCGGCCTCCCTGACCAACAGTTCCGCCGTCCAGACCTCCGTGACCACATCCTTCGGCGTCAATGCCGGCGCGTCCTTGAGCTTCGGCTACGAGTGGGAAGCCCCCTTCGGCATCTCCAGCGGTGACATCTCCGTCACCGCCAGCGTCAAGTACGCCCACAACAAGGACAATAACTTCACTGCCACCATCGCAAACTCCCAGACCTTGAGCACCTCAGCTTTGGCCGATGCCTCCATCGTCGGGCCGGGACGCGGGGATCTCTTCGTGTGCCCCTCGCTCAAGATCAAGTGGCACCTGTATCGCGCCCTGGCTGATGTCGGCGACAGTTGTGCCTACAAGGACGGCTACGTCTACAAGCTCTTCTACACGCCGGTGGAGGATCCCCAGAACACCCAGCTCATGGTCACCGCCTCGCAACTGAAGGACATCGTGAAGGACACGGCGGCGCTGCGAAAGATCCTGGCCACCTCGGCCGTCGATCCGGCCACCCACCGCATCCGCTCTTCGCTCTTGGACGGCGACGGCAATCCCATCGGCAGCCGCCTGGCGGCGGTGGATCAGACGGCGCTCCTGCTCGCCGGCGGCGGAACGGCATTCTCACGCAGTTACGACAGTACGGTGTCGCAGCAGGTGAGCGTGACCAGTGACCTAGACGTGGGCGTGGAGGCCGCAGCCAAGGTCTCGGCAGGAGGTGCCTACATCGCCACCAAGCTTTCGGTGGACGTCACCGTGGGCAGCGCAAACTCGGGCACCCAGAGCTTCTCGCGATCGATCTCCCAGACCTTGCAGGACGCCAACAGCTGGGATGTGGTCCGCTACCGCACCTATCTGGACCGCGCCTTCGGAGTGTACGTGTACCAGGTGGATTCCGCCCAGAGCTGGACCTCGTTCCCCTACGAGGCAGGCTATTCCAAACCCTCCGTGGCCATGAAGGTCAGCTCCGACCACGACACCCTGTTCGTGGAAAAGGGCGCCCTCGCAAGTTTCAAGCTCTCGGTGCGGAACGCCAACCGCGTGGACGCCTCGATGCTCGACACCATCAAGGACATCGCCGTCAGCGCCATCAAGACCTCCGGCACCGACGTGAGCATCGATCCTGTCGAGGTGACGGCGCCGCGCGACAGCATCCGTCTGGTGAACGTGACCGTCAACGCCCCCGACACCGGTACCTATCCGCTGGAGATCAAGCTCTCGGGTACTTTGGGCCATGGCACCTCGTCGGAGCAGACCATCCCGGTGACGCAGACCATCCCGCTGGTCGTGAAGGTGGGAAGCACCGGTACTGGCATCGCCTTTCGTTTATCGCAAGGAACGCATCTGGTGAATCTGGGAGGCCAACTGCGGATTGTCAGTGTGGATGGTTCTGCCTGGACCTTACAGACCCGCAACCTCAGCGGACGCCTGTTGCAGACCCGCACGGGAACCGGCACACAGAACATCGAACTGCCTAGGTCTCAGGGCATCTTGCTGCAGATATTAGACATCGACGGTGGTGCCCAGATTCGTACGCTAACATCTTCGCTGCGCTGATCTTCCGAAGTCGTTCCAATGAAATCCTCGCCACCAATAAAGGGGATGCGGGGATTTGATGTGGTTGCCGGATACGACGCAAGACAGATGACTATCCCAACCGGATCCAGGCAAGCGACACCGCCGCCACCACGATCCACTGCAGGACTCCCTGCAGAAGCAGGCGGGCTCCGGCCTGACGGATCCTGTCCAGGTCGATGCGCACTCCGATCAGGAGCAGGGCGAGGTTGAAGCCGGCGTGGGCCGTTCCTCGCAGGAACGGGATCCAGGGACGACAGGCGGGAAGTGCGCTGGCAAGCAAGGCGGCAGCGAAGAATCCGACCAGGAACCAGGGAAAGGTGGCCTTGGCTCCTGGGTTTGGGGTTCCGTGGCGTCGCGTTCCGGCGGCGGCGATCAAGGCGACGGGAACGATCCAGAGCGTCCGTCCGAGCTTGGTGGCCACGGCCACAGGCAGGGCCGCCGGATCGAAGCTGGTGGCCGCCCCGACCACCGACGACACGTCGTGGATGGCGAGACCCGCCCAGGTCCCGAAGGCGTTCGGGGGCAGCTGCAGCCAGTGTCCCAGCAGGGGAAACGCGAGCAGGGCGATGGCGTTGAGCAGGAACACGGTGGCCATGGCCATTCCCACCGCCTCCCGTCGCGCCCGGGTCGAGGCCGCCACGGCGGCGATGGCCGAGCCTCCGCAGATCGCCGTCCCGGCCGACACCAGCAGCGAACTTTGGGGATCGATTCCCAGCCGGTGCGAGAGGAGGCGTCCCAAGGCGAAGGTCAAGGTCAGCAGCAGGAGCGAAAGCCCGATGCCGTGGAGGCCGGTGCGCACCAGGAGGTGGATGTCCATCCCGAACCCCAGCAGCACCACCGATGCCTGCAGCAGGAACCGGTCGGCCTTGGACGGGCCTTTCCAGATCGCCTCCCCGAAGAGGAGGCGAAGGGCGATGCCGACCAGCATCGCCAGGGCCGGTGCGGCAAAGGGGGCGAGGCAGAACAGTCCGGCTGCCCCTAGAGCAAGGGCCGATGCGCGTTGGCGTGTGGTGTTCATGGGACAAAGTTATCGGATCCCGACAGGTATCACAAATTCATCATTTTCACGAAATCCATCTATTTTATTCATATCATGAACCTGCACCATCTGGAACTGTTCCACGCCGTCGCCCTCCACGGAAGCCTGACGCAGGCGGCTGCGGAGTCCTGCACCAGCCAGTCCTCGGTCTCCAAGCAGCTCAAGGTCTTCGAGGACGCGTTGGGGGTGGAGCTGTTCGATCGCCTGCCCCGGGGCATCCGGCTCACCCAGGCCGGGGAGCTGCTCTTGGGCCACGCGCAGGCCATCTTCGCGCAGCGGGACCTGGCCTTGCGCGAGCTGCACGAACTTGCGGGCCTGCGGCGCGGGAGCCTTGCGATCGCTTCCAGCCGCACCATCGGCGCCTACCTGCTTCCCGAGATCCTGGCCGCCTTCATGGCCAAGCACCCCTTGGTCGAAGTGTCGGTGGAGGTCGCGAACACCTCCCACTGCCTGGAAATGGTGCGCTCGGGCAAGGTGGAGGTGGCCCTGGTGGAGGGGCCGGCCGACGGGGAGGATCTAGATATCCGCGCCTTCCGTGACGACGAACTGGTCTTCGTGGCATCCTGCTGGCATCTGCTGGCATCGAAGACGAGGACCGTTCCCCTGCGACGTTTTCTGTCCGAACCTCTGATCGCCCGCGAACCGGGATCGGGAACCCGCGCCATCCTGGATCGCGAGCTGTTGCGGCAAGGACTGGACTGGAAGCCGCTCCTGGAGCTGGAAAGTACCGAGGCCATCAAGGCCTTCGTCGAGGCGGGCATGGGTGTGGCCGTCCTTTCCCGGCTGGCGGTGGCGCGCGAGCTGGTGCACGGGACCCTGGTGCGCCTGCCGGTCGCGGTGAGCCTGGATCGGCAGCTGAGCCTGGTGCGTTCCCGCAGCCGCAAGGCTAGCAAAGCTTGCGAGGCCTTGGGGAAACTGCTGTGACGAGCAGATGGCTTGTTCACATGCTGCACTTCGGAACGCTTGGGCGGATGTATCATGCATCCAATGGCACCCAGAAACGCCCCGATCCAAAGCGCCGCCCCGTCGCGCAAGACTTGTCCCCGCCATCCGGGCGGCCGTTGCGCCTGCGGGATGGGGAACCTGTACCGCTTCGTGGAGCCGCTGGTCCTGCTGGAGCTGGCGCGCGCGCCGGGTGCCAGCGGCTACGACCTGCTGGAACGCCTCTCGAAGCACACCCTCACGGGAACCACCATCGACAAGGCTGCTGTCTATCGCACCCTGTGCCTGTTGGAAAGTCAGGGCATGGCAGTGGTTGAGCACCGGGACTCGGTGCGCGGCGCTGGGAAGAAGGCCTACCAGCTCACGCGCCAGGGCCGCGAGCACTTGATGGAATGGGGCGAGATCCTCGGTGATCTGTCCAAGGGGCTGGCGGATTTTTCTCGCGAAGTGTTCGGCCTGGAAGCCGACGGCAGTCTTCCTTAGCGCAGGGTGCTCGGTCAAGGTGTCCATTGACGTTGCCTTCGTGGCAAATAGGATGTAGATTGCATCTATATCCATTCCGGATGAACGGTTGCTTGATCTCACATCGCATCGACAGGAGTTCCCATGCGCATCGCCATGCCCATCGCCGACGGAAAATTCAGCACCCACTACGGACGCGCCATGGGCTTGTCCATCCACGACGTGGACCTTGAGAAGGGCGAGATGACCGACCTCGGCCTCAAGCCCTTCCCCGAGACCGGCACCTGTTCGGCGGCGGCCTGGGTTGCGGAACAAGGGATCGAGGTGCTCTTGGCTGGAGGCCTCGGTGCAGGGGCCGCCCAGGGTCTGGGCAAGCACGGCATCAAGGTGCTCGCAGGTGTGAACGAGGAGGATCCCGCCAAGGTGCTGGCCTCGTTCCTGGCTGGGGTGACCCGTGTTGTGGAACTGGCTCCGGGGGAGTCCCTGTGCGGCGGCCACGATGATGATGACCATCACCACGGGGAAGGCCACGTCTGCACCTGCAAGGGGTGATAGGCATTAGGACAGATTCTGTCCTGGAAATCCGGTGCGGAGTAAGCTGAGCAGTCTACTATTCCGCTCTCATGTGCCTGGTGAATGGCGGCACATCGCATCCCTTGGAGGGCCCATGAAGCTCGTATCGATCGGAACCGTCCACAGCCCCTGGCTCGAGCCCAAGGGAACGCCCATCCAGTCCTATGCCGCCTGGCAGGAGGAGGGAGGCTGGCCCGGCGGTCCCGAGGACGACATGGCCTCACCTTTCCGAGATCGTCGCGGGGGACGCGGCACTTTGGAGATCGTGTCCGAGTGGGAAGAGGCGCTCACGGATGTCGAGTCCCTCTCGCATCTGTGGGTCTTCTTCTGGCTCGATCGAAGCGCTCCGGCCAAGACCAAGGTCCTGCCGTACCGCGACACGGTCGAGCGGGGGCTCTTCTCGACGCGTGCTCCCAGTCGCCCGAACCCGATCGGGATCTCCTGCGTGCGGGTCGTCTCGGTGCGCGGCCGCTTCGTTCATGTGACGGGCCTGGACATCCTGGACGGAACCCCCATCCTGGAACTCAAGCCCTACGTGCCCGAGTACGATTCCTTCCCCGAGGCCAAGCGCGGCTGGCTCGAGAGCGATTCGGTGCGCCAAGGCGCGATGCATGCCGACAACCGCTTCCTGAAATAGTCTCGAGGATGCCGCACTAGCTCAGAGGGGGCGGCGGGCCGTCAGCAGGAAGACGGGATAGCTGCGCCGTCCGCCTTCGACCATGCGTTCCATCACGTGCCCGGTCCCGATTTCCGCGCCTTCGAAACCGACGGCCAGGGTCTGTTGGACAATTTCTGTCCGATCGAAGCCCAGGTGCACGTCCGTGACCTCGGGGCCGTGGAAGGAGCCGTCCTCGGTGTCCAGGTCGGCGACGGCGATGTGCCCTCCGGGCCTGAGGATGGCCAGGGTGCGTGCGAGGAACCCGTCCACGTCGGGGATGTGGTGCAGGGCCATCTGCAGGAACACCAGGTCGAAGTCCCCATCGATGCCGTCCAGGCCGTCGTCGGTGCGCACGGCCTTCAGGTGGGCAAGGCCCGAGGCCGCGATCTTGTCCTCCAGCACCCCGATCATCCCGGGCGACGGATCGCTGGCGACGACCTCCGCGAGATCGTCGGCCAAGGCAAAGGACAGCAGTCCGGTGCCGGCCCCCACTTCCAGAGCGCGTCCTCCCTGGAGGGGAATGCGGCTGCGGATCCCCTCGGCCAGGGCGCGGGTGCGCTCCAGATGGACGGGAGCGATGTCCCAGCCTTGGGCAAGCGTGTCGAAGCGGTTCATGGAGCGGCCTTTCCCGTGACGTGGTGCTCAGGCGTGACGCCTGCATCCGTCAAAGGTTACATGCATCACCAGGAAAGCGAGCTGGAAAGCGATGCCCAGGTGCCGCCTTCGGAGGCGCCTGTCCCGTACGATTGGCTCCAGCCGCTGGAAAGGTCGATGCCCCAGGACCCGAAGCTCCATCCGATGCCCGCCCACGGGTCGACGGTGATGCTGTAGGTCTGCATGGCCTGCGATGTGGTGGACCTTATTGCCGCCTTCTTGCCCTTGCCGCCTGAGCTCTTCGTGATCTCGTAGGTGCGCAGATCTCCGTCCAGGTGCACGGATGCCTGGACGGATCCCATACGACGGGAGATCTGTGCGCTCGGAGTGAGCTGCCATTGGTCGGCGTAGGTGGTGCGCACGTTGTCGGTCCGGCTACCCTTTCCGCCTTGGCTCGTCACCGCGACGTCCCATAGGTATCCCAAACCCAGGGACGCACCGGTTTCCCAGTCCCCGTCCGGGCGGCTCCAGTCGAAGCTGCATTTCGCCCATTCTCCCGAGTACAGGGCCGTTCCGGCGCTGGCGCCGATGGATGCCGTCGGTGTGAGCTGGTAGCCAAGGCCGGCGGATGCGGCGTAGTCGGTGGCATCCCAGGAGCGGATGGTGCTGCTGGCGCCGACCGAGATCGTGAGGTCGCCGGTCTCCCAAGCAATTCCCAGGCTCGGTGAGATCGACCAGGTGGTGTCGGTGTAGGTGGTCCCGAGCGTTCCCGAGACGCCGGGGGTGACCGAGACTCCGTCGACCAGGTCGGAAAGATCCATGGCGCGAGACAATCCGAGGCTTCCCTCCAAGGGAGAGTCTGTTCCGACTGGCCGCAGGATCCCTAGCGTGGCGGACCAGGGACGGTCGGGTGCGTCGGATAGGTCCTGGGACTGGGCGGCAATGGCGGCGGTGAGCAGGATCATGGTGGTTTGCTTCATGGTGTCTCCTTTTCCGGGGTACGCAGACGCTGGAGGCGAACTTTCACGAAATCGCAGGAAAGTTCCGGCTCGCACATGCGTACTATGGGCAATGATGGAACCGACCGATGAAGATCTGGTGGCCGCGCTTGCCGCCGGGGACGAACGGGCCCTGGCGACGTTGATGCGGCGCTGGGAGGCGCCCTTGCGCCGCTATGTGATCCGCCGCTGCTGGAGCTGTGGGAGCGATGTCGACGACATCCTGCAGGAGGCCTTCATCCAAGTCGTACGGCACGTGCACGGCTTCGATCCCGCGCTTCGCTTCTCCAGCTGGATCTACCGGATCGTCCACAACGGGATGGTCTCACAGATCCGCCGCCATGCCCGTTCCGCCAGCCACGTGACGCTGAATGATGAAGCGCTGCTGGTCCCGAACGGATTGACGGCCGACTCCGCGCTCACGCGCAAGCAGCAGGGAGAGCAGGTGGCCGCCATCCTGCGGGACCTGTCCGAGGTGCTGCGGGAGGTCTTCGTGCTGCGCTTCCTGGAAGAGAAGAGCTACGAGGAGATCGGGGACATCCTGCACCTGAACCCCAATACCGTGGCCACGCGCATCCGGCGGGCCCGGACGGAATTTGTCGAACGGGCCCGTCGCATCGGTCTCGACCTGGAGGGAGGGGAATGATGGACAACGCCGACCGGCTGCTGGAGCGTCTGCATCGGGAGAACATCCGTCCAATCCCTCGGAGCGTGGTGCTGCTGCGGCGCGCCGGGCTGGCGGGACTCCTTGCCGTGAGCGCCTTGGCAAGCGCGGTATCGCTTGCGCTGGTGCTCCAGGAGCTGTTCCCGAAGCAAGGAAGGGGATGGCACTTCCGGTTGGCACTTTCGCACGCCGCACCTTGGATCTGGATGGCAACGGCGATTCTGCTGGCCTGGGGAGGCGTACGGATCTTCCGTTCCCTGCCGCGAGGCTGGCGCGTGCGGCCGCTTCCGTTGGGTGCGGGCTTTGCTGCGGCATGCCTTGCACTTGCCTTGCTGCTCTTCCAGTTCGATGCCCTGCTGAGCGCTCATCGTTTCGTGGCCCATCGGTTCCCGTCCTATCGTGCCGCCTGGAAGCGGCATGTGAACGCGACGGATGGCGGCTGCAAAAAAACTGTGGATGTCGAGAAAGATTCGGGCGGGTGCGGTCGTAACCGAAGGTGAAGCACCCGATGTCGGGTCCTTCGGCAAAGGAATATCGCCATGAAGAAGCTCATCTTACTTTTGACACTTTACGTCATTTCTGCGCATGCGGCCGATTCCACGGGAGCCGTGGACGCCCATCGCCAGAAGATCGATGCCGCCATCGCCGCTCGCGACTACGATGCCTGGAAGGCCGAACACGACGCCTTCTCGCAGGGCAAGGGCGGCATGCAGGTCACGCGCGAGAACTTCGAGACCTATGCGAAGATGCGCGAAGCCCAGGCTGCGGGGCGCGCCGACGAGGTCAAGGTACTGCGCACCCAGCTTGGCATGGGCAACGGCCAGGGCAGCCAAGGCAAGGGGCAAGGGATGAAAGGGTGCCAGAAGGCCGCAGGTGCCCCGTGCACGAAGGGACAGGGCGCAGGTGCGAAGGGCAACGGCCACAAGGGCCAGGGGTGCCAGCGGGTTCAGTGAAGCGATTCAGTCCTCGGAGACCACCCGGTCGCGTCCCTCGTGCTTGGCCCGGTACAGACGACGATCGACCAGTTGGAGCAGCTGGTCGGGGTCGTCGCATTCCTGCGACGAGGCCAGGCCGATGCTTGCGGTGATCCGCCCGTAGCTCCGGGTTGCGGGGATGCCGGGGACGGCCTGCAGGATGCGGTGGGCGAACACTGCGCCGCCGGCGGAGTCGGACTCGACCAGCAGCACCATGAATTCCTCTCCTCCCATCCTGGCCACGGTGTCGGTGTGCCGGGCCAAGTGGCGCAGCAGTTCCCCGATCTCCTTCAGTACCTGATCCCCGAAGGCGTGCCCCAGGGTGTCGTTGATCTTCTTGAAGAAGTCGAGGTCCACGGAGACCAGTGTGAAGACATTGCCGTGTCGGAGGCTGCGTTGCCACTCGTGCTGGAAGCGCTCATCGAAGCTCCGGCGGTTCTCCAGCTGGGTCAGGTGGTCCAGCGAAGCGGTGCGTGCCAGCTGCTCGTTGGATTCCCTAAGGCTTTCCGTGTACCGGTAGATTTCCAGGCGGGCTTGGAAGACGTGCGATTGCAGCAAGGACGAGAGGATGGCCAATCCGATTGCCTGCGACATCGTGGAAAGGATGCGCTCCGTGCTGTGATCCATCAGGTAGAGGGGGATGGCGATGGCGACCATCAGGAAGATGACGCCGATCCGGTAGCGGCGAGGGGACATGTAGAAGACGCCGGGAAGGACGAACAGCGCCACGGCGATGTCGTAGAGACTGGGATCTGCAAGGTTGCTCACCACGGTCATGTAAGCTGACTGGGTCAGGAAGAGTCCGTGCGCAACGTTCAGGGTGAGGGCCTTGTGCTGCCCGGTGCGCAGGGCACGGCGCCCTGCCCACCACGCCAGGAGGCACCAGGCCAGGATGGCCTTCATCCCTAGGGCATAGTACTCCCGGATCAGCGGATCCAAGATCCCGTCCGGGAGGATGTGGAACAGTCCCCACAAGAGGAATGCGATCGCCGTCGCCCAGGGGGCGACACGGACCAAGTTCCTCAGGCTGTGATCGATGCTTGCGCTGCGGAATTCAGGTGGAATGTTCATCGCATCCCATTCTACGCTTGTTTCCTGCGGCTGGGCAATGCGCGATCAGCGGCATTCCTGATTGGATGCTTCCGAATCCTGGTCAGTCGGCTACGCTTCTGGCCCGACGCAGGCGCCGCCAAGAGAGGCTGGCACCGGTCCAGATAAGCATCGCGCAGGCAAGGCTTACCAGAAACATGGCGACCTGTCCTGCGATCCCGAACAGCTCCCCGGTGTGCAGCGGCTTGACCAGACGGCGCAGCCTGGAACCGGCGTCCTGCGAAGGGCGCTCGATGCCGACAAAGGCGCCGCTGCGCGCGTCGATCCGGATGGTCAGGGGAGCGGGGCCGGCGCTCCCGGCGGTACGTACCTGGACTTGCACCGGCTCCTTGGGTTTCTGGGGCAGACGCAAGGTCATGGTTTCCCAGGGAGAACGCATGCGGGTGGAAGTCGTATCGAAGGCTGCTTGGAAAGAGACCGTGGGGCTCCTAGCCTGCCGATTCCCGTCCCGCTCCCCGCCGGGAGCTCGCGCCGACCTGTCCCGCGTCCCCACCTCCCGCTTGGGTGGCTCGCTTCCGACCGAACGGAAGAGGAGAGCCTCGGCCCATGGCCAGGACATGACAGATCCTGTCAGACTCAGTGCGACCAGGCAGGGCCAGGAAAGGATCCCGAAGGCGTTGTGCCATTGCCAGTCACGCGCACGACCGGCCAGTCCCTTGCGGGGCCACAGCACGTTGTAGGCCGCCCGAAGGTTGCGGGGCCACCAGAGCCATAGGCCGGAAAGCGACAGGAGCAGGCACAGGAGCGCGGTCGTCCCGGTGACGGGCCTGCCGATTTCCCGCGATCCCAGCCAGCGGTGGATCTCCTCCATGAAACGCAGGGCCTTGCGCATCTCGCTCTCGCTTCCCAGGACCTTCCCGCTCCAGGGATCCAGGTAGAGGCTCTCCTCGCGTCCGAAGCTGGCCGCCACGGAGCGGTCCGGTGAATCACCCACTGACAGGGCGGTGAGCTTCCCGGGACGCGCGGCGCGGGCGATGGCGGCCAGTGAATCCAGTGACAGTTTCTGTCCGACGGGAGGGATGGCGACAGTGCGGCGGTCGGACTCGGACCAGGCGACCAGCTGGGGCTCGAAGGCGATCAGGGCGCCGGTGAGGGCCATGACCAGGAGCGGCAGGGCGGCCAGCAGCCCCAGCGTGAGGTGCGACCAGAAGAAAATCTTGCGAATCATGGAATGTGGTTTCCTTTCGTGGTGAGGACGGAGCGAAGCCCCCCGGAGATTCCTTCTGGGAGGCTCGGAGCTCGGCTTTGTCGTCCCGTCAGAACTGGCAGCCCAAACGTAGGTTCCAGGTGCGGGGTGTGCCCATCACCAGCGAACTTCCGGTGGTGCCGCTTTCCACGACCGTCTCGTCGCCCAGGTTCGCGACGTTGAGGGCGACCTCGACCTGTGGGGTGACCTGGTAGAAGATGCCTGCATCCACCACGGTGGTCCAGGGCATGACCAGTGGATCGGGGGCGCTTGCGCTCTTGGTGGCCATCCAGCGCCGGGTCTGCCAGTTGACGTTGACGCTGGCTCCCAGGCCCTTGAAGATCCCCTTGTCGTGCCGGTAGCGGTTGAGCAGGTTGGCCGACCATTCGGGCGTCTTGTCCACGGGGGATCCGTCGGCGACCGGGTCGGTGCTGCTCTTGACCTGCGCGTCGATCCAGGCGCCGGTCAGAGCGGCGTTCCAGCCGTTCACCGGGCGCGCTTCCAAGGTCGCCTCGACGCCGAAGCTCTCGCGGCCGTCGTCGTCCGACTGAACGTAGTAGGCGTTGCCGTTGGCATTCTTGCCGGTGGCAGCCACCAGCACGTCCTTCTGGGTCAGCTTGAAGACTGATACCGTGGCCGAGGTGGTCCCCTGGTCGAACTTCACGCCGGCCTCCAGGTTCACGCCGGTGGTTGGGTCGAACTCGCCGGTCCGTCCGTCCTTGTCCTCGTACTCGCTGCTGGCCAGAGAGAAACTGGTCGAGTAGGAGCCGTACACGGCCCACTGCGGGTTCACCTGGAACAGGGCTCCGAAGCTGGGCACCGGGACGGCGCCGCTGGTCTTGTCGGCCAGGATCCTATCGAGGTTCTTGACGGTGTCGCGGTCGATGCCGGTGAAGCGGTAGTCGCGGTCATTCTTCTCGCCGGCCCAGGTGGCTCCGGAGGTCAGGATGAGGCGGTTCGACAGGAGCGATAGCTGGTCCTGCAGGTAGACGTTCCAGGCCAGCGTGCTGGTCAGGAAGGCGGGCTTCAGGACCAGGTTGGAGTCGACCAGGGCTTGGGTGTAGGTGCCGCTGTAGATGTCTATCGGGGAATGGATGCGACCGGTGGCGGAGGCGGAGCGGTCGGTACCCGAGTAGCGTCCGTTGAGGCCGACTCCGAATGTGTTTTTGACGGATTCTGTCACGTAGGTTTCCAGGTTGCCGTTCACGTCGAAGGCGTGGCCGAAGCGTTCGGTACGGCTCTTGGTCTGCTGGCGGGCGATGGTCCAGTGCCCGTCGGCTTGCTTGAGGGTGCTGGCGACCGGGGACCATTGATTGATGTCGGTGTCGTACGAGAGCCAGCGGTAGGCGGCCGACAGGCGCAGCGCGTCGCTGGGCGCGGCCTTGAAATCGAATCCGGCCACGGACTGCTCGTCCTGGCGTCCGCCCGCCGAGTGGTTGACCCCGGTCGGGGTCAGGTCGGACAGGTCGATGGTGGTGGAGCCGTCGCTGGTCGAGAGCGAGCTGGACGGGGAGATCAGGGTGCTGGCCCCGGCGCGTCGGCTGGTCCAGTTCCACTGCACCAGGGGGCGCAGGGTGTAGCGCCCCTGCTCGTCGATCTTCCACAGCAGGGAACCGAGGAAGGCGCGGCTGGAGTCGCGGGTGTCGGCGGTGTAGCCGCTCTTGTTCTCCCAGTTGGCCACGGCGCGGTAGAGGAGGCGTCCGTCCTCGGAGGCCTTGCCGGCGAAGTCCGCGTCCACCCCGAACGAGGATCCGGATCCGAAGCCCACCGAGTTCGATCCGAAGGGACCGAAGGAAATGTCGATCCGGCGCAGGCTCTGTTCCTGCGGGGCCTTGGTGATCATGTTGACCATGCCGCCGGGAACGGACATGGCACCGTAGGTCAGCCCCGCCGGGCCGCGCAGGAAGACCACCCGCTCGATGCCGAAGAGGCTGGGGCTGTAGTCGCCGCCGGCACGCACGCCCTGGAAGCCGTCCACTAGGTAGACCGACGGAGGCATGTGGTAGCCTCGGGCCTTGTAGTGGTAGCCACCGGCTCCGTTGCCGCCGTTGGTGAAGACGCCGGGCACGTAGTTGAGGGCCTGGGCCACGGTGCGGATGTTCTGCTCGCGCAGCGTCTCGGAGGGAAGCACAGAGACCGAGCGGGGCGTCTCGTGCAGGGGCGCGGGGATCTTCGACAGGGAGGCGTCGATGACCTGGCCTCCGGTGCGCTTGCGCTTGCCCACCACCTCGACGTCCGAGGTCTTGAGCGTATCGGTCGCCGGGTGCGCTGCAGGAGACTCTGCGACGGGGGCCGGGGCTGTGGGAGTGGAGTCGTCCGCCATGGCCAAGCCCGCCAGGAGGAGAGGAAGGATGCTTCTTTTCATGCGTCGTCTTTCTTGCGATAGGATGAGGATAAGAATCAATCTCAAACTTGCGCAATAAGAAAGGCGATGTCAAGCGGCATCGCCTCGGTTCTCCTAAACCTGTCGCACGGCGGGATCGAGCCGATTCAGTGAAGCGAGAACTCGCCTTCCAGTCCCATGCGCAAGGTCACGGCGCCGTCGCCGTCCAGGTCCTGCAGCCATTCCGCGCCGGTGTAGGCGAGGTCGGCAAAGCGCAGCGTGGCACCGGCTGCGGCCTGCCTGTTCCATCTGCCCGTGTCGTGGGTCTTGCGTGCATCGCAGCGCACGGCCAGCTCCAGCGCATCGACTGGCGTCCAGGCCAAGCCGGCCAGGGCGGCCAAGTCCGCGTCGTTCCAGGCGCCGTCGGTGACCATTCCTTCGAGGTCCAGGGAAAGCGGTCCCAACGGGATCTGGGCACCCAAGCTTGCGGTGCGGCTGTGGTGGGCGATGCGCGTCGAAAGCCTAGCCACGCCGTCCTTGCCCCACCTCGCGTCCAGGGATGCGACCGCCATCGGATAGGTCGCGGTGCCTTGGCGGAGCGAGCTGTCCGTGACAAATTCTGTCACCTCACGGGACTGGTTGGCGATTGCCACATGGCAGCCGAAGGCACCGCTGACCTTGCTTGCCATCAGGGAAGGAACGATGGTCTCCAGGTCCTGCTGCAGGAGCGGATCGTGGATGAGATGGCTGGGATAGAGTCCCATGGGAAGGGTCTGCTTGCCGAAAGAAAGCTCCAGCCAAGGGGAGCTCCAGGTGGCGAAGGCTTGGTCGACCTTGGCCGAGCCGTCCTCGTGGACGAGTACGGTCTGGGCAGAGAGGTCGGGGCGCAGGCGCAGTCCGATCGAGACTTCTGCATCGGACAGTTGGACTGGGACGTCGTCCGCAGAGAGGTCCGCTGGTGGGATACCCCCGAGGTCCAGGTTCACCAGTGTACCTAGGGTGAGGCCCGGCCTGGAAGCTGTGTCTTCTTGGGCGTGCAGCAGGGTGGAGGTTGCGAGTACGATTAGCATAGTTTGAAAATGAGATTGAGTCTTCATGCTTAGATTATAATCCAGATCTCCAAATCTTCCAAGAGAAATGAGAATGATTCTCAAGAATGCTGAAATTGCTCACGTTGGTTGCGCTTTCCCAAGCCGTGGCGGATCAGGATGCGCTGTACGGTGGGGGAGCTGAGGCGGATTCCGCTGACCTCCAGGAAGTAGGCAATGCGGTCGCAACCCCAATGGGGATGGCTGCGGGCGAGCGCAAGGATCTCGGATTCGGGATCCGCCTTGCTGAGGATACTGCCGTGCGGTTGCGCTTGCGATGCATGCCTGTACCAGGTGGCCCGATGGATCCCGTGGCGACGGCAGGCCTGGGCGACACCCAGCGAGGGGATGTCTTCCAGGATGCGTTCGGCAAGCTCCAGGGTCCATCGCATGGTCAGTCCAGGCGGAAGCGGTAAGGCATGCGAAAGGCTACCGCGACAGCTTTGCCGTTGCGCCGGGGCACCAGGAAGCGCGAGGCGAGCGCGGCGCGGCGCACGCTCTCGTCGAAGTCGCGTCCGGCGCTCTTCTCGATGCGCAGTTCCACCACGCGTCCGGAAGTGTCGGTGACGACCAGGGCGACCACGGTTCCTTCGCGTCCCTCGGCCTCGGCGCGGACCGGATAGCCGGGCAGGAGCGGAGCCACAGAGGCGGGGACGCCTTGGATCGCCACGGGCCCGGAGGATTCCCCCGAAGGGGATGACGATGGCGGCGAGGCTTGAATGTCCTGGGACGCGATTCCTTGGGAGCTTCCTTGGATGACGGCCATCTCCCCGCTGCCGTCGGGATGCGTTTCTCCGAGGGGCTGCGGATCCTGTGGTGTCGGCGATTGGGGATCGGATGGCGTGGCGGGAGCTGCTGCGCTGGTGCGGGCGGGAGCTGCTGAAGGCGGCGCGGCGGAGGGCTCCAGCCGAGGCGGTTCGAGTTCGACCCACTCGGGCTTGGGCGAGGTGCCGGGGAGGGCGCGCTGCGAGAGCAGTTGGATGCCTGCGACCAGCGCGATCGCCGTGAGGCATCCCCCGACCAGCAAGATCCAGTCGTTGCGGGAGCGCCTCGCGCCGGCATCTTCCCATTCCCACTGGGCCATTGACCATCTGTGGGGGTCGGGGCGGTCCCGGCGTTCCGAACGCCTGTCCAGGATCACGGCGTGTTCTCCGGCTGGACCTGCAGCGAGTACTTGCGGGCTCCTGAGGCCTTCACGAGGTCGATCGCCTCCACGACCCTTTGGTAGGGAAGTCGTCCGCTGGCGCTCACCAGCACCTGGTGGGTGCTGTCGGAGCGGCTCCTGGCGCTCAGGCGTGCCGTCGCCAGCTCCGGCGCGACGGGCTGTCCGTCCAGGAAGAATGTGCCTTGCGCGTCGAGAGCGAGGGAGGATGCGGTCGGAGCCGCTTGGCCTGCGGCCTTGGAGCGTGGCAGGTCGGCTTCGATGGCCGAAGGCCGTACCAGCGTGCTCGAGATCATGACCAGGATCAGAAGGACCAGGAAGATGTCCACCAGGGGTGTGATGTTGATGCCGTGGATGGGTCCCTGGGCGCGAACCGTCCCGGCCATCTAGAAGCTCTCCTTGAGCGTGGCCTGCAGGCTGCGGGCCACCAGGACGTTGCGCAGCTGGCGGGATTCCTCGAGGACCCAGCTCACGCGGGCGTGCAGGACGTTGTGCAGCACCACGGCGGGGATGGCCACCAGGAGCCCTGCGGCGGTGGCCACCAGGGCCGAGGCGATGGCCGACATGACCTGGGGCCCGGCCTGGCCCGAGGCGCCCATCTGCTGGAAGGCCGCCAGGATGCCCAGGACAGTTCCTGTCAAACCGACGAAGGGCGCGTTGGAGCCGACGGTCCCCAGGATGCCCAGTCCTCTCTCCAGTTCGTGGCGTTCCTCGATCTCGCGGGCCTCCAGCAGGCGGTCCAGGGCATCGGGACACAGGTGCTGGTGGGAAAGCGCGAAGGCCGACAGGCGCTCGGGGAGCGAGCGGCCGCCGTCGGCGAGCACCTCCACCTCGGCCCCTTCCCGCAGCGAGCGCGAGAAGACCCCCACCCAGTGGCGGTTGTCGCCGGAGATGCGGCGTATGGCGCGCAGGCGCAGTACGAAGAGCAGCGGGACTGCAACCAGTAGCCCGACCAGTACGGCGTGGAGGACCAGTTCGGTCCAGTGGAGTGCCGGTCCCAGAAAATGGATGGTGTGGTTCATGGCTTCTCCCGGGGGCTTCCTATGAGAGCATCTCAGCGAGTTCCACGGCGACGGCGGCGCGATCTAGCAGGTCTCGCAGTTCCAGCAGCTCGGACATCTCCAGCCCGATCTGGAGCGGCGAATCCTGGGAAAGCGACACGTAGACGTCCTTGCGCCAGCCGCATTCGGAATGCTGGAGGTTGGGTCTCAGTTCGGCCACGAATGTGCGGAAGTCTTCGAAGCGCTCGCGTGTCAGGCTGATCCGGAAGCCTGCGAACTCGATGGCGTGGACGCCTCCCGGCAGCGAGATGACCTGGCCGTTGGCGGTCTCTGAAAGCTGGTGTCCGCACATGTTCTGCTCCTTTTTAAGAATGAGTCTATATCTCAATTGATGATCGTATGAAAGCCGGGAAGCGGATGCGACTCCCGGCCTTTGACGGTGCTTGGGATCCTTGCCAACGGCCGCTTGGCGGCTCAGGGGACTCCGACCAGCCGCAGCCCTTGGACGGTGAGGCTTGCCAGCACCCACGCCAGGCCGACGAATCCGAACAGCTGCCCGATGGCGAAGCGGTCAGAGACCTCGCGGCGCATCACGGCCACGGTGGTGAGGCACTGCAGAGCGATCAAGAAAAAGACGATGAGACCGATGGTCGATGCCGTCGTGAAGACCAGCTGCTGGGTGCCGTCGAAGGTGGCGTGTTGCATGGCCTGAAGGATGCCATCGGTGGCGTCTTCGCCGCCTTGTACCGAGTAGACCACGGCCAGGGCCGAGACGAACACCTCGCGGGCCGCGAAGGCCGCGAGCAAGGCCATGCCCACCTTCCAGTCAAGGCCCATCGGGGCGAACACGGGGCCAAGGAGCTTTCCCAGCATCATCATGGCCGAGTGGTCGGGCGAGGGGTAGTTCATGAGCAGCCAGAAGCCCACCGACACGGCCAGGATGGTCAGGCCGGCGCGCTTGACGTAGCTGACGGTCCGGTCCCAGGTGGTCACGACCACGGTGCGGAAGGTGGGCGGTCGCCAGAGTGGGAGCTCCACCTGGAAGCCGGTGTGCGAGGGCTCGATCCCCAGGAGCTTGCCGCCGACCAGCGCCACCGACGAGGCGAAGACGATGCTTGCGAGGTAGATGGCGGTAAGGGCCAGGCCCCCCAGCAGGGGGCGGTCGTGGGGCACCAGGAATCCCAGCAGGAGGCCCCACACCGGCAGGCGCGCCGAGCAGCTCATCAGGGGAATGACAAGAAGTGTCAAAAGACGCTCTCGCTTGCCCGGAATGGTGCGGGCGGCCATGGCGGCGGGGATGGCGCAGGCGTTCCCCGAGAGCAGCGGCACGAAGGACTTGCCGTTGAGCCCGATGGCCGACAGGAACCGGTCGACGATCATGGCGCCACGCGCCAGGTAGCCGCTGTCCTCCAGGAGCCCTAGGGCCAGGAAGAGGATGGCAATCTGGGGGACGAACACGAACACGGCGCCGCCGCCTGCGATGACGCCGTCGACCAGCAGCCCCTTGATCCAGCCTTCGGGAAGGAGCGCTCCCACCTGCCCGCCCAGCCATCCGAAGAACGCCTCGGTGAGGTCCATGAAGGGCGCTGCCGCCGAGAAGACCGCCCAGAAGAGCCCTGACATCACCGCCACGAACGCGAGAAGTCCCAGGAAGGGGTGGAGCACGGCACGGTCCAGCCGCCCCAGACCCGGATTGGATGCTGCCCCCGATCCGTTGCCACGCACGCAGTCCGCTGCCGTCGTGTCGGCCCAGCGGAAGTTGTCCTGGATCTCGCGTTCCGAAAGCTCCTTGGGCACTGTGGCGGTGGCGGGTACATCAGAGATGGTGGCTTCAATGCAGGAGGTCAGGTCGGACAGGCCCGCTCCCGTGCGGCCGTCCACGTCCACCACGGGCGTCCCGAGCCGCTCCGAGAGGAGGTTCGTGTCGATGTCCTTGCCCTGCTTGCGGGCCAGGTCGTTCATGGTCACTGCCACCACGCAGGGGATGCCGGTCCCGATCAGCTGCCGCACCAGCGGCAGGTGGCGGGCCGGTTGGGTCGCGTCGAGCAGGGCGATCAGGAGGTGCGGCGACTGGTGGCCACTGCCCAGGACCCGGTCCAGGGCATCCAGGGCCGACAGGGCGACCTGCTCGTCCTGGGAGCGGGGAATGATGGAGACGATCCCCGGCGTGTCCATGACCTGCACCGTGCCCGGGACCAGGGTCGCCTTCGGGGCCGCGTGGCAGTCCGGTCCGGTGGATGGGAGCGGGGAAGGGGATTCTGAGCCGTTGCGCAGGGTGCCCAGGGAGTACTCCACCGTGGCGCCGGGGTAGTTCACGGTCTTGTAGCGGGCTCCCGTGAGGTGGTTGTAGAGGCTGGTCTTGCCGGCATTGGGGGCGCCGATCAGGACGACGACCTTGGTTTGTGCGGCCATGGCTCAGAGCTCGATGCAGGCCGCATCGGCGCGGCGCAGGGCGATGGTGGAGCCGCGCACCTGGAAGGCCAGGGCGCCGCCGAAGGCGGCCTTGGCCACCAGACGGATGGTGGTGCCGGGCGTGAAGCCCAGTTCCTGGAGGCGCGAGCGGAGCGTGGCGTGCCCGCTGATGCAGCGGATGGAGGCTTCCTGGTTCTTTCCCAATTGGGCGATGTTGCTGATCATGGCGTCTTCCGATCCAAGAAAGAGATTGAGACTATTTGTATAGAAATCAATATAGACCGAAAAATCTTGAAGAGGTTGAGAAATTGTCTCTTTTTGTGCGGAAGGACCGCCGGAGCGGGGCCGGGAGCGGGCAAACGGCGATTCTGTGGTGCGAAAGATGAAATCAAGACACAAAGTCTTGCGCAATCGAGGCTTGTTGCCTACTTTATGTGCTGTGCAGGTGCCTGAACGCGGCCAGAGCCTCGGGAGGGAGAATCGGGAAGTTCGGTGAGAGGTCTTGCGACTTCGAGTCCGACACGGAACCGCCACCGTAACCGGAGACGAACGACACGACCACTGGGAGCGATCCTGGGAAGGGTGTCGGGAGGCTTGATCCGGAAGTCGGGAGACCGGCCTGCACCGCGTGAGCCGCATCGGTCCCGCGCGTCCACACATCCATCCTTGGCGGGACTCCAGGCATGAAGACCAATCCACATCCGTTGTCGTTTTGCGGCACGCCCGAACTTTCCCAGTGGCGTGTCCAGGACAGAGATCATCAGTTCCGCGCGTTCGACGCATCGCGCATCGCAAGGGCCTTGGCGGCGGCGCTGGGCTCCGCGGACGGCAGCGCCGTGAGTCAGGAGCGGGCCATGCAGGCCGGGATGCTGGCCTCCAGCGTTTGCGACCTCGTGGTGCGACGGCACCCGGAGGGCGGCACCGTGCGTCTGGAGGAGATCCAGGACCTCGCGGAGCTTGCCCTGATGCGCGCCGGCGAGCACGAGGCGGCGCGCCGGTTCGTGCTCTACCGCGAGGGCAGGCGGGCGCATCGGGAGGCGCAGACGGAATCCGTCAAATCCTCGCCCGAGGTCGAGGCCCTGATCGAAGGGCTCGCCGATCCGCTCCTGCACGAGGGCATGGAGCGCTTCGTGCTGTTCCCGATCCGCAACGAGGCGCTCTGGAACGCCTACAAGGAGCACCTGGCACTCTTCTGGACGGCCGAGGAGATCGACCTGTCCAAGGACCTTTCCGACTGGCGCACCTTGGGCGAGGGGGAGAGGCGTCTCTTCGACCGCATCCTCGGCTTCTTCGCTGCCTCCGACGGCATCGTGGCCGAGAACCTCGCCGCCCGCTTCTACCTGGAGATCAAGGCCCCGGAGGCGAGGGCCTACTACGCCATGCAGCTCCTGATCGAAGGAGTCCACGCGGAGGTCTACTCGCTGCTGCTGGACACCCTCCATCCGGACCGGGAGGAACGCGAGCCGCTCCTGAAGGCCGCCACCGAGATTCCCGCCGTGGCCGAGAAGGCGCACTGGGCGCTTGCCTGGATGGATCCGTCCCGACCGCTTCCCGTGAGGCTCGCTGCGTTTGCGGCGGTGGAAGGCATCTTCTTCTCCAGTTCGTTTGCCGCCATCTACTGGCTCAAGGAGGTGCAGCCGGGCAAGATGCCGGGGCTCACGTTCTCCAACGAGCTGATCAGCCGCGACGAGGGGCTGCACACCGACTTCGCGCTCGCGCTGCTTTCCCAGCTGCAGGACAAGGCTCCCAGGGCGGAGGTGGAGCGCCTCTTCCGCGAGGCCGTGGCCGTGGAGGAGCGGTTCGTGGACGATTGCCTCCCCCGGGCGTTGCCGGGCCTGTCCGCCTTGCAGATGAAGGAGTACGTGCGCTTCGTGGCCGATCGGCTGCTGGCGCAGATGGCACTCGATCCCGTCTTCGGGGTCGAGTGCCCGTTCCCGTTCATGGAACGGCTGGCCCTGGCCAACAAGAGCAACTTCCACGAGCGCAAGGTGGCCGAGTACCGGCGTCCTTCGGTCGGGACCGCCGTCATCGACCGCGCCATCCGCTTCGACGCGGACTTCTGAAAGGCATTCCCAATGGACCTGCATGCGCTCCTGTCGCGCCACGGACAGAATCTGTCCGTAGACATCCCCGACCTGCTGCGCCGCACCCTGCGCGGCACCGCTCCCGACGCCTCCCCGGAAGAGCTGCTGGACCAGGCGGTGCGGACCTGCGCGGGGCTGGCCTCCAGCCATCCCGACCACGACCTGCTGGCGGGCCGGTTGGCCATGGCCTCCCTGCACGGAAGGACTCCCGCGAGCTTCCGCACCTGCGTCGAGCGGCTCCATGCCCGCGCCGACCGGGAAGGGAACCCTGCCCCGGCCGTGAGCGGGGAACTGCTGGCCCTGGTGCGGCGGCACGAGGCCGCGATCCAAGCTGTGATTCGTTCGGAGCGCGACTTCGACTTCGACCTGCTGGCGGTGCGCACCTTCGAGAAGTCCTACCTGCTGCGCGACCGGGACGGGATCGTGGAGCGCCCCCAGCACCTGTGGATGCGGGTGGCCTTGGGCATCCACGGGGACGACCTGGAGCGCGCCTTCGAGACCTACGAGGACCTGTCGCGGCGCCGGGCCATCCATGCCACGCCCACGCTCTTTGCGGCCGGAACCCCGCGTCCCCAGATGAGCTCCTGCTTCCTGCTTGCCATGAAGGCGGACTCCATCGAAGGGATCTACGCGACCCTCGCCGATTGCGCCCGCATCAGCCAGAGCGCCGGCGGGATCGGGATCCACGTGCACGACATCCGCGCCGCGGGCTCGTTCATCGCGGGGACCGGCGGCACCTCCAACGGCCTGGTGCCGATGCTTCGCAACTTCGACGCGACCGCCTCCTACGTGGACCAAGGAGGCGGCAAGCGCAAGGGCAGCATCGCCGTCTACCTGGAACCGTGGCACGGCGACGTGGTGGAGTGGCTGGAGCTCAAGCGCAACACCGGCAAGGACGAGATCCGCTGCCGCAACCTCTTTTACGGACTTTGGGTGCCCGACCTTTTCATGGAGCGGGTGCGCGACGACGGTGCCTGGACTCTCTTCGATCCGCACCGCGCCCCGGGGCTTGCCGAGGCGGTGGGTGACAAATTCCGTCAATTGTACGAGGGCTACGAGACGGAGGGGAAGGGCATGCGCACGCTGCCCGCGCGCGAGCTGTGGCGCAAGATCCTGGAGGTGCAGATCGAGACCTCGATGCCCTACCTGGTCTACAAGGACGCCGCCAACCTCAAGTCCAACCAGTCGCACCTGGGCACCATCCGCTCCTCCAACCTGTGCGCCGAGGTGATCCAGTACACCTCCCCGGAAGAGACGGCCGTGTGCAACCTGGCCTCGGTGAGCCTGCCCTCCTTCTGGGGACCCGGGGGCTTCGACCACGAGGGGCTGCATGCGCAGGTGGGACGCCTGGTGCGCAACCTCGACCGCATCATCGAGCGCAACCTCTATCCGGTCCCCGAGGCCGAGGTTTCCAACCGCAGGCACCGCCCGATGGGGATCGGGGTGCAGGGCTTGGCCGACCTGTTCCTGGCGGCACGCATGCCTTGGGACGGCGAGGAGGCCTGGACGTTGCACCGCGAGGTCTTCGAGACGCTCTACCACGGCGCCGTGACGGCCTCGGTTTCCCTTGCTGCCGAGCTCGGGCCGCACCCGAGCTTCGCGGGGTCGCCGGCAAGCCAAGGGCTCTTCCAGTTCGACCTGTGGCACGAGGACCGCAAGCGCCGCGGCGAGGCCTTGCCCGATTCCGCGCTCGAGGTCTACGCCTCGGGGCGCTGGGACTGGGAGGCGCTGCGACAGGAAATGACAAATTCAGGGATGCGCAACAGCCTGCTGGTGGCGATCATGCCCACCGCCTCCACCGCCTCGCTCCTGGGGAACACGGAAGGGATCGAGCCCATCCCGGCCGTGCTCTACAAGCGCAACGTCCTGTCGGGGGAGTACGTGCGCACCAGCCGGGCGCTGGTGCGCGACCTGGAGGCCCTGGGACTTTGGAACGCGCAGATGAAGGAGCGGATCGTGGCCAGCGAGGGATCGGTCCAGGGGATCCCGGAGATCCCGTCGGAGATCCGGCGCCTGCACCGCACGGTGTGGGAGCTGCCGCAGCGGTTGCTCGTGGACCTGGCGGCCGAGCGCGGGGCGTTCGTCTGCCAGAGCCAGAGCCTGAACGTCTTCTTCCACGAGCCCACCGTCGCCAAGCTCACCAGCATGCACTTCCACGGCTGGCAGAAGGGACTCAAGACGGGCTCCTACTACATTCGGCAGGGATCGGTGCGGCTCTCCCAGAAGGTGACCGTCCCGGTGGAACTGGAACGCCAGGTGGCGGCCCAAGCGTGCTCAATCGACGATCCCGATTGCTTGGCGTGCTCGGCGTGATGGAGACTCCTCAGCACTTGCCGAACTTGCGCAGCCAGGCTTCCCGCAGGCTGCCGTGGAGGCGGCTGTGGAACTCGGGGGATAGCTCGATGGGCTCCTCGCCCCGGAACAGTTGCACGGTGCGGGCGGCGGTGTCCACCACCACGCGGCAGTTGCTGCAGCCTTCCATGTGCCGTCGCAGCTCGGCGCACATGCTGGTCTGGCTGTCGCCGTCCAGGTAGTCGGCCAGGCCTCCGAGCAGGTCGCGGCATTCGCCGTTCCCGTGGGTGTGCGGATGTCCGTGATCGTGCTTCATGCGTGGGTGTCTCCTGCTGCCGCCAGGCCTCCCGGACCCGAGCCGTCGATGTGGGAAAGGGCCTCCTCCTGGCTTCCGAAGGTCCGGGTGAGCCGCTCGCGCAGCGCCAACCGGGCCCGCAGGAGCCGCACCTTGGCGTTTCCGACCGTGATGCCCAGTTCCAGGGCGGCCTCTTCGGTGGAGAGTCCCTGCACGTCGCGCAGCACGAAGACCGCGCGCAGGTTGGGGGAGAGCTCGTCCAGGGCCAGGTCAAGGATCGTGCGCAGCTCGGAGCGCTCGATGCCGGCGGAAGGATCCTCGCGCCAGTCGGCGACCAGGCCGGGCCTTGCGATGGAGCCCTCGTCGTCCTCGTCCAAGGCCAGCTCGTCCAGCGAGAGGCTTTCCTTGCGCTTGCGGCTGCGCAGCACATCAAGGCCTGCGCGGGTCGCGATGCGCCCCACCCAGGTGCAGAAGGACGAGTCCCCCCGAAAGGTCTCCAACGCCTCCAGAGCCTTGAGGAAGGCCACCTGCACGACGTTCTCCGTTTCTTCCTTCTCGCCCAGGAGCCGCCAGACCACCGTCCAGACCTTGCGCTCGCAGTGGCGCACCAGCTGGTCGAAGGCCTCGAAGTCCCCTTGCTTTGCCTGCATCACAAGCGCGCTTTCCTCGGCGCGGTCGAGCAGTCGTCGTTCCCGGGTCTGGTTCATGGTGCCAATCTAGTCAGGCGGCCAGCTGCGTGAAGCGTCCGATCAGTTCCTGGGGCGGCAGCAGGCCCACCACCTGGTCCACCACCTTGCCGTCCTTGAAGAAGAGCATGGTGGGCACGCCGCGGATGCGGAAGCGTCCGGCCAGCTCCGGTTCCTGGTCCACGTCGACTTTCACGATCTTGACCTTGCCCGAGAAACTCTCGGAAAGCTTGTCGAGCATGGGCGAAAGGGCCTTGCAGGGGCCGCACCAGGTGGCGTGGAAGTCCACCGCCACGGGGGTGTCGGAGAGCAGAACTTCCTGCGGGAAGTGGGCGGTGTCGATGACGACTGGCTTCATGGGTGTCCTCCTGGAATGCGGTTGTGGAAGACTGGACGCCAAAGCCCCGACGGAAGTTACGCCCGAACCGGACGTTCCTGCCGCGACGGTGAGAAGCGCAGAATCAGCTGGGCCAGCTCCTCGAACTGGATGGGCTTGGAGACGTGGGCGTCCATGCCTGCGGCCAAGCTCTTCTCGCGGTCCTCCTTGAAGGCGTTGGCCGTCAGGGCCACGATGGGGATGGCGCTCCACAGGACCCCGGAGTTGCCCGAGCGGATCCGCATGGTGGCTTCGTAGCCGTCCATCACCGGCATCAGGCAGTCCATCAGGACCAGGTGGTATTGGCGCTCGCACAGCAGCTCGATGGCCTGGGCGCCGTTGTCGGCGATGTCGTAGACGATCCCGAGGTTGGACAGATATTGTCCGATCACCAGTTGGTTCACCGGGTTGTCTTCCGCCACCAACAAGCGCATGCCCCGGAAGCTTTCCCAATCGGGCAGGGAGGATTCGTCGGTGTCGAAGCTGGTTGCATATTCGAGCGGGAGTTCGATGCGAAAGGTCGTGCCTTGGCCGGGGCGGCTGGAGACCTGGATGCTCCCTCCCATCTGCTCGATCAGTTGGTGGCAGATGGACAGTCCCAGTCCGGTTCCCCCGAAACGGCGGGAGATGGAAGCATCGGCCTGGGCAAACGGCTGGAAGAGCCTTGCCAAGGCGTCCTGGCTCATCCCGATGCCCGTGTCGGACACCGACCACTCCAGGCGTGGGGAACCGGAGATGTCCGAGATGCCCGCCTCCAGGGTGACTGTCCCGCATTCCGTGAACTTAATGGCGTTGCCCACTAGGTTGTTCACGATCTGTCGCAGCCGGATCTCGTCGGCCACGATGGCGGGAAGTTCCGAAAGGGAGCTCTGCAGTCGGAACTCGATGTCCTTTTCCTGGGCGCGCAGGGAGAAAATGGCGCTGAGGTCCTGCAGGAATGGCTCGAGCTCGAAGGCCCTGGGTTCTAGCACCAGCTGTCGAGCTTCGATCTTGGACAGGTCCAGCACGTTGTTGATCAGGCCCACCAGGCCTTGCCCGCTCTGGGAGATGAGCTCCACGTAGCGGCTCTGCACGATGTCCAGATCCGTCTCGGCCAACAGGCGCGAGAGTCCGATGATGCCGTTCATGGGCGTGCGGATCTCGTGGCTCATGGTGGCCAGGAAGTCCCCCTTGGCCAGCGATACCTGCTCGGCCGTGGCGCGTGCCTCCTGCAGCAGTGCGTTGGCCTCGGCCAGCTGCTGCCGACTGTCGGCCAGCTCCCGCTTGGTCTGCCACGACTGCAGCAGTGATCGCAACAGGAGCAGGAACTCCTCCTTGCCGAAGGGCTTGCGGATGAAGAAAAAGCCCTTCTCCAGGTGGCTGTCAATCCGGTGGCGGTCCACCTCCGCGAAGGCCGAGGTCAGGAGCAGGACTTCCACGGACGGGTCGCGGGAGCGCAGCCGGACTGCGTCTTCCAGGCTCCCCGCCTGAAGGTCCAGGATGGCAATGGGGCAATTGATGTTGCCGCAAAGGAGCTCCTGGTGCCTTTCCTGCAGCGATTGGACGTCCGGGAAGAGTTCGGCACGCGGGAGGTAGGGACTGTTGGAAAAGGCCCGTCGGTAGAATTCCCTAAGGCTGCTGTCCTGGTCCGCGACGAGGATCGTGAGGTCCAAATCCGTGTCCTCCTGCCTGCCGGCATTTGCTGGAGGAGAACGTAGGGAATTTGCAGCTCTGCAGGTCGCACTGAAACTTGTCTGCAATGCCCTCAGGTTTCGAGGGCAGTGGCCAGGCTGCTGAGCTCGTGCGCCATGTCGGCCAGTTCTCCTGCGGCGCTGCCGGTGCTGTTGGCATTTTCCTGGGCATCGGTTGCTGTTTGTTCCAAGGCGGCCATCGCCTGGTGCAGTCCGCCGCCCAGGAGCGAGGCCTGGGCGGCTCCCCTGGCGATCTCCCCGGTGGCCGACGATTGCTGCAGCACCGATAGGTTCACGTCCTGAGAGAGCGTGCGCAGTTCCCCTACCACGCTGCGGATCGAATCCATGGTGGTGACGATTCTTCCGATCTCCGAGCGCATTTGCTGGACGACCTCGGCGATCATCTGGTTGGCCTGGGAGGTGCCGTGAGCGAGTTCCTTCACCTCTTGGGCGACTACGGCAAACCCCTTGCCCGCTTCGCCGGCCCTGGTGGCTTCGATGGTGGCATTGAGGGCCAGCAGGCGCGTCTGCTTAGAGATTGCCTGGATGGTCCCGACCGCTTCTCCGATGCGCTGGCCGGCCTGCGACAGACTGGCCAGGATCCCTGCCGTGGCGTCGACTTCCTGGGCGCCCTTGCTGGCTGTGTCGGCGGCCTTTCCGGAAGCTTGCGAGATCTCCCGGATACCGGTCGCCAGTTCCTCTGCGGCCGTGGCGACGGATGCGATGGCCGAGCCGAGTTCGGAGGCTGTCTGGAGGCTTTGGCCGCAGTGGGTACGGGTCTCTTTGACTTGTCGACTGGCCTGGTGGCTCAGGCCTTTGAGCCCTTCCGAGGCGCGGGTGAGTTCGGATGTCTGGGCTTTCAGGTGCCTTGCGATCTCGATGCGCTTGGCAGCGTCGAGCCGGTTCTCCTGCAGTTCCCACACCACGACCCAGCCGGTGGTCGTTCCGTTCCCGTCGCGCAGGGGGTCGGATTGCAGGTGGAGGATGCGATCGCCGCAGGGCAGTTCGTGCATGGTCTCCTGGGTGCGGTGACAGAGGCCTCCGAGCCGTTCGTGGAGGGATGGAAGCTGGGTTCCCAGGACAGAGCCTTCGGGGAGCGAAAGCCATGGGCTCAAGGCGGTGATCTCGCGCTGGCTGGCGGGGCTCTGGAAACGGATGGTCTGTTCGAGGTCCAGGATCCAAGCGTGGATGGTGGACTGCTCCACGATGGCCGATTGGTAGGACAATTGCCGCAACAGTTGGCCCGAGGTGCGCAGGGAATGCGCGTACACGGCGCTGCCGGCCAGGGCCAGCAGGCAAAGGCCCACCAGCGCATACGACCTGGTGCGATGGGCCTCGGATTCCTGCCGCGCCGCCACGAGGCTGGCTGCCTGCACCAGGGCCATCGCAGCCTGCCGGTGCGGGGCGAAACGGGCGGCCAAAGGACCGTTCACTACATCTGAGGCGGCGATGACATCGACATTCTTCATGGCCGGGGAAAAGCCGGAATCGTAGGTGTTCCAGAACGCCTCGCCGGTGGCGACGACCAAATCCAATCGCGATCCGATGGCGGTTCGGATGGGACTGGTGCGCCAACGCTGCGCTGCCGCAAGGAACGATTGGCGCAGGGAATCCAGCCGGGACAGTTCCGCGTCGCGTCGGGACGGATCCAGCTCGCGCGAGGCCTGGAAGCACAGCAGGTACGGCTCGGCCAAGTAGAGCGGCGGCGGGATCACGTCGGCCGTAAGATCCTTGGATTCGATGACCTTGCGGTAGGCGTTGCCTCCGATGCCCGCCTGCGACATGGCGACCAAGGCGTCGCCGGCCATCAGCCCGAAAAGCACGGCTCCTGTCCGCAGCATAGTGGCCAGCTGCATGCGCGTTCCCCGCCTCGACGATCCTGTGCTCATGGTTCCCCCTCCGTTCCGGGGCCATGCTAGCTGATCGTGGGGGGCAAGTCCAGGAATGCAACAGGGGTGAAACCTGCGGCAAGGCAAGGGGCAAGGATTTAGGAACTGGGAGGCCTAGTCTATTTCACAAAGCTTTACAACTGCCCGGCCCGGGAAGAATGTTGTTTGTCGGGGATGTCTGCTGCAACCGAGAAATCCCCACACCTGCTCGACTGGGAGTCGCGTGCCAATGTCCTGACCCACGCCGTGGGCACCGGGATCTTCCTGGCCGGTCTTGCGCTGTTGGTGACACTTGCGATCCGCACCGCAGACCTTTGGAAGATTGTTTCCTTTGCTGTCTTCGGCGCCAGTCTGGTGCTGCTTTACGGTGCCTCCACCCTCTACCACTCCTTGCGTCGCCCGCGCTTGCGCCGGATCTTCCGCATCCTGGACCACGTCTCGATCAACATCCTGATCGCAGGCACCTACACGCCGTTCCTGATGGTTAACCTGCGCGAGACCGGCTGGGGCTGGCCGCTCCTGGGCACCATTTGGGGGCTGGCCCTGGTCGGAGTGGTGAGCGACCTGTTCTTCACGGGGCGCTTCAAGAAACTCTCCACCTTCCTCTACATCCTGATGGGATGGGTGATCGTAGTGGCCATGCGTCCGCTGGTCCACAGCATCAACACGCCGGGGCTGGTGTTGCTGTTTGCCGGGGGCTTCTCCTACACCGGCGGCGCCGCCTTCTACATCCTCGACAAGCGCTTGCCGTTCGGGCATGCCGTGTGGCACGTCTTCGTGCTGGTCGGCAGCATTTGCCAATTTCTGTCCGTGCTGGTGGGCGTGCTGCCGCGCTGACTCACCCTTCCAGGAAGGCCCGGTAGAGCGCTTCGGAGGCGGCGTGGTCGGAAAGCGCGAAGAGCTCGCGGGAACTGTGCATGGCAAGCATCGGCGCTCCGCAGTCCACCACCGCGATTCCAAGGCTTGCGGCCAGGGCCGGTCCCACCGTGGATCCGCAGCCTAAGTCGGCGCGCATGGCAAAGTCCTGCAGGGGCACACCGGCCTTGCGGGCCGCTAGGCGCAGCAGGGCAGCGGCCGGGGCGTCGGTAGCGTAGCGGTAGGAGGCGTTGGTCTTGAGCACCGGGCCGTGGCCCAGCAACGGGGCGTTGCCCGCGTCGTGCTTGCCGGGATGGTTGGGATGCACGGCGTGAGCCATGTCGGCCGAAAGTCCTGCCGACCGGGCCAGCAGGGCAAGCCAGGCTTCCCGTCCGACTCCCAGTGCCAGCGCCAATCGTTCCAGCAGCTGGGGAAACAGTTGCGAGCGGGCGCCGGTGCGGATCTCCGACCCGATCTCCTCGCCGTCGAACAGTGCCACCAGAGGCAGGATCCCGGGTTGCGGGCGGCTTTGCAAAAGGCCCGACAACAGCGCGTGGCAGGAGGCTAGGTTGTCCAGGCGTCCCGATTGCAGCAGTTCGCCTGCGATGCCCAGCCGGGTCGGGGGCTGGGCGTCGATCGCGCACAGCTCCCAGGCCAGAATGTCCTGGGGGGCGCACTCCAGGGCTTGGGCCAGGGCGGACATCAGGGACCAGGTGCCCTCGTCGAGTCCGGCCAGAAGGGGCAGGTGCAGTTCGCGGTTGAGCTGCGGGCCCTTCTCGTTCACCTCGCGATCCAGGTGGATGGCCAGGCTGGGAAGTACGGGGCAGGGAGAAGTCAGGCGCACCAGACGTTCCTGGCCGTCGTCCAATTGGACCCGTCCGGCTAACTCCAGCGGGCGGTCCATCCAGGTGTGCAGGAGTGCGCCGCCGTAGACTTCCACGCCCAGGCTGCAGGTGCCTGGGCCGCGTCGCTCGGGGCGCGGCTTGAGACGCAGGCAGGGACTGTCGGTGTGGGCGGATGCGACCCGCAAGGCCTCCAGGTGCGAGGGCCACTTCCAGGCCACTAAAAGACCGCCCGAGCGCACGAAGGCGCCGGTGCCTGCGATCTCCCAGGGACTTCGCTCCAGCGCCAGTTCGCCAAAGCCTTCCGATTCCAGCCACTGGGCACCGGCCTGGGCCGCATGCCATGGAGTGGGGGAAGCTTCTAGCCAGACGGTCAGGTCCACGTCACGGCTCCTCGTCCATGATCTGGTCGGGACGGAGCGGCTTGAACTCCGACAGGTCCTCCTCCACCGGCAGGTTCGGGATCCGCTCGGCGGCGCGCCAGGCGTTCTCGGCGGTCAGCAGCCGAAAGGACATGCCTTCCACCTCGACGGGGCGCAAGGCTGCGGCGACCTGCTTCATGAAGAGCTCGGTGGAGAGGTAGGAGACCTTGCGCTCGCTGACCTTGCGCAGGAACTTGCGGGTTTCGATGGTGCGGTCCAGCACGACGTAGTCGCAGGGCGGGAACACGCAGGCCCCGTCGTTCTCCCAGGCCATGGCGGTGACGACCTTGCCGCTTGCGGGGATCTTCAGGAAGTGCACCGGGGGGACTTCCGCCTGGATCTTGGCGTCCTGCAGATGCTGCAGGATGGCCTGGCGGCGGCGGGAGTACTCCCACCAGCGGCGGGTGGACTGCGGGTCGAGCAGGTGCAGTTTGCGTCCGCTCTCCATGGCCTCGTCCATGGCCACCATGTTGCCGTGGCTCCAGAGCGTGATCATCTCCTCGCACAGGGCCTGGGTTCCGGGCGGGGACTGGAGCGGATTGCCGGTGGCGCCGTCGCTGGGGACCAGGCCCAGGCATTGGGCTAGGCTTCCCAGGATGGGGGCGGCTTCCAGGGCGAAGAAAGAGGGACGCAAGTGGTTGATGGAGGCCTCGAGGCCGCAGGGCCCCAGGGCGTCGTCGTCGGAAGGGCGCACCTCGTAGAGCGAGAGCACGAAGTAGACGCCGGTGTCGTGGTTGCGGTACCACCAGGTGCGCAGCCCGTCGCGATCGGTCGAGGCCTCGAATTGCGGGATCTCCAGGCGCCACTCTTCGATCTGTTCAAAGGTGGGGGGTATGCCGCCCGGGGACAGGAATTCCAGTGCAAAGCTCATGCGCCTCAAAATGCACATTCCGGTGCCCGGTGCGGGGATGTGATTAGGTGCGCGGCTCGAAACGCTCGCGCAGGGCCTCGCCCAGCACCTGCAGGCACAGGAGCACGGCGGCCAAAAAGCCCGAGGGCGCCAGCACGAGCCATGGGGCCAGGTCCATGTTTTGGGCCCCGTCGGCGACCAACAGGCCCAGGGAGTTGTTGCTTGCGTTGAGCCCCAGGAACGACAGGAAGGCTTCCTGCAGGACGATCTGCGGCACCGAAAGGGTGGCGTAGACGGCGATCAGCGGGAATGTTCCCGGCAGGACGTGCCGCAGGAAGTTGCGCCAAGGAGCCATCCCCAGGGCGTGCGAGGCCTGCACGTGGTCGCGGTGGCGCAGCAGCAGCACCTGCGTGCGCACCACGCGGGCGATGGTCAGCCACTGCACCAGCCCCAGGGCCAGGAACAGCGCCCACAGGCTCCTGCCGACCAGCGACATCAGGACGATCACCAGGAACATGTAGGGAAGCGATTGGAGGATCTCCACCACGCGCATCATGACGGCATCGGTGCGCCCGCCGACCCAGCCCGAGACCGCACCCCAGGCCGTGCCCACCAGCACCGAGACCGCCGTGGCCACCGCCGCGACGCCCAGCGACAGGACGCCGCCGGCACACAGCCGTGCCAGCACGTCGCGCCCCAGGGCATCGGTGCCCAGCCAATGCCGCAGGCCGCTCCCGGCGCGGCACAGCGGCGGCAGCAGTTGTTGTGACAGATTCTGTCCGTCGGGATCGGGGAGCAAGGCCTGTCCTGCGAGGCAGGACAAGGCCAGGACGGCCAGGATCGCGGACGGCAGGCCCAAACGGACGTTCATGGCCCAGGCTCCCGGGAGCGCGGGTCCAGCATCCAGGTGGCGGCGTCGGCCAGGGCGTTGAGCAGGATCAGCAGCAGGCAGTAGACGCACAGGGTTCCCAGCGCCAGCGGGTAGTCGCGCTGCAGGGCGCTTTGCACGAAGTGCCTGCCCATCCCGGGCACCTGGAAGACCTGCTCCACCACCAACGTGCCGGTCAGGAGGCCTGCGGCGGCGGGTGCCAGGTACTGGACCAGCGGCAGGAGTGCGGCGGGCAGGGCGTGGCGCAGCACCACCAGGGCTTCGGGAAGTCCCTTGGCGCGGGCGGTGCGGACGTGGTCCTCCGCCAGGGCCGCAAGCAAGCTGGTGCGCAGCAGCCGGGCGACGAAGGCGCAGGTCGCGAGGCTGGCGCAGACGGCCGGAAGCATCCGGCTGGCCGGACCTTCCCATCCCGCCACCTGTCCCAGCGGCAGGCCGATCCACTCCTGCAGGAGCGGGGCGACCACGAAGCCGGGAATCACCAGGCCCGTCAACAGGATTCCCATCCCCCAGGTGTCGGGCCAGCGGCCCTTGTGGGTGGCAGCCAAGATCCCGCTCGGCACGCCCACCGCCAGCGCCAGGAGCAGGGCCCAACCGCCCAGTTCCAGGCTCACCGGCAGGGACTGGAGCAGGATGTCGCGCACCTGCTGGTCGGGGTGCTTCCACGAGGGACCGAAGTCCGCGTGCAGCAGCACGCGTTCCAGGAAGACGTCCAGGTGCAGGGCGTGCTTGGCTTCCAGCTTGGAAAGGGCCTCGGGAGACAATGCCCGTTCATTGGCCCAAGGTGACCCGGGGGCATGTTGCATCAGGAAGAAGGACAGGCACAGCACGCACAGGAAGGCTGCCAAGCCTTGCAACAGGCGCAGGAGGACGCGCGTCACGGTCGCCTCCAGCGCACCAGGGTCCAGTCGTAGAGGCCCAGCGCATTTTCGACAATTCCTGTCAGGCGTGGATTGCGCCACTCCAGGTTGCGGTAGTGATAGACGGGGGCGATGGGGCTGTTCTGCAGCAGGCGGGCGTGGGCGGAATCCAACAGTCCCGGGCGGGCCTGGGGCGCGGCGCGGGCGGCCCGGGAAAGCAGGCTGTCGTAGTCGGGATCCTTCCATCCGGTGCGGTTGTTGCCGGAGGTGCTGCGGAAGATGTCGAGGAAGGTCGAGGGGTCGAGGTAGTCTCCCACCCAGGCGCCTCGGGCCACGTCGTAGTCCAGGCGCTTGACGGCTTCCAGGTAGCTCTTCCACTCGTAGTTCAGGGGCCGCACCTCAAGGCCCAGCGAGTCCTTCCAGGTGCGCGCCACGGCCTCGGCCAAGCGGCGGTGGAGGTCCAGTGAGTTGTAGAGGATCTCGAAGGGACGCAGGCCCTTGCCGCCCGGGTACCCAGCCTCGGCCAGCAGCCTGCGGGCTTGGGCGAAGTCCGTTTCCAAGGGGGGGCGGGTCCTGCCGGCAAGCGCAGGCAGCAGCCCCTGGGCCGGTTCCTCGCCGGCGGCGGTCACGTAGCGCACCAGCTCCCGGCGGGGGACGGCCAGGCTCAGGGCTCGGCGCACGCGCGGGTCGTCGAAGGGCTTGCGGGAGACGTTGAAGCGGTAGAAGTAGGTGGCGTACTGGGGCGTGCTGACAAATCCTGTCCGTACGGCGGCAGCGGCCAGCCGCGAGAGCGGGATCTGAAACAGCCAGTCCACCTGGCCGGCGCGGCTCATCTGCCAGGCGGTCAGGGCGTCCTCGACGGGGAGGAACAGCAGCGAGTCGATGCGGGGCTCGCGGCGGTCGGCTCGGCGCACCGCCAGGATGGACCGGTAGGGGTGCCACCAGGCCAGCCGCCAAGGGCCGCTGCCCACGAAGTGCTCGGGGGCAGTCCAGCCGGCTCCGAAGCGTTCGATGGCCTGGCGCGGTACGGGCCAGGCGATGGGCTGGGCCAGCAGGAGGGGGAGGAAGGCCGTCGGGTGGTCCAGCTCCACTTCCAGGGTCGAGTCGTCGGGAGCCCGCACGGCCAGCGTGTCGGTGCCGTTCTTGCGTCGCGCCTTGGCTCCGGCCACCACTTCCAGTAGGTCCGCGTAGGGGGCTGCGGTGGCGGGAAGGACGGCCCGGTTCCAGGACCAGACGTAGTCGCGGGCCGTGAGCGGCCTGCCGTCGCTCCAGCGGGCCGGGCGCAGATGGAAGGTCCAGTGCAGACGGTCGGGCGCGGTCTCCCAGCGCAGGGCCTGGGCGGGAACGGCCGAGTCGCCGCTCAGGCGGGTCAGTCCCTCGAACAGCGCAGTCAAGATGCGCACTTCGGGGATGCCGGCAGCCAGGTGCGGATCGAGGCTGGCTGGTTCGGCCGTGTTGGCAAGCTTCAAGACGCCGGGGCTGCGCGAAGGGTCCTGGCCGCATCCCAGCAGCGGCAGGATCGCGGAGGCCAGCGCAAGCGCCGGGAGACGATGTGGCCTGGATGGGATCACGGCCATCAAGTGTAGTTCCGGATTCTCATCAATCTGCTTGAACCGCGCCTGGGCGGAGCGGTACCATGTGCCGTATGCTGCCCACCTTGCCGGACGTCCTGGATCGAACTGTCGACCGCATCTTTCCCCAGCTGCTGGAGGAACTGGCCTTTGCCGATTCCTGGGCGCAGGACATTCGCGACGGGAGCAAGGTCTTTTCCGGGGCCTGCGACTTCGATTCGCCCTGGGACTGGAGCCTGGTGGTGGAGGGGAGCCGGGAGTGCCTGCTCGACCTGGCGTCGGGCTTCCATTCCCTGCCGGATGTCCACATGGATGACCTGTTCGCCGAGGAGTTCCTGCTGGAGGTCTGCGCCCGTTTGGGACAGCGCCTGGCCTCGGCCGTTCCCGGCGCGCCCTATCCCGGTGCGGCCTATCCGCGCAAGTTCGCGATGGAAGTGCCTGATTGGGAAAGGGTCTTTGCGGTGAACGAACGGACGGGGTGGATTCGGATCGGAATCGTCCCGGCATTGTGATTGCCCGGATCGCGGGTGTCCTTGTGCAATTGCCCCTTTCCCTGTTTGTTTTTTTTTCTATCCTTCCGACACTTACGAATTGCCGGTCCTTTTTCGGGACCGGTTCGGACTTGACCACCACTCACGGGAGACTCCTTGCATAGAGGTTTTTTCGAGCTACCAAGCCAGGACAATCGCACTCGCGTCAATGACATGATTCGCATCCACGAGGTGCGCCTGGTTGGAGTGGATGGTCAGCAGATCGGTGTCGTTTCCACCATGGAAGCCAAGCGCATGGCGCAGGAGCAGGGGCTGGACCTGGTCGAGGTCGCACCCATGGCTCGTCCGCCCGTTTGCCGCATCATGGATTACGGCAAGTTCCGTTTCGAAGAGGCCAAGAAGGACAAGGTTTCCAAGGCCAAGCAGCACATTGTGAAGATCAAGGAGCTGAAGTACCACCCCCGTACCGGTCAGCACGATTACGAGTATCGTTTGAGGCAAGCGATCGAGTTCCTCGATGAGGGGAACAAGGTCAAGGCAACAGTTGTTTTTCGTGGGCGTGAAATGGCTCACATGGATTATGGCAAGCGCATTCTCGATCGGATGGTCAAGGACCTCGTCGACATCGCGGTTGTCGAACAGAACCCGAACATGGAAGGCCGTGCGCTTTCCGTCTTATTTGCTCCGTCAAAATCCAGGAAAAAGCCTGTTGGTGCCGCTCCCTCCGAGAAGCCGACAGCCCCCGACCTCTCCCAAAACACGCCAGCCGAAGAGGTAGTTGAGAATGCCTAAGATGAAGAGCCACAGTGGCGCAAAGAAGCGTTTCAGTCCCAAGCCGAGCGGATTGATCAAGTGCAAGCGCGCAAAGATGCGTCACCTGCAGAAGAACAAGAGCACCAAGCTCAAGCGTGGACTGCGTAAGGGCGACTATGTCGATCCTTCCGACGCCCATCGCGTCGCGTTCATGCTGCCGTACGCATAAATAGCCGCCTTACACACCTGATCACTCAAAGAAGACTGTAAAATGCCAAGATCTGCACCAAACGTTGCAACCAAGCGCCGCCACAAAAAGTGGATCAAAGCCGCAAAGGGCTATTTCGGACGCAAGAAGAACGTGTTCCAGCTGGCCAAGATGGCTGTGGACCGCGCTCGTCAGTTCGCTTACCGCGACCGTCGCGACCGCAAGGTCATGTTCCGTCGCCTCTGGATCGTTCGCATCAACGCCGGCGCGCGTCTGTGCGGCGTGTCGTACAGCCGTTTCATGGCTGGCCTGGTCAAGGCCAACATTCAGCTCGACCGCAAGGTGCTGGCTGATCTCGCCTTGAACGACTTCGCGACCTTCCAGAAGATCGCGGAGATCGCGAAGGCCGCTTGAGCCTCGCGGCATATCCGGAAATCGATGCGGCCCGGGCCGCGTGGGTGGCTTCGTCCATCTCCCTTGCGGAGATGGACGGGGCGGATCTCGCGCAGCTGCGGGCCCGTTTCGTTTCCAAGAAAGGTGAGATTCCCGCGCTGATGCGCAGTCTCGGAAAGCTCCCCCAGGAAGAGCGTCCCGCCTACGGCGCGGCGGTTCAGTCCCTGCGCGAGGAGATCGAGGCCCGTCTGGACGAGGTGGAGGCCGCTGCCGCCAAGGCGCGCCTGGAAGCCCGTCTGCAGTCGGAACGGCTGGACGTGTCCCTGGACGGCACCGATGCCCAGGCCGGATCGCTGCATCCCCTGCTGGCCTTGCGCGACGAGCTTCTGGACCTGTTCGTCTCCATGGGCTTCGAGGTCGCCGACGCTCCCGAGCTCGACACCGAGTGGTTCAACTTCACGGCCCTGAACGTGCCCGACGACCACCCCGCCCGCGACATGCAGGACACCTTCTTCGTGAAGCGCGCGGCCGACGAGGAGTCTGTGGTGATGCGCACGCACACCTCGAACTTCCAGCCCCACGCTATGCGCGACCGCAAGCCGCCCTTCCGGCTGATCAACTGCGGACCGGTCTTCCGCTGCGATGCGGACGCGACCCATGCGCCCATGTTCTACCAGATCGAAGGCGTGGTGGTGGACCGCACCACCAACTTCGCCAACCTCAAGGCCACGCTCTACACCATGGTGCGCGCCATGTTCGGCGACGCCGCCCAGGTCCGCTTCCGCCCCAGCTTCTTCCCGTTCACCGAGCCTTCGGCCGAGATGGACGTGGACTGCCGCTCGGTGGGACTGGACCGCGACGGCTGGATGGAGATCGGCGGTTGCGGCATGATCCACCCCAACGTGCTGCGCAACGGCGGCATCGATCCCGACGAGTTCCAGGGCTTTGCCTTCGGATTTGGCCTGGACCGCATGACCATGCTGCGCCACGGAGCCCGCGACATCTTCCTGCTCACGGCAGGCGACATGCGCTTTCTCAAGCAGTTCCAGGGGCTGGCCTGATCCGTCCTTGACCGATGGCCCTCCGCAGTGCGGAGGGCTTTTTTTGTACCTGGTCGCGCCCGTGGCTTTGCCCAGCGACTATGTTTTGGACATGAATCGTCCCGGAACCCACGACACGCCGTCAGCCATCGAAGCTGATTCCATGCGTGCGCGGGGCGGTTGCTTGCGACTGCGACGACGCCCTCTGCCTTTAGGCGGATGGAGGCGACGTTTCCCGATGTGGTGAATCTACAAAGGGTTGCAATGCACATTCCCGATTGAAATGACCAATCATTCCAATGGACGGCATTCCCGGCGATTGGAATGTGTTCGTTTCCATTCCGCCAAATGTCGATTCCGAGGAATGCCGTCAGATACGGAGGTGCCATGGACAAGACGATGCAACGGTGCGATTGGATGGGCGGAGCGGTGCGGCCCGACCTGGTCATGGCCAGTGGCCACGGCAGCTGGCTTCGGGACGAATCGGGGCGGGAATACCTGGACTTCGTGTCGGGGTGGGCGGTGAACTCGCTGGGGCATTGCCCCCAGGAGGTCGCCGTCGCGCTGGAGACCCAGGCGCGCTCCCTGCTGCACTGCTCGCCGGGCTTCTGGAACCGGCCGGGCCTGGAGCTTGCGGCTCGGCTCAAGGCGCTGACGGGGATGGACCGGGTCTTCCTGGGCTGCACCGGGGCCGAGGCCAACGAGTGCGCCATCAAGCTGGCGCGGCTGTTCGGACGGAAGCGGCGGGACGGCGCGTACGGCATCGTGACCACCGACGGCGGCTTCCACGGGCGGACGCTGGCCACCATGGCGGCCACGGGGAAGCCGCAGTGGCGGGGGCTGTTCGGGCCGGATTTGACAGGATTTGTCCATGTCCCCTTTGGCGACGCGCAGGCGGCGGAGCGCGCCGTGGACGCGTCCGTGTGCGCGGTGATGCTGGAGCCCGTGCAGGGCGAGGCGGGCGTGGTGCCGGCCGACGCCGCCTACCTGCGGGGCCTGCGGGAGCTGTGCGACCGTAAGGGGGTGCTCCTGATCCTGGACGAGGTGCAGACCGGCCTGGGGCGGACCGGCAGCTGGACGGTGGGACAGGCCATGGGCGTGCGCCCCGACATCCTGACGCTGGGCAAGGGGCTCGGGGGCGGGGTGCCCGTCTCGGCGTGCCTGTGCCGGGAGGAATGGGACCTCTTCGAGCCGGGCGACCAGGGCGGGACCTTCACCTACCATCCGCTGGGCAGTGCTGCGGCCTTGGCGGTGCTTGCGGCCATCGAGTCGCGCGGGGTGCTGGCCAACGTCGTGGCGCAAGGGAATGTGCTGCGGGAGATCCTTTCGGGGCTTGCCGGTCGGTACGGGCTGCGGAATCTGCGGGGCCAAGGGCTGCTGCAGGCCTTCGACCTGCCGCAGGAGCGGGCCCCCGAGCTGGTGGCCATCGCCCGCGACCAGGGACTGCTGCTCAATGCGCCCCGGCCCGCCAGCATCCGCCTGATGCCGCCCTTGACGGTGGGCGCGCCGGAGATGGCACTCTTCGCGGCCCGCCTGGAGGCCAGCTTGGAGCTTTGGAAAGGAGCGGCGTAGCCATAAGGGGTTGCGCCGGAGCCCTGGGGCATGGTACCATGCCTAGGTGTTCTTCCTGATGACATGGATGCTCTGGAGTGCGCATCCGGTTGCCCAGGCGCCGCACCAGCTGGCGGTCAACCACGCTGCGGTGGCCGCACCCGGCGCCCAGGACACCCATCCTTCGGCGCCGCACGGCGCCTCCCACGAGGCCGCCTCGGCCCATGGCGAGGCGGCAGGGGAGACGGCCTCGGTGGCCGGGCACGGCGGCAAGGCGGCGGCCGAGTCGACCCAGCACGGTCACGGGGAAGCGGCCGAGAGTTCGCAGTCGCTCAATTGGCTGGAGCGCCGCAAGCGCGAGGACGCCGAGAAGGCCGTCAAGGACAAGGAAGAGGCGCAGCGACGCCAGCGCCAGAGGGAGCTGGAACCCAAGCGTCCGGCCGTGTGCGGGGAACTGCCGCGCAGCATCACCTGGAACCGCAAGCGCATGCGTCTGGACCGCTCCGTGACCGTCCCCAAGGGGATGACGCTGTGGATCGATCCCGACGTCGAGGTGGTGCTGGGACCCAGGGATTCCTGCCAGCCGGGAAACGCCCCGGTGGGCCTGGTGGTGGAAGGACGCCTGGTGGTGAAGGGCAATGCCTGGAGCCCGGTGCGGTTCCGGGCGGCGGCTCCGCAAGGGACGTGGGCGGGCATCCGGGTGTCGGGGCAGGCCGACTTCGAATCGGTGCGCATCTCCCAGGCCAACGTGGGCATCCGCTTCCACGGGGCGCAAGGCTCGGTGCAGGGCAGCGTGCTGGAAAACTGCGTGACCGGGATGCAGGTCTCGGGAGGGTCCGCGCCGCGCCTGTCGCACAATGTGTTTACCCACAACAGCGGGGTGGGCTTGCGCATCGAGAACGCCAGCCCCAAGGTGGCCGGCTGCCTGTTCCTGGACAACCGGGGCGTGGGGGTGTGGTTCGACGGCTCGGGCTTGACGAGCCTTGCCCGCAACGCCTTCTGGCAGAACCTGCTGGGAGACGTGGTGGGCAGCAAGGCGTGGGGACAGTTCACAGGCAAGGGGGCGGTCCGCAGCGACCGCGACGGCAACCTGCGCTGCGACCCGATCCTGGCGGGAAGCCTGCGCGACAACGCTTGGCAGGATTCGCTGCGGCGGGCCGGGGCCAAGGTGCCGGAGGCTCCTTTCGGGATGCCTCCTTACGGGCTGTCGTGGCTTTCGCCTTTGCGGGAAAAGGGACCGATCCTGCCGAAGCGGCCGTGGCGCCGCACCGACATCGGGCTCTACGGCCGCGACAACGACTGAGCCGCTGCCCCCGACCGTGACCCGGCAGGGCCAAGACCCCGCAGCGCGAGCCCGGCCGCCACCGGCGGGCGGGTGAGTGCGAGGAGGCTTGGCGAGCCCATGACAGGAAGTGTCAAATCATGGGCATGGGCGAGTAGGGCGGGAAGAAGGCCCTAACCGTGCGCGATGCGCCAGACGCTGCGGTGGATGGGGCGGCCTTCCTCGAGGTATTTGCTCTCGAAGCTGGTACGGATGCCCTCGGTGGCCGGGGCGTTGTCTTGCACCAGCGTGAAGCCGCCGTCGGCCAGCAGGATCTCGCGGGTGCTCAGGTCGTATTCCTCGTGGTCGGTGCCCCAGTGCAGCAGGGCCCCGTCGCGGGCGCAGCGGCGCAGCAGCGAGAGGAAAGCCGGTTGCATCAGGCGGCGCTTGCGGGCGGCTTTCTTGGGCCACGGGTCGGGGAAGTAGATGTGGAAGGCTTCCACGCCGCCCGGCACGATGCGGTCGCGCAGGAAGAAGGGGGCATCGCCCACCAGGATGCGGGCGTTGGGAAGCGGCTGCGGCAGGCGGCGCAGCCGGTCGTGGGCGTGCAGCGCGATGGGCCAGGTCCACTCGATCCCCAGGATGTTGTGCTCCGGACGGAGCTTGGCGTACGGCAGCAGGAACGAGCCCTTGCCCATGCCGATCTCGATTTCCAGTGGCGCCTGGCGACCGAAGAACGCGATCGGGTCATAGGCCTGGAAGGGGGGCGGGGAGGATTCGGCAAGCAAGGGCAGGCCGTCCTCGCCGTACTGGATGGAGAGCTTCCACATCCCCTCGGTGCCGGGGTTGGGCTCCAGCACGCGCAGGAACTCGTAGTGCGCCTGGTCGGGTGGAAGCGAGGCGGCAACGCGGTTGCGGCGTGGGGGCGGGACGTAACCGCTGGGTTTGTGACGATCTGCTCGGCTGGCCATAAGACTGGGAAAATTGCAACCCGCGCACGCTTTCGTCCACCGGCAAATGCGCTCGTGCGCTAACGCAGGCCCACGCGCAGCACCTCGGTGAGACTGGTGGTGCCGTCCAGGGCCTTTTCTATGCCGTCCAGCACCAAGGGCGTGAGGCTGCCCAGGCGGCGCAGGTCGCCTTCGGTGGCGCCCTTGGCCACGGCCTCGCGCAGTTCGTCATCTAGCAGCAGAAGCTCGAAGATGCCGGTGCGTCCTTGGTAGCCGGTCCCTTCGCATTTGGGGCAGCCGACGGCTTCCCAGACAAGATCCGTCGCGACGCCGTGCAAGGCCAGGAAGGGCTGCTGGGAAGCGGCGGGCGGACTTTGTTTGCGGCAGTGGGGGCAGAGCTTGCGCACCAGCCGCTGGGCCAGGACGCCCAAGAGCGCATTGGCGGCCAGGAAGGGGGGGATGCCCAGGTCGATCAGGCGCGTGACGGCGCCGGCCGAATCGTTGGTGTGCAGGGTGGTGAACACCAGGTGGCCGGTCTGAGCGGCCTGCAGGGCGATGGAGGCGGTCTCGCTGTCGCGGATCTCGCCCACCAGGATCACATCGGGGTCCTGGCGCAGGATGGAGCGCAGGGCGCCGGCGAAGGTGAGTCCGGCCTTCTCGTTGACCTGCACCTGATTGGCGTTCTTGAGGCGGTACTCCACCGGGTCTTCGATGGTGGTCACGTTGATAGCGCGCGGCAGCAAGCGGTGCAGGGCGGCGAACAGGGTGGAGGTCTTGCCTGAGCCGGTGGGTCCGGTGACCACGATCATGCCTTGGGGGTGGTCGCAGAGCTCCTCAAAGCGGCTGCGCAGCCCAGTGGGCATGCCGGTCTGGGCAAGGTCGGGGAGGGTGCGGTCCTGGCGCAGCAGGCGCAGCACGACCTTCTCGCCCTGGCGCGTGGGCAGGGTGCTGGCGCGCACGTCGATGCTTCCGCTTGCGTGCTGCAGCGCGATGCGGCCGTCCTGGGGCAGGCGCTTCTCGGAGATGTCGAGGCTGGCCAGGATCTTGATGCGCGAGACCAGGGACATCTGGACCCAGGTGGGCAGCAGCAGGTGTTCGCGCAGCATGCCGTCGCGGCGCAGGCGCACCGCCACGCCCTCCTCCGACGGCTCCACGTGGATGTCGGTGGCACCCAGGCGCAGCGCCTCGTCCAGGATGTGGTCAACCAGCTTCACGACCGGCTCGGACTGGCTCTTCTTGCGCAGGTCCTCGGGGCTGGCGCCTTCTCCGGCCAGGTCGTTTTCTTCCAGCGCCAGCAGGCTTTCCACCGGGGCGGCGGCCACGCGTCCGCGCAGCAGGGCCAGGTGCCGGTCCAACGCCCCGCCCAGGTGCTCGTGCACCGGCAGGGACGGGACGGGAACGGTGGCCTCGCCGTCCTGCAGCAGGTAGGTGATCCACTCGGCGGCTTCGCGGTCGGCGGGGCCGACAAAGGCTAGGCTCGGGCCTTCCAGCGGCAGGCAGCCCAGGCGCAGGCACACGGCGGCGTCCAGGCGGGCAAGGGCGGCTTCGTCCACGAGGTGGGTCATAGCGGGATCCTCAGGTCCAGGGTGTCAAGGCCCGGCGGGGGCGCTCCGATGGCGGCCGGGGCGCGCAAGACCAGAAACACGCGCACGAAGGAGAGCGTGTCCAGGGACATTGGCTCCAGCGGTTCGGGGCCGACGGTCAGCCAGCCGTCGTCGGACGGATTCTGTCGTCGGGCCACCGGGGAGAACTCGCAGGCCACCAGGCTGTCGCGGGGCGTGATGCGCTTGCCGCCCAGGGCCAGGGCGGTGTCGAGGCAGGCCAGCGTGAGGGTGTCCAACGACTCCTCGCGGCGCACCACCAGCTGCCATTCCTTGCGGGAAAGGCTCAGGGAACGGCCTTGGCGGGCCTTCTGGAAGAGCGTCTCGCGCAGCAGGGCGTGTCGCTCCAGGCGGTCGGTGCCGGCGTGGCTGCCGAAGCTCTGGCGGTACACCCACAACAGGACCCCGGCGGCCATGTCGGCCACCAGGAAGCTCACCACGATGGCCACCAGAAGCTCGATGAGCGTGACGCCGCGCACGGCCTTGGCATTCATCGCTGGCTCTCTCGCCCCAAGAGCCCATGGAAGGTGTAGAAGGTGTCGGTGCCGCGCGAGACGGTCAGGGCGTATTCCACCGGGCCCGAAAGCGCCTTGGGGCGCCCCCTGCCGTCGAGCTTGGCGTCGGGAAACAGGCGAGCGACGTCGGCGGAGTCGGCGACGTCGCGGTGCACCGAAAACTCGTGGAAACTTCGCTTCACGGTCCAGGTGCTGTCGCGCAGGCTGTCGGCGGGAATGGACAGAATCTGTCCCCAGGCCTCGCGCCCGATCTGGAGCGCCTCGTCGCGGTCGCGACCGGCGGCGTTCCAGCGGCCCAGGTCGCCCAGCACGTAGCCCAAGGGCACAAGCGAGATGGTCAGGATGATCAGGGCCATCAGGACTTCGATGAGGGTGTAGCCGCGCCTCATTCCAGCACCCGCCGGATCACTACGATCCCGCCCGAGGTGCCGATTCCGACCGGCACGGCGAAGTCCGCCGGCAGGCGGGAGCGGTCGAACTTGCCGGTGCCCTCCACGCGCAGGCCCACGCCGCAGCCGTAGAGCTTGCCCGCGTTCCGGAGGTTGTTGGCCACGGCCACGCCGGTGAACTCGGCCTGCGCTCCGATCTCGAGGCTGCTGGTGTGGTACTGGGCCATGGCGTAGGCCTCCACGCGGGCGCGGTCCAGCAGCTGGAACAGACAGCCCGTGTCGGCGGTGGCCAGCGAGCCCTTGACCAGGATGGCGGTGGGGGAGGTCACCTGAGCGTCTCCGGCCGCCGTGAAGCGGGTGCGGGCCACCAGCTCGCCCTGGAAGCGGCTGCTGCCGTCCAGGCGCACCGGCAGGGTGCTCCAGAGGAATCCCTCCAGCCGGGCCGAACCGTCCAGGACCACCGGGCCCTTGGTGTAGAAGCTCCAGCCGCGCAGATCCACCGCGCCGTGGATGTCCAGGCGGCCTTCCACGAAGACGCGACGGCCCTTGCCGGGCGACCAGCGGGTGCCGTTCTCGGGCGCCGAGATTTCTAGATCCCCCAAGGTGTAGACGATGTCGCTGTCGCCTTCCGGTGGACGGTGCGCCGCATCCCAGCGGCCGCCGCCCAGGATGGCGTTGGGGCTGCGCAGCCGCTCCTGGTAGAGTGCCGTGGCCGCCACGGTGTCGCGCGCCACGCCCGGGGGGACGTACTGCATCACGGCAAGTCCGGTGGGCAGGGCCTTGCGCCCGGAGCTGATCGACACGTTCAGGGGCACCCGCACCTCGCCGCGCACGTCCAGGCCCGAGGGCGGGGCGGTGTTGGGATCGAAGAGCGTGAGCGCGGCCCCGAACAGGACGGGGTCGGGCCGCAGCCCCCACACCACGCGCAGCGTGCGCGAGACTTCGCCTGCGCCTTCCTTGGCAAAGCCCGTGGCGCGGGCGGTGGGGTAGAGCCCGGCGTCGCCGGGATCGGCGAGGTAGCGGGCGCGGGAGCCCAGCCAGAAGGAGTTGTGGCGCGTCAGCGAGTCGGCGGAGTCGCCGGGGGTTGTGATCAGGTGCAGGGCGGTGGCAAGGCCCGCCTCGGCGGCCAGTTCGGCCTGCCACACGTAGGCTTGGTGGTTGGCGGCATGGCGGCGCGAGGCGGCGCGGTCCCAGGCGATGGCGGCCACGATCATGGCCACGGTGGTGCAGCCCAGCACCATGGGCATGGCCGAGCCGCGCAGTCGGTTCATCGCGGGGCGGCCAGGCGGAAGGTCCCGCCCGCATCCTGCATGGTCACGCCGTCGGCCCCGATGGAGACCACCCGGGCCGAGTCGACCCGGTCGCCCGGGCTCACCACCTGGGTACGGTTTCCCTGTGACAGCACGGCCGAACCGGCGCCCACCAGACCAACCACCTTCCAGGGGCGCGGCGGGGCGGCCACGGGCCGGGGCTCGGACTTGCGGGCCGGAGCTCCGGCCGGTTTGGCGGGGGCTTCGGGGCGGGTCAGGAACGGGTCGGGAACGGGCGCGGAGTCGGGACGGAGCGAATCGCGCTCAAGCACCGGAATGGGCGGGAGCGCGGCGGGCCGAGCGGATTTGTCGGAATCTGTCCAATGAACAAGTTGAGTGCCCCAGACCTCGGAGGTGCGGAACAGGGTCCAGGCGGTCACCAGGACGACGGTGGCGATCAGGGGGCCTTGGAACCGTTGGTTCATGGCGTCGGGCTCCGCGACAGCAGGAGAAGGTCGGCGTTCATCTGCACGCGCTCGCCGGACTGGCGCAGCGACAGGCCGCGCAGCTGGACGGAGCGGGGACTGCGGGAGAGGCCCTGCAGCCCGGAGCACAGGTTGGTGAAGTCGCTGTTCACGGTCAGGTTCACCAGCAGGGTCTGGCCGGTGCGCGAGGGTTGGATGCGCTCCAGACTCCATACGGTCCCGGCGGTGGCCTTCAGAACTTCCTCCACGGCGCGCGCTTGCGGTTCCCCGGCCATGACGGCCCGGTCCCAGGCCTGGCCCTCGAGGGTGGACAGCGCGACAGAATCCGTCAAAAGGCGCTGGAGATGCGATTCCAGGCGGGCCGAGTCGGGCAGGGCGGTTTCCAGGCGGCGCAGCAGCGAGAGCTCGTTCATGGCCTTCCCGACCATGCGGGGCCAGGCGAAGTGCAGGCAGCCCCAGAGTCCGAGCCCCACCAGGTTCCAGACCCCTTTGCGGTGGAGTCGGTTCATGGCCAGGTCCCTTCCAGCTTGGCCACGCAGTGCACGCGGCCCTCCTTGCGGGTCTGCTGGTCCAAGCTGACGCGGGTCACGCCGGGCATCCTGCGCAACCGCAGCTGGAGCGGTTCCAGGTCGCCCCAGTCGGCCACGGAAAGCTCCACGCTTGCCTGGTATCCCTTCGGGTCGCGCGCCTGCAGGGTCAGGGCCTGGGAGTGCACGCCGCCCTCCAGGGCGCGCGCGAGCTGGCGCAGCCAGCGGGAAAGGTCGGGATTGGTCCGCAAAAGCTGCGGGCTGGCGGCCAAGGCGGTCAAAGAGGCTTGGCGCTGGAGCTCCAGGCGTTCGATGCGTTCCAGGGTGGGCTGGATGCGCGCGGTGCGGGCCTGCATGCGCTCCAGCTGCAGATGGACGACCAGGCCCGCCACGGCAAGCAGGCTTGTGACGACAACCAGCGCGGCGGCGGTGGTGCCCAGGATGGCGACGGTGCGACGCTGCTGGGCGCGGTTGGATCCCGCCAGCTCCAGTTCCGGCGGCAGCAGCGAGGCCTCGGGGGAGGCTTGCACCAGCTCCTCGCACAGCGCGGCTGTGGGTTCGGGCGGGGGGATCTCGACGACCGGGGCTCCCTGCGATTCGGGCCAACGGCTCTCCTGCCAGGCCAGCTCCTCGGCCAGCGCCTGCTCGTGGGGGAGCTTCACCAGTCGCTCGCAGCACTCCTGCAGCCACAGCCCGATCCAGAGCGAGCCTTGCCACCGCAGCTGCCGTCGGCTCCAGCCGGGTTGAGGGGCGGCACTCATGGCCCGGTGCACCGGCAGGGCCTCGGGCAGCAGGAGCTCGCCGTCGTGGGCCTGCTGCCGGGAAGACGCCTCCAGGGAGGGGACGAAGGCCAGGCGCCAGCGGGTCCCGCTGGGCGTGTCGGACTGGCCCAGCAGCATCCACGGGGCGACCGGGCGGGATCCGGCCAGGGCCTCCCAGGCCTTGGCGACGGCCTCCTCGGACAGGAATTGTCCAAATGGCGAGAACGCCTGGGCGTGCAGCAGGCGCGTGGGCACGAGACCGGGCTTGCGCCGCCCGGCCAGGGAGTCCATCCAGACCATGTAGACACGCTTGAGGATCACTGGGGGCAAAACTACACCCTTCCGGGGGGATTGCACGGCTTTCGCAGCACGCAGTCCCCGCAGCCGCCCCGGAAGTCTTCGCAGGCCCAGACCTTGATCTTGGGGCGGCGCAGCAGGGTCAGGGGCACCCAGACCCGGGCCGGGTCGTCGGGGAAGAGCTCCCGACAGATCCTGTCGGACCAGCCTTGGGTGCGCACCGGTAGGTCGTCGGGCGGGACGGGCCAGCGCAGGAAGCGCCAGGTGCGCGCCAGCACCGCAGGCGGCACGTGAAGCGTGGCAAGGTGCTCGGGGATGCCAGGGCCCAGCTCGCCCCGGACCAGCCAGCGGGCCAGCCGCCACGGACGCAGGCGCCATGGCGAGACGCGACCGGCAAAGGGGATTTCGCCGGCCATGTCGCGCACGAAGGCGGCCGGGCCAAGGCTTGCGATGCGCTGGTTCAGGCTGGGGATGCCCTGCAGGTAGTCGGAGCACGACAGCAGGATGCCGGGGGCCTGCAGGGCGTGCTTCCAGGTGCCCAATCCCGGCACGGCGCAACAGGCTTCTTGCAGACGGGCATAGGGAAGGTGGCTGGCGCGGGGCAGGTCCTCGCCCAGGAAGTCCTCCAGGGCGGCCAGCACCCGGCCCAGCGGGACCGGGGCCAGTTCCTGCCCGAACACCGCAAGCAGCAGGTGCCGCATGTCCAGGCGCGTCCCGGCGACCTCGGGCAGGCCGCGCAGGGCCAGGAACCACGGGTCGGGGGCCGGCGCGAGCTCGTCCACGAAGGCGCGCAGGCTGTCGCGGACCTCCGGGGTCACGAGCGGAACAGAGCTTCGCCCAAGCGCGCCGTGGTGCCCGGTGCTGCGACGGTCCCGGTGATGGAGGCACGGGCCTTGGCGTCGAAGAGCATGACCACGGTGGAGCCCATCTCGAAGATGCCGATCTCCTGGGCCTTGCCGACCTCCGGTCCGCCCTTCGCGACCTGGACGCCGGGAGCCTTGCCAAAGGTTCGGTCGTGGGAGAGTGTGATGTGGCCCACGTTCAGGGCGCCCACCAGGCATGAGAGCACCTTGCCCTGGGCGCATTCCTGCTCGATCCAGGTGCGCTCGTTCAGGCAGAACAGGCGCGGAATGCCGGCTACGGCCTTCTTGTGCACTGGCCACAAGTCACCGCCCACATGGACGGATTCGACGATCTTGCCAGTCACCGGGGCGTGCACGCGGTGGTAGTTGTAGGGGGCCAGGTAGATGGTCACGAAGTACCCGCCCTGGTAGGCCTGGGCGCGGGTCGGGTCGGCCAGGAACTCGGCCACCGGATAGGCGATTCCCTTGGCCTGCAGGGCCATGCCGGCTTCGATCGGTCCGCTCTGTCCGTAGGTGCCGTCGCAGGGCGACACGAAGGCCTCGGACGCTATGGCGCGGGCCTCGGGCCGGATGGTGCGGGTGAAGAAGGCGTTGAGGGTGGGGTATTCCAAGGGCTTCTTGACCATCTCGTCCTGGTCGATGGTGGGGTAGAGCCACAGGAAGATCTTGATGGAGGCCTTGGCCAGCCACGCCGGGTGTTGTAAGCGGGCAAGCGTTCCGAAGGCGTGGGACAGGGCGACTCTGGGCAGAAAGGAGATGAGGGTCAGCACGGCGGCAAACGTAACAACCCGCCCCGCACTGGACCGGCCGGGATGCATTTTTGCCTGATGACTCCAGAGATCCAGGGGATGCCCGACGGCGCCCAGTTCACCGACGGCGGGCAGACGGGCCGCGTCATCCGCACCCGCTACCAGGATCCGCTGGATGCCCTTTGGATCGCCGCCGCGCGCCGTCTGGGCTGGACCATCGAGCGCTCCAGCGAAGTCTACGCTTACTGGAACGGAGTGGACACCCTCACGGTCACGTCCAACGACCACTACGATCCCGACGACCAGCTCGCGCAGTTCATCTTCCATGAGATCTGCCACTGCTTGGTAGAAGGCTTGGGCAACTACCGTAAGGAAGACTGGGGACTTTCCAACCTCGATCCCGACGTGTGGGTGCGCGAGGCGGCGTGCCACCGCTTGCAAGCCTCCCTGGCCGACCGTTACGGACTGCGGGAATTCCTGGCCATCACCGGGGCCAACCGCGATTACTACGACAACCTGCCCGCTGACCCGTTGCGCGACGGTCAAGACCCCGCCATCCCGATGGCCCAGCGTGGCTGGCTGCTGTCGCGCCAGTCCCCGTGGCGCGAGGTGCTGGACGACCTGCTGGAGGCGACTGCACGGATTGCCGCCACCCTGCAGGCGTTCCCGTTGGAAGCGGACAGCCACTGGAAGACGGTCAAGCCGGTACACCCCCTCAAATTCGGGCCGGGCAGCGGGGAACACACCTGCCAGGAATGTGCCTGGTTCGTGCCGGGCAAGCGGAACGGCCACTGCCAGCACGCGCTCTTGGAACTCCGCCGCGACCGTGTGGCACCTTCCGCTCCCGCCTGCAACCGTTATGAGATCGCCTTGACCGAGCTCGATTGCGCAGTGTGCGGTGCCTGTTGTCGTGAGGGTTTTTCGCTGGTGCCGGTGCTGTCGGCGGACCCTATCCGCAATGCGCACCCCGAATGGGTGGTGTACGACCAATGGGGAATGCATCTGCCCCGCCCGCACGGCAAGTGCGTGGCGTTGAGCGGCACAGGGACGAAGGGGGAGCCGTGGCGCTGCCAAGCTTACGACGACAGGCCGCACCAATGTCGGGCTTTCGAGGTAGGCGGCTCGGCTTGCCTGGAGGCCCGCCGTCGCACGGCGATGGGCCCCTGAAGGCTATTGTAGCTGTAGCGACTTCTCGGGGACGCCGGGCAGGAGGACGGCCTGGGGAGCCTCGGGCTTGAGGGTCTCGGGCTCCTTGGGCAGCTGAAGGCAAGGACGCGGCGCGGTCGCGGCTAGCTCGGGCGCCTTCGGAAGAAGCACCTCGGCGGATGCGGATGCCGTCAGACTGTCGGTCGGGAGTGACGTCGCCTTGGCCGTTAGGCTGTCGGCGGCCACGAAGGCGATGCCGTCCAGGCAGGAATCGGTGTGCGTGGCTGCCAGGCTGTCCAGGCGCGGGGCCGTTGCGGTGTCCTTCGATGAGGCGGAGGGCAGAGCATGTTGCGCTGTGGCCACGACAACAGCGCTCTTGCGGTGGCGGCGGGCGTGGCGGGAATGCGTCTTGCTTACCGACGGGGCGATGCGCGTTGTGGTAGGAATGGAGGCAACTGCTGTTGCAGGTGTCTGGGAGGTGGCGACCTCGGAGACGGCAGGTGCGGCGGCTTGGAGATCGGCACGGACGGGTGCTGGAAGGGCTGCGGTTGCCTGGGCTTGGACGGGAGTCAAAGCCTTGGGACGCAGGGCTTCGACCAGCAGGACAGCGGCCAGGGTGCCAGCCAGGACGGCAAGCCAGAGGCGGAAGCGGGCTGGATGGGAGGGCATGGAAGTCCTTTGCAGGAAGGAAGGTAAAGGCCTCTCGCTCCCTGAAAAGGAACGAGGAGGTGCAAATCTACCACAAACTTGCCCGAATCGCCACCGGTGCCGGGCAATGCCGATGTTTCCCGATCCGGAAACGGCATTGCCCGGCGAATCGGAATATGCGACAGTGAGATATCCATGCCGTCCGAAACGACAACGCGCGCTTGCTGGATCGGTTTCCACCCCGGCCGATCTCACCACCTAACCACCACCGGGACCCTTCATGGAAACCTCTGAAAAATCCAGGCCCGTGGTGGTCTTTGCCGGGCTGGTGCTGCTTCTCCTGCTTCTGGGGCGCATGACCTTTGGTGTGCCGGGGGCGGAAGGAGGCAAGGGCACCTTCACGGAGATCGCCCTGGTGATCGCGATCCCGTTCCTGACTCGCTGGTACCAGCCGGTCTTGCTGGCCCTGTTCACGCTCGTGGACAATTATCTGAACGGCGGTTTCCTCCTAGCCAACACGCTCAACCACGTGGTGTGCTTCCCGCTGCTTTGGTGGGGCTATCGCTGGGCGGACCGCTTGCGGGGCGATCGGTCGTTGGCGCTCTTCTGGATCGTGGCGATTGCCGCGTATTACTTCGTCGGCCTGATCCCCGGCTACTTCGCCGTCCGTCTGCTCAGTGGCGACATGGATTTCTGGCAAGTGCTCACGGGGTTGCATGCCTTGAACCGGGCCGTGGTGTACGAGTACCTGGCCACCACCTTTGTCGCGGTATTCTACTTCGTGATGGTGCGGGAACTGCGCATCCGTAAGGCGGCTCAGCGCGACCTGGAACTGCGCAACGACGAGCTCTGGCGCCACAAGCTGCTGCTGGAGTCCCTGTACGACACCACCCAGGAAGGCGTGTTGGTGGTGTCTCCCGAAGGGCGGATGACCTCTTGGAACCGTCGCTTCCTGGAGATGTGGAGGATTTCTCCTGAACTCATGGAACGACCCGACAATGCGGCTCCGATCCGCCAGGCCATCGATTTGGCCGAAGATCCGAAGCTGTTTCGGGCCCAAGTTCGGGAGATCATTTCCGACCCGGCAGGGAGTCGGCAGGACATGGTTCGCCTGAAGGACGGTCGCACCCTGATGCGCTTCACCGCGCCCATAGGCAGTGAAGCTGGAGGTTTTTTCGGGCGGGTGTGGTTCTATCGCGACGTTTCGGATCTGGAACGGGCCCAGGCCGAGCAGGCGCTGCTGCGGGATAAATTGTTCCAGAGCCAGAAGATGGAAGCCATCGGCCAGCTGGCCGGAGGCATCGCTCATGATTTCAACAACTCGCTGGGAATTGTCCTGGGAGGTGCGGACCTCCTGCGAATGGAGCCCCTTTCCGACTCGGCGTCCGGCTACCTGGACATGATCGACACGGCGGCGCGCCGCTCGGTCTCCCTGACCCGCAAGCTCTTGTCGTTCTCGCGCCAGGGCACCAGGAACGTGGACATGATCGATGCCGGGGCGGTGGTCAGCGACACCGTTTCGCTGCTGCAAAGCAGCATGGACAAGGGCATCTCCATCCGGATCGAGAACCGAGCTGAGCGCCGCAACGTGATGGGCGACACGGGGCTCTTGCAAAACGCCTTTATGAACCTGGGCATCAACGCAAGCCACGCCATGCCCGACGGGGGATCCATCCTCTTTGCTCTGGAGAACGTCCATCTGGAAATGGCCTACTGCGAGGCCTCGCCCTTCAAGCTGGTCCCTGGCGATTACCTGGCCATCCGGGTCCAGGACACCGGCTGCGGCATTCCTCCCGAGAACTTGGCGCGGATCTTCGAGCCCTTCTTCACCACCAAGTCCAAGGGATCCGGCACCGGGCTGGGGCTGGCTTCGGTCTACGGCACGGTCCAGGACCACGACGGCGCCATCGTGGTCTATTCCGAGCTCGGTCACGGCACCGCCTTCCACATCTTCCTCCCGTTGCCTCCCGATCCGTCGGGATTGGAGATGGATGCGCCTGAGGCACTGCAGGAAATCCCGACCGGAAGCGCCACCATCTTGCTAGTGGACGACGAGGAGCTGATCCGCAAGACGGCCAGCTTGCTGCTGAAGGGGCTGGGCTACAAGGTCATCGTGGCCTCCGATGGCCAGCGGGCCGTGGAGCTGTTCCGAGAGCGGGGGCAGGAGATTGATCTGGTGCTCCTGGACATGAGCATGCCGGTGCTGGGCGGCCGCGCCGCCTTCGAGGAGATCCGCAGGCTGGACGCAGAGGTCCCGGTCGTGGTGTGCTCGGGGTTCCCCAAGGACGATGATCCCCAAAAGTTGAAGGCTTTGGGCCTCTCTGTATTCCTGCAGAAGCCCTTCCAGCGGGCCCAGCTGGCCGGTGCGGTGGCTGCTGCCCTGGCTGAGGCCGCCAAGACGTGACCACGCGCATCCCCTGGCCTCGGATGCCCTGGAAACCGGAGGCGGGCGAGGTGGCCTCGGAGCTACATTGCCAGGGGATGGAACACGCAAGCGCGGATGGAATCGGAGCGGCCTCGCTCGAGACGTGGGACTACGCCGTCGATTTCCGACGCAAGTACGGTCCGGTCAAGGTCGCGGCCTATCTGGTCCTCATGCTCGCCTCTTTCCTGTTGCAGTCGCAACTGCCTTCCCAGACCCATCAGGGAATCGTGGCCCAGTTCCAGGTGATCCTATCGGTGTTCTTGGTCGTGAGCCTGCCCAAGTACGGGTTCCTGGTCAGCCTCGGGGCGCTGGGCCTGGAGTTCCTAGCCATCCTCAGCCACCTCGTGACGGCGCGGGACTGGAGCGTGCTTCCTGGCCTGTGCGTGTGCCTGTGCGCCATGATCGTGGTGACCATCATCTCCCTGTTCGGGCGGCGCCTGAACCGCAAGCACCAGGAGCTGCGGCGCCACCAGGACGAATTGTCGGAGCTCAACCGCGAGATCGCACGGGCAGGGGAACGCGCATTGCATCTGGCCAACCACGATGCCGTGACGGGCCTGATCAACGCCTCCTGCCTGCGCAACCTGCTCGACGACTTCCACGCCGGCAAGACCCAGGAGGTTCCCCGCGACGCGCTGGTCATGATCGAGCTGGAGAACTTCAAGCTCATCGACTCCATCGTGGGGCGGCGCAACGGCGAGCTGATCCTGCAGGAGGTGGCGCGGCGGATCCTGGCCAAGGGGCTCGAGCAGCCCGCCGTGGTGGCGCGCATGGACGGCAGCAGCTTCGCGCTCTTCGCTCCCTTCGATCTGGACGCCATTGAGGCGACGGTGCGCGGGATCCAGGCGGCCATCCACGAGCCCTTGACCCTGGGCGAGGAGGTGCTGGAGATCCGTTCCTGTGCCGGTTACGCGCTGGCTCTGGGGGATGCCGTCGACACCGAGTCGCTGCTGCGCTGCGCCGACCTGGCCCTGGCGGCGGCGCGGGAAGAACGGCGCAGCGGCGTCAAGCGCTATGACAGCGCCATGGCCAGCCGGGCCCGCCGCCGGGTGGACATGGCCAACGAGCTGGAAATGGCCCTGGAGCGCAAGGAGTTCGAGGTGCACTACCAGCCGCAGGTCGATGCCTTGACGGGCCTGGTGGTGGGGGCCGAGGCGCTGGTGCGCTGGAAGAACCTTCGCCTGGGGGCGATGAGTCCGCTGGAGTTCATTCCGCTGGCGGAACAGAACGGCCAGATCGTGCCGCTGGGGAACTGGATCTTGGAGCAGGCCTGCCACGACGCGGTGGCCTGGCCCGAAGGCTGGAAGGTGGCCGTCAACGTGTCGGCGGGGCAGTTCATCAACCGCGACTTCGAGGACGAGATCGAACGGGCCAGGGAGCGCAGCGGGCTGCTGGCCAGCCGCCTGAAGCTGGAGGTCACAGAATCGCTCTTGATCGGGGAGGAGCTGAAGGTGCAGGAGATCCTGCGGCGTATCCGATCCCGCTCCATGACGGTGGCCCTGGACGACTTCGGCACCGGCTACTCCTCGCTGTCCTACCTGACCAGCTTGCCGTTGGACGAGCTCAAGATCGACCGTTCCTTCGTGATTGCCATGGAGACCGACGCCCGGACCCTGGCCATCGTCGAGACCATCCTACGGCTGGCCCGTCTGCTGGGGCTGTCCACCACTGCAGAAGGGGTGGAGACCGACTCCCAGGCGCAGTTGCTGCGCACCATGGGCTGCGACCGCTTCCAAGGCTACCTCTACAGCCGTCCCATCACCCAGCAGGAGTTCTTGCGCCGCTACTGCTCCGGGATTCCGGCATCGCTACCAGGCGATGCGACTTTGGCCGGGCCGTAAGCTCGCGCAAGCTATCTTGGCCGACGTGGACACCTCTGAAGAGCGCTTCGTGAATCCCGGCCTGGGGCCCACCGACCTGGAATCGGAAAACATCCTGCGCCCGCGCAAGCTTTCGGACTTCGTGGGCCAGAAGCCCCTGCGCGAGAACCTGGGCCTGTTCGTGCAGGCGGCGCGCGAGCGGGGCGAGCCCTTGGACCACGTGCTCTTTGCCGGTCCTCCGGGCCTGGGCAAGACGACCCTGGCCGGCATCATCTCCCAGGAGATGGGCACCCAGATGAAGGTGACCTCCGGTCCCATCCTCGACAAGCCCTCCGATCTTGCCGGGCTCCTGACCAGCCTGCAGACGGGCGACGTGCTCTTCATCGACGAGATCCATCGCCTGACGCGTTCCGTGGAGGAGTATCTCTACCCCGCGATGGAGGACTTCGCCATCGACATCCTGCTGGAGAACGGTCCTTCGGCGCGTTCGGTCCACCTGCCCCTGCCGCGCTTCACGCTGGTGGGCGCCACCACCCGCACCGGCATGCTCACGGGCCCCTTGCGCGACCGCTTCGGCCTGACCTTCCGCCTCGATCCGTACGCCCCCGAGGAGGTGCGCACCATCGCCCTGCGCACCGCCGACCTGCTGGGCTTCGGGCTCACCGAGGAGGCCTCCCACCTGCTGGGGCGCCGCTGCCGCGGGACCCCGCGCGTGGTGAACCGCGTGATGCGCCGCTGCCGCGACGTGGCGCAGGTCGAGCGCAAGCGCGAGATCGACGTGGCCACGGTGAACCGCACCCTCATGATCCTGGGCCTGGACGAACTGGGCCTGGACGAGATGGACCGCCGCATCCTGCGCCTGATCATCGAACGCTTCGACGGCGGCCCGGTGGGGCTTTCCACCCTGGGCGCCGCGATCGGGGAGGAGACCGACACCATCGAGGAGGTCTACGAGCCCTACCTCATCCAGCTGGGCTTCCTGCAGCGCACCCCGCGTGGCCGCACCACCACGGCCGGAGCCTGCCGCCACCTGGGAATCCCCGTCCCGGGTCTCGTGACCCAATCCGACCTCTTCTCCCAGGGCTGAACAGCGCAGGTTTGGGCGCCCCCGGCCATGTGGCCGGTCGGGCCCTCGTGAACCGGGCCACCTTGCGGTGTCCCGGCCCTGACGGGCTTTGGTCCCTGGCGCAAGGGACCGTGCCGGTGCGTCAGGTGCTATGCTACCGGCGCACGGCTCCGAAGCTGCGCTCGTAGTTGTCGAGGTTCTCGCGCAGCGTGGTGATCAGGGCGGCCATGTGGCTGGGGGTCACGATGATGCGGCTGGCGATCTTGGCCTTGGGGAGTCCCGGCAGGAGGCGCGCGAAGTCGATCACGAACTCGTGGGGACTGTGCGTCACCAGCACCAGGTTGGAGTAGATCCCTTCGGCTTCCTTTTCGCCCAGCTCGATGTTGATGGCGTTCTCTTCCGGGTTCACAGGCGCGACCATAAGGCACCTCCTTTCGCTTGCAAAGGTACATTGGGGGCCATGCCTGAGTCGTCGCTTCCTCGTGTGCTCTCCCGTGCCTTGCGGATGGTCTGCCTGCTGCCCTTGCTTGCCCTGGCCCAGTTCGGCCAGAACAAGGTGCAGTACGAACGATTCCACTGGAACCTGGTGCGCACGGCGCACTTCGACGTGTACTCGGCGCAGGGGGGCGAGGAGATCAGCCGCCACGCCGTCGACACCCTGGAGGCGCTCTACGACATGGTGCGCGAAGCCACCGGGATGTCGCTGCACGAGCGGGTGCCGTTCTTCCTCTACAACTCCCATCCCCGCTTCCAGCAGACCAACGTGATCCAGGAGGCCCTCACGGAAGGCATCGGCGGCTTCACGGAGGTGTTCAAGAACCGCATCGTGCTGCCTTTCGAGGGGAGCTACCCCCAGTTCGACCACGTGCTGGCCCACGAGATGACCCACGCCATCATGTTCGACAACTTCCAGGCCCAAAGCGGCTCGGCGCTGTCGGGGGCGCTGCGTTCGCGTTTTCCCCTGTGGTTCAGCGAGGGGCTGGCCGAGTTCGCCTCGCTGCACGGCTGGGACCGGGGCAGCGAGTTCTACCTGATCGACGGCGTGACCTCGGGCTACCTGCCCTCCCCCAAGCAGGACATCCAGGGCTTCATGGCCTACCGCATGGGCCAGAACTTCCTGTTCTTCCTGGAGCAGAGCTTCGGCAAGGGGACGGTCAAACGCCTGGTGCGCGAGGCCATGGCCAGCCACGAGATCGAGAAATCCTTCGAGCGCACCGTGCACGCCTCGCTCGAGGACGTGGGGGAGATCTGGATCCGCAACCTGCGCGCCACCTACTGGCCCGAGCTGGGAGCGCGCCGCCACGGCCAGGAGGTGGGACGTCGCCTGACGCGCCACGGCGAGGATGGCAGCTACTGGAACACCCAGCCGGCCGTCTCGCCCGACGGCAAGCGCATCGCCTGGTTCAGCGACCGGGGCTCGCGCCAAGGGCTTTACGTGTCGGCCGTGGACAAGCTTCCCAAGGAAGACCCCAAGCGGCTGTCGGAAGGCGGTGGCACCTCCAGCCACGAATCGCTCTCGCCCTTCCGCTCGGGCCTTGCCTGGTCCCCCGACAGCAAGCGCATCGCCCTGGCCGCCCAGCGCGACGGGCACAACGCCCTGGACATCCTGGACGCCGGAAGCGGCAAGGTGCTGCGCCGCCTGGATCCCCAGCTCGACGGCTTGGCCAACCCCGCCTGGAGCCGGGACGGGAACTTCCTGGCCTTCCACGGCCTCAAGGACGGCTACGCCAACCTGTGGCTGTGCGACCTGCGCACGGGGGCCTTCCGCCGTCTGACCTTCGGGCGGGCCAGCGACGACGAGCCGGCCTTCTCGCCCTCGGGGCGGTATCTCGTCTTCTCGTCGGAGCGCGATCCGTCCGATTCGCTGCGCCCCCGTACCGAGAAAAGCCTGTGGGTGCTGGACCTGGAGACCTCGGCCCTGCGCCTGCTGGCCACCGACTCGGCCTCGGGCCAGACTCGTCCCACGGTGGCGGGCGAGACCGATTCCTCCGCCACGGTGGCCTTCCTTTCCGACCGCTCGGGCCTGCCGCAGATCTACTCCATGCCGCTGTCGGGTGCGCCGGGCCAGGAGCGCCCCCTGACCAACCTGCTGGCGGGCTGCTTCAGCCCCTCGCTCTCGCACGACGGCCGCACGCTGGGCTTTGCGCTCTTCGAGGAGGGCGGGTGGGACCTCTACCTCGTCAACCACCCCGATCCCGATTCGCTGCCGCTGCCGCTCACGCGCTTCATGCAGGTGCGCAAGGACACCTCGCTTTCCCTGTACCGGCCGGTGATCCGACAGAATCTGTCCAGCTGGAAGGACGACACCCTGGGCAAGGGGGACTCTACCGCCATCCGCGACAGCCTGCGGCAGGCCCGCAAGGACAGCCTGCGCAAGGCCTCGGCGCCGCGCCGCGCCGTGCCGACCTGGAAGCACGACAACAGCCTGTTCGGATCCATCCCCCGACCCGAGGACGACGGCAGCGACACGGCCTGGCTCCATGCCGACACCACGCCATCCTTCTCTTCCAAGCTTCCCTTGCGCGACGCCCAAGGCGCCCTGGTGCGCGAACCTTACCGGCCGCAGTGGAGCCTGGACAACGCCCAGGCGGCGGTGGGGTACAACAACCTCTCGGGCGCGGCGGGCATGGCCTACCTGGGGTTCAGCGACCTTTCGGGCGACCAGAACGTGCAGGTGGGCCTGAGCATGAACGGCGACGTGGCCAACACCAACGCCATGGTGCGCTACGGCTACCTGCCTTACCGGACCGACCTCTACCTCACGCTCTACCACCGCATGCAGTACACCGGGGCCATGATCCTGACCACCGGCGACACGGGGCTCTACGCCGACCGGCAGTACGGCGCGCAGGCCAGTGCCATCTATCCCCTGAGCATATTCCACCGCTTCGAGCTCAACGGCCACCTGGGCGTCATCGAGCGCACCGCCAAGCGCGCCGACGGCGACGGCAACCCGGTGGACGACCCGACCCGCTCCGGCGACAACCAGACCTTCAAGTACGCCCAAGGGGAACTGGCCTGGAGCTTCGACAACGCCCTGTGGGGGCCCACCGGTCCGCTGGACGGCTCGCGCCTGCGGTTGTCGGGCCAGGTGATGCCGGCCCTTTGGAACGACCTGGCCTACGCGCGGTTGCGCGCCGACCTGCGCCACTACATCCGCTTCTCGGGGCTCTTCGGGCTGGCCATGCGCGCCTCGGGCGGGATGAGCCTGGACCTGCCCGATTCCCGCAACCCCTACACCTTCGCGGTGGGCGGCGAGGACTTCACCCTCAACTACCACTACAACCGCAACAACTCCGGCGTGGACCTGCCCGACCTGTACTTCTCGGAGTGGGACCTGCCCCTGCGCGGCTACGGCTACCTGGAGTTCAAGGGCACCAAGGACCTGCTGGGCAGCCTGGAGCTGCGCTACCCCTTCATCGAGAGCCTGCGCTTTGGTTTCCCGTTCCCGGAATTTCGCTACGTCATGGGGGTGATCTTCGCCGATGCCGGTGGCGCCTGGACGGCCGGGCGCTGGCAGGACCAGATGGGCATGGGCATGGGCTGGGGGCTGCGCATGAACCTGGGTGGCCTGATCCTGCGCTGGAGCCAGGCCTGGCCGCTGTGGGATCCGGCCGGTGGACCCGGAAACACCCCTCCCGAATCGCCCACCCATTCCATCCAGTACTGGAGCCTGGGAGCCGATTTCTGAGCCGAAAATCATGCTCTGAGGCTGCTGCCATTTCTGGAGTGCAAGGGAATGTACTTTGCCATCCGTGCCAAATTGGCGGTGGATGAACATGTCTCGTAACGGGATCGGAGGCCTTGCCCTTCCTGTGCTTGCGCTGCTGCAGATCCCCGCGGCGCAGGAACGCACCGTCACGCCCCCCGGAAGCTGGTTCGCGCCCCTTCCCAGCGCGGCCGAGCCGTTCAAGCAGGATGCAAGCGATGAGGCGTGGCTGGCGCAGAAGCCGGGCCTGGTGGTCACCGAGACGGAGGTGGGCTTCGACACCCGCGCCGTGAGCATCCGCCAGTACCTGCGCAGCGATTCTACCAAGTCCCTGGATAGCCTAGTGCTGTGGGAAGCCTACTACCCCGAGCTGTCGGACTACCTGGCGGAGGCGCTCCTGGAGAAGCGCCGCAGCCTGGTGTTCCAGGAGCTGACCAAGCGCGCCCCCAAGGATACCTCCAGCCAGCCCTCGCGCTTCGAGCTGCCGGTGAAGGTGCCCGACTGGGCCAAGAAGCTGGGAGTGGACAAGCCCTCGCTGAGCCTGTCGGGCGACTACAAGTTCCGCATCAAGTCCGAGTCCCACTGGACCAACATCGACGAGGACAACGGCACGGCCAACAAGATGCCCGGCTTCGAGCCCGACCAGGAGCCCAACATCAACCTGGTGGGCACCATCGGCAAGCTCATCCACGTCCAGTTGTCCTGGACCAAGGACGGGTTCGGCGTGTCGAACAACCAGCTGCTGCAGATCCGCTACGCCGGTGAGAAGCCCGAAGACACAGAAGACGACATCCTGCAGGAAGCCGAGTTCGGCTACATCAACTTCGCCATGCCCGGCACCCAGCTCACCGGCTACACCGAGCAGGCCTCGGGACTGATCGGCCTCAAGGCTCGGATGCGCTTCGGCGACCTCGACCTGACCGTGATCGGCGGCGGCGAGAAGGGCGAGAAGCAGCGCCAGAAGCTGGGCGCCAGCACCTCCGAGAACACCCAGACCCTGGACGACCGCTCGCCTGCCCAGGGAGCCTTCTTCCTGGACGAAGGCTACCGCGACGAGTTCGACAAGAGCGCGGGCAACTACTCGGCCATGACCCCGGTGGGTACCCTCCACCTGTTCGTGCGCGTGAGCGCGGGGGACGTCAAGAACTACCCCACCTGGGCTCCGTTCTTCAAGGGCTCGGCCCAGGCATACGACGCCAACGGCAAGGCCATCGGAGCCCGCACCAAGACCGGCGAGACCTGGGTGGAACTGCCCAGCACCGACTTCAGCGTGCGCGGCGGCGTGGTGTTCCTGGGCAATTCGACCCTGGCCAACTCCGCCTACAACACCAATAACGGCGCCCTGGGCGCCATCTACAGCCGCGTCGGAGGGGCTCAGAAAGGCACCTATTCGCAGTCCAACCTGGACCTGGTGCTGCTGTCTCTGCCCACCGATCCCGTGGAGATCCGCAAGCTCACGCTGCGCAACCGCTACCGCATGCCGTTCACCTCGGTGGCCGCCAGCGACCGCACCTCGCTCAAAATCAAGGTGCTGGACCAGAGTTCTAACAAGTCCGACAAGTCGGTCAACGACGCCGGTGTGGACTGGGCTAAGGTGTTCGGGCTGGTGGACGAGGCCGGCCAGCCCAAGGTGGGGGACCGCAACATCTTTGACTGGGATCGGATGGAGATCTCGCTGCCCTCCTCGCGCCCCTTTGCGGCGGTCGGGCGCACCGAGCTCTACGACACCTCCTGGTCCTCCCTGCGTACCTTGCCTGCGCGCTTTGCTCTGCAGGTCACCTCCAAGTCGCGCAAGTCGGTGTTCCAAGTCGCCAGCAGCTCCAACGTGAGCTCCTCGGGCTGCATGGACATCATCGAGGGCTCCGAAATCCTCACCCTCAACGGCAGCACCCGCCTGACCAAGGATGTGGACTATAGCGTTATCTACAACATCGGTCAGATCACTCTGTTGTCCTCGCGGGCCCTAGATCCCAGCTCCGACATCTCGATCGACTACCAGTGCACGCCTTTCTTCTCGCTGGAGACCAAGACCCTGATGGGCGGGCGCCTGGAGTACGAGCTGCCGGTGGGCAAGCCCAAGGAGTCGCTCCTGGGAGCGACGCTGCTCTACCGCAGCGAGACGGTCACCGACACGCGTGCCCAGCTCAAGCGCGAGCCCAACCTCTCGTGGCTGTGGGGCGCTAACCTGCGGCTGCAGAGCGAGTCGGAATGGCTCTCGGACCTGGCCGGATACGTCCCGCTGGTGACCCCGCACGGCGACTCGCGCTGGAAGCTGGAGCTGGAAGGCGCCCAGACCTGGAACGACCCCAACACCATGGGCGAAGCGCTGGTGGACGACTTCGAGAACTCCAAGGTGGACAACACCCTGCCCCTGACGCGCACCAGCTGGTATGCCGCCTCGCCTCCGGGCGGCGACACCGCCGATGGCAAGGACTACGACAAGGCCCACAACTACCAGCACAAGGGCACCTTCGTCTGGCATTCCAACAGCCAGGTGGCCATGGCCGACATCTACCCCAGCTGGGACGACGGCAACGCCACCAAGGCCCGCCAGAACATCCTGCAGCTCAAGCTGCAGCCCAACGATCCGGGCATGGGCTACTCGTGGGGCGGTATCATGCGGCCCTTCAGCGACAAGGACCTCTCCAAGACCCGCGTGATCGAGGTGGTGGTGCGCGGCTCGGGCGGCGTGCTCAACTTCGACCTGGGCGACGTCTCGGAAGACGTTTCGGTGGCCGGCAAGTCGCCCAACGGCGCGCTCATGGGCGAGGACGTGGACTCCACCGGGACTCCCACCGGGCGTCCCTTGCACGACCGCGGCATGGATGGCCTGTACGACAGCGCCGAGACTGGTTACCGCTGGGTGTGTCCCGGCGTGGAGTGCGGCTCGCCCAGCATCGTCACCCCGGCCATCAGCGCCGATCCGGCCGGCAAGCAGTTCCGCCCCCAGACCGATGCCAACGATCCCGACCCCTCGATCAACGGCACCGAGGGCAACAACCGCTACGTGGACAACGGCCTGGGCACCTGGTTCGACACCAAGGACCTGAACCGCAACGGCAAGCTCGACCTCACCAATGCCTTCAACCGCTTTTCCATCCACCTGGGGGGCGACAGCGCGACCTCGTACCAGGAGCTCACCAACGGCTGGCGCATGTACCGCCTGCGGCTGGAGGCCCCCGACAAGGTGGTGGGCGGCGGGGCCAAGTGGAACAACATCAGCATGATCCGCATGTGGTACTCGGGCCTGACCTCCCGCAACGGCGCCAACCAGCAGGAGGAACGCGTCCAGATCGCCCGCGTCGGACTGGTGGGCAACCAGTGGACCGAGACCGGGCGCATCGCCCGCAACGATTCCATCACGGTGACGGACAGTCTGAACACGCAGGGCTCCATCCACAAGACGACCGTCACCGTCCCCGACACCAATTCGGTGCGCGTGACGGTGGTCAGCAAACAGGAAAACACCTCGGTTTACCGCAACTGGGGCGTGCCCAACAGCACCGACGCTAGCAGCGGCGCGGTCCAGAACGAGCAATCGCTGCGCATGGAGTACCGGGGCCTGCGCACCTTCGGGCAATTGGATTCGGCGGCTGGAAGCGCCACTCGCAGCTTCAGTGATCCCCGCGACCTCACGCTCTACCAGCGCTTCCAACTGATGGTCTACCACCACCTCACCGATGTG
>Ga0302298_10000033_pt1 | contig 28530 bp, 17 predicted proteins | sample III_Fen_N3_3_FD_198757 | JGI IMG/M metagenome (GOLD analysis project Ga0302298, IMG submission 198757) | Peat permafrost microbial communities from Stordalen Mire near Abisko, Sweden - III_Fen_N3_3 | ecosystem: Environmental > Terrestrial > Soil > Wetlands > Permafrost | place: Sweden: Abisko...
ACAGTGCCTGGAGCACCTGTTCCGCAGACCTCGCCAGCATCCACTACTACGCTAGCCAAAGCACCTTGGCCGACCTCAAGAGCGTCCACTCGCTCATCCTGCACTTTGGCACCGACGCCACCTTCCACGGCAAGATCTGGTTGGACAGCGTGAAGCTCGACACCAAGGTGCTGTACAACTTCGACAACGGCAAGCCCGTGGTCGGGGCCGATGCCTTCAACGCAAACGAAGCCGCCAAATTCACCTCGCTGCAGGTGATCTACCCGAGCGAACCCATTGCCACCGCCATCGCACGCACCGCCGCACCGATCCAACGCGGCCTGCTGGGCCTTCGCCGCACAGCCTCAGGCTTGGCATGGACCTTGGCCGAGGCCGCATCCCAAGCCAGCGACCTCGTGGTGACCCGTGCCGATGGCCGCGAAGTGAGTCGCACCCGCGTCTTGGTCGGCGCGTCCCAAGGAACGCTTGCCAACCTCCCCAAGGGCCCGCTCTACGTGAGCTACCAGGGACATGCCCAGCCGCTCATTTCTCCCTAAGGAACAACCGCACCTTGCGGTTCTGAAGCCCATCTTCCTTTCGGGAAGATGGGCTTTCTTGTTCCGGACATCTCGCTGTGATACTATTGTCCAAACTGAGGGAGCCATGGAACTGCCGGATCTGCACGACTACGCCAATTACCGCCTGTGGCTGCGCGAGGTCTTCGCCCACGGACGACGCGAGGCCAATCTCAAGTTGCAACACAAGGCTCTGCTTGCCGGCATGGGCATCTCCTCCAGCGGATTCCTTTCCAACGTGGTGGCAGGCCGAAAGAATCTGAGCCCGACCCAGATCCGGCGCCTAGCCGAACTCCTGGAACTGTCGGAACCCGACACGCTCTATTTCGAAGCCATGGTCCACTACTGCCAAGGTCGCGACGCCGTCGAGAAGGCCCAGTGGTTCGAGCGCATGTCGCAACTGCAGAATGTGCGCATTCGCCAATTGGAGCCGCAGCACCTGAGCCTGTTCTCGCGCACCGAACTGGTCTTCCTGTACGAACTTTTGACCTTCATCAAGCCCGAAGGCAACCTTCAGGCTCTGGGCGAGCGCTTCGATCCGGTGCTGCCTGTGAGCAAAGTGGAAGCCGCCCTTCGCGACCTGGAAACGCTGGGACTGCTGGAGCGCGACAGCAGAGGAAACCTGCACGTGACGGATGCGGCAGTGACCTCCGGGCAGGAAGTGCGTTCCGAGGACCTGGCCAACTTCCACCGCCGCACCATGGCCATGGCCCGCCGATCGCTTCGCCGCACACCGGCGGCCGAACGCGACCTCTCGGTGCTCACGCTGGGACTCTCCCAGGAAGGCTTCCGGCGCATCAAGACGGAGCTTTCCCACCTGCGACGCAAGCTCGTCTCCATCGCCTTGGAAGAAAATCAGCCCGAGCGCGTGTACCAGCTCAACTTCCATCTGTTTCCTGTCACCCACAGCTCGGCAGGCCGATCATGAAGTCCGCGTGGCTCTGGCTGCTCACGGCATTGCTCGCAAGTTGCGGTGGCAGCATCCAGACCTCATCTCCCGTCGAAGGCGGCAACCCGACCCTCATGGCCCGCCTGACCGACACCTCCGGCCGTGCTTTGAGCGGTGCCTTGGTGAGAATTTGGACGCCCCCGGCATTCGGACACCCGGCCAACGCTTTCGTGCTGCTGGACAGTACCCGTTCCGACAGCTCAGGCTCCATCCACCTATCCCGTCCCAGTGGCGATGGCTGGATCCTGGAAGCGCAATCCCAAGGCCTTGCCATCAGTCGCACCGCCAGGCAGATCTCCGATCCATCTGCCCGACTGCAACTCGAACCCATCGCACGCTGGAGCAGCGTCTGGCAAGGCGCAGGGGCTTTGCCTCAGTGGATCGGATTGGCCACCCTACCGCGACGCGCAAACCTGGATGCTCAAGGTCGCTTCACCTTGGATTCTCTGCCTGCAGGAAATCACGTGCTTCTTGAAGGTCCGCGCCAGGACGGGTCAGCCGGAGCCGTGGGCGGGATCCTGGGCAACCTCGTTGTCTCAGGCGGCCAAGGACTGGGCTCCGACACCATTCACGCCCAGACGGGTTCCTTGCTGCTGGACGATTTCGAGGGCTCGAGCCTGGAAACCTTGTTGCATCCGTGGTTTCCCGCTTCGCATTGGTACGCCCTAGCCCCACAAGGCGACACAGACCGCATGAAGCCTTCAGGACACCTCGCCGCCAGCCTGTCCAGCTCGCGCTTCACTGAAGGACCGCTGCGAGGCAAGGCCTGGCAGTTCTGGATCAGCCCAAGGCCTGGCGACTCCGCGCAGCGCGGCACCATCGGCGTGACGCTGGGCGATGACGCCGTGAACGCCACAAGCGTGGATTCGCTGTCATTCTGGGTCAAAGGCAAGGGAACGCTTCGGATACGTCTGATCGGCACCGACGGCACCTTGCAAGGCGATGTGATCATGGACACCGGATGGACACGCCAATGTCTACGCCCGAGCGGACTTGCTCCAACGCATCCATCCACCGCTCCAAGCCAATTCCTGACCCGACTGGAACGCATCGAGTTCGTCTACATGGACGCCGTCGACGTTACCCTGTCCATCGACGACATCCGGCTTTTCGGTTGGCCCTGAAGCTCTTGGGCGCCTATCGGGTGCTGCTCGGCCTGCGGCCTCGTCGGGCCTCCTCGCCGGGACGGCTGCGGGGTCCCGCCTCTGGCGAGCGACGCCCCCGGGCGCGTCACAGCAGGTCGGCCGCCAGTTCCGCAAGCTCCGAGCGCTCGCCCTTATTCAAGGTCACGTGCGCCGCGATGGGACGCCCCGTGAACTTCTTGACCACGTGGGTGAGGCCCGAGGAATGGCTGTCCAGGTAGGGCGTGTCGATCTGGCCGGGGTCGCCGGTGAGCACCACCTTGGAACGACCGGCCGCCCGCGTGAGCAGGGTCTTGATCTCGTGGGGCGTGAGGTTCTGCGCCTCGTCGATGATCAGAAAGGCATCGTTGATGGAGCGGCCACGCACGAAGGTCAGCGGCTCCAGTTCCAGGAGTCCCTGGTCCAGGAGGGTCTGGACCCGCACGGGATCGCGCCCCTCGCGCTTGGCTTCCTTCTCGTCGCCCAGGAGGAGCGAGATGTTGTCGAAGATCGGCTTCATCCACGGCTGCATCTTCTCCCCCACGTCGCCCGGAAGCCAGCCCAGCTCCTTGCCCACAGCGATGAAGGGACGCACCACCACGATCTTGCGGTAGATGCGCTTTTTAGGGTCGGCGACCTGCTCCAGCGCCGCTGCCAGCGCAAGCAAGGTCTTGCCGGTGCCGGCCTTGCCCACCAACGAAAGCAGTCGCACCTCCTGATCGCGCAGGAGCGTGGATGCGAAAATCTGTTCCCGGTTGCGGGGCACCAGGTTCCACAGCCGCGCCTCGTCGCGCAGCAGGCGCTTGAGGAAGAGGCCGTCGTGACTGCTCTGGACCACGGCCAGCGAGGACTTGCTGGGATGCCCCAACCCGATCAGCGTGAGGCACTGGTTGCGGTGCAGTCCGTCGGACTCCGGGATCTCCGCGACGGGAAGGGTGCCTTCCCGCTGGAGGCGATCCACGAGGGAATCGTCCACCTCCAGCACGTTGGGCTTGGCGCGCAGGGCGTCCAGGTCGCGGATCTGGCCGCGCTTGTAGTCCTCCGTGCGCAGGCCGCAGGCATGCCCCATCAGGCGGACGTTGGTGTCCTTGCTCACCAGCACTACTTCGCGGTCGGGCTGCTGTTCGTGCCACCGCAGGGCGGTGGCGATGATCTCGCGGTCCTTGCGCGCCTGGTCGAATTCCCGGGGCACCTTGGCCAGCCACTCCAGCGCCCCCGAAAGGCAGATGCCTCCGGTGGCGGGCTCCGGCAGCGGCACGAAGGACATCAGCGTCTCGTGCTGCTCCTTGAGCCGGTCCAGCTGCCGCGAGAACTCGCGGGCGTGGAAGGCCTTCTGGTCCTCGCCGGCCTTGAAGGTGTCGACTTCCGACAGCACCGCGAACGGCACCACCAGGTCGTTGTCGCCGAACTGCGACAGGACCTTGGGGTCGTGGATGACCACGGACGTATCGAGCACGAAGATCTTGCGCGCATCGCTCACGAGGACTCCTTTGAGGGTGTCCTCACAAACTAGCAGGATCAAGTCCGCCCGGCCGCGCGATGCAACCGGAACGAAACGTCCGGAAAAGCCCTATTCCTCGCCTTCTTCGGCCATGGCTTCCAGCTGCTCCTTGATCCATTCCTGCGGAGTGAATTCCTCGGGCTCCAGGTTGCGCAGGCGCGGGCGCACCAGCTTCACGAAGGCGTCCAGGTTGGCGCCGTCGAACTCCTGGGGCTCGTCGGCGAAGGACTTGACGGCCGGGAAGACGGCCTGGAACTCGGACAAGGCGACAGGCTCGAAGGTCGCGATGGAGGAGGCGATGAAGACGTACACGCCGGTGAAGCCGTCCTCGTCGGGCTCGTCGAAAGCGTCAACGTCGATCAGGAGGCCGCTGGCCACGATCTTGCCGTCGTACTGGAACAGCAGGTAGACGACCTCATCATCGTGCAGGGGAAGCTCCTGGATCTCGAAGGCCAGGTACGAACAGCCGTATTCGTCGGCACTCTCGATCAGGTCGTCCTCGATGAACTCCTGCTGGAGCGTCTCGATGTCCTGGTTGTCGAACATTTCCTTGTCCAACGGCAGAATCTGGTAACGAACCGAATATCCCATTCCACTTGCTCCTTGATGAAGGTGGCGACAGGATAACAAATGCCGTACGAAAAAGCATTCCATTGCATCGCAAGAAACAACTTCTCCTGCCACCACTCCCCTTACCCAGCAAAATCTTGAGTACCGCTGTATACAGTACCCGTTTAGTTCTGTATCTTTCCGAAACTATGCCAAACCAGGAACAGATTCTCGAAGCCTTGCGGGTCGTCCAGGACCCCGACCTTCATAAGGACATCGTCACGCTGGGCTTCGTGCAGAACGTGCGCATCGAAGGCTCCGCCGTGGACTTCGACCTCGTCCTCACCACCCCGGCCTGCCCGGTCAAGGACAAGCTGCGCGACCAGGCCGAAGCCGCCGTCAAGGCCTTGCCGGGCGTCGTTTCGGTGGAGGTGCGCCTGTCGGCCGACACCAGCTCCCGCCCCAACGTGGACAAGAACTCGGTCCTGACCGGAGTGCGCAACGTCATCGCGGTATCCTCGGGCAAAGGCGGCGTGGGCAAAAGCACCGTCACCGCCAACCTCGCCTGCGCCCTGGTGAAGATGGGTGCTACGGTGGGTGTCCTGGACGCCGACATCTACGGGCCTTCGCAGGTCATGATGCTGGGCGTGACCGATGATCCCGAGATCGACGACGCGAAGCTGCTCTATCCGCCTATGGCGCACGGCATCAAGGTCATCTCGATGGCCATGTTCTCCGACAACGACGCGGCCGTGGTGTGGCGCGGCCCCATGGTCAGCCAGATGGTGCAGAACTTCATCCGCCAGGTGCAGTGGGGCGAGCTCGACTACCTGCTGATCGACCTGCCGCCGGGAACCGGCGACGTGCAGCTTACCCTGACCCAGAGCGCTCCGCTCACCGGCGCCGTGATCGTCTCCACCCCGCAGGACGTGGCGCTCCTGGACGCCCGCAAGGGTCTGAAGATGTTCGAGAAGGTCTCGGTCCCGGTGATCGGGATGGTCGAGAACATGAGCGGCTTCGTGTGCGACGGCTGCGGCAAGCGCCACGACATCTTCAAGACCGGCGGAGCCCAGCGCGTGTCGCGCACCCTGGGGGTCCCCTACCTGGGCGGAATCCCCATCGAACCGGCCGTGGTGCAGGGAGGCGATGCCGGCGTTCCGGTCGTGCTCTCCCACCCCGAGAGCGACAGCGCCAAGCAGTTCCTGGAGATCGCCGACGCCATGGTGCGCGCCGCCTCGGTGCTCAAGGCCACCGAAGGCACGGCCCTGAAGGACTTCGCGATCGACTGGGAAACCCTTCCCGAGGAGGACCTCTGATGAGCGCCCAACCCATCGCCATCCACCGCTACAAGGGCGAGCACTTCGGCGTCGACTGGACCGACGGCAATTCCAGCGTGTTCCCCAGCCGCTGGCTGCGAGGCCGCTGCCCCTGCGCCCAGTGCGTGGACGAGTGGACCGGCGTGCGCCGCGTGGGCGAGGCCGAGGTCCCGTTCAACGTGATGCCCAAGGGCGTGCGCTCGGTGGGCCGCTACGCGGTGGCCATCGAATGGAACGACGGCCACGACAGCGGCATCTACGGGTACGACTACCTGCGCCAGCTCTCGGCCGAGTTCGCCAAGGGCCCCAAGCTCGTGGGCTCGGAGCCGGCCTGCGGATCCAAGGGCGGCTGCGTCCCCGACTGAAGGCCCCTGTCCCGCTTCGCCTTCGAATGCGGGACACCCTGAAATTGAATTTTCCAGGATTTGTCGCTTCCCTACCTGAGCGGGCCGTGGTACGATGGGCTACATGATCCTCTTCTACTCTCGTTCCACGGTCGGCCGCTGATGCCGTCCTTGCAAAGACTGTTTCCAACCCTCATCGGCGGCATCGTGGCGCTGGGGTGCGGGCTTTGGTTCACCGGCCAGCAGGCGGGGAGCCATCCCCAGGCGGGCATCTATCACACCATCGGATTGGCCCTGTGCGCAGCCCTGCTTGGGGTGTGCGCGTTCCTCCTGTGGGGCGGATGGCGGACCTTCCGGCAGTTCGAACGGATCGGAAGCGCGCTCCAGGAGTTCAGCGGCGGCAACCTGGTCCCGCGCCTGTCTGGTGACCACGCGGTGGACGAGCTGCAGCAGCTGGCCCGTTCCGCCAACGGCATCGGCATCGGCCAGACTGCCCAGACCGCCGAGATCCGCGCCGTGGCCGAGATCCTGCGCGACAACGCCCGCATCTTCCTGGCGGCCTTCGACACCGTCGGCGTCCAATCGGAAGCCATGCGCGCCGCCACCAACACCATCGCGGCGGCGCTCGAGGAGATCTCCGCTTCGATCGGGACCATCTCGGCCCAGTCGACCCAGATCGACGGCACCGCCCAGTCCATCGCCCAGGTCACCCAACGGCTCGACGAGAGCTCCCAGAGCACCTCGCAGGCCATCGAAGCCCAGCACCTGTCACTGGAATCCTCCAGCGGGCATGTGGCCCAGGCGCAGGAAAAACTGGAAGAACTGGAAGCCTCGGCCGGGGCCATCGCCGAGTTTGCCACCCAGATCCTGGACATCGTGTCCCACACGCGCCTGTTGGCCCTGAACGCCACCATCGAAGCCGCGCGGGCCGGGGAGGCCGGCAAGGGGTTTGCCGTGGTGGCGGGTGAAGTGAAGCAGCTGGCCACGCTGACTTCCGACATGGCCGAAGGCATCCAGGCGCGGATCAGCGAGATCGAGGTCCGCAGCCACAACGTCTCGGAAAGCCTGGACATCGCCTCTCAAGGCATGACCCAGCTCCAGGAGGATGCCGGCAAGGCGCTCCTGGCGACCCGGGAACAGGCCGATCTGTCCCGGCAGACCGACCGCATGGTCAAGGACATCCTCTCGGGCACCGCCGACGTCTCCCGCTCGCTGATCGAGGCCCGGGCCGGGATCGAGGAGATCGAACGGAACGCCATCGAGACCGACGGCCGGGCCCTGTCGCTGCACCGCAACCTCGCCCAGATGCGGCACCAGGCGCAGGACCTCGAGCGCAGCGGCAACACCCTGGCCGGCTCGGTCCAGCACATCAGGATCCGCGAGCCGTTCTTCCCCTGGAGCGAGAAGCTGGCCCTGGGCATCGGCATCATGGACGAGCAGCACAAGGTGCTGGTGAGGCTCCTGAACCACCTGCACGACCTGGTCGACAGCGACAGCCCCGCCTCCGCCGTGGACGCGCTCCTGCACCAGCTGGCCGACTACACCAAGTTCCACTTCGGCGACGAGGAGAAGTTCATGCAGGCGATGGGCTACCCCGAACTTCCCGGCCACCAGGAGATCCACCGCACCTTCGTCGCCGAGATCCTGGCGCTGGTGGAATCGCGCCGCCGGGCCGAGCCGATCGACGGCCAGGCCCTGCTGGACCGGCTCAAGAACTGGCTGACCGGACACATCATGGGATCGGACCAGAAATACGCCAAGCTGCACCGCGAGAGGCTCCAGCCGGGCGCCTGAGCAGCCCTGGATCTGCCGAGTTCAGTCCGGCAGGGGAATGCCCATCCGCCCCAGGTTGCCCCGCACCTGCTGCGCCAGCTGCGCCGCCGACAGCCCGCGCAAGCCCGCCGCATGGGCGTAGAGCATGGCCATGTCGATTTCTGTCGCATCGCTTTCGAGCAGGACCGCCTCGGGCGGCAAGGCCGCAAACGCCGCCTGCAGCCTTGTGCTCGCAAACAGGGCCGCTCCGAACGAGAGGGCCATGCCGTGGCGCCACAGATCCGTGGCAAGCTCCGGACCGCCTTGGAATCCGTGCAGAAGCCACGGCGTCAGCGCAGATCTCCGATACCGCAGCAGCTCGGCCTGCGCCCGCACGCCGTGCACCACCACGGGAAGGCCATGGGCATGCGCCACGGCCAGTTGCGCCTCGAAGGCCCGCAACTGCAGCTCCCAAGGCACGGCGCAGGCGCGGTCCAGGCCGCACTCCCCCAGTGCCGCCACGCCCGGAAGCGACACGGCCGCCTCCAAGCCGACCAAGTCGCTCTCCAGCCGTCCCTGCACCAGTTTCCAAGGGTGCAACCCCACGCACCACGGGCCGCTTGGCAGCGGCAGAATCTCGCTCAAGTCCCGGACAGCAAGGGCCGCGGTGCCGACAAGCGGCGTCCCGTGGCGGTGCGCGTCGGGAAGCATCACTCCGGAAGGACCCGATGGATCCGCAGCGTGGCGATGCGCAGGACATCCATGGACAGCACCTCGATCTCGAAATCCTCCCACTGTAGGCGGTCTCCCACCGCCGGGATCCGTCCCAGCTGCTCCAGCACGAATCCTGCGATGGTGTCGAAGTGGCCTTCGCTCTCGCCCGCGAAGGGCTCGCGCAGGCCCAACACCTCGCGCAGGCGGTCGGGGGCCATGCTGCCCTCCACGCTCCACTCGTCCTTGCCGTTTTCCACCAGGTCGGGCACATCTTGGTCGTACTCGTCCTCGATCTCGCCCACGATCTCCTCCAGCAGGTCCTCCATCGAGACCACGCCCTCGAAGGCGCCGTGCTCGTCGATCACCAGCGCCATGTGGGTGCGCTCCAGCTGCAGCCGCTTGAGTACGTCCATCGCCAGGGCACCCTCGTGCACGTACATGGGATGGCGCAGGAGCGTGCGCACGTCGCCGTCCTGCGGGATCTTCAGGAGGTCCTTGACCACCAGGATCCCGCTCACCTGGTCCAGCGTCTCCTCGTACACGGGCAGGCGCGAGTAGCCGCTTTCCAGGATGGCCGGCAGCTGGTCGCGCCAAGGGTGCGACAGGTCCAGGCCCACCACGTCGGCGCGCGGCGTGCGCACCTGGCGGATGCGGCGCTCCCCCAGCCGGAACACCGACTCGATGATGCGCTCCTCGTGGTCCTGCACGGTGCCGTCCTCGGCACCTTCGCGCACCATCTGGCGGATGTCCTCGGTGGTGACCTGCTCGTCCGCAGAGGAGCGACGCCGCAATACCCATAAGACAAATTCCGTCGAAAACGAGAGGAGCCAGATCACGGGGCGCGCCAGCAGGGCCAGGAAGGTCATGGGGCGCGACAAAAACGAGGCGATCGCCTCGGGCGCCTGCAACGCCAGCCGCTTGGGCACCAGTTCCGCCAGCACCAACTCCAGGAAGGTGAGCGCACCCACCACCAGCACGAAGGCCACCGTCTCGCCCTGTTCACCTAGCCACGGGGCCATGGCCTCCATGACGGGGTGTTCGAAGCGCGGGGCGGCCCAGGCCGCGACGAAGGTCGTGAGGAGCGTGATCCCGATCTGGACGATGCCCAAAAAGCGGTTGGGATTCTCCTGCAGGTCCAACGCCACGCGGGCTCCCCGGTCGCCTTCCTCGGCGCGAGTCTGCAGGCGGCTGCGGCGTGCCGTGGCGATGGACATCTCGGCCAGCACGAAAAGGCCCATCAAGAGGATGAGCACGATCAAGAGCAGGAAGGTCGGCAGGAGATGTCCCATATGAACCTCCGCCATCACTTGGGTTCGGGGCTTGCCTCGGGCAACAACCCCTTTTCGCGCAGGCGCGCTTCAAGTTCCTTGGTCATGCGGACCGGATCGCGCAAGAGCACGGTGGCCTGGCTGATGGCCTCTTCCACCCATTCCTCGGGATAGGTCTCCTGCCAGAAGGCCACCATGTCGGTGGTCATGGCTCCCGGCGGCAAACCGCGACGCATCTCCAGGGCCAGCCCCAGCGCCAGACGAAGCCCGAGGCCGCGATGGCCGTCGGCCCGCTCCTGGATCAAGGTGTCCAAGCGGTTGATCTGCTCTTCCAGCGCACGGATGGCTTGGCTCAAGCCGCAGCGCTTTCGGAATGGAGGACGATGCGGGTGGTCGGACGTTCGGAAGCGGCTTCCAGGCGGGCGTGCTCGGGCATCGAAAGGACGGCACGCGGTAGGGCGGCAGCCAAGGTAGATCCGCGCCATTCCATCACCGAACGGAAGGTGCCGTGCTCCAGGAACAGCTCGTGACGGAAGGCGTCGAAGCCCTCGGCACCCTCGGCGACCAGGCGACTGGAGGATTCTTCCTGCACCGGTGCATCCCAGCTGCGACGAAACAGTCCCAGTGCCAGCACATGCCTAAGGTAGAGTCGGTCCCCGTTCTGGACGCGTTCCACCACCAAGGTGGGCTCGCTTCCCAGCTTCACGGCGCGAAAGGTGGGAGCCAACAGCCCTGCCAGGGAAAGAGTCGCGGGGACGGCGCAGCTTTGCTCGAGACGATCCATGGCCAGAAAGGTATTAAATCCCAGGGACACGCGGAGCCCTCTTTGCGATGTACCTTGCCGCCCACTATGGCATTGCTCGGTTTTCGCGACGTTCGCTTTCAATTCAACGGCATTCAACTCCTGGACGGCGTGCGCTTCCAGATCGAGCGGGGGGAGCGCGTCTGCCTCACCGGCAGAAACGGAGCCGGCAAGTCCACTATGATGCGCCTGGCCCTGGGCGAGCACGAGCCCGACTCGGGCGAGATCGTCAAGGAAGCCACCGCCCGCATCGGCTACCTGCCCCAGGAGATCCCCGGAGCCCTGCCCGGCACAGTGCTGGAGATCATTCGCGCCGGTGCCGCCCACCACGAGAATGAAGGCGAGTGGAAGGCCGAAATCGAGGCCGACCGCTGGGCCGAGCGCGCGGGCCTGGATCCCAGCGCCCTGTTCGCCAGCCTCTCGGGCGGCCAGAAGCGCCGCGTGCTGCTTTGCAAGGCGCTGGCCGGCGAGCCCGACCTGCTGATGCTGGACGAGCCCACCAACCACCTGGACCTTCCCTCCATCGAATGGATGGAGGACGTGCTCCTGAGCTCGCGCTGCGCCCTGATGTTCGTGACTCACGACCGGGCCTTCCTCAAGCGCGTGTCCACCCGCATCCTGGAGCTGGACCGCGGGCGCCTGTTCGACTGGGACTGCGACTGGGACACCTTCATCGCCCGCAAGGAAGAGCTGTTGGTGGCCGAGGAGAAGGCCGCCATGGAGTTCGACAAGGTGCTGGCCCAGGAGGAGGTCTGGATCCGTCGCGGCCTCAAGGCCCGACGCACCCGCAACGAAGGCCGCGTGCGCCGCCTGGAGGCCATGCGCCAGGACCGCTTCGAGCGCCGCAACCGCCAAGGCAACGTGAACCTGCGCCTGGAAGACGCCGAACGGTCGGGCAAGCTGGTGGCCAAGCTGCGCAACGTGTCATTTGCCTGGGGAGAGCGGCAGATCCTGAAGGACGTCTCCCTGGACGTGCAGCGCGGCGACCGCATCGGCATCCTGGGCGCCAACGGCAGCGGCAAGACCACCTTCCTGCGCGTGCTCCTGGGCGACCTGCAGGCCCAGTCGGGCACCGCCTACCTGGGCACCAACCTGGAGATCCTCTACTTCGACCAGATGCGCCTGGAGCTGCCTCCCGACGCCACCGTGCGCGAGGCCATCGCCGAAGGGCGCGACACCGTGACCATCGGCGGGCGCTCCCGCCACGTCATGAGCTACCTGCGCGATTTCCTGTTCGGGCCCGAGAAGGCCTTGGCCAAGGTCTCCACCCTTTCGGGCGGCGAGAAGAACCGTCTGATGCTGGCGCGCCTGTTTACCCGCCCCGCCAACATCCTGGTGATGGACGAGCCCACCAACGACCTGGACGTCGAGACGCTCGACCTCCTGAGCGGGATCCTGGACGAGTTCCAGGGCACGGTGCTCCTGGTGAGCCACGACCGCGCCTTCCTGGACGAGGTCGTCACCACCGTGCTTGTACTCTCGCCCGACGGCACCATGAGCGAGCACATCGGCGGCTACAGCGAGTGGGCCAAGCTCAAGGCGGCCCAAGAGGCCCAAGCGCTTTCGGAAAAGCGCGAGGCCGAGGCGGTCGCGCGCAACGAGGGCGCCCCCAAGCGCAAGCTTTCCTACAAGGACCAGCGCGAACTGGACGGCCTGCCCGCCCAGATCGAGAAGCTCGAGACCCAGGCCGCCAAGCTCTCCGAGACCATGGCCGACCCCGCCTTCTACCGCAAGCCCGCCGCCGAGATCGCCGTCGCCAACCAGAAGGCCACCGAGCTTTCCGAAGCCATCACGGCCGCCTACGCCCGCTGGGAAAGCCTGGGCGCCGAAGCCTAACCACGGCGGGCGCCCGGGCGGGCTGCCTGCCAAGCCTCCTCGGCGTGCCGGGTTGCGGCGAACCTGGGGCGGACCTTTGGTCCGCCCGTAACTAGGCACGCCTGCGGGGTCTTGGGCCTTCGGCCGGCATCCCTGGCGCACATGTCGCCCCTACCCCGCCCCCCTTCGCCACCTCCGGTGGCGCACTCGCCAAGGCCCGTGCGAGGGCTTCAGCCCGAGTCATCCGATCTTGGGGGTGCGCTTGCGAGCCATGGTCATTTACCTCAGGGAATTACGTGAAATCAGTAAGACAAATTTTGTCCGTGGATCGGGAGCATCAAGCGAAGCACACAACGTTGTACGGGCGGGCCTCAGGTCCGCTCCAGCAGCAAACCGAGGAGGCCCGGCAGGCAGCCCGGCCCACCGACTGAGCCATGGCGAAGTCGACGGGGGCGCCCATACATGACAATTTCCGACAAAAAAGAAGAAGCCCTCAGGTGTTTGCCTGAGGGCTTCTCTAGTGGATAATGCAGGGGTTGAACCTGCGACCCGCTGATTAAGAGTCAGCTGCTCTACCAACTGAGCTAATTATCCGTCCGTGGGTTCTAAAGTACTCCAAACTCGAATTTCTTCAAGTGTTGGAGTGTCAAAAACCCGCATTTTTTCAGACCGTGAGGTTGGCCAGGCGGCGACCTTCGGCAAAGACGGCGACGTCCTCGGGAAGGGCGTCCATGAGGCTTGCGAACAGGTCCAGGTACTCCTCGATGTCGGGGATGTTCACGTCGGTCTCGCTGGGGTCTTCCGAGAACAAGAGCACCTCGGAGCCCGGGAAGGCCTCCACGGCAGCGCCGTAGTGTTCTTCAGCTTTGGCGGTGTCGCCCTCGCGCACCGCGATCCAAAAGCGCCACCACAGGAACATGTCGTCCTGGCCGAAGCGCTCGAGCAGGGCCTTGGCGGCCTCCATCTCGCTGCCGTGCAGGAGCCAGGTCAAGACCGTCTCGGGAAGCACGTGGGTCAGCTCGGGGTCGAGCGCGAAGATCTCGCGGGCGATGGCCACGCAGTTGGGAAAGTCCAGGGACTCCTCGGCGGCGTCCAGACCCAGGTCCAAGAGGCGCACGTGGGGCTTCTTCAGGAACGACGGCAGGTGGCCTTCCGATGCGGAGGTGTCGATGGCCTCCAGACGGGCGCGGCTCACCTCGATGGCACGGGCCAGGGACTGGCCCTGCTCCGGGGTCAGGGGCTCGTCCTCGTCCCACTCGAAGCGAAGGCCCAGGTTCACGGCGTCCACGCAGTCGGGATCCAGCGCACGCGCCTGGCGGCTCAGGCGATCTGCCATGTCAAGGCCCGCATCGGTGCCGTCCTCCAGCCATGCCAGCGCCTGGAACGCCAGTTCCTGGGCCTGTTCGGCCACATCGGCGGCCAGTTCCTCGGCGGCGACCTCCTCCACCGGGCGGCCAAGCACGCGCGTTTCCCAAAGGTCGCGCACCTCCTCCTCGTTCTTCCAGGTCTTGCGACCGTTCAGGAGCCAGGTGCGGCGCAGCAGGCGCTCCACCAGGTACGGATCCTTGGACGGAGCCTTGGTGCTGGCGGGCTTCTGGTTTGCCTTCTTGGCCTTGACCTTGCGCTCGCGGTCCTTCTTCTTCTGCGTCTTCTTCTGGCTTGGCTTGGACATTCCGGCAAAGGTAGTCCAAAGGCCGAGGGAACGGGGTTACACCGTCACCCAGGCGATCAGGGCGCACACCACCGTCATCACCGAAAGCCCCAGCAGGAACAGCGTATCGGAGATGCGGCCGGCCCACGTCGCCCACGTCCCCACCAGCCGCAGCGACAGGTAGGCCAGGAGGCACGCCACCAGGAACAGCAGCGCATCCACAGCCAGGAGGTCCTGGCTGAAGTTGCGGATGGCCTTGAGGCGCACCACCGCCTTGGTGATGCCAAGCACCGTCAGGCACACCCCCACCAAGCCCGCCGACACCATGAACACGTGCTGGTGCAGTTCGCGCCGCTCGTCCTGCCGGTCGTTTTTCCAACGGCCCGTCATCCCAGGTACTTGCTCCGCAGGTAGTTCAGGAAGGGATCCACCGACGGAAGCTCCCCGCAGACGGTCTTCACCAGCTCCTTGGTGTCCAGGGCATGCCCGCGTCCGTGGATCTCGCGACGCAGCCAGCCCAGGAGTGCCACCGGATCGTGGACGTCCACCACCCGCGCCGCCGCCGCGTAGAACTGCGCCGACAGCAGGTTGCCCAGGGAGTAGGTCGGGAAGTAGCCGAAGTAGCCCGCGCTCCAATGCACGTCCTGCAGCACGCCCACGCCGTCGTGCTCGGGCGTGACGCCCAGCATCTTGGTGTAGCTCTCGTTCCAGGCAGCCGGGAGGTCCTTGACCTGCAGGTCGTCGGCGATCAGGGCCTTTTCCAGGCGGTAGCGCACCAGCACGTGCAGGTTGTAGGTCACCTCGTCCGATTCGGTGCGGATCAGGCTCTGGCGCACCAGGTTGACCGACTCCAGGAAAGTCTCGGTGGGGATGGTCACGAAACCCGGCAGCACATGGGCCACGGCGGAGGACTCGCGCTCCCAGAACTCGCGGGAACGGCCGACCATGTTCTCCCACAGGCGGGACTGGCTCTCGTGGACGGCCATCGACACCGGGCCGCCCAGCGGAGTGCCGGCCCATTGATCAGGCAATCCCTGCTCGTAGAGGGCATGGCCCGTCTCGTGCAGCACGGAAAAGAAGGAGGAGCCCAAGTCGTGCTCGTCCAGGCGCGTGGTGATGCGGGAATCGCCAGCGTGGATGGTCTCGCTGAAGGGATGCGCCGACACGTCCAGGCGGCCGCGCCCGAAGTCGTATCCGATGGAGGCGGCCAGGTGGCGTCCGACGGCCATCTGCTCCTCGGCGGTGAACGGGCCCCGCAGGGCCGAGCAGTTGTCCACGCGTTCGCGGACCAACGCCTGCTTCTCCAGGATGCGAGGGAGCATGGTGCGCAGCGCGGGCTCCAGCCCGTCGAAGAGCCCGTCCCAATCGGCCATGCCCATGCCGTATTCGTAGTCGTTCAGGAGGCCGTCGTAGGGCTTGCCCCCGGCGGGAGCCAGGCAGGCGCCCTCCTCGCGCTTGAGGCGGACGACCTCCTCCAGGTGCGGGCGGAAGGCCGCGAAGTCACGCTCCGTCTTGGCTTTGGCCCAGGCCTGTTGCGCGAGCGATGTGGTGCGGGTCAGCGACTCCACCAACGACGAGGGCACCTTGCGCTGGCGGTCCAGGTCGCGCTGGACAATTTCTGTCAATCGCAGCTCGGGGCTGCCGGGGACGGCCTGCGCCTTGACGGCCTCGTTCCGCTCCTCCAGGTCCTTGGAGATGCCGCGTTCGTGGTGCAGGCGGGAAAGGGCCGTGAGGACCTCAGCGCGGGCCGCCTCGCCCCCGACCGGCATGGTGGTCTCCTGATCCCACTGGAGCAGCCGGCTGGCCGAAAGGAAGGCATCGCTCTCGCGAAGGTAGGCAAGCAAGGAATCCAAAGCATTCATGGACCGCAAAGTAGGATTTCCGGCCATCCACGCCCCGCTCCATGCGAGATTCCTTGTAACCAAGGCATTTTCCGTGGCGTCGACACGATACGGCCAACACCTGGCCGCGACATCCGTTGGAGGATCCATGCAGAACATTACCGCCGCCGACCTGACCACTCCCGGAATCCTTCCTGCCGACTGCGACTTCATCGACGTGCGGGAGCCCGTGGAATGCGCCGCCTTGCGTTGGGAGAAGGCCCACAACATCCCGTTGGGACGTCTGCCGCACGAGGCGGCCCAACTCGACCGCAGCCGTCCCGTGGTCATGATCTGCGCCGCCGGGGGGCGCAGCATGCAGGCCGCAGCCTACCTGGAATCGCTGGGCTTCACCCACGTCTACAACCTGGCCGGAGGCATGGGCCAGGCCCATCGCGACGGACTGCCCACCGTTTCCGGAGGCTGATTCCTCCGGCGCTCCGTCCTGAAGGCAGCGGAGCGAGAGCCGATGCACGAAAAAGCCCCACTTCCGTATTGGAAGCGGGGCCTCGGGATCGCATCGGTGATGCGGTGAGCGTCAGTAGTTGGTCATCTGCACGGCGAAGGTCGCCGCCGTCGCAGCCTTCAGCCGGATGGTGTACTTGCCGTTGTCGTTGGGAGTATCAGGAATCTCCTTGACGGGAGACACGTACCACTGGCCTCCCGGAACGACCTTGGATTGTGTTTGCCCGTTGATCAACCAAGAAAGGGTGAGTTGCGGAACGGCCACATTCCCAACGGCCCTGAAACTCAGACCCACGTCGTTGCTGGTCGGGAAATTTCCGGCGCTGGCCGTGAGCACGATCTCCTCTCCAGCCTGCACCGTAATGGGGCTGCTTTCGTTCGTGCTCATCGCAATGGTACGAGTGGTGGTGGGAGTCGTGGGAGTGGTCGGCGTGGTCGAGGCGCTTCCCAATCCTTGGGTCACCGCACCCAGGCTCATTGTCTTGCCGAAGTCGTTCCCCGAGAAGTCGCCCTTCAGAAGGCCTTGACCGTTCGCATCCAGCAGCGCCAGCACGTCGGTCAGGTCCTGCAGGTACGCCGGCTGGGTGGCGTAGGTCACGTCCTTGATCTTGTTGCTGCCTACGGTGTCGTAGAGGACGTCGTCGGTGCCGGCGTTCCCGATCAGGGCGTCGTCGCCTTCCTGCCCGAGCACCAGGTCGTTGTCCTTGCCCGCGTCCACCACGTCGTTGCCCGACAGGGACGATGCGATGGCCTGGACACCGGGGACCTGGCCGTTCTGGAGCTTCTGGACGAACTGGCCGTTATTGAAGCCGGCCTTGCCGATGTAGGTGGCGTTGTCGGTCTGGGTGGCGTCGACCATCTTGAGGTTGAGCGGCTGACGGACCCCGATCGGGTTGTAGTCGCTCATCTCGATCTGGCCGTTGTCGCCCAACACCACGTCGTCTCCCGATCCCGCGTCGATCGCATCCGAGCCGTTTCCGCCCAGCACAATGTCCTGGTTGCGGCCCGTGACGATGACGTCCGACTGGCTGGCGGCGGTGCCGCCCACCTTGGAGGTCACGTCCGAGATCGCCTCGTAGGCCTTGTTCTGCAGCGGGTTCAGGGCGCGGTCGGGGCTGGCGTCGTAGCCGTACGGCACGTCCGTCGTCAGGTTGACCTTGCCGTTGTCGCCCAGCACCACGTCCTTGTCGTAGTCGCCGTTGAGCGGCAGGTTCTTCTGGTTGGCCGCGACGTTGGTCTTGCCCACGATCTGGATGCCGGCGATGGAGGGCTGGTTCATCGGGGACTGCGAACCGACCTTGTGGTTGCGCAGGATCACCTGGAAGTTCTCGGCGGTGACGTTCTCGAACACCACGTAGTTCCCGATCAAGGCGCGGTTGGGAATCACGCTCTGGTCGATCTTGGTCACGTCGTTGTTCTTGGCGGTCACGCGGCGGAACTCGCCGTTGAAGGTGTTGCCGCGCCAGTCGTTCAGGTAGTTGGTATCCGCCTTGCCCGTATCGAGGTTGGTGCCCATGACCTCGTAGATCCAGTTGTCGGCATCGGTCCTCTCGTTGTCGCCGTCGATGTAGACGTAGACGTCGTAGGTGTCGAAGCCGGCCTTGCTCTTGATGCCGTTGAGGTTGACCTCCAGCTGCTGCTGCTGCTGGGCCCACAGGCTGCTCTTGAAGAGCTTGGCGTTCTCGGAATCCGGATCGATCTGCTCCTGTCCGTTGGAACGGTCAACCTGCACCGAAGTGGGATTGCCCGTGCTTCCGATGTCGCGGGCGCGGAAGTTCATGTTGAACCCGCTGGCCACGGCCGTGCCGTCGTTGAGCAGGAAGGTCTTGTTGGTGTAGGGGTTGGCGTACTGGAGCGGGCTGAGCTCGTCCTGCAGCTGCACGTTGTTCCAATTCTTGGCGGCCACGGCACCTGCGTACTGCTTGTCGGCCACGTTGAGCTGGGAGTCGTCCTTGCTGCTGTCGCGGTACGAGTAGGACATATTCAGGCTCAGGACCTTGAGACCGTTGGTCTCCTGGTTCTGCAACAGCTCCAAGGTGCTCTTCTTGAGCGCCTCGGGAGTGTAGGTCTTGAATACGTCCAGCGCGTTCGCGGTGGCGATGCCGGAATCCAGGTCGTCCTGGCGCTCGGTGTTGATCCGGTCCTGACCGTCCCCGCCGATCACCACGTCGTTGCCGTTGCCGGTCACGATGACGTCGTTGAAGGTCGCTCCCGTCAGGCTCGTGCCGGCCGCGAATCCCGTCGCGGCCGCCTGCACCACCGAGGTGCCGGCTGCAAGGCCAGTGGCCCGCACCATCTCCGAAACGGTCCCGTTGTCGCCGATCACGGTGTCGGCGTCGTTCACGCCGTAGCGCACGTCGCCGAAGGTCGCGATCGCGTCGGAGCCCGCTCCGCCGATCACCACGTCGGAGCCGCCACCGGTGGAGATCACGTCGTTGCCGCCCGTCTCGGTGGTCGAGGACTTGATGGTGTCGGTCGGCCAGTACTGGCCGATGATCTGGATGCCGGCGATGGAGGGCAGGTCGCGTCCGTTGTAATTGACGTTGAGCACGCCGTCGGTGATGGTCACCACGAAGCGGTCGTCCGTCAGTCCTTCGAAGACCACGTAGTTGGCGTACTTGCCGTAGGAGCTGGTGGCGTCCTTGGCGAAGGCCTTCACGTAGCTGCCGTTGAAGGTGTTGTAGCTCTGGTTCGCGCTGCTGGCCGCGTCGTCCAGGAAGTACGAGTCGTTCACGCTGCCGCTTGCGACGTTCACCTTGCGGATCGATTCCCCGGTGGTCTTGCCCAGCTGCTTGGCCAGGGTCGAGTCCTGCGGGTTCTGGATCAGCGACGACACTTCGCTGGAAGCGTCGAGGTAGACCACCACCGAGTACGACTTGAAGTACTTCGAAAGGCCGGCCATCTCCACTTCGAGCTTGTTGTCGCTCTGGCTGTTGGGAGCCGTGGTGCGCACGCCGCCCGCGAACAGGAGACCGTCACCCAACTGCGCGGCACCCGTGGCGTCCTTGATCCTGTTGGGATCGAAGTTCTGCAGCGTGTAGCCGTTGGTCTCGATGGAGGGCGTGCGGTGCCCTTCCTTGCCGCCCCACGACAGATCCAGACCTTCGAGCCGCTGGCCGTTGTCGGCGCGCACGATCTCGGAAGCGTCGTTGCCGTAGGTGGAGGCACCGATGCCCGTGAGGTTGTTCCAGTTCGAGGTGCGGTAGCCGTTGGCGCCCGCAAGCATCGAGGAGGTCATCCCCTGTCCGTAGCCGCCCTGGAAGTTGAAGCTCAAGGTGGCGCTGGTGCGCCCGTCCACTGCGGCTCCCGTCCCTTGGAAGGTGCGCGATCCGTTGTCACCCAGCACCACGTCCTTGTCGTTGGCCCAGGCATCGCGGGCGTCCGCGGTCTTGCTGTCGCGCTTGATCCCGGTGGTGATGAGGTCGTCGCCCATGCCGCCCATGACGGTGTTGAGGCCGATGCCCGCATCGATCAGGTCGTTTCCGCCCAGCGCCTGCCCTTCGTTCGAGACCAACAGCTTCTGGCCGTCGATGTCGAAGTCGGCAAAGCCGCCGTCGCCCACGATCACGTCGTCACCGGCTCCGGTGGTGATGGTGTCGGCCGCAAAGCCGCCGAAGGCGATGTTGGCGCCGTCACCGGTGGTGATGGTGTCGCTGCCGCCCAAGTTGTCGGACTTGGTCTGGACGTGCTGGAGGTTCCCGTTGGTGCGGTAGATCACCGTTCCGCCGTCGCCCAAGGCCACGTTGTCGCTGCCGGTGATCCCGATGCTGTCCTGGCCGTTGCCTCCCATGACCACATTGGTTCCGCCATCGATGGTGACCTGGTCGTTGCCGCCGATGTCGTCGGAAGTGGTGGAGACGGTCTGCAGCACACCGGAGTTCCAGGTGGCCACGCCACCGTCGCCCAGGGCCACGTTCTTGTCGCCGTTGATGGTCACGACGTCGTTGTCGGCACCGCCCATCACCCGGTTCACGTTGCCGTACACCGTGATGGTGTCGATGCCGCCGATCGCGTCGGAGGTCGTCTGCACCGACTTCACCAGCCCGTTCTCCCACAGCACCTTGCCGCCGTCGCCCAGCACGGTGTTGTCGCCGTCGGGATTGCTCGCGGAGGCGTCCGGGTTCCTCTGGATGGTGAGCGTGTCGCCAGCGGCTCCGCCCATGGCCACGTTGCCGCCACCGATCACCGTGATCTCGTCCACGCCGCCAATGTCGTCCGAGGTCGTCTGGACCGACTGCAGCACGCCCGCATTCCAGAGCGCCTCGCCGCCGTCGCCCAGCACCACGTTCTTGCCACCGGTGATGGTGACCTTGTCGTCATCGGCACCAGCCATCACGCGGTTGCCGTCGCCTTCGACCGCGATCGTGTCCACGCCGCCGATGGCGTCGCTGGTGGTCGTGACCGACTTCACCAAGCCGTTCTCCCAGGCCGCGATGCCGCCGTCTCCCAACACGGTGTTGTCGCCACCGACTCCGTTTGCGTCCTTGGTCAAGGTCAGCGTGTCGCCGGCAGCTCCGCCCATGGCCACGTTGCCGCCACCGATCACCGTGATGGTGTCGATGCCGCCGATGTCGTCGGAGGTCGTCTGCACCGACTGCAAAACGCCAGCATTCCAGAGCGCCTCGCCGCCGTCGCCCATCACCACGTTCTTGCCACCGGTGATGGTGACCTTGTCGTCATCGGCACCAGCCATCACGCGGTTGTTGTCGCCCACGACCGCGATCGTGTCCTTCCCGCCGATGGCATCATTGGTGGTCGTGACCGACTTCACCAAGCCGTTCTCCCAGACCGCGATGCCGCCGTCTCCCAACACGGTGTTGTCGCCGTTGTCGCTGCCCGGCAAGAGCGTGATCTCGTCACCGGCCGCGCCGCCCATCACGGCGTTGCGCTTGCCGCCCACCGTGATGATGTCCACGCCGCCCACGGAGTCGTCCACCGTCTTGACCGACGCCAGGACCCCGGCGTTCCATAGCGCCTCGCCGCCGTCGCCCAGCACGGTGTTGTTGCCGCCCGAAATCTCGATGGTGTCGCCTGCGGCACCGCCCATGACCCGGTTGCCGTCGCCAGCCACGTGGATGTCGTCCACATCGCCCACGGCGTTGCTGGTGGTCGTGACCGACTTCACTAGGCCGTTCTCCCACACCACGCTGCCGCCGTCGCCCAGCACGGTGTTGTCGCCGGTGGCCGAGCCCGTTTCCGGAGCTTTGACGCGGATCTCGTCGTTGCCCGCACCTCCCAGCACGGTGTTCCTGCCGCCGGTGATGGTGATCACGTCCCTGGCACCCTTGTCATCCAAGGTGGTGGAAGCCGAGGTCGGGTTCTGCGACTGGCGATCACCCCAAGCGGAAGTGCCGCCCGAGACGAAGTCGACCTTGCCCGCATCGCCGAACACGAAGTTGTGCTCGCCGGTGACCGTCAGGGTGTCGGTGCCCGCACCGCCGAAGATCACGCTGTCCTTGCCGGCCGCCTCGATGGTGTCGTCGGCTCCCAGCGTGTCGTCGAAGGTCTTGAAGGAGGTCGCGGAACGTCCCACGCCGTCGGTCTGAAGCTTTCCGACGGTCTGCTCCGTCGTGTAGTCGCTGCCGTCGTCCGCAGTGCCCAGCAGGGTGACCGTATTGTCCCCCGACGCATAGCGGATCTGCCCACGGTCACCAAATGCATACGCCGAGGCGCCCGTAGTGATGGTGTCCTTGCCCAGGCCGCCGAAAGCGATCAGGGATGCGGTCACGGCTCCGGAGGTGGAGGTGATCGTGTCGTCGCCGTCCTGCAGATTCACCGCAAGCAGCCCGTCGGCGCGGCGCCAGACGCGGTAGGAGGTAGCGGAATCCTTGAGAGTCACAAAGGCCGAATCCACGGTCACATTGCCCGAATCGACCGCGACGATGGTGCGACGCTCCACGGTCGCCCTGCCATTGACGTCGGCGCTGACCAGCTCGAGCAGGTCGCCCGCCTGGATCGCACCAGCTTCCTTCGCAACGGTCAGGGACGACGCGCCCAGGGCCACCATTGTTCCGCTCACGGCACCGGAGGCGAGCGCGCCCAGACCGTTCTGCCGAATGTCGGCCACCACTGCGCAACTCAGCCCGACAGAATCTGTCGCGAGCTCGCGATCCAGCACCAGCTTGGTGACCTGATTGGCGGAATCGTAACCAGCGGACTTGATGGTGCGGCGCTGGACTGAGCCATCGGCATTGGTCACGTCCAGCTGGAACCCGGCCAGGACCTGCGAACCCGTCACATCCCCGTTCACGGTGATGGTCGTGCCCGCAACCGAAGCCACCGAGCCGGTGCCGATCTTGGTGAGGAACTCCGCTTGGTAGGAGGCGATGGTGACGTCGTCGCCGGTGCCCGTCTCGTTTCCGGTGTTCAGGATGGTGACGGTGCGGAAGCCGTCGCGACGGTTCACGGCGCCTTCCACGCTGACCGTGTCCTTGCCCGTGCCCAAGTCGACCTCGGCCAGCTCGAAGTCTCCGTAGGTGATGCCTGCGGCAGGCAGCACGCCGTCCTGGGTGAAGCGCATGGCGTCCATGCGACGGGCGAAGTCCTTCTCGGAAAGAAGCGTTTCCATCTCGAGGTCAGTCAGCTTTTCAAGGTCCGCACTTTCCGCAGCCTCGGTGGAGAGGACGCGGGAAAGCTTGCTGGTACGATCCGCCGTCTCATTCTTGCCGTGCAGGAGGATGCGGTCGGTGGAAGCCTGGTCGTCGGATGTTGCAGCCACGACGTTTCCGGATGCGGAGACGGGGGTATCCTTCTCGTTCACGGGATTCGTGTCGTCGTCGATCAAGGTCTGCCTGAGAAGCACCGCTGCCGGTGCCGAACCGGCCTTGGTATTGCCTTCACCTTCGGCGAAAATCGCCCCCTGGATCGCACCGAAATTGCTCGGGCGAATGCCGACGAACTCCATGCCAGCCGTATTCACCATCGGCTCGGAATCGGCCAAGACGCGCACCAACACGCCGTCGTTGTTCGTGTCGTCGAAAGTGATGGACGTCGCGTCCAGCTTGAGTCCGGCACGGACCAATCCGTCCTGGAAGTCCTTACCCGCCAAGGAAACCGTGACGCTCTGGCCTGCTTCAAGCTTTTTGGAGAGCTTGACCCTGAAGGTGTCGCCAATCTTGGCGCCTTCCACCAGGTTCAGTTCCCCGTGGACCGGAAGGATCTGGACCTGCGGAACAGCCGGATCGATCGGCTTGGCATTCCCAAAGGTGTCGCCTGCAGGCAGCAGCAGCTGGTAGTCCTCGATCGTGAGAGTACCTGTTTGGCCTACCACGCGATTGACAGTAGAATCCCAGAACAGCAAGCGCTTGCCATCCAAGATGTAGTGCAATCCCGTCTCATTCTTCTTCGGATCATGTTCTTGGATTGTCGCATCATTAAACTTGACCGTCAGAGCACTGGCAGTCGCCTTGCGAGTGATCTCGTAGGCAAGGTCGACAGCACTTTGCCCTATAAGATGAACAGTATTCGTAAGTGTATAGGTCTGATCGGTTGTCCCCGAGAAGACTCCATCAATCGGTGTAGTGGTCTTCTCGGTCACATCCACTTCCAACTGACGGCTCGATGCCTTGGTCCCCGTTTTTGTCGTGACCAGCGCACTGACCTTGAGAGCCTGGTTGCCTTCGTACAGATCATCCTTGGGCGCACTGACGGTAACGATCTTGGGTACGCCATTGTCAGCATCCGTGAAGGTCAGCGTGACGCTACCCGAGGCCACCGATCCATCGGCACTCAGTAGGATTCCCTGACCGCCGTACTGCGCATCCGCGTCGTCAACCAGCGGGGCAAGCAGCGTAATGGTGACAGTCTCCCCGGCTGCAAGGTTGCGTGAGAGCATGACGCCCACCGTATTGGAACCGTTCTCATCGACGGCCAGCACTCCGCCTTGGCTGTCCGTTGCACCGGTGGCGTTCACGAACACCGGCTGCACCTGCGCATTGTCTGCGGCATCGATCACCTTCACGGTCTGCTCCGTCACGGCTCCGACGGCGTATTCTGTCACCGTTGAGGCGGTGACTGTCGCCACGATGCCGCTGGTGTAGCGGTCCGTTTCCGTGCCTGGGAAGCTCTCGCTCTTCTCGAGACCGCCCACATCCACCGTGTCGTTGCCCAATCCCCCTTCCAGGTGGGTGACGGTGTCCTTGAGGGTACCCAAGACATGGAACGTGTCGTCTCCGGCACCGGCCACCACCGTGGTGCTTTCGACGCCCGTGGCCGACATCTTCCCGACCGTGCTCTGGATACCGGTCTCGGTCACGTAGAAGGTGTCCGGTCCCTGCCCACCGCCAAGAGTGAAGGCGTCCTTGCCATCACCACCATCGATGTTCACGGCACCGTGAGTGATCGTGGTCTTGTCCGTGCGGACGAAGGACGAGACGGAGAACTTGTCGTCACCACGGTCGCCTTCCAGCGAGATCTGCGCCGAATTCGAAAGGACATTGAATTCGTCGTCGCCGTTCCCGCCCTTGATGATGGTTTCCTGGGTGGCTCCCGCCGAAAGGAAGCCTTCCAGCACCTGGGTGGTCGTAAACTCGTCGTCGGTGTCAACGTTGCCCGATGCCTTGGTGCGATCGGTGCCGTAGAGCTGGCCGATCGTCACCTTGTCCTTTCCACCGCCCAAGTCCACGGTGGTCTTGGCCACGGTGCCGTCGATCGAGACGATGTCGTCGCCGAGGCTGGTGTCCAGGAAGAGATTGTCCACACCATTTTGCCAGAAATTGACACGTTCGAGGTTGGACTTCTTCGGCAGTCCGTTGGAAGTCCCGCGATCGTCGCCCTGCGGCAGGAGGGCCACGAAGCCCAGCGCGGCTTTGCCGGCCGTTTCCTTGGAGGCGCGCACCAGCACATCGTCGTTGCCCACGGTGGTATTGACGCTGAGCCGGTCCTGGGCACTGGCGCCGGAATCGACCACGTTGGTCACGCTCTTGGCATTGCCGCCCTGCAGGGTGACGAAGACGCGGTCGTTGCCACCCTGTCCGTCCACGAAATCCGAGCCCTGACCTGCCTGGATGGTGTCGACACCATCGTTCTCTTCCGCCTTGAGCCGGGCCCCCTCCGCAAAGGCGTCGGCGCGGTTGCCCCCGTAGACGCGCTCCGCAGCCGCCTTGCCGTCCGTCGTGGCCACATCCGCATCGGAGGCGAGCTTCGCGACCTTGTCCAGTCCGCGATAGCCGCTGCCGCCATAGACGATGTCGTCACCGGCTCCACCGTCGATGCTGTCCGCTCCCGCACCGCCGTAGAGCACGTCGTTGCCAACTTCGCCAGTCAGGGTGTCGTTGCCGCCATCACCCGAGATCAGGTCGTTGTCCAGGCCGCCGCTGATGGTGTCGTTGCCGCCCGTGACGGAATCGAAGGCTCCATCATCGCCGAACAGGATGTCGGATCCCTGGCCGCCCTTGATTGTGTCGTTGCCTGCCACGCCCAAATCGGCCGTCGCTCCACTGACAGCAAAGCCTGCGACAGTGACGTTCCGCACGACATCCTTTGGAAGCTCATCCACAGGGAAGATGGCGGCAAGGTTGACGTCTTCCGAAATCCGATCGCCGAACACGATGTCCTGTCCGATTCCACCGTCGATCGTGTCGGCACCACTGCCACCCAAGATCTGATCATTGCCCTTCTCGCCGTAGATGAGATCGGCACCTGCGCCGCCGTCGATCTTGTCGTTGCCGGTGCCGCCGTAGATCAAGTCGTCCCCGGCTCCGCCCACCAGCACGTCGTCGCCGCCTCCGTCATGCAGTTGCGTGCGATCGATGATTGGAGCTACAACAGTCGTTCCGACTGTCTCGCCTTCCTTGGTGTAAGCTTTCCCGGCCTTGTCCTTGAAAAAGATCCTACCCTCGTCACCAAAGATGTAGTTGGCCGTGGTGTCGGAGCCACCTGCCAAGAAATCGCTGCCACCGCCGCCGAAGATCACCGAACGACCACTTTTGGCAACAATGGTATCGCTGCCATCGCCTTCGGAGTTCATCGTCCCTTGCGCACCGATCACGACCTTGGCGGAATTACGGATCAGGGATCCTTCGTCGCCAAAGAGGTATGCTTGGCCATCTGTGGAAGTGGCGGGCGCCTTGCCGTCCGTGGCGATTGCAGGTCCCTTGATGACGTCATCGCCTTCTTGACCCTTGATCACCACCAGACCGCCTGCCGCAACCGTGTAACCGCTCAGATCGATCACATCGTTGCCGGTGCCGCCCAGGATCTCGATGTCCAGAGCGCTGCTGCCCGTGACCGTGATGTTATCTTTGCCCTTGCCCGAATCGATGCGGATCTTCGATACGCCTGCGAGGCTGTACTTCTGCCCGCTGGCCGGGTACTTGCTTGAGCTCAGCGTCGCTTCGTTCCCGTTGAGAGCCAGCACGAACTGCTCGTCGCCATCGGTCAGGTCGCCGTTGAGGCGCCCGGCCGAGAGGTCGCCCACGTGCACCAGCAGCGTATCACTGCTCACCTCGGCCATCTTGGCGGCCCGCGTGAAGTTGACGTCGAATTCCGCGATGGTGATCGGGGAAGTGATCTGCCAGCGGTAGTCGTGCCAGAAGGTGTTCAGGTAGGCGAACAGCTCCGCGTAGATCTTGCCGTGGATGTCGAAGATGGCAAACGGGGCCTTGAGGGCATTGCCGTACTTGGCCTCGTTCACGACGTTCTCGTACATCTCGCCCAAGCGGACCTTGCCGTCGTGGTTGGGGTCGAACATGTCGAAGTCGACATTGATGCCCACGCCGCCACCCACACCGCCACTGGCAATGCCCAGATTTAGCTCGGCGGCCGCCGTCAAGCCGCCATGCAGCGAGACCTCGGGCACGTCGATGTTGCCGCCGTAGTTGTCGTCCACATAGAAGCCGTCGATCAAGTCCAAGGGCTTCTTGAAATCGTGGCTCACGAACTCCCGGATGCCTGCGGTGTCGTAGCCGAAGGCAAGCCGGATGTCCGCACCTAGGTTGACGCCGACGCGCGCCCCGATGGGCCCGACGATCGGGAAGTACTGGCTCCAGTCGAAGTTGAACGAGAGCGGAGCCATGGTGTAATGCACCAAGGTCGCATCGCGGCCCATGAGCAGACCGAAGATCTGACTCGGGTCCTGGATGATCGGGAAGGTCCAGAGGCCCTTGGACTCCTTCTCATTCTTGCTTGAATCATCGTCCTTCTTGCCGAAGGTGCTGCCACCCGTGTCACCGAGTTTGGTGAGCATCTTGTCCTTGATGTCCTTGAGGACACCTTCTCCATCGGCTCCGAGGAGGTCCTTGACCTCGACATCCGCCGCCGACGCCTTGCCGGAAAGCACCGTCGATTGGTTGGCTCCGATCGCATCGGTGGTCTTGCCGGATCCCTTCGTGCCCGTGGCCGCCTTGCCCGCGACGGCCACCGTGCCATCGGCAGATCCCACCAGGAAGAAGTCGCCCAAGGCGATCTTGCCATCCTTGCCAATGCTCGTCGCCAAGTTATTGATCGTATTAGCCATCTTGGCCAGATCAGCAATGGACTTGATCATGCCGTCGTTGACCTTGCCCTTGCTGTAAGCCTTGGCCAGGTCCAGCGGAGTCAAGCGCAACCCGATGTCGCGCAACACGGGGAACGGCGTGGTGAGGAAGTCCACCAGCGGCTGGATCGGATCGGTGATCTTCTTGATCTGCTTGGCCACAGGTTGCAGCACGTTGGTCAGGTACTGCCCCAAGTCGATGGTGACGTTCTCAAAGCCGACTTGCCGAATCCCGGAAATCGTGTCCTTGCTGCCGGGCGCAAAGACCCACTGGAACTCGAAACGCCCTCCGATATCCGGGAAGGATGCGTCCGACCCGTTGACGCCATCGGCGATGCCCAGCTTCATGTCGAGGTTGACGTTGGCCTGGGCTTCC
>Ga0302298_10000037_pt1 | contig 27767 bp, 25 predicted proteins | sample III_Fen_N3_3_FD_198757 | JGI IMG/M metagenome (GOLD analysis project Ga0302298, IMG submission 198757) | Peat permafrost microbial communities from Stordalen Mire near Abisko, Sweden - III_Fen_N3_3 | ecosystem: Environmental > Terrestrial > Soil > Wetlands > Permafrost | place: Sweden: Abisko...
CAGATCGTCTGGCCACGGGCCCCGATCATCCTGAAGTCGTACGCGGCGATGTCCTCTCCGGCCATCCGCTTCCGGTAGTTCGCACGGACCAGATCCAGGTCCGCCGGGTAGGTGAAATCCTCGACAAGCCTGCCTACTAGATCGCATTCGGACGCACCGACAAGGTCGCACATCCTGCTGTTGACGAAGACGAAGCAGCCGTCTTGCGCAATGTAGATAGCTTCGTTTGCGCGCTCCACCAACGTGCGGTATTTCTCCTCACTCTCGCGCAGCGTCTCTTCTGCCCGCTTGCGCTCGGTGATGATCTTCGAAATGCCGAATGTGCCGATTATCCGATCGTCCTCGTCTCGCAGAGGCAGCTTTGTGGACGAAACCCATTCGTCGGCGCGACCGACAAACGTCTCCCGCTCCTCCTTGCTGAACGGCTGCCCGGTCCTGATGATCTCCTGCTCATCGTCGTATGCCTCTTGCGCATGCTCGCTCGAGAAGTAGGTGAAGTCGTCGGCACCGACTGCCTCCGCAGGATCATTTATCCCCAGACCTCGGGCCTGGGCGTTGTTAATTCTGATGAAGCGACTCTCGAGGTCTTTGAAGTAGATACGGTCCGGGAGATTGTCCATGAGGGCACGCATCAGATGCTCTTCGAATCTCAGCTCAGCATCCACGAGCTTTCGTTCGGTGATGTCGGTGATCGTGCCGTACATGGTCAACGGTTGACCGTCAGCCGCGCGGGTGACTCGGCCGCGACCATGAACCCAGACCCAGTGTCCGTCTTTGTGCTTCATTCTGGATTCGCGGTCGTAGAAGGGCAGTTCTCCTGCGAAGTGCCGCTCCAGCGATTCGCGATTCAGTTTCAGATCATCGGGATGGGAAAGCCTGTCCCATGTATCGATGCTGACGGGGGCTAATTCAGCGGCCGTGTAGCCGACGACTTGGGCCCACTCCTCGTTGATGACCGTTTCCCCAGTGGCAATGGTCCACTCAAAGGTGCCGATGTGGGCGGCTTCGATGATATTCGCGAGCCGCCGTTTCGCGTCGTCGAGTGTGACTTCCGCTCGTTTGCGTTCGGTGATGTCGAAGATCACGCCATCGATCGAAGCCCACCCTCCATTCCCATCGGGCACGGGAAAGCCGAGATCTCGGACCCAGTGAATGGTCCCATCGGCATGAGGGACGCGGTACTCGATCTCATATGGCAGTCCAGTGGAAACCGCGCGGGCAAGCGTAGCCCCGACGGCGGGGCGGTCCTCGGGCACGGCGAGCGGCAGATCTGCGAGGGTTTCGGGCGTATCGAGTGCCCCAGACCGACGGCCCGTGATCTTCTCGATTGCATCGCTTATGTGCTCGAACCGCCACGGCGACGCGGCTGCGCGCCGAAAGACGGCCCCCGGGGTATCCGCGGCGAGCGTGCGGAATTGGCCCTCGCTGCCGCCGTCCGTGACCGGCTCGGCGCGTTCGCTCACCAGTACCTCCAGCCGGCGGATCCGGCAGGCACATACGAACCGGTCTGATCGCCCGCGGAATGTGCCAGGGCGACGACCGAAGCTGGCCCGCGCCCGATTTCAAGGGAAAGTGGTCGAAGTCGGCCGCACGGGTCGGTCTTATGAATCGAACCTACCACCGTTTCCCGAACGGTCAATCAGCCAGCGGTCACGCCGATGGTAACCACCCCCATCACCAATTGGATCTACCAGACGGCCGGGTTTTCATCCTCGCGACGGGCGCCCGATCCGGCCTAGCTTGAATGTTGCCCCGATGTCGGTATCCACACCGGCGCCGCTCAAGACGTCCCACCCGATCAAGCAGATTTCGGGTTCAAGCCAGCGAGGAGATCGACATGTCCATTGAAACCCTGGTAGTCGCTGCGGTCGCGCTCGTCGTGATCCTGATCGTGGCCGCCTGGTTGTCCTCAACGCGGCAGCAGAGCCGGAAGCGCCAGCGCAGCGAGCAACTGCGCGAGCGGTTCGGACCCGAATACGAGCGGACTCTGGCCGAAAAGGGCGACACCCGCCGGGCCGAGAATGAATTGACGGCTCGCCAGAAGCGAGTCTCACAACTCCACATCCATGCGCTCGCGCCGGAGGAAGGTCAGCATTTCGCCGAGGAGTGGCAGGCCGTGAAGATGGGCTTCGTCGACGATCCGTCCATCGCCGTTCGCGATGCCGAGGCCCTGGTCGGGCGGGTGATGGACGCTCGAGGCTACCCGGAAGGCGACTTCGAGCAGCGCTTCGCTGATGTTTCGGTCGACCATCCGACGACCCTCGGCCAGTACCGGGCCGCGCACGAAATCACTCTCCGCCACGCGGATGGTCAGGCCAGTACCGAAGATCTGCGCCAGGTCATGCTCAGCGACCACACCATGTTCACCGAACTTCTCGATGCGCCCGCAACGGTCGAGGTCGTTCCGGCTGTCGAAGTTGCGCCGGTCGAGGCCGTTCCGGATGCCGAAGTTGCGCCGGTCGAGGCCGTTCCGGTGACGGACGTTCCGGCGGCAGCCGCGGTCTAGACCTTGGTCCCACAACACGATCAGGAGGCGCCGTCAGGCGCCTCCTTCTCGATACGGTCGATCACCTGACTATTGCGGCGGCCCGCCGATCATTGTCATCCCGGCTCGGGCCGGCCCGACTCAGGAGCCAACTACGCCGTTGTAGTAACCCTGAGCCAGGGTCCAAGCGGTCTTGCCGCACTGCGATCCGATCTGCCGGCCGGTGAAATCGTCGGCCTGGATGTGGATTCCGCCCCACAGCCGCGACTGGCCCGCCTGGTCCGCAGCGTCGTAGTACGTCGCCCATTCGAGGCGGATGTCGGTCGTCGGTCCGGCCTCGAACTTGAGCGAACCGGCTTTGATCGTGTAGCCGCTGACGCCGCCGGGGAAGTACTCGCTGCCGGTAAAGCCGACGAGCACCTCGGCGGCCGCGCGACTGAACGTGCTGTGGCCCGAAACCCACGCGGGGAACGCCGGCGTCACGAACGTGGCGAGCTGATAGGGCACCCAGTTGGCCGCCAGGATCCACTTGACGCCACCGATCTGGGTCTTGGGATTGATCGGATTGCCGGCCCAGGCCCGGATCGCTATCTCTCCAACGTGGCCGGCGAGGTCGGAATGGCGCTGCCCGGGAGCGCTCGACTCGCTGGTTACGACTTCAATCAGACCCGGCACCAGCGGCAGGCCTTCCTTGTTGTAGGAGGGTCCGGCGGGATCGCTCGATTGGCCGAGCCCACCCATGTACCGGATCATCGAAATGGGTCGAACGGAATCGTAGTCGCCCTTGAGTCCCCAGGCTGCGATCGCGGCATCGTGGACCGCCCCGTTGAGCGCGAGGTAGAGCTTGACGTCCCACTGCAATCGATCGACCGAGGAACCCTTGCCTCCGATTCGGAGATTCGGAGAGAGCTCGTCGGACACGAGATTGGCCAGGACGTTCCAGTGTCCGGGCGGCGTTTCGGAGTTCGGGCCGTCGGCCCAGAACTCCGCCATGACCCGCCCGAAGTCGCCCTGATTGACGACGTCCGCAGCGTACGGCTTGCCTGTCACCGGATTGACCGGGTGCCCGTGACCGTCGTTCGAGCCCAGGGTATTGCCGCCGCGCGCCCCGGGGGAGATGTCTATCGTGGCGGCGCCGGTGGGATCCATCAAGCTGCTATCCCGGATCAATTCGACGGCCTGGTCCTTGAAAGCCTGATCGGTCACCGGATCCCCGAGCCGCGGCGGAGGACCTGGATCGATCGGCACGCCGATGGAACCGCCACTCGGGAGCCCGAAGCTCTTGACGTGGCCCCACTGAGGCCCGACGTTCTGCTGGACGCCGTTGACGACCGGGATGCCGTTCTGGGAAATCATGTGCAGGATCTGGAGCGGCTGCCAGCGGTTGGGATCGTTCATCGTCGTTCCCGAGTTCGCCACCACGAGCGGAGGATTGACCGATTTGTAGTCCGGCGCGGCGTATCCGCCGGCCTGGTTCGACCCATCGGTCAGCCCGTATGCGATCACGGCCTTGGCGATCCGGTTCCCGAGAGCAGCCGGCGTGCTTCCATCGGTCGTCGTCACGGTGAGCGGATAGCAGAGCGAGTCCATGACGTCGTCGAATTCGGAGAGCGACTGATCGGCCCCGACGGCCTTGATGTAACGCGACGTCAGGACGCGATAGGCCGCGTAGCTGATCGCCTCGTCGCGGGCGGCCGTCACGTCTGGGGCGGTGAGCTTCTCTTTGACGAAGTAACCGGCGGCCTGCGGATCGTAAGCAGCCCAGGCGTCCCACATCGCCGCAGAAACGTGGAACAGATTCCGGGCGTGGACCGGCGGATTAGGAAGCGCGCGCCGGATGGCATCGAGGAGGGCTTCGTCCCAACGCCGGGCGACGGACCACTCGGGATGGTTCTTGGGGGCGGCGCAGCTCGACTGTGGAGACCACGGTCGCACGACGAAGAGCCCGCCGGCGAGAAGCGCGACCACAGCCAGCGCGCCCACCACGACCAACGAGCGCCTCGAACGGATCTTCAGCATCTCGGTGCCTCCTGCATCTGGATGCGCATACGGCGCTTCCCGGGACTTGTCTAGCCGGTTCTGGAAGGTCGCCGCTCATCCGCCTCGATCCGGACAGATCCTGACGACTCGCGCACGACGACCGTCGGTTTGAAGATCTGGGGGCTTTTCGACTCGTGCTCCTCGAGTCCGTCTATGGCGGCCTTTACTCCGGCAACGGCCATCTCCGTCACTTGTTGGCGGACCGTTGTCAGAGGAGGTGTCGCGTACTGGGCCATCGGGAGGTCGTCGAAACCGACGATGGAAACTTCGCCGGGCACGTCCACGCCCATCTGATAGGCGGCATGGAGCGCCCCGATCGCGAGTACGTCGGTCGAGGCCATTACCGCCGTGGGGCGTTCCGAGAGGGCCATCAGCGCCTCGAGGGCTTCTGCGCCGCCGCCCAGGGTATTCCGGGCATCGCGCACGAACCCTTTGGGGAGATCGAGCCCGTCGGCCGCGGCGCGTTCCAGAAATGCCACGCGGCGTTCGCCAAGGTCGCCGATCCGGCGGCCTTCGACAAATACGCCGCCGACGAACGCGATCTTGCGGTGGCCGAGGCCCATCAGATGATCCATGAGGCCTTCCACGCCGGACCGGTTATCGACGCCGATGATCGAGACGCCGGGCACGGGAGCCTGCCACCACAGCCCGACGACCGGGACATTGGCGTCTCGCAGGTCCTCCATGAAGCGCGGCTGATCGCTGTTGTCCCCAAGCAGGAGAATTGCGTCGCAATGGCGTGTCTCGAGGACGGCGCGGAGGGCAATGGCCTCGTCCGCACGACTATGGGCGTGACCGAGTACGACGTTGTAGCCACGCCGATTGGCCTCTGTGGAGACGGCGTCGACGGCACCCGCGAAGAACGGGTCCGTGATCTCGCGGACAATCACGCCCAGGAGCATGGTGCGAGCGCCGCGCAGACCGCGGGCCAGCGGATTCGGGCGGTAGCGCATCTGGCGAGCGACTTCCAGGATCCGCTCGCGAGTCGCCGGGTTGATGGGTATGGCATTAGGAGCCCCGGTCAGGACCCGCGATACCGTGCTCTGAGAGACGCCGCTGGCAGTCGCAATATCCTGCATGGTCGGCATGCGGGTCGGACTTGCCGCCGACGCGGAACCCCGGACCAGAGCGTGCGGCGGCCTCGATCCGGCGCCCTTGGCTGGGACGCCGTCGGCCGGCTTGACCTCCCGCTTGGCGACATCTCGGCCGGGCGCAGCATCTCGGCTGGACGCAGCAGCTCGACGTCGCGGGCTCCTGGCTGCCATCGGTCTCGAGTTACTCCGTTAGCGGAGAGTCTTCAATCGCTGGGGGCAAATCGGACGGTGCAAGTCCGGTCAATGAGCCACCGACTCGACAACGCCGCGTGACCGAGCCGGTCGAAAACGCGTCCGGCAATCGAATGGAGCATACCATCCCCGGCATCGCATTCCGGCGAGATCGGGCTCCAAGACGGCCGTTTGGGGCAATGGTCGCGCTGGGTGCGCCGCATACCGGCAGCGTCGCGCCGGCCGCTCCCAAACGCGACTCGGGAGTCGGTGGCCCGACCTTCGGAAGGCTTATGCCGGAGAAGCCTCGCCCGCCCCTAGATCAGCCAAAGCAAGGCCAGGGCAATGACTCCCGGTACGGCCTGGACCCACAGAATCCGCCTGTTGGCGGTGGCGGCGCCGAATACCCCCGCGACAACAACGCAGCCCAGGAAGAAACTCAGAATCGACCTGCCGTCGACCGGCCCATAGGCGGCCAGGCTCCACACCAGGCCGGCGGCCAGAAAGCCGTTATAGAGTCCCTGGTTGGCGGCCAGCGCCGCCGAGGCTCGGGCGAATTCGGCGGTGGTCCCGAAAACTCGGCGAGTAGCGGGCGTCTGCCAGAGAAACATCTCGGTCACCAGGAACCAGGCGTGGAGCAGGGCCACGAGCAGAATCGCCCCGGTCGCGATCCAGGTCATTGGGCGTCTCCAATCTTGTGGCCGTCCCAGCCCTCGAATTCGGCCGCTACGTGCGGGACGAGGTAGCCTTCCTGGTAGCCCTGCCGGTGTTCTCCGCGACTCGGAATTCGACAATTCGGCGGATCAGGTCCGTCGGCATCGGCCTGCTCAGAGGGAACTGAACCGAGCCCTTTCTGCCTTTGTACGCCTTGAGCTCCGCGCTGAACGCCTCGATCCCGGTCGGCACCGGGTAGAACCCGATGTGCTTCTCATATCCCGCGAAATGGACCAGATGGCGTCCGTTCAGATCGAACGTGGGCATGGCGTAGCTGATCGTCTCCGTCGCTGCCGGCGCGGACGCCTTGATGAGCGCTCGCAACTCGCTCAGGACCTTCTGCGTCTCGGGCGGGAACCCGGCGATATATTCATCTATCGAGCCCGATCCCGACCTGCTAGCCATTGTGCGGCGCTACGTTGGGAGGCTGCTGGCCCGGGCTCTTGAGCACGCCGACGGGACAGCTGACTCCGGTGCCTGCCAGCCCGCAGTAGCCGTTCGGGTTCTTTTCGAGATACTGCTGGTGATAGCCCTCCGCGAAGTAGAACTCGGGGGCGGGACGGATTTCGGTCGAGATAGTGCCTTTGCCGGCGGCCCTGAGCCGCTCCTGGAATAGGGCACGCGTAGCCTCGGCCTCGCGCTGCTGGGCGTCGCCGTGGGTCAGGATCGCGGAACGGTACTGCGTCCCGTGGTCGCCGCCCTGGCGCATTCCCTGCGTCGGGTCGTGCTCCTCCCAGAAGAGCTTGAGCAACTCGCCATACGAGACACGTTTGGGGTCGAAGACGACGCGGACGACCTCGATATGGCCGGTCCGTGCGCTGCAGACCTCCTCGTATGTCGGGTTCGGGGTCGAACCGCCGGCGTAGCCGACCGAAGTCGAGATGACGCCGGGCGTGCGCCAGAAGAGGCGTTCCGCGCCCCAGAAGCAGCCCATGCCGAACTCGGCGATCTCGCTGCCGGCCGGGTACGGCGGTCGGAGCGACGTGCCGAGGACGGCGTGTCGTGCCGGGACCGGCATTGCCTCCGAGCGACCCGGCAGGACTTCGTTGGGGGTTGGCATTCGCATCTTGTGTGGGTCGACGAACCAGTTCATGAAGGCAATTCTATGCCGCGTCCACTTGCCGGTCCGCTCCCCGACCGGGCAGGCGCAACGGGTGGATCTGGCCGCCGAGGCGGTCGCCGATCGACTGCCTTTGCGTCTACCCGACCGAGTCATCGCGGCGCGAACCCCGGGGCGGCCAACCTACAATCGGCTAGATGACGCCTGAACGTTCACGCTGTCTGGAAGAGTTGGCCAGGTTGGTTCTGCGAGTCCGCCGGCCGCACCCGGTGCGCGTCGCGATCGACGGCCCCGACGCCGCCGGCAAGACCATCCTGGCCGACGAGCTTGCCGCCTACATCGGGCGATCCGGCCGGCCGGTCATTCGGGCGTCGGTCGACGGGTTCCATCGACCCCGGGCGGAGCGCATGGCGCGCGGCACCGAGTCGCCGGAGGGCTACTACCTCGACTCGTTCGACTATCCGGCGCTGCGGGCTGCGCTGCTCGATCCCCTCGGCCCGGGCGGCGACCGCGAGTTCCGCCGCTGCACGTTCGATTTTCAAACCAACGAGCCCGTCGCGGCGCCGGTGGAAGTGGCTCAGGCCAACGCCGTCCTCGTGTTCGACGGGGTCTTCCTCCACCGCCCCGAGCTCTTCGATCTGTGGGACTTCACCGTCTTCGTGGCGGTCACATTTGCGGAGACACAGCGGCGTGGCGCGGCCAGGGACGCAGTCCTGCTCGGGAGCGAGGAAGAGGCGCAGCATCGGTATCGCGTCCGCTACGTGCCTGGTCAGCAGCTCTATTTCGGCCGGGCCCGTCCGCAGGAGAAAGCGGACGTCGTCGTCGACAACGAGGACCCGGATCGACCGCGAATGCGCCTTGCCGGGTAGCGCGTCTGGCGCGGGCGCGCGGCCGACGGTGGGCAGAGAACGGCGTTTGGGTCGACCATGGCCCAATGCGAAGACCGGTTCTCTTGCTCGCCCTCGCCGTCCTGGTGACGGCCGCGGCATGTGGCGGCGGCTCCGTGACAACGCCGTCGGCGGCGCCGGGGTCGGCCAGCGCTACAGTCGCCGCGACGCCGTCCGCCGGCACCGCCAATCCTCCTGTCGCCGCAAACACCGTCTGGCTCTGCAAGCCCGGCCTTGCCGACAACCCGTGTGCCGGCGACCTGACCGCCACCGCAATCCACGCCGACGACTCGACGAGTCTCGAGCCTGCCGCGCCGGCCGCCGACCCACCGATCGACTGCTTCTACGTCTACCCGACGGTGAGCCGACAAAAGGGCGCCAACGCGACCCTCAAGATCGATCCTGAGGAGCGAGCCGTCGCAGTCGCCCAGGCGGCCCGGTTCTCGCAGGTCTGCGACGTCTACGCCCCGATGTATCCACAGTTGACCCTGGCTGCGATCGGCAAGCCGCAGAGCATCACCGCCATCAGCGCGATTTCCGCTTACCAGGGCGTCTGGTCTGCGTTCCTCGACTACATGGCCAACTACAACCACGGCCGAGGCATCGTGCTGATCGGCCACTCCCAGGGCGCCATGATGCTCACCGGGCTGCTCAAGGCCGAGGTCGACTCCAGGCCCGAAACGCGCCGCCTGCTGGTTTCCGCATTGCTCCTCGGGGGCAACGTGACGGTCCCAATCGGCAAGACCGTAGGCGGCGACTTCGCGAATATCCCGGCTTGCGAGTCCGCGACGCAGATCGGGTGCGTCGTCGCCTATTCGAGCTTCGACAGGACTCCGCCCGCGAACGCGCTCTTTGGCCGGACCGATTCGGCGCTCAATGTGTTCGGCCGCTATTCCTCCGCTGCCCGGCAAGTGTTGTGCGTGAACCCGGCGGCTCCGGAGGGCGGAAGCGCTTCTCTGAGCCCGTACCTGCCGACGAGAGATCTCTCGAGCATGCTCGGTGCCGGGGCGCCGAAGCTGGCGATCACCGCGAAGACGCCCTTCGCGGCGTTCCCGGGCGAGTTCTCCGCTCATTGCCAGACGGCCGGCGGAGCGACATGGCTGCAGATCGACCGGACGAAGAGCGCCACCGACCAGCGGCCCGGCGTCTCGAATGTCGGCAGTCCGCTCTGGGGTCTGCATGTGCTGGACGTCAACATCGCCCTCGGCAATCTGGTCGACCTGGTCCGCTCGGAGGCCGCGGCCTTCCACCGGTGACGAGACACCGTTCGTGGCGCCCGCGCCTCGCGCGCCGTTCGTGGCGCCCGCACCGCCGCGCGGCCGATCAGCGGAGAGTGGCGAGGACGGCGGGCAGCCAGCGTTCCATATACACGGCGTCGTAGTGGGCGCGGACGGCGGGCGAGACCGTGACGCGCTCGGAGGTAGCGGCGTCGGTGAGCGCCGACTTGACGGAACCGTAGACGCCGGCTGCGACCCCGCCGACGAGTGCCGCTCCAAGGGCCGCGGCCTCGTCTGTGCGTGCGACCTCGAACCGGCCCGGACCGAGGGCCGCCTTGGCCGTGAGCCAGCGCGGATTGCGCGCTCCCCCGCCGACGATCCGGACACGACCGAGCGGCGTGCCGGTGACGCGCTGCAGCTCGTCGAGCATCCAGCGGACGTGGAACGCGGCGCCGTCGATCAGCGCCGCGGCGAGTTCCGGCAGGCCGTCGGATTCCCGCAGCCCATCGACATCGAAGGCGGCCGAAGGGTCGCGATTGGGCGCGGTTCGACCTCGCAGATATGGTCGGACGAGCGCCTGCGCGGGGCCCGGACCAGCTCGATCGAGAAGGCCGAGGAAGGCTGCGTAGCGATCTTGATCGGGCGCGGCCTCGACGAGTGGCGACGCTCCGGCGAGTCGCGACGCGCCGGGACCGGGCGCCGCTCCGGCACCCCGCGCCGCCAGAAACCGCTCGACGAACCACTCGACAAGAGCGCCCGAAGCCTGGAGGCCGCCGCCGACGTACCACGCACCGTCCAGCGCGTGGCAGCCCGATGAGAAGCCGCTCCGGCGCAACTCGTCGGCGAGCGCCGGCTGCCGCGTCACGAGCAGCGTCGCCTCGGCGCTGCCCATCGAGTCCAGGACGTCGCCCGGCCGCGTGACGCCGGCGCCCAGAGCCGCGACGAGGTGGTCGTGGCCGGCCACCCCCACCGGCGTTCCGGCGGGCAAGCCCAGCCGAGCAGCGGCGGCTTCGGTCAGCCCGCCGACCGGTCGACCGAGCGGCATCACCGCCGGCATCTGTTCTGGTGCGAGGCCCGCCAGGCCGAGCAGCTCGGGATCCCAGCGCCGCTCGGACACGGCGAAGGCCGCAGTGCGGCACGCGAGCGACGCATTCGTCGCCAGTTTGCCGGTGAGATCGCGCGCCACCAACTCGGCCACTCCCGCCCAGCGCCGCAGACGCGCGAACTCGCGAGGTCGCTCGGCCCGGAGCCAGAGCAGCTTGGGCAACGTGTACTTCGCCTCCGGCCGAAGCCCCGTCCGGGCAAATAGCGCCGGGGCGCCGACGCGCCGCTCCAGCCACTCCGCCTGAGGCGCCGGCCGAGGGTCGAACCAGGCGACGATCTCGCCGACCGCCCGGCCCCGCGCATCCAGCGGAACGCCGGCTTCGGCCATGCCGGCGATGCCGATGGCCACGGGCGGGCCGCCACCCGGCCTCGCCACTGCCGCGGCCACGCATTCTGCGATGGCCGACTCCACGGCCCCGAGAAGCTCCTCGGGGCGGTGAGTGGCGCCGCCACCGCGAACGGTGTGGGTCGCGGTGTCGCGGCGAGCGACGTGGATCACGCCACTCCCCGGCACCACGAGCACGGCTTTGATATGGGTCGACCCGACGTCTACCCCGATCAGGCTCTCGGTCGCACCTTTGGCCGCCATGCGCCAATCATGGCGCCAAGCCGCGGGACGAGCATGGCTTCGATCAGTTCGCCTTCTTCGTCGCCTCGCCGTCGGTCGAAGCAGGACCGCCCAGGTCGACCGAAATGGTCAGCTCTTCGACTCCGCGCACCAGACCGACGTCGAGCTTGCCGGAGCCGGCCTTCGCCAGGGCGGCATGGAGCCCGTCGGGATCCTCGACTGGAGTCCCGCCGGCGGAGACGATCAGATCGCCCTCGCGGATGCCCGCCTCATCGGCCGGGCTGTCTTCTTCCACGCCGCGGACCAGGATGCCGTCGCGATCGGGCAGGCCGACCGCGCGCCGCAAATGCCGGGCGACGTGGCCGGGTGCGACCGCGATCCCGAGCCGCGGTCGAACGGTCGACTCGCCTCGTCCCAGCGCCTCGATTCGGCCTCGCAGGGCTCCGTCGGCCGGAAGCGCGAGGTAGAACCCCTCGCCGATCCGCTGAGTGTTCAAGCCGAGCAGCCGTCCCTCGCCGTCCAGCACGGGACTACCCGAGGAACCCGATGCCAGCGGCGCCGTGTGCTCGATGCTGCCGCCGATCAACCGGCCGCCCGGGCCACGGAACGAACGCTCCACGCCGGAGACCATGCCCATCGTCGTTCGCACACCGCCCGCCGCGGCGCTCGCCACAGCAAAGACCACCGAACCGATCGCGGGCGTCGCCTTCGCGTTCGCCCACGGGAGAGCCGCCGCACCGGCCGTGTCCACCTCGAGAACGGCGAGATCTCCGTCCATGTCCTCGCCCAGAAGCTTGCCGCGAGCGTGTCGGCCGTCGGCAAAGACACACGTGGCTTCGTCGCCGTGGACGTTATGGGCATTGGTCAGAACCCGGTTCTCCGCCACGATCACGCCCGACCCGCGACGCCATCGTCCGCCGATCCCGACCACTCCGGGGGCCGCCTTCTCCGCAACCTTTGCCACCGCCGCCGAAAGCTCTTCCAGTGCGCCCACTCGATTTGCTCCTCGGGCGGTCGCGCCTTTTCGGCTCGGTGCCCACATCTCTCGTATGCCGTAGTAACTAGCGAGTTGCAAGTTACAACGCGGCCACAGATCGCGCAAGCCCCGAACTCGCTACGATGACGCCGTGTCAGGAGAAACGACCCCCTCCCCGCTCCAGGCTGCGCTCGATCGCGTCGGCGATCGCTGGAGTCTGCTCGTCGTCGAGGCGCTCCTCGACGGCCCACGCCGCTTCAACGACCTCCAGGCTGCGCTTTCGGGCATCGCCCCGAACATCCTGTCCGACCGTCTCAAGCGCCTCGAACGCGAGCGCGTACTGCTGGCCCGGCCGTATTCCGAACGACCTCTGCGCCTGAGTTACGAACTGACCGCCGACGGCCTCGAGCTGGCCGGGGCGCTCCGTCTCCTCGCCGATTGGGGATCGCGCGCCGACTCTTCCGACGCCCTTCGGCACGAGAGCTGCGGCACGCCGCTCGAGGCGCGGTGGTATTGCCCGACCTGCGCGCGCAGCGTCGAAACCGGAGAGACCACCGAATTACGGCAGCTCTAGTTCGCCCGAGGCCGCATGGTCGGGGCCGCCGCGGCCGTTCGTTCCCGTCGCCGCGACCCATCGGCCTCGCCGACCGACCGAGTCTCGGCAAAGGCTCATAGTGTCCGGACAGGGAGGTCGAGATGACCACGCAAGACTCTACGAGCCACGACGCCCGCGAACTCGCCCAGTTGCGGCTGGAACGCCACCACCATTCGGACGACGACCTCGACGGGGTGATCGTTCGCGACGCGGGCGGAACGACGATCGAACTCGACGATGTGGAGGCTCGCGGCCGGCGCGCCGCAATCTCGCCTCAGGACTGGGCCCGCTACGAAGCCAACGTGGCGGAAATCTTCACAGCAATGGGATTGAAGCTCGACACGAGGGGGACGGCCGATACACCCCGCCGGTTCGTTCGGGCGCTGTTCGACTCGACCGAAGGCTACGACGGCGATCCCAAGCTGGTGACCGTCTTCCCGACCGAGTGCTACGGCGGTGCCAGCTGCGAACTGGCCCAGGTGGTCGAGGGCCCGATTCCCTTCACGGCCCTCTGCGAGCACCACTCCTTGCCGTTTTTCGGTCGCGCTTTCGTCGGCTACATCGCCCACGAGAACATCATCGGCATCAGCAAGCTGACGCGCCTGGTTCGGATCGCGACGCGCCGCTTCGGTGTCCAGGAGCGGATGACCTACCAGATCGCCGAGGCCCTGGAGGAGCTCACTCAACCGCACGGCGTCGCCGTCTATATGGAGGCGCATCATCTTTGCACGCAGATGCGCGGCGTCCGCGAAACCAACCCGATGACTCGGACGACAGCCTTCCGCGGCGGCTACGCGACGAGCCCGGCGCTGCGATCTGAGTTCTACGATCTGGCCGGACTGCAGCGCGGCGTTCGCGACTGACGCGAGAAGTGAAGGAGCGCGACATGGCAGGCCGAAGCGAAGGATTGCCGCTCGAGCCGCTTTGGCACGCTCGCGAGACGGTGGCCGCCCACGGAGTGGAGTTGCGTGGCGGACCGCTTCCGCCGGTCCTGGCCGAGCGCTTCGCCGGCGGTCTGGCCGTGGCTCTAGTTCCGCAACGCCCGACGGTGATCGCCAACTTCGTGTCGAGCATGGACGGAGTAGTCGCGCTCGGCCCGAGCGAACCGTCGGCGGGCGGGGGCGAGATCAGCGGCTTCTCCGAATCGGACCGATTCATGATGGCCCTGCTCCGCGGCCTGGCGGACGTCGTGGTCGTCGGTGCCGGGACCGTGCGCGTCGGCAGCCATCACGAGTGGACCGCTCGAAAGGTCCAGCCGGCCCTCGCCGCCGTCTTCGCCGCGTGGCGCGCGGAGATGGGGCTCGAGGCGATGCCCACCACGATCGTGGTGTCCGCCAGCGGCAAGGTCGATCCCAAGCACGAAGGCCTCTCCGCCCCCGACGTGCCGGTAATCGTGGCCACGACCCCGGCCGGGGCGGCCCGACTGAAGGCCCGGCCGCTGCCGCCGAACATGCGCGTCGAGGCAGTTGGATCCGGTGACCGGGTCCCCGCCAAGTCAATCCTGGAGCTGGTCCAACGAACCGGCGCGCGCCTCGCGCTCTGCGAGGGCGGCCCGCATCTCTTTGGCGAGCTGCTGCGCGCGCACCTGATCGACGAGTTGTTCTTGACGGTGGCGCCGCAGGTCATCGGCCGCGACACGGACGCCCAGCGCCTGGCGCTCGTCGAGGTCACGAGCTTCGGCGATGGCCAAAGCCGCTGGTCGAAGCTGCTCGCCGTCCGCCGCGCCGGCGACGACCTCTTCCTCCGCTACCGCTTCGAGCCGTAGCCGAGGGCGCCGGCTCGCGCGCCGCCTCTCCGCCCGCGGCGTTGTGCCGGAGCACTGCCGTTTCGGGCCCTTCGGACCGCCGCCGCCACTCCCCGGGTCGCCTAAAATGGGCGGGCAAATCGAACGGGTCCATCGCGGCCGGCATCGGCTGCGCCTGAACGTCGCGGTCGCCGCCCCGGCCGCGCCCATGTCACGGAAGGCACGCATGAGTCGAACCCCGCGCATCGGCATCCTGACCGGAGGCGGCGACGTCCCCGGCCTCAACGCCGTGATCAAGAGCGTCGTCTATCGCGCAACCGAGCTTGGCTACGAGGTCGTCGGCATCCGGCGGGGCTGGGAAGGCCTGACGCACATGAAGCCGGGGCCCGGGCTGGACGAGAACTACATCGTCCCGCTCGATCGCAACAACACGCGCGCCATCGACCGCACCGGCGGCACCTGGCTGCACACGTCGCGGACGAACGCCCGCAAGATGAAGGCCGGCAAGCTTCCGGCGCACATCGGACCCGAGCGCCTCAAGCAGCTCGAGGTCAAAGAAGGCGTCTACAACTTCACGCCCGTCGTCCTCGAGAATATCGAGAAGCTCGGCCTGGACTACCTCGTCCCGATCGGCGGGGACGACACCCTGAGCTTCAGCCAGGTCCTGGCCGACGCCGGCGTCAAGCTGGTCGCCGTGCCCAAGACGATGGACAACGACGTCCAGGGCACCGAGTACTGCATAGGATTCTCGACGGCGATCTCGCGGGCCAAGGACGCCATCAACCGCCAGCGGACGACACTCGGCTCCCACGAGCGGATCGGCGTCTTCCGCATCTTCGGCCGCGACGCCGGTTTTACCGCTCTCTACACGGCCTACGTCACGAGCGCTCGATGCCTGATCCCCGAATACAAGTTCGACCTTGACCACCTGGTCGAGTTGCTGGTCGAGGACAAGAAGAGCAACCCCAGCAGATACTCCTTCGCCATCGCCGCCGAGGGCGCGCTCTGGCAGGGCGGCGAGCTGGCCGAGTACGGCCCGGCCGATTCCTTCGGGCACCGCCACAAGGCCAACATCGCCGAGGTTCTCGCCTCGGAGATCCAGAGCCGCTCCGGCGAGGAGACTCTGGCCAGCGAGCTGACCTACGACCTGCGGTCCGGGGACCCGGACGCGGTCGACTCGATCGTCGGCATCACCTTCGCCAACGTGGCCATGAACCTGATCGCCGACGGCGTCAGCGGCCGGATGGTCGCGATCCGCGGCGGCAAGTACAGCCACTCCCCGCTGCCGAACCCCGATCAGGGCCCGCGCTCGATCGATATCCCGACGATGTACAACACCGACCGCTACCGCCCGATCTACACCAACCGAGAGGGCCTCCCGCTCTTGCTCGGCATCCCGGTGGCCGAAGATCCGTCGCTCGCCAAGTAGCTCGTCCCCCGCAAGAATCCGAAGGCCCCGGCGTCTCGCCGGGGCCTTCGTGGTTTCATCGCCGAACCGGCACCACCCCCAAAGGAGACCATGGCTCAGGCACCGTTTGACAAGACCGCCGCCGCAAGGCACGGTTCACAGGTGACGACCACCCCATCCCCCACCCCGCCTCTCAACGGCCACGACCTCCTGCGATCCCTGGAACTACCGATAGAAGGTCCAATTCTGTGGGGAAGGCCCGTCGCCGCGAACGGACCGGGCGTCTTCATCGTCGAGTTGCCGGCTCCGCAATCCAAGGTCGCAGTCGATCCGGCCGCCGTCCGCGGGTGGCTCGACCGTGCGCCGGACTTGCGCCTCGACGGCAAGCGCCCAACGGTCGCCGAACTGCAGACACGCCTGGCCTCATTCTGGCTGCCCGGGCAGGTCATCCTCTTCATCGGATCGAGTCAGAAGTCCGTCGGCGCGCGGCTCTCCGGCATCTACAAGACACCCCTCGGCGAGCGACGTCCCCAGCCGGCCGGCTACTGGCTCAAGACCCTCCACCACCTCAGCCGCGCCCGCATCTGGTGGTCTCCGACGGCGGAGGGCGAGTTGTGGGAAGACGCCCTGATCGACCTCTTCGTCAAGGCGACCGGCACCCTCCCTTATGCCCAGCTCGTGACGCCGTCCGGGGAACATCGGGCCCACGGCCTGACGGCGCCGCTTCACGACGAGAACGCCGGCAGGGCCGCCGCAAAGGCTACCCACGTGACCGTCCTCCCGGATGGACCGGAGGAAGAGGAACCGCCCGCCCGCGGCACCCGCGGCGCGCGTGCAGCGGCCGCCCGTGCCAGGACCGCCGGCGCTACCGCCGCCCGTGCAACCGCAGCGCGCAAGACCGCCGAGGACAAGCCCGTCTCATCCCGGGACAACACGCCGAGGCGGCGGCCGATCGTCAGACCCGAGCCGGCCACCCGCGCGCGACGGCTCACGTTGCCGCCGATCGGGATGGCCATCGCTCCGACCCACCTCACCGCGGAAGGCCTGGCAAATCTCCGAGCGGAACTCGAGGAGCTGACCGTCCGCCGTCGCCCGGAAGTCATTTCCCGCATCAAGGCGGCCCGCGAGCTCGGCGACCTGAGCGAGAACGCCGACTACGAAGCCGCGCGCAAGGAGCAGTCGTTCCTCGAAGGCCGCGTCCAGCAGCTCGAGCAGATGATCAAGCACGCCGTGATCATCCACACCGCCAGCGAAGGCGGCAGCATCGTCGACCTTGGGTCGACCGTCGTCGTCGAGACCGACCGGCACGGCGAGGAAACGTTCCAGATCGTCGGATCGGCCGAGGCCGACGCCAGGGCAGGCAAGATCAGCTTCACGTCACCGATCGGCCGCGCCCTCATGGGTCGCAAGGCCGGCGAGAAGATCAGAGTGGAGATTCCCCAGGGCTCGATGGACTTCCTGGTCGTCGAAGTCCGCTAGCGGTTCCGGCCTGCGGAGACCCGGTCTCCCGGGCGCACTCAGTTCCTAGGCACCCGGCGTTCCCTGCGAGGGCGGAACACGGTCGCTGCCACGGTGCGGCCGCGGCAGCACGTTGAGCACGACGATGATCACGCCCAGCGCCACGGCCAGGAACGGCATCGCATCGCGCAGCGCCGTGGTCCTGGCGCCGTCGTCCAGCCCGACCACGTTCTCGAAGAAGAGACCAAAGCCCACGAACAAGCCGAGACCCACGGCGGCGCTGCGGAGGCCGGCGTCCAGCAAGTCGAGCCGCCGATGCAGCAGTCCGTACAGGAAGAGCGACACGCCGACCGATCCGGGGGCCACCAGCGCCCAGGCGTAGGCCCAGCTGGCGTACGTGTCGGTTGCGGCCTGGAAGGCAAGGATGAGCCCGACCGAGGCGATGATTCCGCCGGGAATGGCTAACCCCAAACCGGCTTCATTCGGGATGGCGAGACCGAGGACCAGCATCGCCGCGCCTGGCACGACTACGAACGCCGGCCACCCGTAGCGGCCCCAGTCGATGTTGAACTGCTCGCCGACCAGGAACAGGGCGCCGGTCAGGATGAGCAGGACGCCCAGAGCCAGCCCGCCGCGCTCCGTCTTGCGATTGCGATCGTCCGACCAGCCGCTCATCGACGTACCTCACTTCGCCCTCGCCAGCGGCTCCAGTCTAGCCCGGCCGCGCAGCAGTGGGATCATCCCGACGGCGGATTTGGAGCGCCGCCCGACCGTCCGCTAGGAGGACGCGGCGAAGACCGGCACGTCTCCAACCTCGAGGATCCGATCGGGCCCGAGGTCGGCCCGGCTGCCTTGGACGACCAGCGAGACGCTTACTTCATCGGACGCGGTGAGCATCGCCCGACCGATCTGCACGCGACGATCGACGAGGGTGTCCGTGCGCAGGCTGGGGCTCCCGGTTCCATAGACGAGGATCTGATTCATCATGTGGTCGGGGTCCAATTTCGTGGCCGCGAGCTGTAGCCGCGTCGGGTCGATGACCTGCCAGGTCGTGACGCCGAGCTGCTCGACGAGCACGTGGTAGCCGGCGTTGTCGGGGATGACGTTGGTGACGCGCATCTGACCCGAGAAGCGGACCTCCACTCGAGGCGTGTCCGACCAGCCGTGCAAGCCGAACACGTCGAACGTGACGTCGACCGTCTTGACTGAACCCGTGATGTCCACCGGCAGGGCAACGACCCAGCGTTCGGTCGCGACGGAGGTCGCGGCGAGCCGGTCGGCGATGAGTTGAGCGACCACGGCACCAACGAGCGCCATCCCGCCCGTCTGCGCACTCGAGCCATCCGCCTGCTGCATGGTCACGTTCGGGAGGAACTCGCCGGCATAGGCGCCGAAGCGCAGGCCGTAGGGATTGGACGGCTGGGCGTAGTAGAACGCGCGGCCATCGACGATCGCCGTTCGAAGACCCGGCACCAGTTCCACGGGGACGACTGTGCCATCGGCGGCGAGGTACACGATCGAACCTGCCCGAACGATGAAGCCGGTCCCGTGCTCGGATGGCGTCGGCGCGACAGCCGGCGATTGAGAGAAGCCGGGCGGCGTCGGGCCGGGCGACCCGGATGGCGTCGGCGGGATTGCACTGGGCGACCGCACCCCTGGGGAGTGCGAGACGAGAGGCGTCCCCGACCGGCCGCCGGACCCCGTGGAGGGTCCCGGTCCGGTCATCCCGGAGTCGATCGCGACCGAGGCAACGCCCGCCACGATGAGGACCACCGCCGCGACCGCCAGCCCAGCGACGACTCGCCGTCTGGATTCCATGTCCGCTCCACTACGGTCCGGAGACTCGGTGCAGTCTAGCGGCGCGGGAGCGAAGCCTGCGGTCCCGCGCCGCGACCGAGCGCGAATGGGAAGCCCGAGGCGTTGCGACGCCGCCGTTGGGCGGCCTCACCGGTACGCCGGGCCGCTCGCCTACCGCGGCAGCGAATGCTCCTCGAGCGGAGTGTCCCAGTGAGCCTCGATCAATTCGAATCGGCGCTGCTCTTCGGCCTTCAACTTGGCGGAGTCGGGATAAAGGCGCGCGACGATGGCCGGGTCCGTGTGCTCTTCCATCGCGGCCCAGTCGCGGTAGGTAATCGTGACCTCGAAGGTCCAGTCCTGGCGGCCGTCGCCGTGGAAATGCGGTTCGTAAGCCCGCACCTCGAGGAGCCGGCCTGCCTCCAGCTGAGCGCGCAGAAGCGGCCAGTGATTCCGGTCGAAGAGATCCATGAACTCGTCCTGGAAGCCCCAGCGGATCTTGTAGAAGTACTGGACCGTGACCGGCATGCCGGCGCGATCGGCCATCTCGAATCTCCTCGCTGAACAAGGTTTGCGGCAAGGGCCAGCCTACACGGATCGTCGTCGAACGTCCCGACCGGCCGCCATCGCCCGCCATCCGGGCCCGAGCCACTCCACCGGCCGGAATCGCCGGCCGTCGGGCCCGAGCCACTCGACCGGCCGCAATCGCCCGCCATCGGGCCCGAGCCACTCCACCGGCCGCAATCGACGGCCCTGCCTGGTCGATGTCCTTTGGCGGCGCCAGCACCACCTTCGGCCCCGGCGCCCGATGCCCGTTGGCCCTCACCGCGAAGCCCCCTTATAGGCCATGCTCAGGTCAGTCGCCGGATCTCGCGACGCGGACGCCGAGATCGAGCTGAGCATTCAACAGTCCGCGGCAGGGTATCGAGACAATGGCTAGCTTCCTTCCATCTCGCCCAATACCCGATTCGCCCTCATCCGAACGCAGCCCGCTCGAGCATCGGATCGAAGGCCTGGACGGGCATCACGCGGCCGCGCCCCAGCTCGGCTTCATGCTCGCCGGAGCGCAGTGGCGCGACTCGTGGTTGCACGGCTTCCGAAGCCTTTACCTGGTAATGGAGGTCATCCTCCTCGGTTTGGCCGGCGGTCTGCTCGTTTCGATCCTGACCCTCGAGGTCAGCCGGGCTTGGGTCCCCGCCGTGCTGCTTCTCGTCGACGCCTGCGGCAGCCTGCTGTTGCTCGGCAGAATGCGCCGAGCCGCCATCGGCCTCGGCGACGACGTCCGCTTCTGGCACCGCGAAATCATCCGGGCCGAGCGGGAGCTCCCGCCCGAGCGGCGGGTGTTCACGCGTTTCAAGCTGCTGCAGCGGTCGCGCAACCACGCCGATACGGCCGAGATCGCGGCGCTGGCCTTGTCCGAGACCGGGCTGGACGAAGCCGGGCTGGACCGGCTGATCGAACCGTTCAGCGCCACCCGCCGCCTGATCGAAAATCGAGTTCCGACGCTCATCGCCGTGCTGTGGGTGTCGTGGTCACTGGCTGGGATCGGCGCCCTCTTCCTGCGACTCGGTCACATCATCGGCTAGAGGCGCAGGCCGACGCAGCGATCGCCGGAGGACGGCCGCGGCGTCCGTCTCGCGCCGACCCGAACCTAGATCCCGGTCAGGACGACCCGTGCGGCCAGGGCGCTCGCGACCGCGACGGTCACACTCGCCAGCGTCCCGACCAGGTACTTCTCCGCGAACGGGCGCTCGTCGAGCTGCTTGAACCGGGCCAGCGTCTTGGCCGCCACGACGAGGCCGATGCCGATCTCCGCATGCCCGAGGATCAGCAGGACCACCAGCAGCCGCTCGAGAACCCCGACCACCGCGCCGACGTTGTCCGCGGTATCGACAGCCGCAGCCCGGTCCGGCTCCAGCCGTCCCGACAGCGGGCCGAGCTTGACGCTGTAGCCCACGGCCGAGTGCGATGCGACCGCCGCCCCGGCCGCAGGATCCGTCGACGCCTCCGGCGGCAGCAGCAGCGGCACGAAGAACCGGGCGGCCCGCCCGTTGACCACCGCCAGCGACCAGCCGACGACGGCGATCAGGGCTGCGCGATGAACGTCGTCGGGCGAGATTCCGGCGGTGGCCTGCGCCACTCTGTCGACGAACCAGGGGTTCAGGGCGGCATCGCGCAGAAGAACCCACCACGCCGCGAAGATGAGGGCCAGATGGACGATCTGGTCGAGAAGGAACAGCCCGGCCGGCCAGGGTGACCATTCGGTCGAGCCCGAAGCAGCACGCTCGATTTCGGCCAGGCGCGTCTTGGCTGCGTCGATGAAGGGGTGAGGCACGGCTACGACAAGAAGGGCGATGAGGCCCGGCGTCCCGAAGGCCAGCCAGAACGGCACCATGCATGCGGCGACGATCAGAGCGTGAAGCCCGAGGGCCCGCCGCGCTCGCGGCCCCGCCTCGTTCCGGTCGGCGACGCTCGCGTTCGTCTGGAGGACGAAGTCGGCCGTGAGGTGGCTCACCAGGAGCCAGCCGATGAGGAGTAGCGGCTCGGTCACCACGGCCTTCCTTCTGCGCCGGAACCGGCGCCCTCCACCACCGGAGCCCCGGCGCTCGAATAGACCTTGCGGATCGCGGCCACGAGCCGCTGCACCGATTGGACCCTGGCCCGCCCGAATGACACCGAGATGGTCGCCCGACGGACGCCCAACCGCTCGGCCACCTCGGACTGGCGCAGGCCCTCGATCAAAGCCAATCGTGCTACGTCGCGCTGTCGCGGAGTCAGCCCCTCGAGCAGATCGGCCAGGGCCGGAGTCATCCCGGCCAGCAGTTCGTCTACGTCAGGCCGGCCGGTGCGCACGACCAGCCGCTCGTGCCCGGATCGGGCTTCTTCGATCATTCCGCGCGCCGCGACGAATACCTCTCCCGTCCGCTGGGTGGCCGGGCCCTCGCCCGGATCTACGCCGCCGCGCACGCAGACCCAGCGGATGGGCCGCGCCGACGGGCCCAGGGCGGCGTGGAGGACTGCCACGAGTGGATCGGCGCCGGCCACAAGCAGTCCCTGCAGTTCATCGCCCTGCGTGAATCCAAACGGCGCCAGCCGCTGCTCGCCGTAAGCCTCGTCCAGTTCGTCGACAAGATGGCGCAGCCAGTCGGCGGCCTCGGACGCGTTGCGGCGCGAGCCGACTACGTCCCCGAACAGAACCAGTCCCTGTAGTTCGTCCACCTCATGAGGCTAACAGGGCCTGTAGTAGCCGTCAACGGCTACTTTGGCCAGAGATAGCCCCTGGCGACTACGGCTCCGGCCGAATCGGAAATGCCCGTCGCGACACGCGGCTGATCGTGGCCGCGGCGGCTCAGAGCCGGTCGGAGCCGCTATCCTGAGGCGGTGACTGTCGACTCCGGCGCCGCGGGTTCCGCAGGCGCCTCCACCAAATCCGCGATTCCGCGCAATCCCGGCCGGCTCGATCTGGGGATGCGGGCGACCCTCGTCTTCCCCAACCGCGAGATCGTCGAGCGCTATTACGTGCCGCTGATCTACACCGCGTGCCGGACCTGCTACTCCGAGCTCGCGCCCGACGACATCTTCGAGCGGGCCGTCGACGGCCGGATCACGCCGGAGAAGCAGCGCGAACTGATCGGCCGCGTCATAGAGTCCGGGCACGGGTCGACGATCGAGCACGTCGTCTTCACCTTTGCCATCACCGGCGTCAGCCGGACGCTCAGCCACCAGCTCGTGCGCCACCGCGCCGGCGTCGCATTCGACCAGCAAAGCCAGCGGTACGTCTCGTACAAGAAAGGCGCTTCGACGATGCTGCCGGCGACGATCGCCGACGCTGACCCGAATCTGAGACGGGAGTACGAGGAGCAGGTCGAAGGCGCTCTCGAGCTCTACACGGAGATGATCGAAGCCGGGATACCCGGAGAAGACGCCCGCTTCGTCTTTCCGAACGCCACCCGGACGAACCTGGTGATGACCGCGAACCTGCGGGCCCTGATCCACATGTCCGGCCTGAGGCTGTGCACTATGGCCCAGTGGGAGATCCGACGGCTCTTCCAGCTCATCCGCCACGAGGTCTTCGCGGTGAGCCCATTCCTGGGCAGCTTCCTCGCCCCCAAGTGCGTTCCACTCGGCTACTGCGACGAAGCCGGGAATCGCGACGAACACTGCCCCATTCGCCCGCACAAGGACAAGGTCCTGGCCGCCTGGGCGGAAAAGGCCGGGCGGACCGGGAAGGGTCGCGAGGGACCACGCGAACCGTAACGACGACGCCTGAGACCCCGCCGGCGCGTTGAACGGCGACGGCGAGCGGTACGGAAGGGCCGGTAGTCCTGGTACCTCCAGCGGAGTGCTTGCGGGCAACCCCGAGCCCATGATTCTGGGCAGTTCCTCGCCGAGCGGCTTGGGACCCGCAACAATGGGCTGGCGTCTCGAGATGCCCGATGGCCGCAGTTGGGCCCGGGCGGGCGCGGGGTAAGTCTGGTGGACTTGGGTTTCCGTGGTCCGGTGCGGACGCGGGAGCTTGGACCATGGAGATCATCGTGAACGAGCCGGCGACGAACCACCCGAACCGATTCCTGGCGGATCTGACGCAGGCAATGCGTTCGACCGCAGAGACGGCGCGGCAGGGAATCCTCGATCAGGCTCAGTCCGACGCAAAGGGTTACGTGGAGCAACTCCACGCCCGAACGGAGGACGGGGCCGAGGGACTTCGAAAGACGGCCGAGGACGACCTTGCCACGATCCGGGAGCGCTCGAAGGCGCGGGTCGAGCGGGTTCGCCAGGAGACTGAGCAGCGAATATCGCGGCGCCGCGAACTCCTCGATCAAGAACTCCAGGAGTACAACTCCGCAATCGAGCTCGAGATCGAGAGCGTTCAGGAGCGCGTCTCCGCATTCGAGGCCGAGGTCACACAGTTCTTCGACCAGCTCCTCCAGGGCGCGGATCCAACCGTATTTGCCACCATGGCATCTCAGATGCCCGATCCGCCCGCGTTCACTGAACTCGACCGTGAGGCTCTGGCCAACGAGCTGCGCGCCAAGCGCGATCAGGCCGAACACGCCGAGAAAGTCGCTTCGGCCGTGATTCCACCCAGTGAGAGCGAAACGGCGGAGCTACCGGATCATTGGTGGATGGACTCCCCCGCGGCATTGGTAGCCCGAACCCACGCGGACGGCTCCAAGTAGCTGCTGCTCCTGACTTGTGGCCGGAGCCGGCGCGCCGGGGCGGACCGTACGCGACTCGACCACGCGCCCGGACAACGGGTTTCGCGCCGCGACAGGGTCAAAACGAGACCGTTGGGCCGGTACGGAAGGGCGGGTAGTCCTGGTACCTCCAGCGGAGTGCCTGCGAGCAACACCCGGCCCATGATTCATTGAGCGAAAGTCTTTGGATACTCGCCCTGGACCCGCGATAATCGCGCTTGGAGCTCGGGGTTCGGTGCGGTAATGTTCCCGGGACCGAGCGCGGGGTAGTAACGTGATCGGGTAGTCTCCGGCGCCCGGCCGGGGCCCGGAGAAATTAAGCGGAGAGATGAGCGTGAACGAGACGGCCGCGCGTCATCCGAACCGGTTCCTGGCGGACCTCACGCAGGCCATGCGTTCGACCGCCGAGACGGCGCGGCAGGCGACTATCGACCAGTGCCAGGCAGATGCGAAGGGCTACACCGAGAAGCTCCACGCCCGCACGGACGACGAGGCTGCGTCCTTGCGCAAGGCCGCCGAGGCCGATGTCAGCGCCATCCGTGACTGGTCCAAGGCAGAGGTGGAGCGCATCCGCGTCGAGACCGAGCAGCGTATAGCGCGCCGCCGCGAGCTTCTCGAGCAGGAACTCCAGGAGTACAACTCCGCCATCGAGCTGGAGATCGAGCGCGTGCAGAAGCGCGTGACCGGTTTCGAGGAGGAAGTCGGCCAGTTCTTCGAGCAGCTGCTCAAGGAAGCCGATCCCACGATCTTCGCCAGCATGGCAGCCCAGATGCCCGATCCGCCTTCGTTCAGCGAAACCGAACGAGGCGGTCTGGCGACCGAGATCAAGGCGCGACGCGAGAAGATCATGCGTTCCGAGGATCTCCTCGGCGTCGAAGCCGAAGCGCCGATGGCGCTTCCGCCGGCCGAGCCGATCGGCGAAAGCGCCGAAGCTCTGGCGGCCCGGACGGCACGTCCTGCTCCGCCGCCGAAGGTAGAAGTCGTCGAGTCGACTCAAGTCGTCGTCGTCGGGCTCGTCAGCGTGGCAAGCATCGCGACGTTCAAGCGCCAGTTGGGCCGTCTTCCCGGGGTCAAGAACGTCGGCGTCTCCTCCGGCCCGGACGGCGAGTTCATATTCACCGTCGGCCACAGCACCGAAGCGTCGTTGAGTTCGCTCATTCCAACTCTGCCCAACTTCCAGGCCCGAGTCGTCTCCGAGCAAGACGGAGTGCTAAACGTCTCGGCTCACGACCCTGAGGCCGAAGGCTAGACTTTTACGGTGTCGCGTTTGCGCACCAAAGGGAGATCACCTAATAGTGCCCCGGTCAGCAGTCGCAATCGCCCTACCGCAGGCGGAGCTGGTTGCCGTCAGCGCACAGCTGGCTGAGGCCGGCTATGAGGCGATCGCCGTAAACACGGCCGAGGAGCTCGAGGCGCTTCTCAACAGCCGCCGCGACATCGGCGTGGCGATTCTGGACGGCGAGAACGACTTCGATCGAACGATCGAGATGTACTCCCTTCTCCACGAGGAAGACCGCAACATTCCGGCCCTCATGGTCGTGGCGGCCCGAGCCCTCGACCGGATGGGTCTGGCGGGACGAGCCCGTATCAGCGACGAGTATTTCACCCGCCCCTACTCTGCCGAGTCTCTGCGCTGGCGCGTGGAGGCGATGCTGATTCGCGCCGAGGTCCCGACCGATGACTCCACCGGCGGCCTCATCGAAGTCAAGGCCGAGCCTGTCGTCGAGAGCGGCGAATCGCGCCTGGGTCAGATCATCATCGTCTTCAATCCCAAGGGCGGCGTGGGCAAGACCACGATCGCGGTCAACGTCGCCTCGATGCTGCAGATCCGCAAGGGTCAGCACGTGCTGCTCGTCGACTGCGACACGGTTACTGGGCATGTCGCCTCATCCCTCGGGATGGACAACGTCCGCACCGTGGCAGACGCCTGGACGGAGGACATGTCGACCGGCGTCGCCGAGTCGTTCGTCGAGATAGCCTCGCCGCATAGCAGCGGAGTATCGGTTCTCGTGATGGCCGAATCGCCGCTCCACACTGAGATCCTGGAGCCCAAGCGCGTTGCCGAGGCGATCACCGCCGCCCGCCAGGCGTTCGACTGGGTGGTCGTCGACATGCACCCGGACTATGGGCCACTCAATCAGGTCATCTTCGAGCGGGCCGACACCATCATCGTGCCGGTTACGCCGGACGTGCCCGCCATCCGCGCTGCGGTCCAATTCCGCGAGGTCGCGGTCGAGTTGGAGATCCGCGATCGCCTGGCGATGGTCGTCAACCGCGCCAACAGCGGCGTCTCCGTGGCCGACATGGAACGGACCGTGGGCATGCCCGCCCTGGCCGAGGTCCGGTCCGCAGGCATGCTCTTCGTTCGGGCGGCAAACGAGGGCCGGTCCGCCGTGGAGAGGTTCCCCAAGGAAAAGGTGATCGAGGACATCGAGGTGTTGTGCGACCGCCTGATCGCCACAGCCGAGCCGAGCGCCGCCAAGACCGGCAGCGGCTTCATGGGCATCTTCGGCGGTGGGCGCAACACGAACCCGTCGGTTCGCGCCTCGTAAGTTCGGATCCGTTCAGAGCCGCCCAATCGGGGCTACCGCGGCTTTGTCCCAGGCCTGCCGTCGCGGGCTTTCGAGCCGGCCAAAAAGATGCGCTGCGGCTGCGGCATCTCCACTCCGTTCTCTTCGAACGCGGCCAGGAGCCGCTTGCGCAGTTCACCGCTGACCGCCCATTGCTCCGAGGCCCGAACCGTCCCCAGGACCTTGAGCGTCACGCCGTATTCGCCCAGCTGCGAAACTCGCTCAACCCGGGGCGCCTCCAGTATCCGCGGACCCCAGTCGGGCTCCGAAGCCAGCTCGCGCCCTACTCGGTCGACCACCGCGGTGGCGTGCTCGATGTTCGTGCCGTAGACGACTCGCACGTCTTCGTTCACTCTCGCCCACTCGCGCGTGAGGTTCGTGGCCACGGTGATCAGCCCATTGGGCACGGTGTGGACGGCGCCGTCCTGGTCGCGCAGCGTCGTCCGGCGCAGCGTGAAATCCTCCACCTTGCCCGACACGCCTGCGATACGGACGACGTCCCCGATGGAGTACTGGTTCTCCACGAGGATCAGCGCGCCGTTGAGATAGTCGCGGACAAGGTTCTGGGTGCCGAGGCCGACCGCGATGCCGATGATCCCAAGGCCGGCGATGGCCGGGCCGATGTCGAGGCGGAAGGCCGTCTCGAGAACCATCAGTGCCGCTATCACAACGACGAAGAATCGG
>Ga0302298_10000051_pt1 | contig 25564 bp, 18 predicted proteins | sample III_Fen_N3_3_FD_198757 | JGI IMG/M metagenome (GOLD analysis project Ga0302298, IMG submission 198757) | Peat permafrost microbial communities from Stordalen Mire near Abisko, Sweden - III_Fen_N3_3 | ecosystem: Environmental > Terrestrial > Soil > Wetlands > Permafrost | place: Sweden: Abisko...
CATCGCCGGTGTTGGCGAGAACGATGGTGTACGTGATCGTCTGACCGGCCGCGCTGAAGGTGGTCGGGCTCGCGGTCTTGGTGATGCTGAAGCCGGGGTGGACCAGGGTGATCGTGGCGTCGGCCGTCTTGGATGGCAGGGCCGAGCCGTTGAGGCTGGCACCACCGGTGGCGGTGTTCTTGAACGAACCCGTGGTGACGTCACTCGCGGTGGTCGCACGGGTGGCGTGGCAGGTGATCGAGGCGCCGACCGCGAGGCTGCCCGGCAGGGGCAGGCAGTCAAGGGTGCCAACCGAGGGATCGCTCACCGACGGATTGGCCAGGGCCACATCGCCGGTGTTGGCGAGAACGATGGTGTACGTGATCGTCTGACCGGCCGCGCTGAAGGTGGTCGGGCTCGCGGTCTTGGTGATGCTGAAGCCGGGGTGGACCAGGGTGATCGTGGCGTCGGCCGTGCCAGTGACCGGCGCGGAGTTGTATTGGGCAGAACCGTTCGCCGTGTTCTTGAACGAACCCGTGGTGACGTCACTCGCGGTGGTCGCCCGGGTTGTCGTGCAGGTGATCGAGGCCCCGACCGCGAGGCTCGCCGGCAAGGCGCCGCCACAGTTGAGAGCGCTAATGCCGGCGTCGAGGTCGGTCAGAGCCGGATTGGTGAGAGCGACGTTGCCGTCGTTGGTCAGCTTGATTGTGTAGTTGATCGTCTGGCCGGCCGCGCTGAAGGTGGTCGGGCTCGCGGTCTTGGTTAGGCTGATATGCGGCACCACGGACACGTTGTAGGCGAAGCACCAAACCTGCGTGGCGCTGTCCGGCACTCCCGTCATTTGCTCCAGGTTGTCGCCGTTCAGAACGTCGTTGTAGCAGCGGATCGCGCCGAACGCCGCGCTCGCCTGAGTGGCCTCTTGGATCCAAAGTCCGCCGCCACGCGCCAGAGCCAGCTCGTCGTCGCGGAGGGTGATTGTCGAGGAGCCGCCGCTGCCCATGGTGTACGTCGAAATCACGGAGCCGTTCTGGCCGTTCAGGAACTGGTACTGCCAGCCCGGGCCGGCTATACAGCCAACCGGGGTGGAGTTGGCAGGGGTGACGGGCTTCGCCGTGTACCCGGTGTTCAGTTGGCCCGAATGCCCGCCCGTGGCGTCGAGGTTGCCGGGGTTGACGTTCGCCGGTACGACCGAGTACGTGGGGCAGATGTACTTGGTCATCGTTACCGTGAGCGGCACATTCGCGACGACGATGGTGCCGGCGCCGGTGTTCGTGCTATTCGGAGTACCCGTGCACCCGCCGTTGGCGTTGTTGTAATCGCTAACCGTCAGAGTAAAAGCAGACGACCCGGCCGGTGTAGAAGCTGTCGTGCCGATCGTCACGCTGAGGGTTCCCGCCGCCGACGGCGCGATGCTCACGCAGGTGGAGCTGACTAAAGAAACTCCAGCCGCGCCTCCTGTCAGCGCCGTCGCACTGAAATAGCGGGTGGGACTGCCACTGGAGTTCTGAACGGTCACCGAGAAAGTAGCCGAGCTTCCCCGAACCACTGGGCTGGGATTCTGGCTGGCGTTGTTGACCGTCACTGTGCCGACATTTGCCGACACGTTTCCGATCGAGGCCATCACCATGAAGACGCCTATCAGAGCACTAGCCGCCCGCTTGAGCGTGTGCGAACCCCGCCGATTGGACGACACGGTCGTGTTACCTCCTGAGAATGGGACCCCAAATACGCCAGATACCCGGCGATGATTCACAGAGATATGCCTCCCCGAAATGCCTGGCCCGGGACTACCCACCCCGGGAGGCTGCGGAATCGTCGCAGGATCTGCGTGAAACTGTCTAGTACCTTTGGTCGCACGCTGTGGCTTCTAGGGGGGATTACGTTGCCGCACGGCAACGACAAACGGCTCGGGCCCCCGGAAGCGGTCTCGTGCGCCTATATCTTGCGCCTATATAGGGAGCGCGAGGGCACTGATACGCGGCCCCCGGGAGCTTGAGGGTGCACAAAGAACCGGCGGGCCAATTGGGCCCGCCGGTCTTCATAAGCTCGCGTGGCCGCTCATGCGGCCGAGAGTGGTGGCTAGATTCGGACGCTCCGGCGCTGGAGCTGGGCAAAGGCGAGGCCGGCCCCGCCGAACAGGAAGCAGATGAGAAGAGCCAGGAGCGGGGTCGAGCCGCCGTTCGAGGAGTCGCCGCTCGAGTTGGTCGGCGGCGGAGTGGTGGAGGCGCCCGGTGTCGCCGTCTCACCCTGGAACGACTCGAACGGGGTCTCGCTCACTACTGGTGTCGCCGTCTCACCCTGGAACGACTCGAATGGAGTCTGGGTCGGATCGGGCGTCTTGGCCGTGACGACCGGCGTGGCCGTGACGACCGGCGTGGCCGTGACGACCGGCGTGGCCGTGACGACCGGCGTGGCCGTGACGACCGGCGTCTGGGTCGGTGCCGGGGTCGAGCAGAGCCCACCGCTCCACGTCGCTGAGTTAGAGCTGTTGTGGTCTGAGGCCCAGCGTAGGTACAGTGTCGTGACCGACGCCGAGGTCGAGAGCGCATTGGTGCCCTGAACCATCGTCACATTGGTCGCGGCCACGAACCCGGAGTTGTCCGCCCACTGCATGTCGTAGTTCGACTCATGAGCGAGCGTCACAGTCCAGTTGTGGACGTTGGCGTCATTGGAACAGACCGAGGATATGCTCGGCGGCGACCAGGCGAGCACTACGGCCGTGGTCAGCGGGATGAGCATGGCAAACAGCGCCAGAGCTGCCACCAAGGCGGGGACGCGGGGTCTCAAGATTCCTCCTGCAGCGTGGACTCACGCGCCGGCGTCGGACCCTTACACGGGCCACGCAACGGCACCAGGCCTCGCCTGACTACCTTCACAATTCGGACGGGTGGCGCAATGGACCGCCGGGGAGGTCCTACCCGAAAATGGAGAAGGCGCCACCCAAAATGTCTACCGCACAGCTATATCTATAGCCCATATGGCGGAATGACACTGCTAAAAGGTAGGTTGGTTCGCCTGATGGACCCATGCGAACGAGGAGGAAGCTACCCACCCGCGCCGACGGGGCCCGTTGGCCGCTTGACACCCTCGGGGAGCTTCGGCGTAAAGCGGAAGCCGCCGGCCACGCCGGGTTCGGTGAGCTCGTGGGGCGCAAGCAGCTGGTCGAGGTCTTCGGCGCTGAAGATGCCGCGCTCGATCACGATCTCGCGAATCGTCCGGCCCTCGCGGACGGCCTGCTTCGAGATATCCGCCGCAAGGGCATAGCCGAGATACGGGGCAAGCGGCGTCGATAGCGCCGACGAGCGCTCCATCAGCTCGCGGGCGCGTTCGCGGTTGGCCTCGATGCCGGTCACGCAGAACTCAGCGAAGGCACGGCTCATGTTCGTCAGGATCGTGAGCGACTCGAGGGCGGTGTGGGCAATCACCGGCATCATGACGTTCAGCTCGAGCTGGCCTGCGGACGCTGCCCAGGCGATCGTCGTGTCGTTGCCGATGACGCGGAAGCAAACCATCGACAAGCACTCGGCCATCACCGGGTTCACTTTGCCGGGCATGATCGAGCTGCCAGGCTGAACGGCGGGCAGCGTTATCTCGGCGAATCCCGTCGCCGGACCCGACGACATCAGCCGCAGGTCCTCGCTGATCTTGATCAGATCGACGGCGATGCCGCGCAGCGCGGCCGAGACCTCGAGCATCGGGCGCATCGAGTGGGTGGATTGGACGAGATTCTCCGCGCCGCGGAGCTTGTGGCCGGTCTGTTCGGCGAGGTTCCGGACGACAAGCTCAATGTACTCAGGCTCGGCGTTGAGGCCGGTGCCGACGGCGGTGGCGCCGATGTTCTGTTCGGCGATCGAATCGGCGGCGGACTGGAGGCGATCGACCCCGCGGCGAAGCGTCAGCGCGTAGGCGCCGAACTCCTGGCCGAGCCGGATTGGAACGGCGTCCTGCATGTGCGTCCGGCCGGATTTGATGACGTCGTCGAACTCCCCGGCCTTACGGTCGAACGCGGCAATCAGTTCTTGGGCGGCCGGCATGAAATCGCGGACCAGGTCCAGGGTCGCGATGCGCATCGCGGTCGGAAATACGTCGTTCGTCGACTGGGCCATGTTGACGTGGTCGTTGGGGCTGACGACGGCATAGTCGCCGCGCTTGCCCGAGCCGGCGCCGCTCGCGTGGATCAGCTCGATGGCACGGTTGGCCAGAACTTCGTTGGCGTTCATGTTGTGGCTCGTGCCGGCGCCGGCCTGGAACGGGTCGATCCGGAAGTTGGCGATCAGCTCGGCCTGCTTGGCGAGCCGAGCGGTTTGGAAGCCGGCCCTCATCGGGTCGGAGCGACCGGTCGATTCGAGCTCGTCATCGGCCGGCGGAGTCGACCAGAGAATTTCGTCCGCGGCCTCCACGATAGCGTTGCCGAGTTGCTTGGGGAGACGGCCCGTGGCCATGTTGGCGCGTGCGGCGGCCTTCTTGACCTGGACGATCGCACGAACGAGGGCCGGATGAGGCAGCGTGCCCGAGATCGGGAAGTTGTGGATGCCGCGGGCCGTCTGGACGCCGTAGTAGGCAGAGTCGGGGACTTCGAGATACCCGAGCGGATCTTTCTCGACGCGGAACCCGACCCGGAGAGTCGGGGGAGCGGCCGGTGAGGCCGGAGTGGCGGGGCTGTCGGCTGGCTTGGGCTCCGGCTGTCCTGCGGCGGGGGTCATGGCGGTTTGGCTCCTCGTTCGAGGCGGCTCCGCGCTGAGCGCGGTCGGGGCGCTGTGTCGGTGGCCCGATTCTATCGCCGACGTGCGCGACGGTACGGCCGGACGCACAGCGCGCCATCACTTCTGCCTTGGGCGACCCCAGTCCGATGCGCGGGCCGCGACGGCTGATGTAGACCTCGCTCGGGGGCCCTAGTGTCCGACGGAGTCCCGTCAACTCGACCTAGAACCTTCCCTGAGGTGAGCGGCATGTCCCAGCTGGCCCCGGTCTTCCTGACCGTGCACGTGCTCACGGCCATAGTGGCGTTCGGACCGAGCTTCATATTTCCGCTGATATCGCGAATGGCGGCCGAGGAGCCGCAGCATGGTTTGTTCGCCCTTCGACTCATTCGAATGATCCAGCGGCGGGTCATGATTCCGGCCGCGCTGGCGATGCCGGTGAGTGGTTTGCTCTTGATCTGGGCGGAAGGGATCGACCTGCTGGCAACCCACTGGCTCCTTCTGGCGATGGGCCTGTTCGTCATCGCGATCGGCTTCTCGATCCTGGTTCAGCTGCCCACGATCGAGCGGATGGTGGAGATCGCCGGACGAATGTCGGCCGGCGGCGGGGTTCTGGCCGCCGGACCCGGCGCCGAACTGGCAACGCCTGCGGTGAGAGCGGCAGGCGGGACCGCGGCTACCGACAATCCGTCGGCCGCGATGGCGGCGCTTGGAGCCCGGGCTCGAACCGGCGGAATGGTGCTGGGTCTGCTCGTGATCGTGATCGTCACCCTCATGTCGACCAAGCCGGCCTTATAAGGCCCCGGCCCTGGTGGTCTAGAATCGGCCGATCGAGAGTCGGGCGAATGACGCCGACCCGCCGCCCTCGGAGGCGACCATCGACCGCGCGCCTTTTCTGCTGGGTCGCAATGCCGACAAGGTCATGGGTTTCGCTGTGGGCATGTTCGCCCCAGTCATCGGCGTGGTCACGACGACCATCGCCATGGTCCTTTGGGCTCGGACCGACGACGAGTACGAAGGCGGCCGGCGCCGCCGGCACGCCATCTCGGTCGCCATCTGGTCCGTATTCGGCTCGCTGCTCACGATCGTGCTCGTCGGCACGTTGATCTCCGCTCTGATCACAGCCGCGGCGCACAACATTGCCCCGACCGATTCGGCCTTGCCCCTGCCCTAGGGGGTCGCACCAAAAATCGTGTATCCGGTCGACGGGTGAGACACCGGTACATTTCCGGCTGCTCGAACGGGTATATTCCCTGGGCTGGACCGGCGGCCCGCACGCGCCGGCCGGACGCGTCGTCCCCCGCGTCGGACTGCCCCGTCGCAAGGACGTGTTGTCAGCAGTCGCGGCCACGAGGAGAGACCAGTTCGCCGGCGCTCTGCGCGCCTTTCGGCGGAGGGTCGGCCAGGCCGTTCCGAGGAGGTCCGAGTGACTCAACAGAAAGCGACTCGCGAGGATCAGATCCAGCAGGACGTTCACGACCTGCACCGCCTGGGTTATGCCCAGGAGCTCTTCCGCACTATGGGCGGCTTCTCCAACTTCGCCATCAGCTTCACGATCATCTCGATCCTGACCGGCGCGGTGATCCTGTTCGACTATGGGCTCGCTTGGGGCGGACCCGCCGCCAGCACGCTCGGGTGGCCGCTCGTCTCGATCTTCACCTTGCTGATCGCAGCGTCCATGGCCGAGATTGCATCGGCCTACCCCACGGCCGGCGGTCTGTACTACTGGTCGAGCCGGATGAAGAACAAGGACTGGGGCTGGTGGACCGCCTGGTTCAATCTGGCCGGTCAGGTCGCGATCGTCGCCGGCATCGACTTCGCCGCGGCCTCGTTCGTCAACTCGGGGATCGTCACGCCGATCCTCTCGAACTTCAACGTCGCCTACGGCAACGGTTCGATGTTCCTCGGCACGCTGGTGAGCGGCCAGCTTCTGACCATGGCCGTGCTGCTGGCCATTCAGCTGGCCCTGAACGTCGCCGGCATTCGGATCGTGGCCCGATTGAACGACGCCTCGGTCTGGTGGCACATCGGAACGGTTCTCGTGATCGTCGCGGCGCTCTTCCTGATCAGCTCCGGCAAGGCCCACTCGACCCTCAGCCCGTTTGCGATCGCGCCTCAGGACACCACCGGCGGCGCGTCGGTCTTCGGCGGAGCGCTCAATCTCGGGCCTGCGGTCGGGTATGCACTGCCGTTCGCGTTCCTCTTCTCGCTGCTGCAGGCGCAGTGGACGTTCACCGGCTATGACGCATCGGCCCACGTGGCCGAGGAGACGATCGGTGCCCGACTTGCGAGCGCATGGGGCGTCTTCATCTCGGTCGCCGTCTCGGCCGTCGTCGGCTATATCGTCCTGCTCGGCCTGGTGACGCACCTGCCGCCACTCGATCAGGTCTTCAATTGCACCGCCGCATCCTCCCCGCTCTGCAGCCAGTACTACGGCGGAAACGCGGTTGTGTTCACAACCCTCACGTACAACCTGGGTTCTCTCGGCGACTGGCTCGGCGCCGCCATCGCCATCGCCATGAGCCTGTGCGGCCTGGCTTCGGTGGCCGCCGCCGGCCGGATGCTCTTCGCCTTCAGCCGCGATCACGGCGTGCCCGCCTCGGGCTGGTTGCGCAAGGTCTCGCACCGGTATCGCACGCCGGCCAATGCGATCCTCGGGATCGTCGTCTTCTCGTATCTGCTCACCAACGCCGCGTTCGTCTTCGGCGGGGCCACGGCAATCGCCATCGTCACCGCGATCAGCACGATCGCTCTCTACTGGGCGTACGGAGTGCCGATCTACCTGGGTGTCTTCGGCAAGCAGGAATGGCGAGAGCACGCGGTGTGGAAGCTGGGCCGCTTCTCCAAGCCGATCGCGCTCATCGCGGTCGCATGGATCGTCTTGATCTCGTTCCTGTTCCTGTGGCCGACGTCGGGCAACCCGTTCACGTGGCTCGCCTACGTGGCCTTCCTGGGCTTCCTGCTCATCTACTACTTCGCCTGGGCCCGGAGCCGCTTCAAGGGCCCGATCGTCGAGGTCGGCGAGGTCGAGCTGACGGAGATCGAGCGCGAGTTCGAGCACGCGGCCGAGGAGCTCACCGGCCAGGCTTAGCTCGTCTGTTCCGAATTTGGAGTTGCGTGGCGCGGCGGGCGAAAGCCCGTCGCGCTGCTCTTCTGCGATCGGCCGCGCGTCAGTGGGGCGTGGCCGCCAGCAGGTTGCCCCGTGTCATCGGCGGCGATTTCGGCCCGAACTTGTGGCGCAGGAGGTCGTACTCGGTGTACTGGCGATCGTCCATCCTCCGTGATCGGCGCGGGCCCGCGCGGGGCCTCGCTGGGTGAGAAGCCGCCGCGGGCGATTCGGTCGAAGTCCGAGTTCTTGGCCGGCCCCTCCGAGGACACGATATCAACTCGGGTACTCCGCGAACGACGCCGCGCGCCGTCCAGTTGTCCGCGAGGCCCCCGCGCCGCGACAGATCAGAGCCCGCTCAGCGTCCCGTAGAAATCCCGCAAGACCCCGGCCTTGGCCCAACCCACGACAACGACCTTCTGATGGATCGAGGCGATGGCGCAGGTGGACCCGCCGAACGAGAACGGGTCGGCGATCGGCTGCTGCCAGGTCTGGGCGTCTCTGCTGGCCCAGAGCGTCCAGTTGCCGCTGGGGCTCGGAGAAGGCCCGGCGCCCGGGGTGGCCGTCGCGCCCGCGGGCGCCGAAATCGCCGCGAAGCCCGAGTCCAACGTCCCCCAGCAGCCGCCCGTGGTCGTGAGTTTGGAGTCGTGCCAGGACGAGCCGTCGGCCGACCACCACCAGCTGGAGTCCGAAGTGAGACCGGAGCTGGTGGTTACCAGCCCGAGCCGGGTGGCGTAGACGACGCCGGTGTTTGCCGGCAGCTTCCAGTTGACGCTGATCCAGGTCATGCCGTCGATCGAGGTCCAGACGGCAGCTTTGCCGGTGTCGTTTACGCCGGATGCGACAAACCCGCGCGACCACGACGAAACGGTGAGCGAATACCCGTCGGCCCCGGAAATGGGGGCCGCGGTCCAGCTGACGCCGTCGCCCGAGAACAGCAGCCGCGGCCCTGTATCCGAGTTTGCTGCAGCGATGAACTCGCCCTCGTGGACGGCCACCGATCCTAGACTGGCCGGGGCGTCGCCGGTGATCGAGCCGGCGGTCCAGGTCGTACCGGCCAGGTGCCAGATGGCGGCCGATTGATCCGCTCCGGAGACGCTCCCGACCGCGACGATGCCGCCGGTGCCGTCGGCTGCTGCCGCGTCCACTTCCGATACCCCAGAAGGCGCTGTGTTGGACGTCGCCACGGAAGGTTTCGCCGCCGGAGTGGCGGATGACGTCGCCGACGGCGAGCCCGTCGAAGACGCTGTCGGGGTAACGGCGGACGGCGCGATTCCGGCCAACACGGTCGGGCGAGTATCGATTGACCAGGCGTTTCCGTCCGAGGACGAGAGCACGGTCGTCCCGACCTTGCCGTTGACAAAGACGAGGAATCGATCGTTGGTGGCGATCACCGGGCCGAGGGTGTCGTCGGCCGCACCGCCTGCGACCATCGGCGAGGGGCCGCCTCGCAGCGAGATCGAGAAGGGAGGCGTGGGCGTGACCGCGATGACCGGCAGCGGCGAGCCGAGGGTGACGTCGCCGGTCAGGACGGCGAGCGAACCGCGCGAGTCGACTCCGGCGAGGACCAGCCCGTTGCCGAATGGCGACAGCCTGCCGCGCGTTAGCGCCGAGGCCCCGGTCGTCATCGGCTTCCAGGTCATGCCGTCATCGGAGGTCCAAAGCGAAGCCGGCTTCGCGGGAGACGCAGAGCTTCCCGGCGACGGAGGAGCGCCCAGAACGCTGTCCGGCTCAGAGGAGATGGCGACCAAAGAATCGAAAACCTGCGTGACCGACTCGAGGGCGACCGATTGACGTGAGGGCAGGGCGTTTCCCCGATACCAATGGAAACCGTCGGGCGATATCCACGACGTCGCCACTTCGACCGTTGGGGGTGGAGTCGGCGCGGGCGAGGGGGTAACCCCGGAAGGGGGCGGCGTCGGCGCCGCGGTCTTGGTCGGCTTGGGGGTCGGTTTGGGCGCGACCTTGCCCGTTGCCGTCGGGGCCGGAGTCGGCGACGGAGACGGCGACGGGGAGGGGGTCGCGGTCTCGGCCGGCGTCAGGATCTGACTGCCCACGGCGACGAGCCCGTTCCCGTAAGCGACGAGGTCCTGGACGGCGAAGCCGGCGAGTGGAGACGCCGCCTCGTTCCAGTTCCGCCCGTCGGAGGAGATCCAGGCCTTGGTGTGGCGAGCATCCGTCCCGGTCGAGACGGCGACGATCGCGAATCCGTTGGCCCATGCCCGGACCGACCGCGGGATGTACCCGGTGGCGTTCGGCAGGGCGACGAGGGTCCAGCTCGACCCATCGCGTGAGAACCAGGCGACGCCGTTTCCGGCGGAGACGATCTGATCCGGCCGCTCGGCCAGGCCGATCATCTCTGTATTGGTGGGAAAGTCGACCGTCGCGGGCGACCAGGTACGGCCGTCTCGGGAGCGCCAGGCGGTTGCGGCCACCTTGCTGCCGGCGGTAAACCCATCGCCGACCGCGATCAAGCCGCCGCTGCCGTCGTCGGCGAAGCCCAGGACCACGAACCGCTGGCCGGGGGCGCCGAAGGAGGACGGGTCGGCGATCGACTCCCAGGTGGAGCCGTCCGTCGACGACCAGACCGTGCTCGTCTTGCCGTCGCTGCCCATCATCAGCAACCGCGATCCCTGTGAGACGAAATAGGGTCCGTAGTAAAAGCTGCCGGTGGGCGGCTTGGAAGCTGCTCTGAAGGCGACTTCACGCAGGCTTCCCGTTTGCGGAGGCGGAACCGGCTTATTGGGGATGAGCAGGACCATCCCGGCGACGACCGCGACGACTGTCGTGAGCCCGACCGCGACCGAGACGGTCTGCTTGATCGACAGCGGCCACGTCGGCCGGTGGAAGGTCGGCCGGTGGAGGGTCGGCCGGTGGAGAGTCGGAAGACTGATCTTCGGCGGCTGCCAGGGCTGCGCTTGACGTCTGTTTCGCGGGTGAGCCGTCGGCCTGGGTGCCGCCGCGGGGGCCGGATGCTCCAGGTCCCGCAACGCTCCGTGGGGCCGGTTGCGGACTCCGGCGCCCGACCGCGCCGGGGCCGGAATCACTACCTCCGGGTTGGCCCGGCGGCCGCCGGCATGGTGCGAGCGCGGCTGAGAAGCTTCCGGGTCGGACGGGAGTTGCTCGCCGAGGCCATGCTCAGCGCGGGGGTCGCTCATCAGGTGGTGTCTACCTCTTACGTTTCGCCGCTCCGCTCCCAGGGCGGTGGGCCCCCTCCGGGCCGCGCCGCCGTGCGGATCGGGTTGCCGCCGCCCATGGACGAGTCCGTTTGAGCGACGGTCGTAGAAGTCTGCACACCCGGACTCATCCGGGAGCGCCGAAAGTGCAGCTTGCAGACTCTACCCTGCTCGCGCCAATCGCGGGCTGGAACGGGGTCGCGATCAGTACTTGGCGCGGGTAAGGCCCTGGAGTTGTGCGGCGCCCTGGCTGGCCGAGAACGACTCTTCCTGTACCGGGATGAACTTCGGCAGGGAGGCATCCGAATTCAGCGCCCGCAGGGCGGCTTCATAGACCTGGGGAGCCAGAACGGGGTTGTATTCGATGTCCGCACCCAGTTCGCCGGTGATCAGGTACTTGAAGCCGTCGGTGGTGGCGTCGATGCCGACAACCTGGATGTCCCTGCCGGGCTTGAGCTTGGCTTCCTTGATGGCCTGGATGGCGCCGATTGCTTCCAGGTCGTTTTGGGCGAAGACACCCTGGATGTCCTTGGTCTTCTTGAGGAAGGCCGCCATGACGAACTTGGCCTGGGGCACGCCCCAGTTCCCAGGCTGGCTGAGGCCGGCCGGAATGTCGATCCCGCAGTCGCCCATCTTGTCGCGGAAGCCCTGGCCGCGGTCGATGGCGATCGATGCGCCGACGGTGCCGGTGATCTCCGCGACGTGCTTGCTCTTGGCGTCCTTGAGGAGGTCGCACATGGCCGCGGCGGCCTTCTGGCCCTCCGCGACGAAGTCGGAGCCGACGCGGGTGGTGTACATGCTCGGGTCGGCATCGATAGCGCGGTCTTCGATGACAACGATCTTGCCGGCGGCCTTGGCCTCCTTGAGAACGTCGTAGTAACCGGTGGTCTGGAGGGCGGCGAGAACGATGACGTTGATCGACGGGTCCTGGTTGAACTTGTGGAAGGCGGCGATCTGGTTCGCGAACTGGCCGCCGGCGTCGTAGAACTCGAGCTTGATTCCATTGGCGCTGGCGGCGTTCTTGAAGGACGCCGTGTTCGCCGCACGCCAACCGCTCTCTGAGCCGGTCTGAATGAATCCAACGACCATCTCCGCATAGGTCTTCGGCGTCGCGGTTGGATGAGGCGTCGGAGTCGCGGTCGGGGCCGGCTTGGCCGTGGGAGCCGGAGTCGGTGTGGGGCCGGGCGAGCAAGCGGCGAGAACGGCCGCGATCGCCACAGTGGCCGCGACACGAAGCCATCGGGATTCCATGGGTTCCCCTCCCTCTACTCGACCATTGTGTACTACCGCCCCAGCCGGCGCACGGCTCGGCGGCGGGAGCACTGCGGCTATTGCGGGTGGCCCGGAAAGTCCGGTCGGTTCAATAGCTAGAGTGGGGAGGGCACGACGGTTGTGCCTGGACGCCCGGACAAGAGTAACAACTGAGGGCATCGCGACCTTGGGCGGCGTAGAACGAGCCTTCCTGGGCCGGGAGCCATTTCGGCAGCGACGTGTCGCCGTTCATGGTCAGAAGTGCCAGGTCGAATACCTGTGGGGCAAGGAGGGGGTTGGACTCGATGTCGGCACCGAGCTCGGCTGCGATCAGGTACTTGAATGCGTCGCAAGTCACGCCGATGGAGACAACCTGAACATTCGTCCCGGGCTTGAAGCCCAGACCTTTCATGGCCGATATGGCTCCGATCGCTTGCTCGTCGCTGTGAGCGAAGATGCCCTGGACGTCGCTGGCCCGCGTGAGTCGGGCCCTCAGAGCGGCTTCGGTCCCGGTTGCGCTGAGCGCCGAGGTCGTGCCGGCCAGGGTCGCCAGATCGATGCCGCAACTGCTCATCGCCGTGCGGAAGCCCGCGCTGCGATCTGCCGTGGCGTAGTCGTCTGCGGCGCCGGCGAGTTCGATCACGTGCTTCTTCTGGGATTTGGCTAGTAGTTCACACATAGCCGCCGCCACCTTCTGGCCCTCCAGGCTGAAATCGGAGCCGACGTAACCGGCGTACAGGCTCGGGTCGGCGTCGATGTGGCGGTATTCGATGACGACGACCTTGCCCGACGCCCGCGCTTCGGTCAGGACGTCGCCATAGCCGCCGCTCTGCACCGGATCGAGGACGATCACATTGACGCCCGGGTCGGAGCTGAACCGGTGGAATGCCGCGACCTGATCGGCGAACCGTCCTCCGGCGTCGACCGGAACGAGCCTCACGCCAACGGTGGCGGCCGTTTCGTTGAATGAGGTCACGTTCTCGAGGTGCCTGGCATCCGTGAACCCCGAATGAATGAAGCCGACGACCAGGTCTCCATACCCGTAGATCCTGGGATTCGCCGTTCCGGTCGCACCGGCAGTCGGAGTGGGTTCGGCCGAAGGCGTCGGTGCAGGTGTCGGTGTCGGGGTCGGGCTCGAACAGGCTGCCATGACGCCGCTGAGCGCGACCGCCACCAGGCCCCTCAGCCATCGAGATCCCACCGCTTCTGCTCCCTCCAGCATCGATCGCATGCCTGCCTCACCAGACACCACGAGATCCGCACGAACGCCCTTCGCGGATCGGTCGGGGCATGGCGCGCCCACAGGCGCCACAATACCAGCCGAGGAGCGCCGCACCCGACGCGGGGGCGCATGCCGAGCGCGTAGGAGATGACGATGAGCGACGACCACGGAGCGGGAGCCCGCAGCACCGGCGCCCACGGCGGCGGCCACACCGCACCCAAGCAGCTCGAGGAGCTGCGACAGATGGTCCGGGACGGGCGCATCGACACCGTCATCGTCGCCCTTACCGACATGCAGGGCCGTCTCGTTGGCAAACGCGTCCAAGGAGAGGCGTTTCTCAAGGGCGTCGTCGATCATGGCATTCATTTCTGCACGTACTTGCTCGGTACGGACATGGAGATGAATACACCCGACGGCTTCAAGCTGATGAATTGGGACACTGGCTACGGCGATTGGGTCGGTCGCGAGGTGTGGGAGACGACCCGAGTGCTGCCGTGGCTCGAATCGACGGCCATCGTCTTGTGTGACGCGACCGATGGTGAGACGGGTTTGGAGATTCCAATTTCTCCGCGCTCGATGCTGAAGCGCCAGGTGGAGCATGCGGCCGGTCTCGGATATGTTGTCAAGGCCGGAACCGAGTTCGAGTTCTATGTGCTGGCCGACACATACGAGGATCTGAACGAAAAGGGCTATAACGATATCGAGCGGGTCGGCTATTACAACGAGGACTACCACCTGCTCCAGGCAACGAAACTCGAGCCGCTTTATCGGCAGATCCGCAACCAGATGACCGAGGCGCGGATTCCGATCGAGTTCAGCAAGGGAGAGGCGGCTCCGTCGCAGCACGAAGTCAACATCCGCTACGACGACGTGCTCGAGTCGGCCGATCGAAGTGTGCTGTTCAAGCACGGCGCCAAGGAGATCGCCCATCTGAACGGCTACGGCCTGACGTTCATGGCCAAGCCGTATGCCGAGTGGACGGGCTCGTCCGGACACGTCCACATGAGCCTGTGGGATCCGACCGGTGAGAAGGCGCTCTTCTTCGAGAAGGGCGCTCAGTCTTACGGCATGAGCCAGACGATGCGCTGGTTCCTGGGCGGGATGATGGCGCTCCAGCGCGAGCTGGCCCTGTTCATCGCCCCGACTATCAACTCCTATAAGCGCTACGCGTCCGCCAGCTGGGCTCCGGTCAACATGGTCTGGGGTCGAGACAACCGCACCACCGGTTTCCGGATCGTAGGCGATGGATCCGGCCTTCACATCGAGAACCGTTTCCCCGGCGGAGACATGAACGCCTATCTCGCATATGCCGCCGCGGTGGGAGCGGGACTCTATGGCATCGAGCACAAGGTCGAGCCGCCGGCCGAATACAAAGGCAACGGATATCTGGCCAAAGGCTGCGATCGAATGCCGCGTGCCCTATATGAAGCTGTAGATTTGCTGGAGAAGAGCAAGGCCGCAGTCGAAATATTCGGCCGTGATGTCCTGGATCACTACCTCAACGCCGCCCGTGTCGAACGCGACACATACGACGCCGTCGTCCACGCCTGGGAACGCGAGCGCTATCTCGAGCGTGGATAGGATTCGCGCGCAGAGCCCGCACCGTTCAAACGTTGCGCTGAATGTGCGCCGGCGTGTTACTTCCGCGGCGCCAGATACTTGCCAAGTGCATCGGCCAGTGGCGTGAGATGACGCGGGAGCGCAGCAGTCAGAGGGCCGGTGTCGACCGGCGCGGACTGAACGATGAAGTCGATCGCGTCGGGGGTCATCGGCGGTGACGGGAGCAGCGTCAGGGGTCGCGTAAGCAGCTTCATCAGGCCGGCCGGAGCGTGCAAGATCATTCGTCGCCGCCCCTGGACACGCAGGGCAGTTCGAATGACGTCATCCATCGACATTGTCTCCGGGCCGCCCACCTCGAGAGTGGCGTTGTCCGCGGCCGGCGTCACGAGCGCATCCGCGACGAGCGCGCCCATGTCGTCGACGAAGACAGGGGCCAGAAGCTGGCGGCCGTTGCCGATCTGCGGCACGAACGGCAGCCACCGGGCGAAGCCGAGGAAGCGGTTGAGCGATCGATCGCCACGGCCGTATATCCAGCTCGGCCGCAAGATCGTGTAGACGATTCCGCTGCCCCGGATGGCTTCCTCTGCCCGCCACTTGGCGCGGAACCAGTGGCGCGGGGCGTCCGGCGCGGCACCCGCGCCCGAGATGTAGACGAGCCGGCCGACGCCGGCAGTCTTCGCCGCGGCCACGAGCGCCTCGGTCCCGCCGGCATCGACCTTCTCGAAGGTTTGACCGCGGCGGGGAGCCTCGATTGGCGAGTTGCGAAAGCCGAGGCAGATGACCAAAGTCTGGACCCCGGCCAGGGCACCGGGCAGGCCGTCGGGCTTGTTGATGTCGCCCTGACGGAATTCGATCAATCGGTCGGTCGTCGCAATCGGGGACCGGTGCGACAGCACGACCACGCTGCTGCCTCGGGCCGCAAGCTCGCGGACGATCGATCGTCCTACGAAGCCGCTGCCTCCCGCGACCGCCACGACCGAACTGCTCGACGTTTCCACGGGACCTCCAGGATGGCTACACCGGCTCTCAGGATAGACCCAGCTCGGACAAGGGCCGGCCGCGCTTCTCGCAGCGGCGACGTGCGGCGCTCGACCCGCGGATCCGGGCCGGGGACGCCCGCTCCGCGATGGGCAGGTAAGGTAGCCTTGAGACGGCGGTTCGAATGCCCGCGTGGCGGGCGAACCGGTGGCCTGGGCCGACGAGACTGAGTTCACCGGCAAGGAGACGGGCATGCGACTCAAGGACAAGGTTTCGATCATCACCGGCGCGGGCAGTGGCATGGGGCGCGTGGCCGCCCTCCGGTTCGCGGCCGAGGGATCGCGGGTGGTGGTGGCCGACAATCACGGCGACGCCGCCCAGGAAACCGTCCGCCAGATCCGCGAGGCCGGCGGCGAGTCGTACGCGGCAACCGTCGACGTGTCGGTTGAGGCCGACGCAAAGCTGATGGTGGACCTGGCGATCAAGAAATACGGCCGCCTCGACGTGCTCTACAACAACGCCGGGATCATGCCCGAGGCCGACCATTCGGTCATCGACACGCCGGTCGAGGCCTGGGATCAGGTCATGGCCGTAAATGTTCGAGGCGTGTATCTCGCCTGCAAGTACGCCATTCCGCAGATGATCGAGCGTCATTCCGGGTCGATCATCAACGTCTCCAGCTTCGTCGCGATTCTCGGCTGCTCGGTCCCGCAGGATGCCTACACCGCGTCGAAGGGGGCAGTCCTTGCCCTGACGCGATCGCTTGCCGTCCAGTTCGCACCGCAAGGGATTCGGACCAACGCCATCCTGCCGGGTCCCGTGGAGACTCCGCTGCTGATGGACTGGCTCCTCAAAGATGAAGCCGCCAAGAAGCTCCGTCTGGCCCGCAATCCGACCGGCCGCTTCGGCAAGCCGGGCGAGGTCGTGTCGCTGGCGGTATACCTCGCATCCGACGAGTCGGCTTGGACCAACGGCGCCTCGATGGTCATCGACGGCGGCATCAGCGTGAACTACTTCTAGCATCGGCCGGCTGCCGACGTTCTCACCACCACCACAGAACGACACCAGGAGCCAGATTGGCAGAACCACCCGTGACCGACCGATCGGCTAGCGACACCCGGCCCGCCGGATCTTTGGCCGCCGGGACGAAGCCGGGCGACCTGCAACCGGCCGACGTCCGGGCCTCCGACCTCGCGATCGGGATCGACTTCGGGGGCAGCGGCATCAAAGGTGCGGTCGTCGACGTCCGCAGCGGCAAGGTCGTCGGCAATCGGCTGCGCTTCGCAACGCCACAGCCCTCGATGCCGAGTGATGTGGTCGGTGTCGTGGAGGAGCTGGTACGCCGCCTCGTCGAGCCGTGGGATCCGAGCGAAGGGGACGCCTTCCCCGTCGGCGTGGGCATTCCCGCCGCGATCCGAAACGGCGTGACGCTCACCGCCGCGAACATCGACCCGGGCTGGATCGGCTATCCCGCAGAGCGCGACCTGGGGCTGGCCATGGGCCGGACCGTAGCCGTCGGCAACGATGCCGACGTCGCCGGCGTGGCCGAAATCCGTTTCGGAGCCGGACGCTACCAGCGGGGCCTCGTGTTCGTACTGACCATCGGGACGGGCGTGGGGACGGCGCTCTTCATCGACGGCCGGATCGTGCCGAACACCGAGCTCGGCCACCTCGAGCTGAAGGGTCGCGATGCGGAGGAGCTGGTCGCCGAATCGGCGCGCGCACGGCTCGGACTCGGCTGGCGGGAGTGGGCCGCCGGCTTCGACGCCTATCTCCACGAGCTGGAGAGGCTCTTCTGGCCGGACCTGTTCATCCTCGGCGGCGGCGCCTCCAAGCGCGCCGACAACTACTTGCCGTTCCTGACGGTCGAGACGCCCATCGCCCTGGCCACATTCCGCAATAACGCCGGCATCGTCGGCGCGGCGCTCGTTGCCCAAGAACGGCGAGCCCAGGTCGCCACCCTGGCCGCACGCGGGCCGACACTCTGAACATGGCCGGGTTCAAGGCGTCGCCGCTGTATCTCCCCCACAGTTATGGTGAACCAGGGATCGGACTCGGCGATTGGGACCAAGTCGAGAAGCGCTTGTCCGAGGCGCGCAACTACTGGGTCGTATCGGTTCGTGCCGACGGCCGGCCCCACGCCGCGCCGGTCTGGGGCGTCTGGCTGAACGACGAGATTTGGTTCTCGACCGACCCGGACTCGGTGAAAGGCAGGAACCTGGCCGAAAGACCCGAGGTAGTGGTCCACCTGGAATCGGGCGACGATGTCGTGATCGTCGAGGGTGTCGTCGGTCCAGCGCCGGCCGCTCGCTTCGAGGCCTACCGAGCGGAGTACAGGCGCAAGTACGACTTCGAGCATCCGGACTGGGGAGCGCCGGGCGCCGCGGTCCTCATCGTGATCCCGCGCCGGATCATGAGCTGGAATGAGCGCGAGTTCCCCGCCAGCGCAGTGGCCTGGACGCCTGCGAGCGAATAGGCGCGCGACGGGGCGAAGCGGGCAAGCGCGAAGGGGCGGGCGAGGCGCGGCGGGGCGAGGCCCGGCGCGAGGAACCAAACGCCCCGGCCGACCGTTCTACTCCTTGTTACTCCTTGCATCCCAATTCACTTGCGTCTACCGTCGTCGTCGTCTCATGGCATGGCTCGGGATTGGGGATCGAGGAAGGCCTGAGCCGGGGGAAAGGAGAGGGATCTCGTGGTTCCGTCGGATTCCCGTGCCCACCGTGCGGGTCGTCTCGGCCGCTCCCCAAGAGCGAGAGGTGGGACCCCGCGCCGGATCCTGTCGGTCGGAGCAGCGTTTCTCCTCGCGACCTGCCTCGTAATCGCCGGGTGGGCCGGGCCTCTCGTGGGGCCTGCCGCCGCGGCCGTCCATCTGGGCAAGGTGATGGCCTGGGGCGCCAACACCTACTACGCGACGAACGTGCCCGCCTCGGCGCTGTCGGGCGTGCAAGCGGTCTCGGCCGGGATGTACCACAGCCTCGCCCTCAAGTCGAACGGCACTGTCGTCGCCTGGGGCGACAACAGCGTCAACGAGACGAAGATTCCGACCGGCCTATCCGGAGTCGTGGCGATCTCGGCCGGTGACGGCCACAGCCTCGCCCTCAAGTCGAACGGCACCGTTGTCGCCTGGGGCTACAACAACCGCGGCCAAACGGCCGTCCCGGCACCGGGCGCGGGCCTCCACTACGGGGCCGTATCGGCAGGGTACTGGCACAGCATGGCGTTGCGGTCGAACGGCACAGTCGCCGCCTGGGGCGACAACACCTTCGGCGAGGCGACGGCCCCACTCGCTCCGACCGACCACTTCAAGGCGGTTGCCGCCGGCCAGTACTTCAGCATGGCCCTCAAGGTCGATGGGACCGTGTCTGCCTGGGGCGCCAACGACCACGGCCAATCGACCGTCCCGGTCGGGCTCACGGGCGTCATAGCAATCTCAGCCGGTGGGTCCCACTCCCTAGCCCTGAAGTCGAACGGGACCGTCGTTGCCTGGGGCAGCAACACTTCCGGAGAGTCGAGCGTGCCGGCGGGTTTGTCGAAGGTGATCGCGATTTCTGCCGGAGGCGAGTTCAGCGTCGCCCTCAGGTCGAACGGCACGGTCGTCACCTGGGGCTCCAATAATGCCGGCCAGAGGAACGTGCCAGCGGTCTTGCCGTTGGTATCGAGCCTCGATGCCGGCTGGGGCAACACCTTGGTCCTTGTCCCGCAGTCGGGCCCCGGCGCCCCAACCGGCGCTGCCGCAGTTGCCGGAAACGGCGCGGCGAACGTCTCATGGAAGGCGCCCGCAAACGATGGCAAGAGTCCGATCACCGGCTACACGGTCACGTCGTCGCCGGGCAGTAAGACGTGCTCCACGACGGGCATTCTCTCCTGCACAGTCGGTGGACTGACCAACGGCACTGCCTACAAGTTCACCGTTCACGCCAAGAACGCGATTGGGACAAGCGCGGGCTCGGCCTGGTCGGCGGTCGTGACTCCGAAGGCCGCGGCTACGCCCATTCCGTCTCCCAGCGCATCGCTCAAACCATCGCCGTCGGTGACGCCGACCCCGTCGCATACCCCGGCTCCATCGGCGACGCCGGTCGCGTCGGCCACCCCGGCACCCTCGGCGATAAGCAGTTCCCCCGCACCGAGCACGGCCCCCGGCGGCTCAACGACTTCCGGCGGCGGCAGCGACATACCGCCGTTGGCGCTGGCCCTGGGAGGGATCGCTCTCCTGGCGCTCGGGGCGGTTTGCGGCTTTGCGGCCGCCAACCTGATGAACGGGCGGCCGGCAGGTTCGCCGCCGACCGCCACGCCGCCGGACCCGTGGAGGGCGGGTCGCACCTGAGGACGGGCGCCGGCACGAACCCAATGCCGCCTTCACGTCCGCGCCTATTAGAACTACGCCTTCGCGCCCGCTCCACGCAACTCGCGGAGTCGGGCGACGCTGCCCGAAACCACGAGCGTCTCCCCAGCCACCAGTATTCGATCCGCGGGCGGGTTGGCTTCGTAGCTGCGCTCGCCCGTGACGATCGCCAGCACGAAGACCCCGGAGTCCCGAAGCGCAGCCACCGTGGAACCCACGGTTGAGCCGCCGGCCACGACCTCGACTTCCTCCATCGAGAACGCCAGTTCGCCATGCGAGAGCGCGGCGTCGATGAAGTCGACAACGCGCGGCCGAACCGCGAGTTCCGCCAGCCGGTGGCCGGCCATGGTGTAGGGAGAGACGACCCGGCTCGCGCCCGCCTGCATGAGTCGGGCTTCGGAGTCCTCCGTGTTGGCGCGTGCAACGACGAAGAGATCGGGGTTCATGGCCCGCGCGGAGAGAATGACGTAGACGTTGTGGGCATCCGAATCGATGGTGGTGATCAGGCCACGCGCCCGCTCGATTCCCGCAGCCCGGAGGGTCGCCTCTTCGGTCGCGTCGCCCTCGACCTCGAGAAAGCCTTCACGCCGGGCACGCGCGAGAGATTCGGGAAGGATGTCGATGACCACGACCTTCAGCCCGGAATGGACGAGCTCCCGTGCCACCGTCAGGCCGACCCGGCCGTAGCCGCACAGGATGTAGTGGCCCGAAAGCTTGTTGACTGCCTGGACCATTCGTTCGGCCTCCCGTCGTCCGCTCGTCGCCTCAACCACAAGGTACTCGGCCACGATGCCGACCGTGCCGAAGATGAGCCCGACCCCCACGATCGAAAGGACCATCGTCCAGATGCGGCCGGCATCGGCGAGCGGCTGGACTTCTCGGAAACCGACGGTGGTGAGGGTGATGACCGTCATGTAGAGCGCATCGAGCAGTCGCCAGCCCGGCTCGATGATGATGTAGCCCGCCGTACCGACGACGATGCAGCCGACGATGACGGCCAGCCAGATCCGGATGTGGGTGCCCGTGATCACGGCCGGGGCTGCCGCTGGGGACGCCGCGAGCCCAGCCCGCGACGATGCCCCGGCCACCGAACGTGGCGTCTTGCCGGCTGTAGACCGAGGGTCGTCGCTCATGCGCCGCGATTCTAGTCGTGTGGGCGGGGTGAAGAATGCCTGATGCACGGGTTATCGGTCGCCGTCGGCGCGCGCGTATGATCCGAAGACCACGCCCGAGCCGCCCGCAAGAGGTTCCGCGATGACCGCCCAGCCGCCCGCCCACGGCCATGACCACGGCCATGACCACGGCCATGACCACGGCCCCGCCGCCCACACCGGCGCCGCCGCCCCGGCTCTCAAAATGGTGATCGGCGGCGAGCTGGTCGATGCGGCGGACGGCCAGATATTCGATGTCGTCAGCCCCGTCGACGGCCGGGTAATCGTGAGCGTGCCCAAGGGCGGCTCGGAGGACGTGGATCGGGCCGTGAAGGCGGCCCAGCGCGCGTTCGACAGCGAGTGGCACACGTGGAGCCAGACCCGCCGCGGCCAGACCCTGACCCGATTCGCTACGCTGATCCGACAGCATCTCGAGGAGCTGGCCCAGCTCGAAACCGAGAACATGGGCAAGCCCATCTCCTCGGCGCGGTGGGAGATCGGCGCCGTGGCCAACGTCATGGAGTATTACGGCGGCGCCGCGAACAAGCTGATGGGCGAGACGATTCCCGTCTCCAAGCCCGGTTTCGACTTCACGCTGCGCGAGCCGATCGGCGTCGTGGGTTTGATCGTGCCCTGGAACTTCCCGCTCATGCTTGCCAGCTGGAAGATGGGCCCGGCGCTGGCCGCGGGCAACACCGCGATCCTCAAGCCCGCCAGCTACACGCCACTCACCGCGATCCGCGTCGCGGAGCTGGCGCTCGAGGCCGGCTTCCCGCCCGGTGTCCTGAACGTCGTCACCGGCCCCGGCTCCGTCGCAGGCGCCGCGATCGCCGCGCATCCCGGCATCGGCAAGGTGGCATTCACCGGCGAAACGGCCACGGGGCAGGAGATCATGCGGGCCGCCGCCGGCAACATCAAGAAGGTCAGCCTGGAGCTGGGCGGGAAGAGCCCCAACGTCGTTTTCGCGGACGCGGACCTCGAGCGTTTCGCCGCCGAAGCCCCGTACTCGGTCTTCGACAACTGCGGCCAGGACTGCTGCGCTCGCTCCCGCATCCTCGTCGAGCGCTCAGTCCACGACAAAGTCGTCGAGCTGCTCGCCGCGGCTACGCTCAAAGTGAAGGTCGGCGACCCGGCCGACGACGCCACCGAAGTCGGCACGATGGTCAGCTTCCGCCAGCGCCAGAACGTCCTCGACTACATCCGAATCGCAGGCGAGGAAGGCGCGCATGTCGTCGTCGGCGGCGGCATCCCGACCGATCCGGCCCTGGCGAACGGTGCGTACATCCAGCCCACCATCTTCGATCGGGTGACCTCGCGGATGCGCATCGCCCAGGAAGAGGTCTTCGGTCCAGTCGTCGCGATCATCCCATTCGACAGCGAGGAGGAAGCCATCCGGCTCGCGAACGACACGCCCTACGGCCTGTCGGGCTCGGTTTGGACGCGCGACATCTCGAAGGCGATCCGGACCGCGAAGGGGATCCAGTCGGGCGTGATCTCGATCAACTGCAACTCGAGCGTCCACGCCGAGGCGCCGTTCGGCGGCTACAAGATGTCGGGCACCGGCCGCGAGAACGGCATGCACGCATTCGAGTCGTATACCCAGATCAAGAACGTCTACGTCGACCTGAGCTAGCGATCTCAACTCGGCCGAACGATTGCGCGCTCCGCCGAGTCTAACCAGGGGACGGATGAAGCCGAGCGAGTCCGGGCCGTTCGCCGATTTCGGTGGCCCGGCGCGGGCTAGACTGGAAGCTCGATCGACGAAGGGGACGAGATGACGCAGGGGCCTCCGACGCAGCCGGGAACGTGCCGCCATTGCGGCGCGACGCTGGTCTTCCGCGGCCAGACGACCTGCCAGCATTGCGGCCGAAGCCAGGCTGATCAAGCGGCCTCGTTCGGACCCACGGCAACGACATGGGGCGGTGCGACCCAGGGCCAGGCGAGCACGCCGCCGACGCCGACCACCCCGCCGACGCCGGCCGCCGATTCCGCGACCACCGCGCCTACGCCGACCCCCACGCCCCCCGGACCGACGTCGACGCGATACTTCCAGTCCGTCCAGATGCCGGCGCCGACCACGCTCGCATCCTCGACCTCGTTGAACGACGCGTCCGCTCCCGCCGCCACTCCGGTTCCGACGGATCGCGTCGTCACACCCGCTGATGCAGCGCCGGCTCCGACCGCCGCGCCGGCACCGGCCCCGACCCAGCCGACCGCCCCGTCGATGTGGGGCACGGCTGCTCCCCAGCCGACCGCCGCCCCGCCGGCGGACCCGGCATGGCCGGGGCTGTGGACTCCGCAGCAAGGGCCACCGCCCGGCTCGACGCGAGGTCCCGAGCCCGGCTCCTATCAACCCTGGAACCCTCAAGAGGAATGGACGCGCCGACAGCAAATGCGTCGCTCGCGGCAATACTCAACCTCTCGAGGCGGCACCAGTTGCGCCACCGTTTTGGGCATCGTCCTCGTCGTGGTCGGGTTCGCGTTCGCCGTCGTTCAGGCGAACACCGGCGGATCGGTCCCGCTCGACACGCCCAATTTCATCGGCTATGCGCAGGACAGCCTCCCGCCGCCCGCCCCGGCCCTCTTTCCGTCCGTCGACCCACTGGTCGCGGTCGGCGGGTTGGGTCAAGCGCGTGCCGAGCACACGGCCAACCTGCTCCCCGATGGCCGAGTCATCGTGGTCGGTGGAATCTCCGAGGCTTCGGGCTCGCCTTCGGCGCTGACGTCGATCGAGTCATATGACCCTAACACCCGCTCCTTCACGCCGGCCGGAGATCTGCTGACCGCCCGCGCGGATCACATCGCCAGCACCCTGCAGGATGGTACGTTGCTGATTGCGGGGGGCAAAGGCGCTGACGGCCGTGCCCTCGCTTCTGCCGAAATCTACGATCCGAAGACGGGCACCTCCCGTCCCACCGGCGACATGACGGCCGCCCGGGTCTCCGCGTCCGCCGTTTCGCTCGCAGACGGCACGGTGTTCGTCGTGGGCGGCACCGACAACGGCCCGGTCTGGTCCGCGGAGTTGTACGAACCATCGAGCGGTACTTTCAAGTCGCTCGGGCCGCTGGCGTGGGCAGACGGAGCCGTGCCCGCTGTCGAGTTGAGTGATGGCCGCGTCCTCGTAGCCGGTGGCGGCGCGGCCGGGATACCGACTAGCGAGGCCGAGATCTACGACCCCGCGAGCGGGGCGTTCTCGTGGGTCGCAACGATCCAAATGGTGCGGACGAATGCGACATCTTGTCTTCTTGGAGACGGGCGCGTCCTCATCGTCGGCGGCCTCGACGCCAATGGGAATGTCAACCTCACCACCGAGATCATCGACCCCAACGGCCAGGCCAATGCTCCGCCCATGTGGCTCGGCGACCCGCGCGTGAACAACACCACGACGGCGTTCGGTGACGACTCGGCGCTCGTCGTCGGGGGTATCGATTCCGCGGGTGTACCGATCGCAACGGCGGAGCTCTTCCTTCCCGGCAAAGACGTCTTTGAGCCGATCGGGACGATGTCCGAGGCTCGATCCCGGCATACGGCTACGCTCCTGGCGGACGGGTCCGTCCTGATCGTCGGCGGCTGGTCGTCTGCGTCTGCGGTGACCGCCAGCGCCGGCCTGTACGTGCCCGACTCGACGCCGTAGACCTCGCCCCAACCGGCTCATTTCCGAGCTGCGCCACGCCCGGCCCAGCGTCGCCTGCGGTCTTCGTGCGAGTCCGATCTGAGGAAACAAGCCGCCTCGCTGTAAGGAATCGAGTGGGCGCGCGTTATGTAGGTGCAGACCGTGCGGGTCATACCGCCTCGTTTCCACACACCACCGTTCTCGACCGCACCGGACCGAACGAACAGGCGTTTGCCCTCATGACCATTGTCTTATTGCGAGTTGTCACTGCTGCGGGAGGATTCAAATGGAATCCCAGCAGTGGAAGAGGTTCGCCGAAATGACGAGCGGGAAGACTCCTCGCGTGCGCCAGTCGGGCCCCGCGGGCGAACCCGCTACCGATGTTACCGACGGCAACGAGTCCGTTGCGGAGCAGTCGGCCGAGGGATCGGTCGAGGAGGTAGTGGGCAGCGCTCGGGAGACCCGGCGCGCGACTACCGGCAGCGC
>Ga0302298_10000053_pt1 | contig 25228 bp, 23 predicted proteins | sample III_Fen_N3_3_FD_198757 | JGI IMG/M metagenome (GOLD analysis project Ga0302298, IMG submission 198757) | Peat permafrost microbial communities from Stordalen Mire near Abisko, Sweden - III_Fen_N3_3 | ecosystem: Environmental > Terrestrial > Soil > Wetlands > Permafrost | place: Sweden: Abisko...
GTGCTGCGGTCGCTCCCGGCGGCGGACTGGCAGGGCTGCGGGATCGCGTCGAGGCGCTCGACGGTGTCCTGCTGATCGACAGCCCCGCCGGCGGCCCGACGCTTCTGCACGCAGAAATGCCGGCTGCTCAGGGATGGCCCGTAGCGTAACGGCGGCCCCACCCGGCCCCCGCCCGAGCAGCGCCGCGCCGCAGCACGCGGCACTCACAGGCGCCGCGGTTGGTGCATGATCCTTTGGTGGACACAAGCCCGATTCGCGTGGTCATCGCCGAGGACTCGGCACTCATTCGCGAGGGCCTGGCGCGGCTGATCGAGGAGACCGGCGGGACGGTCGTGGCCAAGGTCGGCGACGCTCCTTCGTTCGTCGCCGCCGTTCTGGAGCACCGGCCGGACGTTTCGGTCGTGGACGTGCGAATGCCACCAAACCAGCGCGACGAGGGTTTGCGCGCCGCGATCGAGGCCCGACGTCTCGTGCCCGGAACTCCGGTCCTGGTCCTGAGCCAATATGTCGAGCGCCAGTACGCCACAGAGTTGCTCGCCGACGGCGCCGGCGGCGTGGGCTACCTGCTCAAGGACCGCGTCTCCGACATCGCCGAGTTCATGGACGCAATGCATCGGGTGGCCGGTGGTGGGACGGCTCTCGACCCCGACGTGGTCGCCCAGCTCATGGTCTTGCGCCGTCGAGACGACCGCCTCGCAACGCTTACGCCGCGGGAGCGCGAAGTCCTGGCAGCCATGGCCGAGGGCCGGACGAACCTCGGCATCGCCAAAGCGATGGGCATCACCGAAGGCGCAACGGAGAAGCACATCAGCAGCATCTTCGGCAAACTCGAGCTGCCCGAGACACAGACGGCGCACCGTCGCGTCCTTGCGGTTCTGGCCTACCTCGGCTCCTGATCGCTACGGGGCGGGCGGCACGAATATGGCGCTCGCCGACGTCGCGTGCGCAGCTCCGACGTCCACGGCTCCGCCGGCCAGCAGGACTCGCCCGTCGTGGAGCAAGGCGAGAGCGGGCCACATGACCGCGGCGGTGAGCCGGCCGGTTGGCTGCCACTTGCCTGTCGAGGGGTCCCAGATCTCGGCCGTGGCCATGACCCGGTAGGCCGTATCCACGCCACCGACCACGAGCACGCGGCCGTCGGGGAGCGAAGCGACGCTGCCCCGAGCACGCCCCGTTGCCATCGATCCCGTGGCCTTCCACGTGTTCTTCGCCGGATCGTAGATTTCGGCCGTGGCGAAGCTCTTGTCACTGTTGGTCGTGAACGCCCACCCGCCGGCGACCAGAACGCGGCCGTCGGGGAGTGGCGCCGCCACGTGGTGGTATCGGGCCACGGACATCCGGGCCGCCGCGTGCCATGTCGCCGATTTCGGGTCGTAGATCTCGGCCGTGGCCACGACCGCGCCTTTGCTCCCGTGATAGATGCTGGCGCCGCCGGTGACGAGCACCTCGCCGTCGGACAGAAGCGTGGCAGTGTGGAAGGCCCGCGCCGTCGACATCGGAGCGGTCGACGTCCACGACCCCGTCGCCGGGTCGAAGATCTCGGCGGCGTTTGTCGACTGGTAGCTGGGAGGTGCCTCCGAACCGCCGCCGGTCACGAGCACACGACCGTCACGCAGCAGCGTGGCCCTCGCCTCAGTGCGCGCTGAGCTCATGACTCCGGCGGAAACCCAGGTGCCGCTGTCGGGGAAGTAGCGTTCGGCTCCGTCCAGAGGAACTCCGCCACGCGACCCGCCGGCTACCAGCACCGATCCGTCCGCCAGGGTCGCGGCGGCTGGGTAGGCGCGCGCCTGGAGCATCGGCGCCGCCGCATCCCAGGAATTCGACTTCGGATCGAAGACCTCGACGGTCGCCAGAGCCGAGGCGCTGTTGGGGCCGCTCAAACCTCCGATGACCAGAACGCGGCCGTCCGCGAGCACCGCCGAGGCGGCGCCCCACAGCGACCTCGGCATCGGCGGAAGCGAATCCCACGTTCCGTCGCCGTAGACGATCTTCGTGGTCGGAACCGCCGTCGCCGGTCGCGCCGTCTGCACCGGAGCCTGAGTCGCGACCCCAGATACGCTTGGCGTCGGCCCCGGCGAGTGGGCCGAACCGGACCCCGATCCGGACGAGTCGACGGCGAGTGGGCTCGGCCTGGAGCCGTCGAGCCAGACGAAGGCTGCCGGGGCGGTCGCCAGAACGGCCGCCAGGGCGAGTACGTCGATCGCCAGAATCGCTCCGGCTCGGCGCTGCAAACCTATCGCCGGCTTCATTCGCGCACCAGGGCGGTCAGCACTCCGGCCGCCACGACTGCCGCGCCGCCGGTGAGACACGCGACGCCGGCGAGCAGGACGGAACCATCGGCCGCATACCCGATCCGCCCAATCGCGCCGACGACGCAGATCGCGATTGCCCCACCGAGCACGACGAGTTCGGCAGCCGCCGTTTCGGGCCGCAGCCTTCGCGTCGCCAGCATCAGAACGATCGAGACCACGACCAGCGCCGCCAGCATCGCGGCGATGAGCGGCGATATCTCGCCCAGCCGCCCGCCGATATCCGCGGCACCGGCGAGAGGCGCCATGTTGTGGGCGCGGCTTGGGATGCCCGTGGCGATCGAGAGGACTCCCACCAGGACGAGGCAGGCGCCGAAGGCTCCGAACGCGACCGCGCTCAGCCGGGCTGCCCGGCCGTCCATCGCTCCCGACGGGGCCTCCTCTGTCATTCGCACTCCCCCACTCTCGGCCGAACCGGCTCGGCCCGACGCCCGGCGTTCTGGATCGGACTATAGCGCCGTGGCCGCTCCGACGGAGCTAATCGGTTGGAGCGGTCGCCAGCGCCGCACCTGGAGCTGCGCCTGCGTATCCGAGCAGAGCGAGAGCCGCAGTCGCGGTCGGTTCGTCCGTGATCAGAAGGTGCAGCAGCCCCGTGCGCGCCCCCGCGACGATCGTCTCCACCTTGTTCGAGCCGGCGGCGATGCCGACGACCCGTGGCACCTTGCGCAGCGTGTCGACCGGGATGGAGATCGTGCGCCGCTCCCACTCGTCGGCGACGAACGAGCCGTCGAGGCGGACCAGGTGGCCGGCCACGTCGCCGACCGCTCCGCGGGCCGTCAGCCGGCTTCGACCCGCGTCGTCGAGACGGTCCATGACGGTGCCGTATCCGGGAGCGAACCGAGGCGCGCCGCTCATGCCGACGAGGGCCAGACGGAGCTCGCCCCAGTAGCGCGTGGTCGCCGTGACCGCGCTGTCGGCGAGGAGCGCCGCCGTCGTCGCCTCGTCGTCGAGCAAACCCGGGGCATGGAGCAGACGCACCGACGCCCCGACCCGCTCGGCCAGCCGTCGCGCGATCTCGTTACTGTTGAGGTGCGGGTTGCTCGAGTCCCAGCCCCCGACGAGTGGCACGACAACGGTCCGTGGCCGGCTCACCGCCGGCAGCGCCGCGACCAGCGATTCAACCGTGTAGCCGCCGGTCAACCCAATGGCGCCGTCCTCGGGCAACTCCTCGGCCAGCCGCGGAGCGGCCGCCACTCCGCACAGACGAGCGGCCAGTGCCGGATCGGTTTCGTGGCCGGGCGTAACCCAGACTTCCACCCCGAGCGCAGCGGAAAGAGCCCGAGCCAGCGGGGCGGGTTCCTGGGGAGCGCCCTCGACCGAGATCCGTACAACCCCGGCGGCACGGGCCGTGGCAAGCAATCGCGACACCTTGGATATCGAGAAACCCGTCAGCGTCGCGATCTCGGGCTGGCCGAGCTGGCGCACGTAGTACAGCTCCGAAACGAGGCGGAGCATCTCGCGCTGGCTCGCCGCGGATTGGTCCGCTTCGGACCCGGCCTTTCCATTGCCGATCGTCGGATCGCCCACGCATGCCCTCGGCTTGACAATCCCAACCTCGAGCCCCGAGTATACTGCCAATACGTCCGCTGCAAGTCGTGTCGTGAGAATCTTTGCAGCCAATAATGCCGGAGGCATCGAGTGCGCGGGTTTCGGATCGTCATCGCCGGTCACGGGACGCTGCCCGCTGCCCTGCTTGCGACGACCGAGATGATCTGCGGCGACGTCCCGGATCTGGCGGCGGCCGGCCTGGCGGCTTCAGAGACACCGGACCACTACGCCGAGGAACTGCGCGCCGCGATCGGCCGCGACCACCGGCCCGTGCTGGTGCTGTGCGATCTGCTCGGCGGAACTCCGTTCAACGTGGCGTCTGCCATCGGGCGCCGATCTCCGCTCGTGGTCTGCATCGCCGGCGTCAACCTGGCGATGGCCGTCGAAGCCGCTCTTGCCGACGGCAATCTGGACGATGCCCTGGTCGAACGACTCATCGAGGTCGGCCGGACCGGGATCGTCGAGACGGAACGCCACCGCGCCCGCCGCGTCTCCTGACCGGGAGTTCGCGCGCGTGAGCCTTCGTCTCGTCCGCATCGACGACCGCCTGCTCCACGGCCAGGTCGTGGCCGTCTGGCTGCGGGCACTCGGCGCGCAGCGGATCGTGATCGTCGACGACGCCACGGCCCGAGACGAGTTCCTGCGGGAAGTGCTGACGCTTGGGGCTCCGCAGGGCGTGCCGGTCGAGGTTCACGACGTTGCCACCGGCGCCGCTCGTCTCATCGCCCTGGCGGCGACTCCGGAGCCGGTCATCGTCCTGGTTCGAATGCCTCGGACGGTTCTCGAGCTCCGTCATGCCGGCGTTCCGATCGAAGTGGTCGATCTCGGAGGCATGGGCTCCGGCCCCGGCCGGCGGCGACTTCACAAGACGATCTCGGTCAGCCCGGACGAGCTTCGGGAATTGCGAGAGCTGGAGCAGATGGGCACGCGGGTCGAGATCCAGATCGTCGCGGACGATCGACCGATCCCGTTCCACTCGCTCGATTCAGGGAGCTGAGCCACCCAGGGAACCGGGCCGCGGCCGGACGCCGGCCGCCCGAAAGGAGAAGCATGTTCAGGAAGTCCGTCGCGGTCGGAGCCGGCCTGATGGTGGTGCTGCTGGTGGCAGCGGCGTTGCCCGGGGCGGTTCTGGGCGCGAACGTGTCGTCCGGAGCGCCCGCCGACACGGGCAAGATCACGGTCGCCGCCTGGCAGGCCGCGCTGATCGCCTTCGGTTACTACCTGGCCAACAGCCCCTGGCTGTTCGGCCTGGCGTTCTTCACGCTGTACCGGCCGCTGGTCGCCGGCTTCTTCGTCGGCTGCATCCTGGGCGATCCCGCGCAGGGCACTCTCATCGGCGCCGCGATCAACGTTCCGTATCTGGGCTTCATCTCCGCGGGCGGCACGCTTCCGGCCGACGCCGGGTTCGCGGGCTGGGTCGGAACGACGATCGCGCTGGCCGGCGGGCTCGACCCCACGAAAGCGATTCCGATCGCCTTCGGCCTGGGTCTGGTCGGCACCATCATCTTCTACGGCCGGATGGCCGCCGACTCGGTCTTCGCCCATTGGGCGGACGCGCGGGCCGAGAAGGCCGACATTTCGGGCGTCGCGCTGATGAACTGGCTGCCCGGACAAGCCCTGCTACTCGTCATCAGCGTCGTACCGGTCTTCCTTTTCGCTCTCAACGGCCCCGCCTACGTCCAGGACGCGCTCAGCCGTCTGCCGGCCTGGATCGTGACCGGGTTGGTAATCGCGGGCGGCATCCTGCCGGCGATCGGCATCGCGCTGAACATGCGGTTCATCTTCCGGGGCTCTGTCATCCCGTACTTCTTCATCGGCTTCATCCTGATGACCAATTCCCACGGCTCCATGTCGCTCGTCGTCATCGCCGCCCTGGGTCTGGCATTGGCTTACCTGCATCTGAGCTTCGTCCGCGGTCTCGCGCCGGTGAAGGCAGAAGTGGACGTCGCGCCGGTGTCCGGGCCGGCCGTCGCGGCCGCTCCACGGATCGAGGGCGCCGGCTCGGGCGTCCACCTCACCCGCGGCGATCTTCTCCGATCGTGGGCCCTGTGGACCTTTTTCGCCCATGCAAACTACAACTACGAGCGTCTCCAGGGCACCGGCTTCGCCCACGCCATGACCCCGATCATCCGACGCCTGTACACAACCGAGGATGAGATCCGGGCCGCCCTCAAGCGCCACCTCGTCTTCTTCAACACCGAGCCGAACTTCGGCAACATCGTCCACGGCACCGTCATCGCCATGGAGGAGCAGCGGGCCAACGGCGCGGCGATCGACGACGACGCGATCAACTCGGTGAAGTCCGGGCTAATGGGCCCGCTTGCAGGAATCGGCGACACGCTCAGCCAAAGCACCATCACCCCGATTCTCCTGGCACTCGGCATCGGAATCGCCGGCGGCACCGCCAGCGGTTCGGCCGTGCCGACGCTAACCGGCGCGACCGGCAACCCGCTCGGCGCGATCATCTATGTGGTCCTGGTCTCGATCGTGATCGTGGCGATCGGCTACACGGCCTGGATGCAGGGTTATGCGCGCGGCCGGACGTTTGTCACCGAACTGCTCCGCTCCGGCACGATCGACCGCGTCCTCGAAGGCGCCGGCGTGCTGGGGAATATGGTCCTGGGCGCGCTCGCGGCCAAGTTCGTGGTCGTGAATCTGGCGCCCACGGTCACGATCGCCGGCGCTCAGCTGAACATTCAGGCCGCCGTTCTCGATCCGCTGTTTCCCGGCGCGCTGGCGCTCGGCCTGGTCGTCATGACCTGGTGGCTGCTGAGGCGAGTCAACCCGCTGTTGCTGCTCTCGATCTATCTCGTCTTCGCGATCCTGGCCGCCTACCCGTTCTTCGGGCCCGACCATACGGATTCGAGCGATCCCTCCGCGCAGTACCAGGTCTGCACGGCGTCGTTGCTGCACCCGTACTACCCGTGCGGCGCGCCGCCCGCCCTGCCAGCGCCGACGGTCGCGCCCACTGTCGCACCGTCCGTCGCACCCTCGACCCAGCCGTGAATAGAAAGCGGCCCCGGCGCGAGGGGGAGCGTCGGGGCCGCAAAGGGATTAGCTAAGTAACATTCTACGGGTTTCGTCCAGGGACGGAAGTGACTTCGCGCCTCGTTGCGCTACGAGCACTCCCCGGCCCGGGACTTCGAGATCGGTGCGCCGTTTAGCGGATCGAAGATGCCGGGTAGGCCCTGGTCAGCAGGCCGACTTCCCTAACACTTCGTCACATTGTTCTTTACCGGCCATCGAATCGATGGCATTCCCCTCCGTCAGCCTACCAGATAAACGCAGGCGCTGTCATACCGGGTCGGCCACCTCGAGCGCGGGGCGAGGTGCCGCGATGTCGACGAGCCCCTGCGCCTCGAGCCGGTCTCGGCGCCACTCGAAGAGCCGGTCTGCCGCGACGGAGGGGTCCGAGAAGAGAACGCGGTTGATCTGCGTAGCCCGCAAGTTCACAGCTCCGGTGCGATTCGGATTGCGGAGAATCTGGGCGATCGCCTGGCCGGCCCCGACACGATCGCCGGTCAGAACCCGCGAGTAGGCCAGCGTCTCCAGCCAACGGATATTCCGCGCGGCTTCGTCCTTGATCTCCGCGGCCACACCCTGGGGAGTCCCGATTTGGCTGATCGCCGCCGGCCACTGCCGTTCGATGGCCTGTGCCAGTTCCGTGGCGACTTCCTCGCCCGCACCGGAGCCAATTGCCCAGCGGTGCCGGAATGTTCCGAGATGTGACCGTAACCCGTGGCCCCTCTTGATGCCGATATCGAGCGCTTCGGCTTCCGGGCAATACAAGGGCAGCGACCGGACGCCGACGAGGACGTGCGTGTCTCGGCCCAGATGTGCCGGCGGCGACGTCAGCGTCAGGGAGCACTTGATCCACCCTATGGGCGCCGCGACGAACTCGACCGGACACACGAACTCGGCTTCCGAAGGCTCCGGCCACGCAAGATCGTGGCGCTTGAGCCACGTGAGCCGAGGCGCGAGATACCTCCCTGCGAAGAACCTGATCTCGTCAGGGTTCATGCCCGACCTACCCCCTTCGCTGCTCGTCTGGCAGATACCCGAATTGTCTCTCTAACCGCCGCCGAGTGGAGCGGCATATTTGGCCCCGAATCGGTCCAGTTCCGCCAGCGCGGAGACGATCATCGGGTGGGACCGGCGCTCGGGGCGGATCACGGAGGCGATCCGGCGGGCGAGCGGCGGGTCGGTGGGATGAATGGACGCCCGGACCCCGCGGTCGTGGATGGCAAGACCCGGCAGCATCCCGACGCCCAGTCCGGCCTCGACGAGGGCGATGATCACGCTGAAATCCTTGCAGTTGGATCGAATGTGCGGCTCGAAACCGCTCGACCGGCAGGCTCGCAGGGTGATCTGGCCGAGGTGGCTGTCTTCGGTGTCCATGATCCAGAAGGCGTCGCGGAAATCGGAGATTCGGACCGCCGCTCCGGGGCCTGGGCGAGCCGCCGATCCTGCGGCCGCTCCGGGGCCGCCCGCGCCCTCGGGCGGGAGCGCCAGATAGAGCGGGTCTCGCATGAACTCGCAGAACTCCAGACCGCCGTCGGAAACGCGCGCGGGCTCGTCGTACTCATCCACTATGGCGAGGTCGATCTCGTCCATCTGGAGCGCCGTCAGGCTCTCGGCCGCCTCGAGGTCGCGAAGCGTGACGCGCAGCGCCGGATGCCGGCGGCTCAGCGCGGTCATGACCGCTGGCAACACGGCGCGGGCCGCAGTCGGGAAGGCCGAGACCCGCAGGGTGCCGGTGACGAATTTCTGCATCGAAGCCAGGTCCGCCTCGGCCGCGGCGATCGCGCCCGTGATCGTGTCGGCATGGCGTACCAGAAGAACGGCGGCGTCGGTCAGGCGCACGCGCCGTCCGCTCTTCTCGAGAAGCTGCACGCCGGCCTCGCGCTCGAGGATTGCGAGCTGCTGCGACACCGCCGATGGGGTGATGCTCATCGCCTCGGCCGCGGCCTTGATGGATCCGCGCCGCGATATCTCGCGCAGAAGCTGCAGCCGCCAGACACCGAGCATTACCGATCCACTCCTCTGTGCGGGCGCGGCACGGACACGTTTGGCCGACCCTCAACAGTTTAGCTCAGCTTCACAGTCAGGTGAGGAAGCTGAACTTGATTTGCGTATGACCAACGGCCATGCTCGGACCGAGCCCGTGCGTGAGCGAGGCGCGCAGGAGCCGGCGCAGGAATGCCGCAGGCCAACCGGCGAAAGTGGACGAGGAGACGGCAAATGAAACTCGCTTCGCGAATGGGTCGGATCGGGACCGAGACTGCTTTCGAGGCCGCCGCTCGAGCCAGGGCCTTGGAAGCGACCGGCCGATCGGTCATCCATCTCGAGATCGGCGAGCCCGACTTCGATACGCCCTCGAACATCCGCGAGGCGGCGAAGCGCGCCCTCGACGGCGGCGCGACGCACTACACGTCGACGGTCGGCATCCCCGAGCTCCGCGCCGCGATCGCCGCCGACGCCACCGTCCGCAAGCATTTCGCGGTGTCACCGGATCGCGTCGTCGTCGTGCCCGGCGGCAAGCCCGTCATGTTCTTCACGATGCTTGCGCTCATCGAAGAGGGCGATGAGGTCATCTACCCCGATCCGGGCTTCCCCATCTACGAGTCGATGATCAACTACGTGGGCGGCACCGCGGTCCCGTGCCCCATCCGCCAGGAGAACGCCTTCAGGCTCGACCCGGCAGAGCTGGCCTCGCTCGTCACACCGAGGACCAAGCTCCTCATCCTCAACTCGCCTGCCAACCCGACGGGCGGGGTCTCGACCCGCGAAGACCTCGAGCAGATCGCCGCCGTTGCCCGCGAGCACGATCTCATCGTCATGGCCGACGAGATCTACGGCCGCATCCTGTACGAGGGCGAGCACGTCTCGATCGCCTCGCTGCCGGACATGATCGACCGAACCATCGTCCTCGACGGCTTCTCCAAGACGTACGCGATGACGGGCTGGCGTCTCGGCTACGCGATCGTTCCGGAGAAGCTGGTCATGCCGTTCAGCCGGCTTCTCGTCAACAGCGTCAGCTGTACGAACGCCGCGACCCAATGGGCGGGCGTTGAAGCGTTGACCGGTCCGCAAGACCCGGTCCTGGCGATGGTCGAGGAGTTCCGAGCGCGCCGCGATCTGATTGTCGACGGGCTCAACGCCATCCCCGGTGTGAGCTGCCTGCGACCCTCGGGCGCCTTCTACGCCTTCCCCGACATCTCCGGTACAGGCCTCAGCGGCGCCGAACTGGCCGATCGCTTGCTCCAGGAGAGCGGCGTCTCGGCCCTGGCCGGAACCGCGTTCGGACACGTGGGGCGCAATCATTTGCGCTTCAGTTATGCGAACTCGCGGGAGAACATCGTCGAGGCGATGAAGCGGATGCGCGCCGTCGTGGAGCCGCTCGCCGCCAAGGCCGCGGCCGGCCGATGACGACCCGCGAGGTTGCCTCCGGCTCCGCCGCCGACCGGCTCTATGCCGAGGCCGAACGCGACTTCGCCCACTACGAGGTCCTGAAAGACCTCGTTGACGAGTGCATCGACCTCGAGCTCAACTACCGCCAGAGCGGTCATCCGGGCGGCTCGCGCTCCAAGGTGCACATGCTGCTTGCGCTGCTCCTCTCCGGGGCGATGCGCTGGGACATCCAACGGCCGTGGCGGCGCTTCGGCGACCGTTTCGTCCTGTCCGCCGGCCACGTAGTGCCGCTCGTGTATGCCACCCTCGCCGTCCTCAACGAGGGGCTCCGGGCGCGTGCGGCGCGGACGGGCGATCCCCGCTTCGCGTTCCCCGAAGACGGCCGCTTTGCGCTGACCTGGGAGCATCTCCTGGGCTTGCGGCACCGCGGCGGGCTGCCCGGCCATGCCGAGTTCTCGGGGCGGACCCTCTTCCTCAAGGCGAACACCGGGCCATCCGGCCACGGCATGCCGGTTGCTGCCGGCGAGGCGCTGGCGCTGAAGCTCGCGGGCGCGGGCGAGGTCAAGGTCTTCGTGGTGGAGGGCGAAGGCGGTTTGACGCCCGGCGCCGCCCACGAGACCAAGAACTCGGCATGGGGGCTGGGCCTCTCCAACCTGGTATTCCTCGTCGACTGGAACGATTTCGGCATCGACGAGCGGCCCGCATCGGCGGTGGTCCACGGGACGCCGGAAGACTGGTTCGCGCCATATGGTTGGCGCGTCGACGGCACGCAGGACGGCATGGAGTGGGGCCCGGTCACCCGCGCCGTGCTCGAGGCGAGCCGCGGCGACAACCTGTCGAACGTCCCCAGCATGGCGTGGTTCCGCACCCGCAAGGGCCGCGGCTACGGCAAGCTCGACTACGCCAGCCACGGCGTCCCGCACAAGCTCAACGCCCCGGAATTCTGGGCAACTCGCAAGGAGTTCATGGCCCGCTACGGCGTCAAGTACCAGGGCGTCGGTGAGCCGGCTCCATCCGATCCCGCAGCCCTCTCGGCTCAGGCCGAAGCGAACCTTCGGATCGCGATGAGCGTTCTGGATCGCGACGAGAAGCTCGTCGACTGGCTATCGGATCGCCTCCTGGAGATTGCCGCGACCGTGCCCGACGAGATCGATGGCTTCCGCCTCGAGACGGGCGAGGGAGGCCGATCGGGCCGATCGGACCACGCCACCGCGACCGTCACGGCCACCTCCCCGGCGACCGACCCGGACATCTTCGACTTCGAGCATTACCCCGAGACGATGTGGCGCAAGCCTGGGGACCGCCAGCCGAACCGCGCCGCGCTCGGCGCGTGGGGTTCGTATGTCAACGCCGTCGCCCGGCGCGACTTCGGCCGCCCGCTGTTCATCGCCTGCTCCGCCGACCTCGCCGAATCGACCAACATCGCCGGCTTCGCAAAGCCCTTCGGGGAAATGCCCGGCTTCGGCAACTTCGAGCGAGACACGAACCCGACCGGTGCGGTCCTCCCAACAGAGATCACCGAGTTCACCAACGCCGGCATGATGGCCGGCCTCGCCTCGGTCAACTTCGCGGCCGATCCGTTCGACAAGTTCGAAGGGTTTTGGGGCGCCAGTTCCACCTACGCCTCCTTCAGCTACCTCAAGTACGGTCCGCTGCGCCTGTTCAGCCAGCTCGCCCAGGACGGCGACCTCCGCGTCGGCAAGGTGCTCTATGTGGCCGGGCACACAGGTCCCGAGACCGCCGAGGATTCGCGAACCCACTTCGGAATCTTCTCGCCGGGCGTGACCCAGCTCTTCCCCGAGGGCCACGTCATCGACCTGCATCCGTGGGAATACAACGAGGTGCCCGTCGTTTTGGCCGCAGCCTTTGCGACCGACGTGCCGATTGTGGCGCTGCACCTGACGCGGCCGCCCATCGAGATCCCCGACCGCGCCGCGCTCGGGATGCCGAGCCACTTCGCGGCGGCGCGCGGCGCGTACCTCATCCGCCCGTTCCGCGACGGAACTCCCAAAGCCGGGACGATATTCGTCCGCGGGACGCTGCCGACGGCCAATCTCGTGAAGCTCCTGCCCGAGCTGGATCGGCGCGGGTTGAACGTCAAGATCGTGGCCGCGATCAGCCCGCAGCTCTTTAACCGCCAGGACGCGGCCTACCGCGAGGCGACCGTGGAGCCGGCCGATCGGTTCGACTCGATGGTGATCACCAACGGCGCGTACAAGCTCATGCGCGACTGGGCCGACGACCCAATCGTCCACGAGTACTCGCTCAGCCCCGACTGGGACGACCGCTGGCGGACCGGCGGGTCGCTCGAAGAGGTCATCGAGGAAGCGCACCTGGACGGCCCGCGCATCCTCGAGGCGATCGAACGGTTCGCCGCCGAACGGCCGGATCGACTCCGACGGCTCCACGAGCGGCTCTCGGCGGCGGAACGCCGCTAGCGCCGAACCCGCCGAACGGGCCACGGGGCCCACGCCCGGGAGTTCCGGGCCGCGAGCCGCCCAAACGAGGTGCTGGCGTTCCGTCGAACCGAGGCTACGATTCCGACATGCCGGACTTCTACGACATCGATCGAGCGAACGCGCTGCTACCCGAATTGAGCGAGGCGCTGCTGACGCTGCGCGGCCTGCGCGCCGAAGTCGTCGCGTTGCGCGACCGAATCGTGGACCTGAACGCGCCGTGGATCGTGGCGGGAGTGGCCGGCGCGGCGCCTCCGACCCCGGCCGCGGGCCTTACTGCAACGAAGCGTGCGGAGGTAGAGGCCGAGACCCGTGTGCTGCGGCTTCGCCTTCAGGGCATGGTCGACCAGATGCACGCGGCAGTCGTCCAGATCGACGGCTGGAGCATCCAGCTGCGCGACATCGAGACAGGCCTGATCGACTTCCCGGCGCTGGTGTCGGGTCGACCCGTCTGGCTGTGCTGGCGTCTCGGCGAGGGCGACATCGGCTGGTGGCACGAAGTGTCGGAAGGCTTCGACTCGCGACACCGGCTGGAGGACCTGGTCTGACGGGCGAGCCGACGGCCTCCGCAATGGGGAAGGCGCCGGACCCGGATGGCCCGAGCACCCCGAGCGCGAAGGCAGGCAGCGACGCCGCGAACCCGGGTGACCGGCCGGGCACGATCATGCAGGGCGACCGCCGCAAGGCGTATCGACCACTGTCGCCGGAGGCACGCCGCTCGGCCCTGGAAGCCGGGCTGCACGCCTACTCCCAGGGAGATTTCTTCGAAGCGCACGAGCTGCTCGAGCCGGCCTGGATGGGCACCTCGGATCTCGCCGAACGGGCGCTGTACCAGGGCCTGATCAAGCTCGCGGCTGGCTACGTGCACGCAATTCGCGGCAACCCTGTCGGCCTGGCGCGCAATCTCGAGGGCGCCCGACGGCACCTCCAGACGTCGCTCGATCTGGATCCGGGCTGGGGCAGCAGCCTCGGGATCGAGCTGCCCGGGCTGCTCGACGCCATCGACGACCGGCTGGCCGCGATCAGGGCCCTGGCCGCACTCGTGGAGTCGAGCCCGGCGGCCATGCTCGACCTCGCCGCCGACGCACCGCACATTCGCTGACCTGCGGCGCCGCTACTCTCCCAGGACCTCCACGCCCGCCACTCCCCCAAGGCGTCGAACCATGACATCCACGGCATCCGGGTTCGAGTCGACTAGCAGGAAGCGGCGACCCAGCTCGAGCGCCGCGGCGCCGGCGGTGCCGCTTCCCGCGAAGAAGTCCGCCACCACTCCACCCGGCGGGCACGACGCGGAGACCACCCGCCGCAGCACCGCCACCGGCTTCTGGGTCGGGTAGCCGGTCCGCTCGGCGCCGCCGGGCGGCACGATGGTCTGCCACCACGTGTCGGTCGGGAGCTTGCCGCGCGCGGCCTTCTCCGGCCCAACCAGGCCGGGCGCCATGTACGGGATCCGCTCAACCGCCTCCGCGTCGAACCAGTAACGCTCCGTGTCCTTGACGTACACGAGGATGTTGTCGTGCTTGGCCGGCCATCGCCGCTTGGTTCGGGCGCCGTAGTCATACGCCCAGATCACCTCGCTGAGGAAGCAGTCGCGCCCGAAGATGGCGTCGGCCAGCACCTTCGCGTAGTGGACCTCGCGGTAGTCGAGGTGCAGGTAGAGGCTGCCGGTCGGCCGCAGAACGCGCCGAATCTCGACCAGCCGAGGCTCGAGGAAGTCCAGATAATCGTCGTGGACGTCGAGGTAGCTCGAGGAGCCGAGCGGGATCGTCCGGTAGCGCCGACCACCGAAACCGGTTCGGTCGCCATCCGCTTCGTCTCGAACCGCCCGCATCTGCCGCAACGTCTGCCGCTTGCCTGTGTTGAACGGCGGGTCGATGTAGACGAGATCGATCGACTCATCCGGCAACGACGCCAACACGGTCAGGTTGTCGGCCAGCACGATCCGCCCGACGGCCCCGGCGAGGATGTCGCTCATGGCGGGAGCGTAGCAGCCGCGGTTCCGCGGCGGACCGGAGCCGGGAGCTGCCGCAGCCTAGTGCGGATAGCTGCCGGTGAGCTTCTTGACCCAGCGGTGGGGCGTGTGGAAGAAGGGCGCCCCCTGGAAGAACATGTACGGGCAGAAGCCCTCGACGACGTCGATCCCGTTGGCCTCGCAGAAGGCGACCGCGGCCTTGTTGACCGCGCCTGCCGCCACGCCCTTGTACATCCAGACGTGCTTGACGCCTGCGTCGGCGCAATCGCGGACGATCTGCTCGGTGTACTTGGAGGACGTCATGATCAGCACGCCTTCGACCGCCGGCGCGATGTCCTGCACCCGCGCATAGCACGTCTGGCCGTCGATCTCCTTGGCGACCGGATTGACCGGGATGGCATCGTAACGGCGCTGGCGGAACTCCTGCCAGAGCACCGTCCCAAAGCCCTTGGGGTCGCGCGAGACGCCGACGACGGCGATGCGCTTGAGGGCGAGGAAGTCGTCAACCTGCTGTTTCGTTGTCATTCGCTCCCCTATGTTCTCGTGGTCGATTGCCCGAAGTTTCGCATCTGGCAACGCCGCGACAAGGGTCGAATGGACTATGACGGACGGCACTGGCTCCGATCCGGGGCCGCGGGCACCCTTTCCGCATTGAGCGCAGGGAGGTACCAATGAAGAAGGCGGTCGTCGTCTATCGCAGTCATTCGGGCGTCACTCGCCGATACGGCGAGGAGATCGGGGCGGCTCTCACGAAGCACGGGATCCAGGTCGAAATCGCGTCGGTGGGAGATTGCGATTTCGAGGCCGCGGCCGAGGCCGACTACCTGCTGTTGGGCTGCTGGACGAGCGGTATGTTCGTCATCCTCCAGCACCCGGACGAGCCATGGATGGCCTTCGTCAGAGACATGCCCGAAACGAAGCGACCGCGTGTCGGGCTGTTCACGACCTACAAGCTCGCAACGGGAAGCCAGTTCCCGAAGATGCGGGCCGCTCTGGCCGGCAAGACGAACGACCCCGTCTTCGAGCTGAAATCGCGCAATGGGCATCTGTCGGCGGCAGACGAGAAGACTCTCGAGGGCTTCCTGGCCGACGGATAGGCCGGGCGTGGGGGAGATACGGTTGCGCCACGCCGCGCCACTCCGGACACAGAAAGCCGGAGAGCGCGGGGACTGGTGGCTGAACCCGCGCTCTCCGGTGCCCTCACCTACGGTGGGCCAGGGCTGCTCGGCTCAGACCGGGGAAGCGGTCGGAGCGGGTGTCATCGAGGGGGCCGGTGACTTAGAGGGGGCCGGTGACTTGTCGTGGTGATCGTCGGAGTCGGGCTTGCCGGCCAGAATCCATCCGATGACGCGAGAGTCGAAACTCGCCTTCCAGCTGTCGAAGCTGGCCTGCCACACATCGAATTGGATCTTGGCCATCGTCGGATCGCCTTTGCCCGCCTGGAGCTGGGCCGGCGTCAGGGCAAGCAGGGCCGCCGGTAGCGGCGCGACGAGCGCTTCGGAAGCGGCGAGCTTCGCCTTCATGTCGGTCAGGTACTTCTGGGCTGCGGCCGTGTCAATCCCGGCGGGAGCGGCGGCGATCTGACCCGCCAGGGTGATCGCCAGGGCGTCGAGCTTGGCATTCTTCGCGATCACGTCCTCGGCCACACCGATGAGGCGGACCTGGGAACTGATCGAGCGGGCGTAACGGGAGTCCTTCGACAGGGTCACGAGGTCGGCCTGGATGCCGGCCACGGTGGTCTCCGCGTCGATCTTGACCTTGAGCGCATTCAGGTCGCCGATGAGCCCGTTGATCTCACCCGTGAGAACGGCCCGATCGCCGGCCGAGAGCCCAACGATCTTGCCCACGTGGACGATCACGTTGTTGAGCGATGTGATCTGCGCAGCGATCTTCTTGTCCGCCTGGGTCATGAGCGCTGCGAGCGAGCAGGCGGTGGCGGGCGGCGTCTTGTCGTTGTTGGAGCGGTTCTTGTCGGCTGCGATCTTCAACGCCGCGAAGCCGAACCATCCGCCCGACCTGCCATCCCGCTTGTCCCCGCCCGGCCCCGCGCCGGTCTTGATGGAGTTCGGGACCGGAGAAACTGGCGGCTTGTTGCAGTCGAGCGTGACGGGCAGGTGGGTGGGCTTGACCTTCTGGGTCGGGTCGCCGGACGGATGCGCCTTGGGCGTCGTGCCCGGGTTGTGACCGAACCCGCCTGGGCCGCCGCCGGGGCCGCCATGCGCCAGGGCGGTGCTGCCGAGAGCCGAAAGGACGAGCAGGCCGGCAGCCAGAACTGCTGCCAGCATGTTGCGATTGCGGTGCTTCATTGTTGCTTCCTCCGCCTGAGAACCGGTGTGGTGGTGGGTGGCCTGGTGAGCTGGTTTTCGATGCGACCCGTGGTGAAGGTCGCGTGTCAAACTCGCGGCTGAGCGTGATTGCGCCTCACGAAAGCGCTGCCACGGCGGTGATCGACGAGCCGTCCGCGGCCCGGCCGTCGAAGGCGATTGTTCGCCCATTGGGGGAAATGAGGAGGTGGCCGATCGAGCGGACACTCGACAGGGAGAGCGCGTTCAGCGACCCGTCGGTGTCCTGCAGGAGCGGAGGCCGGCCGTCGCCGTAGAAGTACATGACCTCGCCGTGACGCGACGCCTCGACCGTGCCGAGGCCCGGGAAGCGCGCATCAACGCTGGAGTGCGTGCCTTGCCAGCGGAGCAGTCCACCGTTGGAAGAAGTGGCCAGCGTTCCGTCGGCGAGCCAGCCGCCCTTGCCGGTCGCCGTCGTAGAACCGTTCGCCAGATTGACGAGGGTTCCGGAGGCGAGAAGGTACGCGCCGTTGGGGCTGAATGCCGCGTCGAAGCCGTAGCCGGAACCGAGGCTCCCGGCGCCGACCCGAAGGCTCAGGTGGGTGAACGACGCCACGCTGTTCATCGAGGGGACGGCCATGATCTCGAGCCAGCCGGTGACCGCGCCGCCGAAGGCATTCCAGGGATGAAGCACGGCGAGACTGCGGCCGTCCTGTGAGAATGCGATCGGTAAGCCGCCCTTGACGGCGCTGAGAGAGCCGTTCCAAAGAACGAAGCTCCAGCCCGCCGAACCGAAGCCGCCTTGACTGGCGATCGTGAACGCGCCGCTCCCACTTCCGACGAGCATGCCGTTGGCCACGCCGCCGCTCGTTGCGTAGACGCCCGGGAGCGTGACGACCGAGCGACCGCTGGTGTCGATGATGCTCACCGTCTCGCCGCCGCTGCCGCCTGGACCATTGCCGCCGGGGCCGTTGCCGCCGGGGCCGTTGCCGCCGGGGCCGTTGCCGCCGCCGTGGCGGCCGGGGCCGGTCGGTGAACCGGTCGGCGGTGAGACGGCCGAACGGGTCGCGATCGCGATCGTGGACGAGGTGACCCATGTCGCGGCATCCGCCTTGACCGTGCCGCTGAGACGGCCGCCCGCGTCGCGGATCTGGAGCGGTCGGCCGATGCCCACTCCCCAGACGAGGATATGAGCGCCGTCGGGCGACCAGCCGATCGGCGAGCCGCCGATTCGGGTGACCGCGAGGGTCTCCTTGCCGGCAGGTCCGCCCGGCGTTGTCGCAAATGTCGGCCCTGGTGAAGTCGAGGAACCTGGACCGGAGGGCTCGGATTCCTGCGAGCCCGGCGCCGTGGTCCGGCCGGAGCCGGACGGCGAGACCGTCGAGGTGGTCGAGGACGGCGTGGCGCCGGAGGCAATCGGCGAATGGTTGCTGGCGACCGGTGCCGGCATGAGTTGCGGCGCCACGAGTGCCGCCCCGATCAGGGCAACTATGCCGATGGCGGCGACGGCGGGAGCGACAGAGCGGGCATGCGGGCCACGCACGAAGTCGGTCAAAGCCGCGAGCCGCGTCGGCTGGACAACCGAGTTGGGCGGCAGTTTCACGTCATGCCACGGCGCAGCGAGAAGACGATCGCTCAGACGGTAGCCGCCGTAGAGGCTCTGGCAGTGCTCGCAGCCGGCCACGTGGCGGCGTTCGGCTTCGCGCAGGAAGTCCACGCCGCCGTTCTGGGCGGCCTCGCCCAGGCGATCGGACGGGACGTGACCGGACATCGGGCTCACGGCCGGTCCCTTTCCTGGGCGTAGCTCGCCAGGCGTTCCGCAAGATGACGGCGCGCCCTATGGAGCAGAGTGGCGACGGTGCCGCGGGTCACATTCATGACGTCCGCGGCCTCCTGCTGCTCGTACCCAAGGGCGTAGACCAGGACCACGGCCACGCGCTCGCGTTCGGGCAGGCGGGTGATCGCCGCCGAGACGTCGATCGATAGAGAAGGATCGGTCGGGAGGAAGGCAACAACGGCGTCTTCGGAGTCGCGGCGCTTCTGGCGCCGCAGGTAGTCGAAGGTCCGCCGAGCGGCGATGCGCCGAAGCCACGGCTCGATCTTCGACTCGTCGCGAAGCTGGTGGTGATGCTCGCGCGCGTGGAGGATGGAGTCCTGCGCGAGATCCTCGGCGCTCGAACCAGCACCGAGAGCCCGACAAAGCCTCGTGAGATCTGAGAAGAACCGGCTGTAATCCGCATCGAACCTTTCTCGTACCCCCACGAGGATGTTGGCTCCCTTCACATGCATAAGAGGGGCCCAGGCGCCTCTCGTGTTGACACGCGCCAAAAATGGGCCTCGGCTCGCTCAGAGGCGAACGGTACCGGGGCGGAGTGAGGGTGCGGGCCAAGAACGGGTAGGAAACCCGTAACCGGAGACGTCGGTGCCCGGCGCCGGGCGAGCCTGCGGTCGGCTGGGACGCGAGCGTGTCGGGCGCGTCCGGGCGCCGGCGCCGGACTAAGAACGGCCGGCGAGCGCGAGGAACGCCCGCCGGCCGTCGGTACGAGGACTCCGCCGACGGCCTCCAGAACGGCCGTGGCAGGGGAAGCCGATCAGCCCTTGATGGCTCCGGACATGAAGCCGCGAACGTAGTACCGCTGGAGCAGCAGGAAAAGGACGATGCACGGGATCGCCATGACGACGACGCCTGCCTCGGTAGATCCGAAGTCGACCAGCCCCATGGTCTGCTGGCGCATGATGACCAGGGCCAGAGGGAGCGGCTGTTCCGCGGTCGGGTTGATCAGGATCAGGGGCGCCAGGAAGTCGTTCCAGGCCGCGAGGAAGGCGAAGAGCCCGACTGTGACGATGCCGGGCACGACGGCGGGCAGAAGGATGTGGCGGAAGACGCCGAAGGTCCCCGAGCCGTCTACCAGGGCCGCTTCCTCGATTTCGCGCGGCACCGATTCGAACGAGATCCGCATCATGAATGTCGCGAACGGGAGCTGGAACATTCCCAGAGTCAGAGCCAGCCCCAGGAGGTCCCATCCGATAACAGGAACCGAATGCACCGCGTTCAGTACCACGTAGATCGGGATCAGCACCGTCGCGTACGGGACCATGAGAATCGCCAAGGTGACCAGGAAGAAGACATTCTTGAGGGGGAAGTCGAACTTGGCGAACGAATACCCGCCAAAGAGCGAAACCGCCAGCACGAAGAAAACCGTAAGGCCCGACACCATGACGCTGTTGAGAAAGTGCGTGGGCAGGCCAGCCCCGTACGCGTACAGGGTCTCGTAGTTCCCGAAGCCGTAGCCGTTGAGCTGGTGCGTCCCGGCAGAGGGGCTCACTGAGGCGACCGCCGCCCAGACCAAGGGTGCCAGGAAGATGATTGCGAGACCGCCGGTGAGGACGTAATAGGGAGTGCGGGTCAGACCCTTGAGTCGCATTCCTGTGACCTCAGTCATCGCCCGCGGCACGGATGCCGCGGAACTGAATGGCGTTGAGCGCCAGCAGCGCTACGAGCAGGACGATCGACAGGGCGGCGGCCGTGCCGAGGTTCTGGCGGATGAACGCCTCCCGGTAGATCAGCTGCACCACCGTGACGGTCGTGTTGTCCGGGCCGCCGTGGGTCAGAACGTAGAACTGGTCAAAAGCCAGCAACGACCCGGTGATGCACAGGATCAGCGACAGGGCAAGCGACCGACGTAGCAGCGGTAGCGTGATGCTGCGGAATGTTTGCCATCGGCTCGCGCCGTCGATCGAGGCAGCCTCGTAGATGTCGTGGGGGATGGCCTGGAGTCCCACGAGCAGGATCAGCATGTAGAACCCGGAGAACTTCCAGACGATCAAGAACGTCGTCGACAGCAGAGCGGTTGTCCCGGATCCCAGGAATGTCACCTGGTTGGCCGGGTCGATGAGGCCGGCTCGGATCCCGGTGCTGTTGATTGCGTCGAGCACGCCGTTCAGCGGACCGATCGATCCCGAATACAGCCCCCAGTAGAGCAGCGACGCGGTCGCCAATCCGAGCGCGCTCGGAAGAAGGAAGCTGGTGCGCAGCGCTCCGATCCAGCGGCTGCCCTCCTGTACCAGCAGAGCGAGACCCAGCCCGAGCCCGACCAGGAAGAACGTGACCAGTACGGTGTATTCGATCGTGAACCAGACCGCCGGCCAGAATAGGGCGCCCGCGCTGACGTTTGAATAGTTGTCTGGGAAGTTGATGGCCTTGCTGCCGGTCAGCAGCGACCAGCTGCTGCTCGACATCAGGAATACCAGGCAAACCGGGAGAACGAAGAAGACCGCGACGTAGATCATGGTCGGCATCGCGTAGAGGAGGCCGAGGATCTGGCGCGATCTCTTCCAGCCGACCCTCCGACCGGAGCCGGCTTTGCCCCGGGGAGATGCCGCGATGATGGCCACGAGAGAAGTCCTCCGGAATGCTGGGGGAATCTATGCGCGCGGCACGGACGCCCGAGCGCCCGTGCCGCGCGAAGTGACCGGTTACTGGGACTGGAGCGAAGTGTTGACGGCGGCGTTGTCCGCGTCAATCTTGCTGGGATCGCCGAAGACCGCATCGCGGAGCAGGATGAGCCACGGCCCTTGCGAGTCGTTGTACGTCTGTCCGAAGCGGAGGGCGAATGGGGTCTGGCCCTTTGCCGCGATCTGGTTCATGGTCAGGACTCGCGGGTCGGCAGCCGTGTACTGGTTGTTGGCGAGGTCGGTGCGGGAGACCACGTTGCCACCCTTGGCGACAACGTTGATCTGGGCATCATCGCCTTCGAGCCAGGCCAGGAAGTTCCAGGCCTGCTCGACGTTCTTGGCGTTCTTCGACAGACCGATGCTGTCGCCACCGACGAAGGTGGACTGGCCGCCCTTGACGCCCGCGATCGGCGTGACGCCGATGTCGGCGTCCGCCAGCGCGCTGTTGGCCAGGCCCTGAAGGCTGGCCGGCATGGGCTGGATGCCGATGATGCCCTTGCCGAAGAAGCTGGTCCAGGTCGGGCCGGCTTCGGTCTTGGAGTCCGGCATCATGACGGTCCCATCGTCTACGAGGCTCTTCATGGTCGCGTAGATGGCCTTGTTCTCGTCGCTGTTGAGCATCGACGTCTTGCCGTCGTCGCTCATCACCTTCTCGCCGTCGGCCCAGGCGATCGGCCACCAGGTGAAGACCTCGCAGCCGCCGCAGTTGCCGCCGAAGAAGGTGCCGTGGATGCCGTTGCCGAGCTTGGCAACTGCACGAGCGTCCGCCGCGAACTCAGCGAGGGTCGTCGGCGGCTTGTTGGGATCGAGTCCGGCCTGGGTGAACAGCTTCTTGTTGTACATCCAGACAGATAGGTCGGCGACGAATGGGAGACCGTACTCCTTGCCCTCCCAGGTGGAAGCGACGATATGCGCTTGGGTGATCTTGTCCGCGTAAGGGAGGGACTTGATCCGGGCGGTGATGTCCTGGAAGAGCCCCGCCGAAGTCCAGTTCGGCATGAACACGACGTCGGCCGAGAAGAGATCCGGCAGTCCGTTGGCGGCGGCCGCGGACCCGACCTTGGTCTGGTAGTCGTCGGTCGGGACGACGGTCATGTCGACCTTGTTCTTGTGCGAGGCGTTGTACGCATCGACGAGCGCTTGGGCGCGAACCTGGGTGGCCGCGCGGCTCCACATCGTGATGTGGGTTCCGTCGTCGACGCCGGCGCCGGCGGACCCTGACGACACCGGCGCCGGTGTCGAGCTCGAGCCGCATCCCACGACCGCCACCAGGGCGACGGTTGCCAGGGCTGACAGCCTGAACGGATTCCTCATCCCATGCTCCTCTCCAAGTTGGACAACCTTGCCTCTGGGGACCTGCTGGCAGAGTCTGCCGGTGACGGCCCTGAGCACGCGAGAGCCTACCACCGCAAACGAGTGCGCACAATCGTTTTTTTCGGAGTTGACTTGGCCGCAAACGTGTGCGTACATTCGTGTGCGCTCCACCGGGTCCCGTCCCCGTCCCGGATGAGCCGGCCCGTCCGCCGATGAATAGACCCGCCGCCAGATGTCGAGGAGCCGATGATGAACGAGCCAAAGAAGCACGGAGACTGGACCGGCGTCCTCGATCCTACGGCAGTAGCTCCAGTGGTTCCGACACCGGGCGCCGCCGTCCGACTGCGGCCGATAGGATTGCTCAGGAGCCGGATCGAGGGCGGTCTGTGGGCGGACCGGCGCCGAACCAATCACGAGGTCACCATTCCGCACGGCGCCGCTCAGTTGGAAGCCGCCGGAAACCTGTCCAACTTCCGGCTGGCAGGCGGTAGGAGCGGCGACTATCGGGGCGGTGACGACGATTCCGGGACAAAGGCGCCCTTCTTGGACTCGGACGTTTACAAATGGCTCGAGGCGGTCGGATGGGAGCTTGCCCAGAGGCCCGACCCCGCGATCATGGCGCTCGCCGAGCCCATGATCGACCTGATCTCGAAGGCCCAGCGAGCGGATGGTTACGTCGATACCTTCTACCAGGTCGCCTGCCCGGGCAACGAGTTCACGGACCTGGAATGGGGCCATGAGCTCTACGTCGCGGGACATCTGATCCAGGCGGCCGTGGCCTGGGACAGGGGTCTGAATGACGATCGCCTGCTCCGCGTCGCCGAGCGTTTCGTGAGCCGGATAGAAGCCGAACTCGGTCCGGGCAAGCGCGAGCTCGTATGCGGGCATCCGGAGATCGAAATGGCGCTGGTCGAGTTGTACCGGACGACCGGCCAGGGCCGATACCTCGAGCTGGCTCGAACTCTCATCGAACGGCGCGGGCGCGGCCATCTCGGTCGATGCCGCCATGGAGATCGCTACTGGCAAGATCACGAGCCTGTTCGCACCGCCCCGGAGCCGACCGGCCACGCCGTCCGCCAGATGTACCTCGACTGCGGCGTCGTCGACGTGGCGGTCGAGACCGGGGACCGCGAACTCCTCGACTCGGCAATTCGACGCTGGGAATCCATGGTGTCCTCCCGCACGTACGTGACCGGCAGCCTGGGCGCGCACCATCGCGACGAGGCCTTCGGGGATGCCTTCGAGCTTCCTCCCGATCGGGCATACGGGGAGACTTGCGCCGCCATCGGCAGCGTGATGCTGAGCTGGCGCCTGCTGCTCGCCACCGGCGAGAGCCGCTTCGCCGACCTGATCGAACGCACGTCGTTCAACGCAGTTCTGCCGAGCCTGGCATTCGACGGATCCCACTTCTTCTACTCGAACCCACTCATGCGCCGATCCGCCGGCGCGGAGGTCCTGGAAGGAGCTGCCACGACCCGTCGGGCCAGCTGGCTCCCCATCTCCTGCTGCCCGCCGAACCTGATGCGCTTCCTCGCCTCATTCCCCGCCCTGGTGACAACCGTCAGCGACAAGGGCGTCCAGCTCCATCAGTTCGCCAGCGGCTCGTTCGACGCACCGGTCAAGGATGGGCTGGTGCGGGCCACGATCCGGACCCGCTACCCGTGGGACGGCGACATCGAGATCTCGATCGAAGAGAGCGTCGCCGAGCCCTGGACCCTCTCGATCCGAGTTCCCGAGTGGTGCTCGAGCGCAACAGCCCGCCTGGGCGGCGCCGAGACGGTGGCGGAGTCGGGACCCGGTACGATCGAGCTGACGAGAAGCTGGCGATCAGGCGACCGCATCGCCCTGGAATTGGCCATGTCGCCCCGTGTGACCATCCCAGATGTCCGCATCGACGCCGTCCGCGGAACGATCGCTCTCGAGCGTGGCCCGCTGGTCTACGCAGTCGAGGATGCCGACCTTCCGGAGGGCGCGTCGGTGGAGTCACTCGAAGTCGAGACCTCGCCCCGCCTGGAGGCGGTCACGCGGCCGGAACCGGGCCTCGGCGAGTTGACGTGGCTCTCCTTGGACGCACAGACGCGCGACGACCCGACGGGGACCAGGTGGCCTTACCGGAACACCACCGACGAAGGGCCCTCGACAATCTCTCCGGCAAGGCCGGCGAAGATACGCGCCCTGCCCTACTTCGCCTGGGGCAACCGCGCCGGATTGGGAATGCGCGTTTGGCTTCCGACGCGGACGCACGGAGGTAATCACTAAACATACGGACCAACAGCCAGGACCCGCGCCGGCACGCCATCTCCCCGGCGCGGGTCCCGCGGCTGTAGCGGATCGCAAATCGCAGAGTGTTACGCTTACCGGGAGTGGGATCGAATTGTCCAGTAGAGACTCGTCCGGGGACTTTGAGATCCGGCGGCGTCAAGCAGGGAGGCTCGAATTCGTGGCCGGAGATCCCGCTGGTGTCCGCCGACCACCCGTCCC
>Ga0302298_10000068_pt1 | contig 22430 bp, 19 predicted proteins | sample III_Fen_N3_3_FD_198757 | JGI IMG/M metagenome (GOLD analysis project Ga0302298, IMG submission 198757) | Peat permafrost microbial communities from Stordalen Mire near Abisko, Sweden - III_Fen_N3_3 | ecosystem: Environmental > Terrestrial > Soil > Wetlands > Permafrost | place: Sweden: Abisko...
TCGATTTCGTTGGGAAAGCTGTCGACCGTCTTCTTCCAGAGCGCGAGCGTGCGCTTGACGATCGCCATCGCCGCCGGGAGCTCGGCGAGCGTCTTCTCTCGGGCGTCGGGGTCCAGCGGCGCGTTGACGCCACCCGGCACGCTCCACGACGGGTGGACGCGCTCCTTGGCGAGCCGCTCGATGACCTGCTGGCCGAACTTGCGCAGCGCGATCCCATCGAGCAGCGCGTCCGGGTGTTGCTCGAGCAGCCCCGCGACGTTGCGCTTGGCCGGGTCGGAATCCAGGCCGAGCAGCAGGTCCGGAGCCGAGAGATGGAAGAAGGACAGCGCATGCGACTGTACGAACTGGGCGCAGTGGAGCAGTTCGCGCAGCTTCTCGGCCGCGGCAGGGATGCGCACGGCCATGATTGCGTCGCACGCCTTCGACGAGGCAAGCTCGTGGCTGACCGGGCAAATGCCGCAGATGCGTGATGTGATCGACGGCATCTCGTAGTAGGGCCGTCCCTCGACGAACTTCTCGAAGCCACGGATCTGGGTCACGTGGAACTGCGTGTCGGTCACCTGACCCGCGTCGTCGAGCTTGATCGTGATCTTGGCGTGACCCTCGATCCGCGACACGTGGTTGATGGTGACCGTTCTCATCGCTGGTCTCCTGGCCTCTGCCGGCACTGCGGGCACAAAAGCCACGGGCTGTTTACCCAGCTTCGGCGGCGTCGATCTCCTGGTCGTCATGGCCTGTCTACCCGAACCGGAGCTTGGAGCCGAGGTCCGGCATTCGGCCTTCGAGCAGCTCACCAACGACAAACAGGATCGCGTCCGGCTTCGGCGGGCAGCCGGGGACGTGGACGTCGACCTTGATCGCCGAGTGGAGGGGCTCGGCCAGTTTGAGCAGCGCCGGCACGCCGTCGGTCGGCACGCCCCGTCCCTCGGTCGCACCTTCGACATAGACGCGCTCGAGCAGCTTCCGTGTCGGGATGCCATTGCGCATCGAGGGCACGTTGCCCGTCACCGCGCAGTCGCCGAGCGCCACGACGATCTTGCTGCGTTCCCGCGCAGTGAGCGCGAGCTCGAGGTCGTCCTGGCTGCTGACCGCGCCTTCGATCAGCGCCACGTCGACCCCTTCGGGCCACTCCTGCGCGTCGACAAGCGGGCCGAACACGATGTCGGCCTTCTCGAGCACGCCGACGATCCCCTCGTCCAGATCGAGCAGCGACATATGGCAGCCCGAGCAGCCGTCGAGCCAGCACGTGCCGATCTTCACCTTGTCCATCACTGGCCCTCGCGCATGGAACTGAGGCGGCTAACGACGGTCCTCTTCTTGGTCATCTCCTCGACGCCCCAGCCCTTCTCGGCCATCGCGCCTGTCGGGCAGGCCTGGACGCACTTGCCGCAGCTGGTGCAGGTGGTGGACTCGCCCCACGGCCTCTGCAGCTCGGAGACCAGCCGTGTCTGGATGCCGCGGCCGGCAAAGTCCCACACGTGTGCGCCCTCGACCTCAGCGCACGTCCGCACGCAGCGAGAGCACAGCACGCAGCGGTTGTGGTCCAGCACGTAACGCGGGTGCGTCGCGTCGACGGTGAGTCGCGGGAAGTTGTATGGGTACCGAACGTACGTGACGCCGTGATCCTGGGCCAACGTCTGCAGCTCGCAGTGACCGGAGGAAACGCACACGGCGCAGACGTGGTTGCGCTCCACGAACAGCAGCTCGATCGCGATCTTCCGATAGGACTCGAGTTGCGGCGAGCTGGTGTTGACGGCCAAGCCCTCTTGCACGGGGGTCGTGCAGGCGGGCAGCAGGCGCGCGACACCGGAGACTTCGACCATGCACAGCCGGCAGGCGCCGACCGGGCTGAGGCCCTCCATATAGCAGAGGGCCGGGATGTATTTGTCGTTGGCTCGCGCGACCTCGAGGATTGTCTGGCCGGCCGTCGCCGCGAGCACCTCGCCGTCGATGCGGATCTTCACCTTCTCGGTCAAGGCGATGCTCCTATCTCTCGACGCTGCGGACGTCGCAGCGCAGGCAACGGGTCGTCTCTTCCAACGCTGCCGCAGCGGTGAGGCCGAGCGAAACCTCGGCGTACGACTGCACCCTCTTGGCGGCGGGCATCTCGGCCGGAACGTGGCGGCCGCTCTCTCCCGGCGTCTCGGGCACTTCCATCAGGTAACCGAACGCCGGCATCAGGCTCGCGAAGCGCTCTTCCGCCATCAGTCGCTTGTCTATGTTGCGGGCGGCCTTCTTGCCGATGCCCATTGCGTTCGACACGTTCGAGGCCCCGGTGATTAGGTCGCCACCGGCGTAGAAGCGCTCCCGGCTTGTTTCGAGCGAATAGCGGTCCACCTCGAGGGTGCCGGCCTCCTTGATCGTGAGACCCGAGGCCGCGCAGAAGTCGGGGTCGACCTTCTCGCCGACGGCCAGGATCACGGTGTCGCACGCGATGCGGATCACTTCGTCCGTCGGCACAGGCCGGCGGCGGCCAGACGTGTCGAACTCGCCAAGCTTCGTCCTGACGACCTCGATGGCTCGCACCTGGCCGTTCTTGTCGCCCAGGATGCGATGCGGGGCGGCGAGATAGACGACCTTTGCGCCCTCGTGCTCGGCCGCCTCGACTTCCTCCGGGATGGCCGGCATGTCCTTGCGCTCGCGGCGGTAGACGACAGTGACGTCTGCGCCCAGCCGCCGTGCCGAGCGGGCGGAGTCGATGGCGGCGTTGCCGCCGCCGATCACGACGACGTTCTTCCCGACCGGGACCTCCTCGCCTCTGGACATTGCCTCCAGGAACGGCAGCGCCGGGATCACGCCGGTGAGCTCGGTTCCGGGAAGGTAGACCCAGGCCTCTTTCCAGGTGCCGATCGCAAGGAAGACCGCATCGTGGTGCTGGCCCACGTCGTTGAGCGTCAGTTCATCGCCGACGTTGACGTTGAATTCGAACTTGACGCCGAGGCGCTCGATGAGCTCGATCTCCTTGTCGAGCACCGCCTTCGGCAGCCGATACTCCGGCAGCGCGTAGCGCAGCATTCCGCCCGCCTCGGGGCGGGAGTCATACACGGTCACGCCGTGGCCCAGGAGCGCGAGGTAGTACGCGCAGGTGAGGCCCGTCGGGCCGGCGCCGACGATCGCGACCTTGTGGCCGGTCGGCTCCTGACGGCGCTCGAGCACGCGGTCGACCATTGTGTCGAACTTGTCCGAGAGCAGAACCTCGTCGGCGATCCGGCGATGCACGTCGCGCGTGTTCACCGCCTCGTCTAGAGCGGCGCGGCGGCAGCGGTTGTCGCAGGGGTGCTGGCAGACGCGGCCCGTCGAAGCCGGCAGTGGGTTGTCGAGGATGACTGAGAGGAACGCGTCCTCGATCCGACCCTCCTTGTACAGCTCCAGGAACCGGGGGATGTTCATGTGCAGCGGGCAGGAGTTCTCGCAAGGGGAGAGCGCCAGGTCCTCGCACACGCCGGCACGGCAGCGCTTCGCGAGGATGTGGTCTTCGAACTCGTGCCGGAAGTGGCGCAGGCTGGTGAGGACGGGGTTCGGCGCACTCTGGCCGAGTCCGCAGAGCGAGGTGTCGCGGACCATCCGGCACAACTCGTCGAGCGCCGCGAGGTCTTCCTGCGAAGCCGTGCCGAGCGTGAAGCCGTTGAGCTTCTGCAGCGCCTTGTCCAGGCCCACGCGGCACGGAATGCACTTGCCGCAACTCTCCGAGTGGGTGAACTCGATGAAGTAGCGAGCGACGTCCACCATGCAGTTGTCTTCGTCCATCACGACCATGCCGCCCGAGCCCATGATCGAGCCGAGCTGCACGAGGGTCTCGTAGTCGACCGGCGTTTCGAACATCTCCACCGGGATGCAGCCGCCCGATGGGCCGCCGGTCTGGACTGCTTTGATGTCTCGGCCGCCGGTGCCGCCCCCCCCGATGTCGTAGATGAACTTCGCCAGCGGGGTGCCGAGTGGCATCTCGACCAGACCGGAGTTGCGTATCTTGCCGACCAGCGAGAAGACCTTTGTGCCCGCGCTCTTGGCGCTGCCGATCTCGGTGAACCAGGCCGGGCCCTTCGAAACGATCGGCGCAACGTTGTACCAGGTCTCGACGTTGTTGATGTTGGTCGGTTTGCCGTAGAGGCCCTTCTGCGCCGGGAACGGCGGCCGCGACCGCGGCCGGCCGGCGTGGCTCTCGAGCGACGCGATCAGCGCCGTCTCCTCGCCGCACACGAATGCGCCCGCGCCCTCGACCGTCTCGATGTCAAATTTGAACCCGCGCCCGAGCACGTTGTCGCCGAGCACGCCGTAGGCTCGCGCCTGTTCGATCGCGCGCTCGAGGCGAAGCACCGCCAGGGGGTATTCGGCGCGCACGTAGATGATCCCCTTGGGCGCGCCGGTGACGTAGCCCGCGATCATCATGCCTTCGAGGAGCGAGTGCGGGTCGGACTCGATCTCGTTGCGGTTCATGTACGCGCCCGGGTCGCCCTCGTCGGCGTTGCACACGAGGTATTTCTCGGGCCCGGCGGCCTTCGCCAGGAACTCCCACTTGTTCCCGGTCAGAAACCCGGCTCCGCCGCGACCGCGCAGCTTGGAGGCCTTGATCTGCTCGATGACGCCGGCCGGGTTCTGGTCGATCAGGACCTTGTACAGGGCCTGGTACCCGCCGATCGCGATGTACTCCTCGATGTCGTCCGGGTTGATCAGCCCGCAGTTGCGCAGGACGATCTTGACCTGCCCATCGAAGAAGGGAACCTCGTTCCAGTTCGGCACGTCCGGGTAGCCGGTGCCGTACTTCACGTGGCCGGCGAGGTGGTCCCACTCCTCGATCTTGCAGAGCACGATTTCGGGCGGCGGCAGGTGGCCGTGGCCGAGGCCGTTCAGGATTCCGTCGACGTGGTTCGGCTGTACTCGGTGAAGCATCAGGAGCGGGTGGCCGGGCACCCAGACGTTTACGAGGGGCTCCTCGGCACAGAAGCCGAAGCAGCCGACCGGCACCAACTGCACGGCCAGGCCGCGGGCGTCGATCTCGGACGAGAAGGCGTGGTAGACGGCCTCGGCGCCGTTGCCGGAGCCGCACGTGCCCATCCCGACGGCGATGCGCGGCTTGCCGGGGAGCAGCTTCGCAAGGCCGGCCTCGCGCACGGCGGAGAACGCGGCGAAGTCCTGGATCATCATCGGACGCGCTCGCGGCGCAGCGCCTCGACCTCGCGGATCAGCGCCTGCTCCTTGACGTGACCGCGGATTGAATGATCGATCTCCACAACCGGAGCGAGCGCGCACTGGCCGAAGCACGCGACGGTTCGGATCGTGAAGCGCCGGTCCGGCGTTGTGAGCGCGACCTTGTCGGCGCCGTCGCCGGTCTCCTGCATGCCGAGCTGGAGCTTCACCCGCTCCAGCAGCGCCCGCGAACCGCGCGTATGGCAGGCGGTGCCGCGGCAGATGGCCACGGTGTGCTTGCCCTGAGGGTCGAGATTGAAGAGCGCGAAGAACGTCGCGACGCTGTAGACCTGCGACTCCGGGATGCCCGTGCGCTTGGCCACGTATTCGAGCGTCTCCATCGGGAGGTACTTGTCGCGATTGTGGTCCTGCAGCTTGGCGAGGATGCCGAGCAGCGCGCCGGTGTGGCCGGCCTGCTCGCCGATGATGCGGTCGATCAGGTCCCGGTCCTCCGACCGCGGCGGCGCCGTCACGAGTCCGGCGGTCATCAAGCCCTCCAAACGGAGGCCGCGCCCCGCAGGCCCGTGCATGAAATGGCCCGCATTAAGCACGGCAATGGCCGCCAGCGTAGGGTCAGGCGAGACCGGGCAATAGGGCCATCCGGACGAGAATGGACCGGTCGGTGAGCCTCCCGGGGAGCCGGCTGGCAGGTGCGCGTGCTTAGCGACAGGCACTTCCTCGGCGCGTAGAATCCGAGCCACCATGAGCCTGACGAGACTCCACGGCATCGACCCGGGCCGCATCGGCGTATTTGCCGGGCCTCTCAACGCCCAGCCGGCTGCGATCCAGCGCGAGTTCGTGCGCGAGATGGAGGTACTCGGCTACGGCACGCTCTGGTATGGCGAAGCCCTCGCTCAGGAGGCCTTTGCGCGGGGCGCCATCTACCTGGCCGCCACCGAGCGGATGGTGATCGCCAGCGGCATTGCCAACATCTGGGCCCGCGACGCTGCGGCGATGGCCAACGGCGGCCGGACCCTCGCCGATGCCTGGCCCGGCCGGTTCATCCTCGGCATCGGCGTCAGCCATGCTCCCTCCGTCAGGATCCGAGGCCATGACTACGACCGACCTTACTCGGCCATGCGTGACTACCTCGACGCGATGGACGCGGCGCCCTGGCGTGGAGCCGAGGCCGAGTTGCCGCCTATCGTGCTGGCGGCGCTCGGACCGAGGATGGTCGGCCTTGCCGGCGAACGCACGGCTGGGGCCTACCCTTACTTCACGACGACGGCTCACATCGGTGAGGTCAGGGGCATTCTCGGGCCGGAAGCGTTCCTCCCCGCGGATCTGCCTGTCGTCCTGGCCGGCGATCTGGCTGAGGCGCGAGCGATCGGGGATCGTCATCTCTCGTACTACCTGGGCTCCGCCAACTACCGCAACAACCTGCTGCGGATCGGCTGGTCCGAAGCAGATCTCGAGAAACCCGGCTCGGACGCGCTGTTCGAAGCCATCGTTGCCTGGGGCGACCTCGATCGCATCGGCGATCGGGTGCGCGAGCGGTTCGAGGTGGGCGCCGATCAGGTCGTCCTCAACCTCGTGGCCGCCGACGCATCCGCTTCGCCCCTGGTCGAGCTGCGGCGGCTTGCTCCACTGACGCGCAGCGCCTAGCCCAAGGCGGCGGCCGCCATCCGAGGTCGGCGCCGTCGCCCTGGGTGGGCTAGCGACCCGGTGCCTATTCCTCGGCAACGAGTCTGTCGGCAACGCCCCGCGAAGCCCGCCGCCGGAACCGGAACGGGAACGCTCGAAGGCTTCGCGTCGACCTCGCAGACCTCAGGCCTAGGATGGCCTGACGCGGCTCATATCCGCCGGTTCTCCGGGAACGTGGGCTGACCAGGCGGAGCCGTTGCCGCAGTCATGCGGCCCTGGCCAGGGGAAAGGACGGTGTCCGAATGGTCGGATCGACAGGCTGGGGTCAAACTGGAAGTCGCGGCCGAACCCCAGGCAGACTCGCGGTTCGGTTCTTCGCGCTGACTGCGCTGGTTGCGGCAGTTGCCTCCACAGGTCTCGCAAGTCCTGCCACCGCTGTGGCGCCGTCGGCCGGCACCATGCCGCCGGCAACTCAGGCCGGCGCAACGGCTGCCACGGTCGCGGCCGATTGGCCCGTCTACCACCTCAATGCCGGCCGAACCGGCAACGATTCAACCTTCCCAGCGTTCGCAGGTTCGCTGACCGCCGGCTGGTCCGCTTCACTGGACGGCGCGGTCTACGCGGAGCCGCTCGTCGTCAACGGGACTGTCATCGCTGCAACCGAAGGCGACAGCATTTACGCCATCGATCCGCGGACCGGCGCGATTCTGTGGCATAGGAACGTTGGCACCCCCGTCCGGCTGTCCACCCTGCCCTGCGGCAACATCGACCCGCTGGGGATCACGGGCACGCCTGCCTACGATTCAGTCACGGGCTCTCTCTTCGCCGTGGCCGAAGTCACCGGGTTCCAGCACGTTCTCTTTGCCCTCGATCCCGCCACAGGCGTGGTTCGATGGTCGCGCGTTGTGGACCTGGCCGGCGACGATCCGAGAACCCACCAGCAGCGTCCGGCGCTGGCCGTGGCCAACGGATACGTCTATATCGGCTTCGGCGGACTGGCCGGCGACTGCGGCCAGTACGTGGGTGAAGTAGTGGGCGTTCCTGCGAGCGGTTCGGGCGCCACCATCTCGTACCGCGTCCCGGTGACCCGCGAAGGTGCGGTATGGTCCACCGGCGGGCCGGTCATCGACGCCTCGGGCAACGTCTACGTCTCGGTCGGCAACGGCGCTTCGACCGGCACATACGACGGCAGCGACTCGGTTCTCGAGCTTTCGCCCACGCTCGCGCTCCTTAGTTCGTTCGCTCCCTCCACCTGGGCCGCCGACAACGCCGGCGACCGGGATCTCGGGTCGCTGAGTCCGGTGCTCGTACCGGGCGGCTGGGTCTTCATCGCCGGCAAGAGCGGAACGGGTTACGTCCTCCACCAGGGAGCGCTCGGCGGCATCGGCGGCCAGGTGTCGTCGGCGACGGTGTGCACCGGCTTCGGCGGAGCGGCCCTGAGCGGCGGCACCGTTTATGTTCCGTGCACGAGTTCCATTCGCGAAGTCCAGATCGGAGCGGGCGGCTCGCTAACTCCCGGCTGGCAGACCAGCGCGGCGGGCGGGCCTCCGGTCGTCGGAGGAGGCGCGATCTGGAGCGTGAACACTTCCAGCGGCCGGCTCGTTGCCCTCGCCCCGGCGACGGGCGCGACACTCGGCTCGATCTCGGTCGGAGCCGTGCCCCACTTCGTTTCGCCGACGCTCTGGCAGGGCCAGATCTTCGTCGGCACCAACGCCGGCATCACGTCCGTATCGACGATCGCGGCGGCCACCCTTTCTGTCTCCGGCCTGGCCTCGCCGCGGACCGCGGGAGCGGCGGGCTCGATCGTCGTGAAGGCGCTCGATGCCGGCAGCCATGTCGTGCCGAGTTATCGGGGGCGAGTCCATTTCACCAGCAGCGATTCGGCCGCGACTCTACCGGCCGACTACACCTTCACCGCCGCCGACGCCGGCTCGCACACGTTCAGCGTGACCCTCAGGACGGCCGGTACCAGCTCGGTCACGGCCACCGACACGGTCACCGGGACGATCACAGGTACACAGAGCGGCATCGTCGTTCAAAGCTTCGGTGCCTCCTACTTCACCGTCCCCGAAGTCCGAGTCCTCGACTCGCGGCCGGGCACGGGCCACATCGGCGCGGCGCTATTCCACTCGCGCGTCAAGCAGAACTTCGCCGTGGCCACCGTCGCCTCGGGAGTGCCCACCAATGCGGTGGCGGTCACGGGCAACGTCACGGTCGTGGGCCAGAAGCGCAGCGGCTACGTGACCGTCGGCCCGACGCTCACGTCGGGCGTCCAGCCTCGGACCTCGACTATCAACTTCCCCCTCGGTGATACCCGGGCCAACGGCATGACCGTGCCCCTCGGTCCCGGCGGCACGCTCGATGCCATGTACTGGACCACGAGCACCGCCGACACGATCGACCTCATCTTCGACGTGACCGGCTACTTCCGATGACGCCCGGAACCTAGCTCGCCCGCGCCGCCGCGCGCACGACCCGAACCGCCTCGGCCGGGCCGCCCGTCCACGCCGGCCCGTGGCCCGGCAGAACGAGAGAAGCTTCGATTCCCTCGATCCGGGACAGGTTCGCGAGGGCCAGTTCGGCGTCCGCCGAGAATGGTGCGATCTGCGGGCCGGTCTGCCCTGTCGTCACCGAGTAAGTGCACAACGCATCGCCGATGAGCAGTGCGTCGTGGCCGGCGAAATGCAGCGCCGCGCTGCCCGGCGTGTGCCCGGGCACGAGCGTGACCCGCGGCGAGCCCGGAACGTCCAGCGTCGCGCCGTCGCCGTAAGTCGCCACTGCGCCGATGTGGTGGGTCCGGACGCCGTGGCGCATCGACCACCACAGAAATCTGAGTATCGGGCCGGGCCGGACTGGGCCCATGCCTTTCGCCGGGTTGGGCACTTCGCCGCGTGCGAGCGCTGCGTCCAGCTCATGGACGCGGACCGGCCAGCCGCGCTCGGTCCGGCCGCGTTCGGCAAACCCGACATGGTCGCTGTGCCCGTGGGTCAGCACGATCGACCGGACATCGTCGAGCGTTCGGCCCATCGCGGCTAGCTCGGCCGGAAGTTCGTCCCAAAGCCCGGACAGGCCGGCGTCCACGATCGTGATCTCGCCGCCATCCTCGATGAGATAGGCGTTGATGATGCTGTCGCGGCCGACGCGGTGGATCCGCGGCGCCATTTCCATGCTGCCACCCCGTTCTGTCTCGGCGATCCGAGCCCTCGATTGTTCTGGAGCACTACTAGTAGCACGCCACGGCGACATGTCCTTTGTCCGCTGTGCGCCGCCCGCCGGGCGCGACGACGGCATTCGCTCGCGCGTTTGATATCGTGGCCGCCATGGAACGTCGCGCGCAGGAACCGTCGCCGGGATTCGGCGCCCCGTCCGCACCGATCGCCGCGTGGTGGCTCGGCCGCACGCCGTATCGCGACGCGTGGGACCTGCAGCATCGCCTGGTGGCGGCCCGCGCTGCCGGCGCGATCGGCGACCAGCTGCTGCTCCTCGAGCACGAGCCGGTCCTGACCCTCGGCCGCCACTCCGACCCGAGTCACATCCTCGCCGACCCGGCCGACCTGGCCGCCCGCCGAATAGAGGTCGTCCAGACCGAGCGCGGCGGCGAAGTCACGTATCACGGGCCCGGCCAGCTGACCGCGTATCCGATCGTCCGCCTGGCCGATCGCGGGCTCTTCATCCGGTCCTTCGTTCGGGCGCTCGAGGCGGCCCTTTCGGAGACCTGTGCCGCCCTCGGCGTCGAAGCCGGCCCAAAGGAAGGGTTCCCAGGCTGCTGGTGCGCCGCCGGCACCCGCAAGATCGGGGCCGTCGGAGTCCGCGTCGAGCACGGCGTCACTTACCACGGCATTGGTCTAAACGTCGCCGTCCGTCTCGCCGATTTCGAGTTGATCGATGCGTGCGGCCTGCCCGGCGTCGAATCGACCTCGATTGCTCGCGAGCGGAACGGAGCCGCTGCGCCGCCGGCTGAATCGGTCGCGAAGGCGGCCGCCGAGTTCGCGTGGGCCCTCGGGCGGGCACTCGGCGCCCCTCTCACCGGAACCCTGCCGCCCCGCGCAGACCCCGCCCGAGCCCGGCTGGAGCTGGAGCAGCTGCTCGAAGAGAAGGCCGCCGCAACAGAACTGAGCGCCGAATCGGCTACCTCCGGCGCGGGGGCACGCTGATGGGTGCCGGCCTCTTCGAGCTTCGTCGAGACGCCATTACGGGTTGGTGGGTGGCCACGGTCGTCGACCGCCAGTTCCAACAGGGCCGATTCGCCCTGCCCGCGGGGCCCGTCGATGACGGCGGGACATGCCAGAACTGCACCCTGCCGCCCGGCGATGGAGTGCGCATCAGGGTCCTCAAGGACTACGCGTTCCACGTCGTCGGCAGCCATGAAGAGGCTCGAGAGCTGGAGCGCAGCCTCGCGCAGGTCGCGCTATCCCAGGCCCGTGCTTCCGGCAGCTGGCGGACGATCGTGGCGCCCCCGGGCGAACACCGGCCGCTGCAGGTCATCGGCAGTGAATTGCTCAACGAGCTCCTCTCGGTGGCGCGCGGGGCAATCGCCGACGCCACGAAGCTCGGCCAGACCGAATACCTCCAGGTCGTCCAGAACTGGGGCGCTCAGGCCGGGGCTCGAACCAACCACCTCTGCCTGGATCTGTATGACCTGCCCCAGATTCCACATCGCGTATCGGAGGAGATCGGTGGCGCCGCGCGGTACATGATCCGCGAGGGCGAATGCCCGTATTGCCGCCTCGCACGCGAGGAGTCGAAGGCCGGCACGCGGCTCATCTGGCAGGACGACGCAAGCGTGGCCTTCGCTCCGTTCGCCTCGCGCTCGCCGTTCGAGGTCTGGGTCGTGCCGCGCCGCCATGCCGCGGACTTCGGCCGCGCGGCAGACGCCGATATCGCGTCCACTGCGGAGGCCCTGCGCCAGGTTCTGGCGCGCCTGGCCCGCCTCGACGGCCCACCGCACAACCTCGTGCTACACACGGCGCCCCTCCGCGAGAAGGTCGACGCGACGTACCATTGGCACTGGGAGATCCACCCGCGTCTGCGAGAGATCGCAGGACTCGAGCTGGGCACGGGTCTGCCGGTGAACCCGGTCTCTCCCGAAGAGGCCGTCGACCAGCTGCTACGTCACCGACCCGAGGGGGAATCCGCAGGACCGCCATGAGAAGAGGGGGATCGTCGCGGCGTCACAGCGGTGGATTGGGCGCCGTCACAGCAACCTGGCGCGCCGTGGCGCGCCTGATCGTGGTGGCATCCGGGATATCCGCGGGGTCGAGTTGGCTCTCCAAATCACAACCTGGCGAATGGAGGTCGGAGTGACGGCCGCGGCCGAGAGGCCCGCCGATCGCGCCTTCATCGAGGAACTCTTCGCTCGCCACCATTCCGAGATCTACGCGTACCTGATCCGAATGATGCGCGACGCGGACCTCGCCGCCGATCTGGCGCAGGACACGTTCATTCGGGCATATCGGGCCATCGACAGTCTCGAGGACAGGGCCAAGGCGCGCGCGTGGCTGTACCAGATCGCCCACCGCATCGCGCTCGACGAAATCCGCCATCGCCGCATCGTCCACTTCCTGCCGCTCACCACGGAATCCCACGGCGCCGCGCCTTCGGCAGAGCATCTGGCGATGGAGATGCGGTTGTCCGGTCCGCTGGCCCGAGCCCTCGCCCGCATTCCGGACCGCCAGCGAAACGCGCTCCTCATGGCCGAAGTGGGCGACCTCACCGGCCTGGAGCTCGCCGAGGCTCTCGGCGTCAGTCACGTCGCGGCCCGAGCCCTGCTCACCCGCGCACGTGAGAGCCTGCGCCAGGCCCTGACCGACGAGCGACGCCAGGAAAAGGAGCGCGAGTCCGCGCTCGACGCCGCGTTCGCGGAAAAGACTCGTGCCGCCGATCCGCGCCGCCGCGCCGACGACCGCGACGGTCTCGACCGATGAACAAATTGGATCGTGGGGCGATGCGCGCCGCGGAGAAGGCTCACGCCAGCGCCCGGATGCTCTCGTCGACGGCAATCGACGATGAGTTGGCTCCGTCCTCCGCCGTCTGGCTTGCGGCGCATCTGCGCGGCTGCGAGGAATGCAGGCTGGTCGCCGAAGAGTATCGAGCCATCCACGCCGAACTCCGCGGCCTCGCCACTCCCGAACCCCCGCGCGACCTCTGGGCCCGCACCGCCTCGGGTCTGGATGCAATCGATCGAGCGAGCGCCCGTCGATTGGGCCGTGCCGGCCTGTCTGGGCTTCGTCTGGGCGGCTTTGCCCGAAATCGGTCGTCGCTGGGTTCCGTGATGGCCGTCGCTATCGCCGTCGTGGTTATCGGGGTGTCGCTGCTGTCCCAGGGACCGCTCTTCGTTCCTCGCGCGGTACCTTCCACCACCACCAGCAACCTCGCGGCCGCGACCGTTGCCCCGAGCGCCGGCCCACAGGCGGCCGTGGCCCTGGTGGATGGCACCAGCTACTGGGTCGGGACCGAGAACGGCGTCTACCAGATCAAGGGCGGCACCACTCACTGCACCGGATCGCCGTCGAGTTGCGCAGTCACGAACGGCAACGGCACGATCGTCGGATCGATCGCCAGCAAGACGCCGGTGTCCGTGATCATCTCCCCGAGCGCCAACAGCGCCGCAGTTTGGAACGCCACCAAGGTCGTCATCCTTCCGCTCACCCAGTCGGCGCCCAAGACAGTGGCGATAGACCAGCTGACGCCGCGGCCGGCCGGCCCGGTCGCAACGGCGGCGGCGACGGTATCTGCCACGGCCGATGTCGCTTCGCCGGCCGCATCGACATTGCCCGACGCGAGCGCGAGCCCCACAGTTCAGCCGGTCGTGAGTTCCGCACCGGCGACTCCGGTTCCGCCGGCCGCGACCCCGGCGACCGGTCCGCAACCGACCGCGATCCTCGACGGCTACAAGATCGTTGGCCGAGCCCCAGAGTTCTCCGCCAACGGTGTGTGGGTTGCGTTCTCCGCCCGAAGCGTCAGTCAGACTACGGGCTCGGATGTGTTTGTCTGGCGTGTCGGGTGGGAACGAGCTAAGGCCGTCACCACGGGCCACGCCGATCTGTTCGCCGGCTGGTTCGGGTCGCGAATCCTGATCAGCGAGTTTTCCCAGTCGAACTCCGGCGCCGGTGCGACCGCGGCCCCCTCTGCGCCGGCCGACGCCACCGACGTGCCCGCCACCGCGGCTCCAGTCGCGGGGACGGCGGCCACGATCGCGGCGATCTCATACCTGTACGACCCCGCGTCAGAAGCGGTCAGGCGGATCGGTCGACCGATGTTGATGCCTGTCATCGATCCGACGGGCCGCTTCATCGTCTACTGGTCCGGCACCGTCGAATTCGACACGGCGACGGGACTCTACGGACCCGGCGACGGCGACTTCTACTTCGATGCCTGGTCCAACATCGACCTCGTCGCGGCGCGTCTCGGCGACGGCGGAGGCCAGGCGCCGACGCCGGCACCTACCCCCGTCGCGTCTGTAACTGCGCCCGCCGTTGTCACGCCGACCGACGCCCCTTCTCCGGTGGCCTTTGCCGGCGATGCGGCCAGCCTTCGAGTGGCGCCGGTTCTGGGAGGCCAGTCGTTCTCGCAGCAGGCAGGCTCGACAGGCATGCCGCAGCGAATTCCTATTGCGTCGGCCCCTGGAACGGTGACCAGCTGGTGCGTTCGCTGGGACGCGACCGGCCAGTACGTCGCGATCTGGGTAGCCGATGCCGGTGCCGCGGATGCCGGCCACGTCACGCTTCTCAACGTCATTCCGGGAACGAACCTGCTCAACGTCGACGGCTTGCTGCTCTCGACATCGGCGCGATCGAACATCCAATTCGACGACTCGCAGTTCGTCTATACGTCGCCGACTCAGGGCGGTCAGGACAAGACATATCTGTTCCGACTGCCGGCGGTTCCGCCCGCTCCTTCCGCCCCGCCCGAGACCGCCGCGCCTGGGTCCGGCCAGTCCGGCGCCACGGCGTCGCTGCCCGTCTCGACCGACCGCCCGGGGAGCTAGGCCTCCCGGCGGCGTCGGCCGCGCTTGCTCCAACGACCGCGGCCCGACCTCCGAGCCGATTTTGCGACTGGTCCGGCGTCGCGGCCCCATGCGCTGTATCCTTCGCAGCGACCTTTAATGACCGGCACCGTGAGGCCGGAAAGGAGGACTGCGCCTGATGCAGGGCAGCGAGGATCGATGACCGACCGGCAGATAATGACCGGGGACGAGATCCGGCGAGCCATCGTTCGCATCTCCCATGAGATCGTCGAGAAGCAGGCAGGCACGCAGGGCCTCGCCCTCGTCGGTATCCAGCGCCGCGGCGTTCCTCTCGCACGGCGGGTGGCCGACGCGATCGAAGAGCACGAAGGGGTCCAACTCCCCGTCGGCGCGCTCGACATCACCTTCTATCGCGACGACCTTTCGCTCGTCGCGCAGCAGCCGATCGTCAAGGGCACGGACCTGCCGTTCGACCTGAACGGCGCCACGGTCGTCCTCGTCGACGACGTCCTGTACACCGGCCGCACGATCCGATGCGCCATGGACGCGCTGATCGACTTCGGACGGCCGCGGGCGATCCGGCTGGCGGTGCTCATCGACCGCGGCCACCGCGAACTCCCGATCCGCGCCGACCACGTGGGCAAGAACGTGCCGACGTCCCGCGAAGAGATCGTCATGGTCCATGTGGAAGAGATCGACGGCAGCGATGAGGTCACCATCGGGCGGCAGCTTCGCGCCGATGAACCTTCAGCGGCGGGCAACGAATGAGCGGGGGAATCGACGCCTCGGCTGCCGCGGCCCACCTCAAAGGCGCCGCTCCGAGCCAGGACGTGGTCTGGCACCATCGCCATCTCCTGGACGTCGACGTTCTGACCTGGCCCGAGATCGAGTTGATCATGCGGACGACCGACGAGATGAAGGGAATTCTCGCCCGTCCGATCCGCAAAGTGCCGGCCCTCAACGGTCGCCGCGTCACGACGCTCTTCTATGAAGCCTCCACCCGCACCCGGGTCTCCTTCGAAACGGCGGCGCGCAACCTCTCAGCCGACGTCGTGAGCATTTCCACGGCGACTTCGTCGGTGACCAAAGGCGAGTCGCTCGTGGACACGATCCGGACCCTGGAGGCTCTCGGCGCCGAGATCCTGGTGATGCGCCACGCCGTTTCCGGTGCGCCGTATCTGGCGGCCGAGGTCTTCGGCGGCCACGTCCTCAACGGCGGCGATGGGTGGCACGCCCACCCGACTCAGGCTCTCCTGGACCTGTACACGATGCGCCAGCATCTGCCCCACGGCGATCTACACGGCCGCAAGGTCGCGATCGTGGGCGACATCCTCCACTCGCGAGTGGCGCGGTCGAATATCTGGTCGCTGACCGCGGCCGGAGCCGATCTCTGGCTGTGCGGCCCGGCCACTCTCTTGCGGGGGATGGATCGCTGGGCCACGGCATGGGCGACCGGCGCGGTCCCCGGGCACGGCCGGTTCCACGTGACCAGCGACATCGACGCGGCCGTCAGTGACGCGGATGTCGTGATGGCGTTGCGCATCCAGCGCGAGCGGATGCAGGGCGGCCTGCTCCCGTCCCTGCGCGAGTACGCGGCCCGCTTTGGGCTGAACGCCGCGCGCATGGCGCTGGCCAAGCCCGAGGCGATCGTCATGCATCCCGGTCCGATGAATGAGGGCGTCGAGATCGCACCGGACGTGGCGATCGGCGATCGAGCCGTGATCACCGAGCAGGTGGCCAACGGCGTTGCCGTCAGGATGGCGCTGCTCTATCTCCTGGCCGGCTCGCACGACGCTTCCCACATACACGAAACGGGTCACGCCCCCGAGGCCGCCCGATGAGCCCGCAGGCGAAGAAGGCCGCCGCGCCTGCTCTCGGGCCCAGGGTCGGCGAGATCGTGGAGCGGTTCGAGCTCGAGAAGGCCTGGCTGGTCGATCCCGTCTCCGGACGCGAAGGCCCGGGCGAAATCGTCGTGATCGACGGGGTCCTCGAATCGGTCGTCTGGCTCGAAGGCGTAGAGGCGAAGGGCGTAACAGACAAGGGCGTCGTGGTCGCGCCGGGCTTCTTCGACCTCCACGCTCACTTCCGCGAGCCGGGCTTCGAGGACGCGGAAACCGTCGCCACCGGCACTGCCGCGGCCGCTCACGGCGGCTACACGACCGTCGCGCTGATGCCGAACACGTCACCCGCTCTCGACGAGCCGGGCATCCTGGAGCGGATTCGATCGGCCGCCCGCGCCGGCGGTTCGCCCGTCGAGGTTTTGGCCTACGGCGCCGTTTCGGCCGAACGGGCGGGCGAGCAGCTCTCCGCAATGGGCGAGCTGGCCGACGCCGGGGTCATCGGGTATTCGGACGACGGCGCGCCGGTCCGGACGCCCAAGCTCCTGCGCAGCGCGCTGCTGTACGCGGGAATGCTCGGGCTGGCGGTGGTCGATCACGCCGAGGACTCCGAACTGACCGCAAATGCTGAGGCGAACGAGGGTTACGTCGCGTCGGTCCTGGGTTTGCAGGGCTGGCCTGCCGCGGCCGAGGTGAACGCCGTCTCGCGCGACCTCGCCGTCCTGGCGGACGCTCTTCTCGACGAGCCGCGTGTCCGACTCCATCTGACGCATCTCTCCACCGCCGCCTCGCTCGATCTCGTTCGCCGGGCGAAGGCCGCCGGGCTGCCCGTGACCTGCGATGTGACACCGCACCATCTGGCTCTTGCCGACGAGTGGATCGCCGGCGCGCGGCGCTGGTCGTGGGAGGCGCTCGACACCGACGCCGCGGTCCGCGATCCCTGGGTGGACGCTGCGCTCACGGCCTGGCCGTACAACACCTCGCTGCGGGTCAACCCGCCGCTCCGATCGCCGGTCGACGCCGCCGCATGCCTGGTTGCCCTGCTGGACGGGACCGCCTCGGCGGTGGTCACAGATCACGCTCCGCACACGGTCGTGGACAAGGAAGTGGAATTCGGCAAGGCGTCCAACGGCATCAGCGGCATCGAGACGGGCTTGGGTGTCCTGCTCGCGCTCGTCGATGCGGGCAAGCTGACCCTCGCAGCTGCCGTTGCCGCGCTGACAACGGGACCGGCTGGGATAGTCGCCGGCTGGCCGGCCGCCGCCGCGACCCCCGCCGCCCGCAAGAGAGGGCTCATCGAGGGCGCTCCGGCCGACCTCGTCGTCTTCGACCGCGCCGACCGTTGGGCCGTGACTGCGGAGTCGCTTCGCTCGAAAGGCAAGAACTCGCCGTTCATCGGCCGTGAGTTGTCCGGTCGTGTGCTGCTCACGATCGCCGGCGGCCGGCTCGCCTACGAGGATCCGGCGGCCGGCGAGGGGTAGGTTTTCCGGTTCGCCATCGGCTGCGTCGGCACAACCCATCTCGTGCGAGAATATGAGGCCGCGCGGCGGGCCGCCGAGAATGACACCCGTCACCCCAGGCGACCGCGACCGCATCGAAGTGAGGAGAACACAGCAGCAGTGCCAGTCCTTGCGACTTTCTTCTCGGTCCGAAGAGGACGCGACCCGTTCTTCAAGTTCTTCATGAAGACGTTGCTGCCTCGCCAGATGAAGCAGTACGAGGAGAAGTTCGGAATCAAGTTCATCGGCTGGTACAACGTCGCCCATGGCTGGGATTTCGATAACGTGATCCTTCTGGACCTGCCCGACTACGCAACGCTCGACAAGCTAGAACGCGACGAGGCGACCCGAGCCCTCGGCCACCGCGCCGGGGAGTGGATGTTCGAACGGCACCATTCCATGTTCCTCCGGGAGCGCATCGGCCCGGACCTCGAGTTCAAGGGATAGGGAGACGACCGCGATGGATACGAGTCGCAACGATCTGCTCGGCGAACTCGCAGCGGACGCCGCTCTCGAGCGAACCGACTTCCTGGCATCCGCATCGGCGCAGCTGGGCCGCTTCCTCGACGGTAACGAGGCGCGCCTGCGCGAGCTCGGCGGTGTGGTCCTGATCGACGACGAGGTCGACTACCTCGCCATCGCGGAGGACATGACGTTCCGCAGCCGCAGCCGCTATCAGGACGAAACCACCGGCAAGTGGGTCACCGAGACGGAGACGATCGAGTCGGCAGCGGAGCTCGTCGAGCTCTACAACCTGGCCGACGTATTCGCCGCCTTCGCCGAGGCAACCAAGCTCGAGGCTGGCATGGAGCCCGAGCCCACGGCCACCGGTGAGCTCCTCCGGTCGGCGGACATCGCGCCCGAGGAGACGGTTGCGCTCGGTGGCGAGAACCCGTACGCCGCCGCTGCCGACGACTGGGCAGCCGCCCACGACTACGAGGAAGCCCCCGAGACCGAGGAAGAAGCGGCCGAGCGTCTGTACGATCTGGCCCTCGCGTTCCAGGAACGCAGCCAGCAGACCGAGGCCCACCTGCTCGAGCAGTTCGAGTCCGCGGCGTCGCAGATCACCGCCGTGCTCGGCGACCTTATCGTCGTCGACGACGACGACGAGCGCCTCACGCTCCACGCCTCGGGTTCCTTCGCCGCTGAAGTCGTGGCCGAAGAGGATGCCGAGTCGGGCGAGTGGCACAAGCTCGACAGCCCGGACGAGATCGTCAAGTTCTACGACCCGACCGACATCTTCGGCGATCTGGCCGACGCCCTTGCCGAAGCCTTCCCCGACCTCGGCGACGACGCTCCTGCCGACGAGGCCGATGAGGCCAAGGAGGCCGCGGGCTCCGACGACGAGCAGAAGGCCGAAGCCACAGGCAAGGCCGACGCCGACGCCAAGGCCGACGACTCCGACGGCGGCAAGGAGAACGGCAGCCGCCGGTGACGATGCGCCTGGTTTCGGCCGAGCTCGTCGAGAGCCGGCAGATTCTGCCGGGCCAGTGGATCCAGTCGTTCAACGCGCCCGAGCTCGCCGCCGGATCGCGGGCGGGACAGTTCGTCCACGTCCGGACCGGCGACTATTCCGGCCTCGTCCTGCGGCGTCCGTTCTCGATCAACACCGCCGATCCCGCGACCGGGATCATCACGCTCCATTTTCGGACCGTCGGACGCGGCACGGAGTGGCTCACCCGAGCCCGTGAGGGCGACCGGTTGGACATGCTCGGTCCGCTCGGGCGCCCGTTCGAGGTCGACCCGCGCAGCCGCCACCTGCTCCTGATCGCCGGGGGCCTCGGCATGGCCGGCATCCGGATGCTCGCCGATGAGGCGGTCCGGGATGGCCGGCAGGTGGTGGTCTTGTTCGGGGCCCAGAGCGCGGCACACGTGTACCCCTCCAGCCTGCTTCCCGACGAAGTGGAATACGTGGTTGCCACCGACGACGGGTCCCTCGGCCACCACGGTTTCGTGACCGAGCTGACCATCGACTACGAGGCGTGGGCCGACCAGGCCTTCGCCTGCGGTCCGCATGCCATGCTCAAGCGGCTTGCCGCGCTCGCGGCGGGTCGGCGCGAGCGTCTCGGGGTCGCGAAGCTGGGCCGCAAGAGGGGCGGCCGCAAGCAGGATCCACTCGGCTCCACGTCCGCTCGGCGCAAGGCATTCCTGCAGGTTTCGATGGAGCAGACGATGGGCTGCGCCGTGGGCGCTTGCCTCGGCTGCACGGTAATCGGCGTGGAGGGACCGCAACGAGTCTGCCGCGAGGGGCCCGTCTTCGCAGCCGAAGAGATCGCCTGGGAGTCGATCGCGTGAAGGCGAAGCGGACGATCATCACCTTTGGCGACATGAGAGTTGGGAAGGACTCCAACCGATCCAAGCGGACACCGACGGTCCGCAAGGACAAGAAGGCAATTGAGCCGGTCGATCGCTTCCCCGCACTTCCGGGTGGCCGGCCGCGAGTAGAGACCGGCAGCGCTGCCGTCGCCGATTTGGGCGCGCCGGCGCCGGCCAGGCCGTCGATGGCGGAGCGCGAGGCCCTCGACCGAGTCGACCTGTCGGTCGATTTGGCACCGACGCGCGGGCTTCGGCTGGCGAACCCGATCATGGTCGCCTCGGGCACGTTCGGCTACGGCATCGAATACGGCGACGTGGTAGACGTCCAGCGGATCGGCGCGATTTGCTGCAAGGGCACGACGCTGAGGCCGCGCGCCGGAAACGCACCGCCGCGGGTCACCGAAACGCCCGGCGGAATGCTCAATTCGATAGGTCTCCAGAACCCCGGCGTGGACGCGGTCATCGAGAAGTACGGCCCGGTCTGGCAGGGCTGGAAGGTGCCGGTCATCGTCAATATCGCCGGCGAGTCGATCGAGGATTACGTTGAGGTGGCGCGCCGGCTCGACGGCGTTCCGGGGGTGGCCGGGATCGAGCTGAACATCAGCTGCCCCAACGTCGGCAAGGGCGGCCTGCAGTTCGCCATCGACCGCGACGCAGCCCGTGCCGTCACCGCCGCGGTCCGCCGAGCGACGGACCTGCCGCTCCTCGTCAAGCTTTCGCCCAACGTGGCGGACGTCCGACCCATCGCCAAAGCGATCGAGGAGGCCGGCGCCGACGCGATCACGGCCATCAACACCCTCTCCGGGCTGGCCGTCTCACCCGATCGGACGCGGGCTCTGCTTGGCAACACATTCGGGGGGCTGTCCGGTCCGGCCATCAAGCCCGTGGCGCTTCGGATCGTCTACGAGGTGGCGCAGGTCGTCTCGATCCCGATCGTCGCCATCGGCGGGATCACGAGCCTGGGCGACGTTCTCGATTTCTTCGCCTGCGGCGCAGTCGCGGTCCAGGTCGGAACCGCGATCTTCGCCGACCCCGAGCTGCCAGTCCGCCTGGGCGAGGAGCTGGCAGCGGAGTGCGTGCGGCGCGGGCTGACCTCGTACGGACCACTCGTCGGAACGGCTCTGCCCAAACGCGCCGGGGCGTCGTCGGCCAAGGGCGCCGAATACCGACCGTGAGGAGGCACCGATGACGACGATTCGATCGGCGGTCGAGCTGGCCGCTGCGAAGGCCATCGGCTCGCGGACTGAGGAGCTTTTCCGCAGTTCGGGCGCGCTCAAGGAAGGCCACTTCCTCCTCAAGAGCGGCAAGCACTCGGAGCGGTATCTGGAGAAGTTCCTGGTTTTGCAGGATCCGGCAGCCACGAGCGAGTTGTGCGGTTTCTGGGCGGCGCGGAACCGAAACGCGGACGGGACCCCGGCCGTAGAGGTCGTCGCTGGGCCCACGACGGGCGGCATCGTCCTCGCGTTCGAGACGGGGCGGCAGCTCGGAGTGCGGGCAATCTTCGCCGAAGAGGTGAAGGACGCCGACGGCGCCACGCGGCGCGAGTTCCGACGCGGCTTCACGATCTCCCCCGGCGAACGGGTTCTCCTCGTCGACGACATCCTGACCACAGGCGGATCGTTGCTGGCGATGATCCCCGCGGTGGAGGCCCTGGGCGGTGAGATCGTCGCTTGCGTCGTCATGGCGGATCGCTCCGGCGGGCTGGCGGCGCTCACCTCGCCCGCGACGTCGCGAAGCTACCCGCTCCGCGCGCTATGGCAGCTCCAGCTGCCCACTTACGACCCGGGCCCCGAGACCTGCCCGGCCTGCCAGGCCGGCGTGCCGCTCTACGCCCCGGGCAGCACGGGAGCCGTCGGTCGCGTAACGGGCTAGGCGCCGGGCGCAAAGAGTACGGGTCCCGCGGGCCTGATCGGGTGGGTATTGTGGTTCGCGGCCGCGTCGCCGATTCATCGGGGAATGCGACGGCGTGCCGGCGGAGGACCAGATGAGCAGCAGCGCGGGAGATTTCGTCGCCAAGGTCGCAGAGCTTGGCCTGTGGGTGAC
>Ga0302298_10000070_pt1 | contig 21988 bp, 15 predicted proteins | sample III_Fen_N3_3_FD_198757 | JGI IMG/M metagenome (GOLD analysis project Ga0302298, IMG submission 198757) | Peat permafrost microbial communities from Stordalen Mire near Abisko, Sweden - III_Fen_N3_3 | ecosystem: Environmental > Terrestrial > Soil > Wetlands > Permafrost | place: Sweden: Abisko...
TGCAGTTGTCCCCGGCGTGGGGCTGTTCGGCGTCATGTATTGACCACCCGACAGGGCCCTGACCTGCACCGGCGCATCCACCGCCGTCCGCCTCGACCCCCTGGCGGGCACTTGGAAAGCGTGTTGGGGTAACACCCTCGGGGGTTCGAATCCCCCATCCTCCGCGCAACGAAGGGCCCGTGACCTGCAGCGATGCGGGTGGCGGGTCCTTCGTCGTAGGAGCGGGCTGCGGCCACGCTTCGCGCTCTTCGCGCATCGCCTCGGCTGACGGCGGCGCCCTGGGAGGAGATGCCCATGGCGCCACAACCTCGTGGGAGGCACTGGCCCGCGTCGGCGATTCTCAGAGCTCCTCGCCGCTCCTACCCTTGGCCTGTGTTCAGGGCCCTTCCTCTCTACCCGTGGGAAGTCCCTGTGTCGTCGGACATACTGGTCTGCGGCGCTCTCGCCTCCGGACGCCCAGTTGCGCTCGGAGCCACCCGGCAGAGGCTTGATGGCTTGCCCGATTCCGAGGTCGCCGCCCGGTACGCGGCGCTCCGCAGCGCCCTTCGGGAGCGGACGGTGGCTGAGCCGGATGTCGCGGAGCGGCTCGAGACGCTCGAGAGGTCGGAACCCGGCACCGCCCTGACCCGGTGGCAGACCGCCGTCACGGCGCTACGAGCCGATGACGATGCGCACGTAGTCGAGCTCGCCCGCGACGTCTGGGTCGCTCTCGGCGCGAACGAGTACACCCTCCACTTGCGTCTGCGTCCACGAACGATGCGCGGCTTCATCGAGAGCCGGCTGTGGGGGCTTGCCGCGACGATCCCACCCGTCCTGCTGGGCTTTGCCGCCGTCGCCGCACTCGCGTCGGGCCACCCCTGGGGTTGGGCAGTCGCGGGTGCCGCCGCGGCATGGCCGGTCGTCGTCTTGGGCCTGCTGCGAAGCAGCTACCGCAAGCGCGCGCGGATCGGAGGACGGGAACTGCCGCACCTCTAGCTCCCCACGGGCCTCTGGTCAGCCTGCGGAGTTGCGGAGCAGCCACTCGGTGTCGGCGTCGCGGCCCGCGCTCGGGTCCGGGGCGTCGGAGGCCTCCTGCGATGTGGTGGTCTCGTCGAGGCGGATGGGTTCCGGGAGTTCGCGATACTCGGCGGCGTCTCGCGGGACCTTCGGTGTTGCGCTGTCCATCGTGATCCCCTCTTCGAAGCCCGACAGAGGCCCGGACGGTCCGCCCGGTGCCATCTCGCGACGTGCGCTTCGCACCGTAGCCGGTCGGGTGGTTGAGCGGCGTGGCCCAGCAACATCCGCACTTCGGCTCGAGCCCTGCACCGCAGCGGGGATCGGTTCGGTCGCGGCAGGCGCAAGCGCGCTCAGCGGCGAGAGGTGAATCGGAGGTAGTACCCGTCGGGGTCGGACACTCGGAAGTCGACCAGGCCCCAGGGTCGTTCTCGAAGGTCCTCGTCCAGCGTGGTGCCGGCGGCCACGACGTGGTCCCGGAGGGCCCGGACGTCGTCCACCTCGATGACGATCTCCGTTCCGGAGGGAATGGCGCGGTGAGCCGGCTCGACCGGTTCGGCTTCGCACGCGCCGATGCGGACGTCTCCGAACCTCAACGACGCATACGCCGGCGGTCCGTCGCTCCGGCCGACCGCCTCGAAGCCGAGGCCGATGTAGAACCGGATGGTTCTGTCGAGGTCGGCAGGGAAGATCTCCACGCGCAAGGTGGCAGTCACACGGCCATCATCGTCGACCGCCCGCGCGACCGAGACGCTGCGTGGGCCGCGACCGAAGAACCGCCCACCCCTACAGCTCGATCGGGCGACCCAGCACCCTCCCGAGGTCTCGCGCGTGCCAGCCGGCGACCGTGAGGATGTCCTCCTCCTGCGTGGGCGAGATGCTCCACGAGCGTCCACTCCTGAGCACCGCCGTGGCCGCGTCGGCCAGGTCCTGGTCGCCCAGGTCGCGCGCGACCGTCAGCGCCTTGACGAGCCGCTCCGGGTAGCCCTCGTAGAACCAGGCGAACAGCGAGCCGCGCACCACGTCGCTCTCCTGGGTGAGCAGCCAGCACAGGTCCGCGCGGTCCTGGACGAACCCGCGGGCCTCGGCCAGCTCGCGGCGCAGGAACTGCAGCTCGGCATCGGTCAGGCGAGCCCGTTCCGGCCAGGGCAGCCGACCGTCCCTGACCCGGTCTCCGATGGCCCGCACCGAGATCGTCGCCCCCACACCGCCGGCGGACGGCTCCAGCCCCAGCACGCTCCCGTCGCTGACGAAGAGCGCCCACTCGACCTCGCCCATGCGCCCGCGATCCACCAGCGCCTCGAACCGCAGCCCCCGCTCGCACCACCGCGCCATCCGCCGACGGGGCAGCAGCTCGGCGTCAGCCGGGAGCACACCGGCCGCTGCCAACGTTCGCACCAGACCCGGCTCCGACATGGCTCTCGCCATCACCCTCACCACCCGTCCCAGAATCGCGCACCGCACCGCCTCGGACTGCCGCGGCCGGGTCACCTTGTCCCTACGCGCTCCCTCCCCCCGGTCCCCTCGGCCGGCGCCGCGCCGACATCGACCACGTCGGGCGCCCCCGCGTCGTGTCGGCCCGAGCGACCCCGGATCCGCATGGACCGGCTGCCCCCGACACCGGTGCCGATCGGGACCACCAACCGGGTGACGAGCAGCGCGATCGCCAGCACCAGGGCGGCGATGCGCAGGCCGGGTCCGATCGGGTCGGTGGACACCACGGCGGCCCGGGTCAGGTTCGGTGCCCCGCCGACCACCCAGGTGTACGCCGCGGACGTGTCCTCGAGCCCCGCGCGGTGCACGATCACCTGGACGGTGAGCCGGCCCGGTGCGGCCAGGTCGGCGTGCACGGTCCACTGGTCGTCGACGAGCGGTTCGGCGACCAACGTCTGCGGTCGACCGCCCGCCGGGGTGAGCACGATCTCGACCGAGCCCACGCGGGCGGGAGCGGGTCGACGCGTCTGCAGGACGTCGACGAGCAGCACGTTCGCTCCCGGCACGTTCGGCTGGATCGCCACGGTCTCCTGAAGGTCCGCGACGACCCCGTCGACGTGGCTGTCGGGCGCGGCGACGGTGGATCTGACGAGCTCCGGCTCCATCGCCGGCTGCGCGCTGGTGAGGACCGCCGCGAGCGCGAGCACCCCGACGGCGGCCAGGGCCTCCGCGGCGACGGTCGCGCGCGGGGTGCGCCGGGGGCGCGAGCGGTGCAGCCGTCGCGTGTTGACCAGCGCAAGCACCCCGGCGACGCCGGCGAGCGCGAGCTTGAGGAGCAGGGTCCGCCCGTACAGCGTGAACAGCGCGGCGTCGACCGAACCGACCACCTCGCTCGCGAGGAACACACCCGTGACCACCATGACCGCCACGCAGGCGGCCGCCGGCGGCCCGAACAGTCGCAGCACGGTTCTGGCCCGACGCCCGCCGGCGCTCCCCGGTCGGCTGTGCGGGACGAGCAGGACGGCCAGGACGACGAGGGCGCCGGCCCAGGTGGCGGCGGCCCCGAGGTGCGCGGCCGACGCGAGCACCCGCGTGAGGTTCGTCGTCGCGCCCGCCCCCGCGTGCCCGAGCAGCGCGTCCCCGACCAGCGCGAGGGCGGCACCCGTGGCGAGGAGCCACCGACGGCCCGTCGGCACACGTCCGGTGAGCCGGGCCGCGGCCGCGACGACGAGCAGCAGCAGACCGGTCTCGCGCAGGGACCACCGCACGCCGTACGAGCCGCGCAGCAGGTCCGCCGACCCGGCGACCGCGGTGAGCTGGTCCGCGAGCAGGGCGACCGAGACGACCAGCGCGGCGCCGGCGCCGCCGAGCGAGACCAGGGTGGCCCGACGCACGTCCCGGCCGGTCTGCACGCTCCCGGCGAACGGTGCCCGCACCGCGGCGAGGAGCCGGGCCGCGAGCGCGCCGCCGAGCGCACCGGACAACCCGAGGAAGATCAACCAGCGCAGACCCGCCTCGAACGGTCGGGGCGACGGCTCGACGAGCCCCCCCGCGGTCACGGTCTGGCCGATGCCGAAGACCAGCACGCCGCTGGTGCGGTGCAGGTCGTCGCTCGAGAGCGTCTCCCACGAGACCCGGTAGGCGCCGGTGTCGAGCGCGGGCAGCGTCCCGACGATCTCGACCGGCTCCTCGGTGTCCGCGCCGTCCCCGGCCGTGACGACGGTCAGGTCGCCCGCCGTGTAGTGGCGCCCGTCGGAGTCGACGATGTCGATCTGGGTCGCGCTGAGCACCACGGACTCGCTGAACTGCAGGCGCAGCTCGCGCGGGGCCGCGTCGAGCACCTGTCCGTCGGAGGGGTTGCTGCCGGCCAGGAACGCGTGCGCCTGGGCCATCTGGGCCGGGCCCGCGAGCGCCATGAGGGTGGCGAGCGGCACGAGCAGGACGAGCCGGCGGACCGCGCGGCGCCAGCGGCGGCGTCGGGGCGGGGCCGAGGTGGTGGCCGCCGGGGCGACCGCCCCGGCCGCGTGCCCGCGATCCATCAGAGCACCGGGACGTGCGGGAGGGTCAGGTCACCGATGTCGATCGTGACCTCCTCGCCCGACCGCAGCGCCGCGCCGGTGTTCTGGTAGACGAGGTAGAAGGTCTGACCGGGGCGCAGCGTGTGCCCCTGCTTCATCAGCGAGACCCGGCTCGTGCTCCCGTCGCGCGCCTCGCTGCGCAGCACGGGCGGGTGCGCGACGTCGGACTGGAACTCCGTCGCCTTCGCCCCGTCGAGAACGACGTAGCTCAGCGTGATCAGGCCACCGTCGCCGACCACCGCGACCCGGGAGAACCGGACGCCGAGCTCGTCCTCCATCGCCGCGCTCTGCGGGAACGTGGACTCGGCCTGCGCGCCGGACGGGAGGAAGTGGCCGACGAGCAGCACCACCAGCACCGCCACCACGACGATCAGGAGCCACTCGAGAGGGCGCGGCCACGCTCGACGACGCCCGCGCACTGGCTGCCGGTGCTCCGACCCGATGGTGACGGTGGTGCTGGACATGGTGTGCTCCCTCCCCGGGGGAGCCCTCGGGCCGCGAATGGCGGCCCGGGAGCTCCCCGAGGTGCTCGACGGCGGTTCGGGACTGGTGGAGCTGGTGGAACAGGGACAGCTGCGGCTGGACCGCTACCGCGTGGAGACGAACGAGTCGAAGTACGCGGTGCCGGTCATCGTCGACGTGCGGGTCGAGGTGACACCGGCACTCACCCCGAGCAATGCCGTGCCCACCCGCAGCCCGCTGGTGTTGCCGGTCAGGGTCGAGACGACCCCGCCGTCGACCAGGAGTGCGACCGAGCCCTGGGTCGCGCCCGTCGCCGGCCCGGATCGCCAGTCCGCCCGGATGGTGTGCGCTCCGGCCGGCAGGGTCACCCACGCGCCGGTCACGGCGCCGGCACCGGTGCGCGAGAGCACGACCCGGATCTGGGCGACGCCCGCGGTGCGGTGGAACTGCACCGCGAAGACCTGGCCGTTCGCCGCGGTCGTCGCCTGGAAGATCGTGAGCACGGTCGAGGCGGTCGCGCCCGAGGTCAGCGTGTTCGCGTTGAAGGCGAACGACGCGTGGTAACCGGTCTCGCCGGTCGGCGAGATGTCGGTCACGTAGCTGGCCCGGTTCGCCGTCCCGCCGACCAGGGTCACCTGGAGCCCGAGGTTCCCGCCGCCGACGGGGATGCCCGCCGCCGGAGTGACCGTGACGTTCCCGGTGGACGCCGACCACGCGGCGAGAGTCCCGGAGTCGAACGCATTGGCGAAGATCGCGTTCGGCACGCTCACCGTCACGGTCGTGGACGCCGCGTTGCTCCAGTTGCCCGCGAGGTCCTGGACCCGCAGGTTGACCTGCTGGTTCCCGGGCGGGATCCCGGCGAGCGGAACCGTCGCCACGATGTTCGTCCCGACCAGGCTGACCGGGACACGGGTACCGGCACCCGGCGCCGGGGCGCTCGCCCCGAGCCAGAACTCGGCCGCCGCGAAGCCGGTCTCGTTGACCGGTGCGGTCAACGTGAGCGCGGCCGCCCCGTTGGTCGGGTTCGGTGTGCCGACGACCGCGCCGAGGACCGGCGCCGTCTTGTCGACGATCAGGTCGACCCCGAACAGGGCACCCCAGTTGCCGGCGGCATCCTGGCCACGGACGAACACGTGGTGCGTGCCGTTCGTGAGCGGTGCGATCTGCGAGATCGGGATGAGGCCGTAGACGGTCTCGGTCTGGCCGTCCATCGCGCCGTCGATCGGCGTCATCTGGAAGCCGGTGCCACCCACCGGGACCGCGACCGTCGGGTCGAGGAAGCCCTCGGCGTCGGTGACCACGCTCTGCAGCGCGCCCAGCACGCCGCCGGTTCCGGCATCACGGTCGGTGATCCGCGCCGAGACCACCAGGTAGCCCGGGTGGGCCGGGTCGGTCAGCTTTCCGTTGGACGGGTTGGGCCCGACGCTCGCGGCCTCGACGCCCGGGCCGGTGAGGTCCACCGGGAGCGGGATGTCCAACGTCGGACCCCACAGCCCCAGCGAGTCCTTGCTGTGCACGAACACGTGGTGCTGACCCTCACCGAGCGCCTTGACGGTCGCCGCCGGGATGGCGACGTCCTCGGAGACGACGGTGGCGATCCGGTTGCGGGGCACCGTGGTCCCGGCACCGTCGGCGCCGACGGTGTCGAGGAAGTACTCGGCATCGGTGATGTTCCCACCGGCGGTCGAGTCGTCCCCGGTGGCGGAGACCTGCACGTCGAGGCTCCCGTTGGCCGGGCTCGGCGTCGCGGTGCCGTTGATCGTCTGCGGGCCGGTCTTGGGCAGCCGCAGGATCACGTCGCCGACGACGCCCCAGTTGCCGGCCGAGTCCAGCGCCCGCACGAACACCGTGTGCGTCCCCGCGTCGAGCGCGGCCATGACGGCGGTCGTGATCGTCCCGGTCGCGCCGGTGACGTCGACCGTGCCGAACGCACCGGTCATCGGGGTGCCGAAGCCGGCGCCCGTGGTGACCGCGTCGTCGATCACGAGCTCGGCCTGGGTGACGGGGGAGCCGCCGGTCGTCGCGTCGGACAGGTTCGCCGTGACGGTGACCGGGACGAGCCCGCTCGCCGGGTTGGGTGAGGCGGTCACGGACGACGACACCGGGCCGACCACGTCGGTGCTGGGCGGAGGTGCGGCCGTGTCGAGGTAGGTCATCATCCCGCCGAACGCGAAGGACAGCGGGTCGGCCGTCGTCTGACCGCTGTTGTCGAGGTGACCTGCGGCCTCGTACAACGTGATCTTGGCCTCGGGGCCGGTCGGCATCGTGACGAGGGTGTCCGACGTCGCCCCGGCCATCACGGGCATGATGACCGCGGTCTCCGCGTAGTGCAGGGCGTGGCCGTCCTGGGCGATCTGCTTCTGGTTCGCCCCGAGCAGGCTCATGGAGTGCATCTGGGAGCCGACGTTCACGTAGCGCAGCAGGACGGTGTGGCCCTGGTCCGTGCTGATCGGGTCGGTGGACGGGAACGGCTTGCCGTTGATCAGCCGGTACGCGGGGTTGAAGTTCCGCATGTCGAAGGTCGCCGGTGCCGCGTTCAGCGCGGGGTCGATCTCGCTGAGCACGACCACGGCCTCGTCGTCGTACGTCGTGGTCGGGTAGCCGGCCGGCGGGGTGCCGTAGGCGGAGCCGCCGGCCGCCCGCACGACGAGCGCGCCGGCCAGACCCATCGCGACCTGACGGGCACCGTCGGCGGTGTGGCCGGCCTCATAGAGGAACGTCCCGGCGTGTGCGGCCGTGAACGTGTACGTCGCCGTGGTGCCCGGGGCTGCGCCCACCTCCTCCGCCTGGCTCGACAGCCCCGCCGCGAACGCGCTCGCCGGCTGCCCGGGGAACGCGAGCGACACGGGCTCGGCGAGCAGGTTGTGCAGGGTGACCGTGACGGTCAGGCCCTGGTCGACCACCAGGAGCGGTCCGGGCGCGGAGGCGCTGCCGACGGCCCCCGTGCTCGAGAAGCCCCAGATCGGGATCGGCTGCCCGAGGATCGACGCCGTCCCGGTCATCGCGTACAGGTCGCACGCGGCGGTGGTACCGGTCACCGTGCAGCCTTGCGGCGCGAGCTTGCCGGCTGTAGCGGTGCGCACCGGCGACGCGGCGACGCTCGCCGCGGACGTGGTGAGGCCGGCGGAGATCGCCGCGGCGGCCGGTGGGGCCGCGGCGGCACGAGCCACGAACGGGTCGGCGGCGAAGGTGGCGAGCGCGAGGGCTGCGGTGGCGACGAGCGCCACCCCTCGCGAGATGCCCCGACGCCGGGCTGCGCTGTCAGCCGGCAGGTTGAGTGTCATCGCCCGTCCTCACTTCACCAGGCAACCGGCGGGCGGATCGATGCGGTAGACCGTCATCATTCCGCCGAAGGTTGCGCCGTAGTTGGTGGCCTGCTCCAGTGCGTGGCTGTGGGCGATGTGGTAGTACTCGCCGCACTCGTTGTTCGACGTGATCGTCGGGGGCAGGGCGTTCTTCACGCCCAGGTACGGGCTCTCGCTGAACCAGGTGTCCGTCCCGACCAGCAGCTGGTCCGTGATCGCCGGGATCTGCGTCGGGATCGGGTTGGTCGTCGCGTTCCAGTGCTCGACGTCGCGCCAGTCCATGAGGGCGTCGACCGACTGGCCGGGCTCCACGTCGAGGTCGTACTTGAGGTACGAGAGGTCCTCGCCGGCCGGCCCCTGCAGCGTCTGGCCGTCCTTGTTGACCACCCGTTCGTCACTGCCGTGCGGGTGGAACGGGTAGTTGACGGTGCCCGCGTTGAGGTAGCGGATCACGGCGGGCAGCGGGTTCGTCGCCGCGTCGTACGGCTGGATGTGCACGAGCGCCCCGTACGGCTGGCTGGGCAGCCACGACGCGTTGTTCGGCGCCAGGGTGTCCGGCATGCTCCGGCCGTTGATCATGTAGTACCTGGCCTTGAACGCGGACCAGTCGATCGGCTGCTGGCGTTCCACCGCCAGGTGCAGCTCGGGGTCGACCTCCGAGAGCAGGAACACGTACTCGTGGGCCGGGTTGAAGGCCGAGTCGGCGCGGTCGTTGACCCGGTCGGGGTGCCCGGCGGGCCGCACGACGAGTGCGCCGTACAGACCCATCTGCATCTGCTTGTCGACGTCCGAGCCGGTCTCGTACAGGTAGGTCCCCGGGCTGCCGGCGGTGAACGTGTACGTCACGGACCCCGTGCTGGCGGCCGCGTCCTGCACCATCGAGGTGAGCGAGCCGCCGCTGTCGAACTGCGGCTGGGCGGGGTTGCCGTTGGCCTTCACGCCCGTCTGGCCGGGGAACACGATGGACGTCGCCTCGGGCAGGGTGTTGTGCAGGACGACGGTGACGGGCTTGCCGGACTCCACGCAGAGCGTCGGCCCCGGCAGCTGGAAGCCGCCCGAGCTGTTGCCGTAGCTCCACATGTAGATCGAGTTGCCGTCCGGCGTCGAGACGTAGCCGTCGCGGGCCGTCAGCGAGAAGGTCTGCCGGGCGTTCGAGTCGCACAGCAGGCCCTCCGACGTGGCCGCGGCGGCCGATCGCGGGCTGGTCACCACGACGGCCACGATCAGCGCACCGACGGACACCGCGGCAGCCAGTCGCCGTGAGGCGAGGCGGGATACGAGTCTCATGACATCTCCTCGGTCGGTGTCGTCACGCGTTCGCGACGGTCTGAGGTCCATACGTGCCCGGGGCGCCGACGAGGATCTTCGTCATCATGCCGCCGTAGCCCGGGCCGCCGCCGTTCTCGAGGTAGGAGTAGTTGCGGTCGTACAGCAGGTACTCCCCCGGCCGTTCGGGGACGAAGATGACGTCCCGGCTCTCCCCGGGACCGATGTCGACGGTGTTGGTCACCTGGTAGTTGGTGGTGCCGTCGCGGCCCTTGAGCAGGCTCGCGTCCTTGGCGACGATCTGCAGGTCGATCGCGTCCACGGACATCGCATGGTTCTGGTAGCCGAGGTTCGACAGGCGCAGCAGCACCCGGTCGCCCACGTTGCAGGTGAGCAGCGACGAGATCGGCTGGTACTGCAGCCGCCCCGCGGCGGTCGAGAGCGGGTCACCGTTCGGCGCGATGGTGTCGGGGTAGGCGCGACCGTTGAGCAGCCAGAAGCTCGGGTCGAAGTCCGTCCAGTCGCTGACCTGGATGTGGGCGTCGCGGTAGTGGGCCGCCGACCACAGCTCGGTGATCATGTAGGCGAACTCGCGGTCGTAGCGGGTCGAGCCGTCGCCGTCGTTGTAGGCGTACTTCGAGCCGACGGGGTCGGAGCCGACCGGCGCCTTGTTCTGCTTGGGCCGGATGTACACCATCCCCGTCATGCCCATCTGCACGTGCTCGACGTCCTCGAAGTGGCAGTGGTACATGTACGTGCCGGCGTCGTGCGGGCGGTAGTAGTAGTCGAAGTCGCGGCCGATGGGCACCGCGAGCGACAGCTCCGGGACGCCGTCGAACAGCGGGATCGCGTTGACGAACCCGTGCCAGTGCAACGTGTGACCGTCGAAGAGGTCGGGTCGCTGCAGCAGACCGAGGTTGGTCAACGTGATCGTGATCTCGTCCTCCTCGTCGAAGGACATCATCGGAGCGCTGATCTGCGCCTTGCCGCGCTGGGCGGCGACCTGCGTGGAGGTCATGCCCGAGACGTCGCGGAACCCGAACACGTAGGTGTTGAACGGGCTCGGCGCGAGGGAGTCGGGGAAGAACGGCGGGTCGGCCGGCGCGTTCGCGGGCATCGAGACCCAGCCGTCCGTCCCGGCCAGGTGGACCTTCTTCTGCGGGTGCGCCAGCGCCGCGGCCCGCAACGAGGAGGCGGCGGCCGACGGTGCGCCGATCAGCCGCGCGCCGACGAAGGCCGCACCGACGACACCCGCACCCACCGTGAGGAAGGACCGACGGGACAGCTCGTGGGGGGTGGGGTTCTGGTTCATGTCATCTCCACGGTGATTGGCAGGAGCTGAGGCTGAGGCCCGATCCGGGCCGAGGGCCCGATCGGGGCGGGGGGCCCGGGGCCTGCTGCGTCGATCAGCGGGCCCCGGGCGGTCGGGTGGCGGCAGGGCGCCGGTCAGGGTTGGAGCTGGTCCGAGCCCGCGTCGTACCGGGTGGGTCGCAGCGACGGGCGCGGCTGGCCGTCGATGTCGGGGCTCGCTGCCGAGACCTGGTAGACCCAGCCCCCTCCGCCCGGCCCCCACCGGACGGTGGTGCGCGCGGCACCGAGTCCATAGGCGGGAGAGGCGCTGGAGAGCAGGTGGTAGTTGCCCATCAGGCTCGGCGGGAGCTGCTGCGCGACGATCACCGCCTGGCGGAAGGCCGGGTACATCCGCGAGGCCAGGACGTTGACGGTGACGTCGTAGGGCGAGACCAGGCCCGGGTCGTTGCTCACCACGTTCGTCGGGCTCGCGAGCGTCCCCGTCGTCGTCTGGATCACCGAGCTGACCGGCTCGAGCAGGGCGCCCGGGACGTCCAGCACCCCCATGTCCCAGTTGTTGACCCCACCGGGCGTGCCGTCGGGGAGCGTGCCCCCGATGCCGGTGACGAACCCGCCGCTGAAGCTGCCTGCGCGGTTGTCCCAGAACACGTTGTTCAGCAAGGTCGGCTTGCTGAACTTCGTCGCGACCAGGACCGACGAGCCGGAGAAGGCGTTGCTCGCCACCCGGGCCATCAGCGGGACGCTGTTCGCGGCCGTGGAGAGCCCGGCCGGTGCCGCGTTGCCGTCGCTGGTCACGGCGGTGGCCGTGGTCAGGTTCTTCACGACGGTGTTGTTGACGATGTTCACGAAGAGCGCGTCGTCCAGGGCGATGCCGCCACCCTCGTGGGCCGAGACGTTGTTCGCGATCGTGTTGTTGGTGATCGTGATCGTTCCCGGGGTGTTGCGGGAGACGTGCGACCCGCTGACCTGCAGGAGCCGGATGCCACCGCCGTCGTCGTTCGCGAGGTTGGTCTGGATGACGTTGGCGTCGATCGTGACCGGGCCGGTGCCCTCGGAGAGCTTCGTCGGGTCGGACGGGAGCTCGCCGGCGATCATCACGCCACCGCCCTCGTCGTAGGACGCGTTGAACCAGATCCTGTTGTTGGCGATCGTCGCCTCGCCGAACGAGCCGGAGCCGTTGTGCACCTGGTACCCGAACGCCGACACCGCGCCGCCGTACTCGGCGGAGAAGTTGCCGCAGATCGCGTTGCCGATCACCTGGTAGCCGTCGCTGCCGGTGAACAGGCCCACACCGCCGGCGAGGTTGGTGCCGCCGTTGTCGCGGATCTGGTTGCGGGCCAGCGTGAACCCGTAGTTGCCGTTGTTGCCGACGTACGGGGTGCCGACGCGGACCGCGCCGCCGTACGAGCCACCGTTGCCGCGGATGATGTTGTCGGTCACCTGCATGCCGACCACGCCGGCGTGCACGTACACGCCGCCGCCCTGGGTGATCAGTGCGCCGGACGCGCCGTACGGGGTCGCGACCCCACCGGTGATGACGTTGACGTTGCCGGCGAAGTCGGACTGCGCGCCGCCGGTGATCGTGAAGCCGTCGAGGGTGGTCGGGTAGCTGCGCGGCACGAACGTCCGTGCCGGGTCGTCGAGCACGGTCACCACCGCGGCGTCGGGCACGGCCGGATCTCCGGAGTACCGCAGGCCGCTGAGCAGGGTGATCCAGTCGGTGCCGCTCTGGTTGTCGGGGTTGAACCCCGAACCGTCCAGGATCGAGCCCCGGACGAACGCACCCGACGGGTCGAACCCGCCCGGGCCGACGCCCTGGATCTTCACCTGGTGGTGGACGATCAGGTTCTCGGAGTACTCGCCCTGTGGGTTGGCCGACGTCTGGGCGTTGGGCCACACCACGACCAGCCAGTACGGCTGGGCCCGGGTCGGCGTCGCGGCCTCCAACGCTGCCTGGACGGTCGCGTACTGCTTGCCGGGGCCGACCTCAGCCAGCCGCGGGGCGTTCGCCGACCGGCCGACGGTGTTGTTCGCGAGCCGGTCGAGCGCCTGGATCGTCAGGCCGTTGTAGCTGCTCAGGCCGTTGGTGGCCTTGATGGCGATGGCCTGCGCCCCGGAACGGTTGGACGGCACCGTGAACCTGATCGTCGTGTCGTTCCACGTCGTGGTCGGCACGGCTGTGCCGTTGAGTGTCAGGGTGCCGACGCTCGTGCCGAAGCCGAAGCCGGTGACCGTGACCACCCGGTTGTCCGTGGGTGTGTTCTGCCGCACGTAGGGACGGTCGACCGCGAGCAGCTGCGGGGACGTCGCCCCGAGCTCGCAGACCGTCGGGTTGACGGTGGTGGTGTCCGGAGCCAGGACGGTGGCGGCGACCTGCGTCGGGGCCTCGTCGGTGACGGTGTACAGGCCCGGCCAGCCCTGGAAGTTGGTCGCGATGGTCCGGAACCGTGGGTTGTAGTCGGCGTTGAGCGCACCGGGTTGTCCGGGGTCGTTGCCGACGAACCGGTACATGTTCGGGCACGGGCCCGCCGGGACCGGGCAGTTGTACGTGCCGGTGGACGGTTCGAGCGCCTCGTACAGGCCGTTGAAGTCGGTGTGCGTGGTGTCCACGAGCCGACCGGACCAGTCGTACAGGCCGACCGGCACGAAGGGCAGACCCTGCGCCTCGCCGTAGTTGACGCTGCGCTTGTCGAGCGTGAGCCCGAGGTCGTTGAGCGTCAGGCCCCAGAAGTGCGTGGGGATCGGCACGTCGGTGAACAGGGTGAAGTTGGGCGCCGTCGCCTGACCGGCACGGACGGTGACCAGCTTGTCGGAGCACGACGGACGGTCCTGCCCCTCGAACGGGCTGCCGCCGCCGGCCAGGAAGGCCTCGTTGGTGACCGTCACCGTGTGCAGGGCACCGGCGCAGGGCGAGATGATGCCGGCCTGCTGCGACGGCGGCTGCGACGGCTGGGTGGGTGTGGCGTCCGGCGGTCCTGCCGGGTCCGCCGCGGCGGCCGGGGTGGACGGCGGGTAGTTCTCCTGCGGCAGGTAGGTGTCACCGTCGAAGACGTTGACGTCCGACTCGCTCGTCACCTTGTACATCGGCTTGCCGTCGACCGGGTCGTTCGGGATCTCGACGGAGACGATGTAGTCCTGCGGGCGCAGCGGCTGCTCCTGGCCGGCGGGCAGCGGCGCGTACAGCGCGAGCCCGTCCGGGTTGTGCACCGTGTCCGTCGCCGGCCACTGGTTCAGCTTCGAGGTGGCGAAGCCGTAGTTGCCGTTGACGGTCTGGCCGGCGGAGGTCGGGTCGGTCGTGTCGCTCGCGCCGACCGCCACGCCCATCATCGGCGCCTCGACGCACATCGTGTTCGCGGCCGCCCCGAAGATCGGCAGCGCCTGCTGGTCCAGGAGCGGCACACCGTTGTACTGGCGCGCGGTGCACCCGCGCGGCGGCTGCCACGTCTCGGAGGTGTACGCGTCCTGGAGCTCCGGGCCCTTGACCAGGGCGCCGCGGTTCGCGTCCGGGTTGACGATCATGGGCACCGGGACGGGGTTGACCGGGTCGGGCTGCACGAACGCCGGGTCCGGGATCTGCAGCGGGACGATCTCCTTGCCCTGACGGCACTCGTTGGCCTTGCCGGCGTCCGTCGTCGCGGTGCACGGGACGCTCGCGTACAGGTGCACCGGGATGCCGGGGATGCCGGGCTGGTACGACTCGGAGACCGCGTCGGCGGGGTCGAGCTCGTTGCGGGTGGTGTCGTAGCTGACCGTCCCGACGATGCCGCCGTTGTCGGGGGCGGCGTACGGCTGGACGCCCCAGTCGATCGTGCCGCCGAGCCCGATGATCGGCAGGAAGTTCACGTCCACCAGCTCCCCGAGCTTGGTGGTCGCCGTCAGCTCGTTGTCACCCTGGTAGGTGATGCCGGTGGTCTTGTAGCGCGTGTTGAAGGCCTCGAGGACGAGGAACTTGCCCAACGGGTAGGTCTCCGCGATGTCGTAGCTGCCGGTCGTGTCGGTCGAGACCGTGTTGGTCGCCTGATCCATCGTCGAGTTGTCGCGCTCGCGGACGGTCAGGACGAACTGCGGCACGCCCTGCTCGCCCGAGTCCCGCTTGCCGTTGCCGTTGGAGTCCACGAACACGTGCCCGTGGATGTGGCTGAACCAGCCGACCAGCATCGTGTTGCCGACGTCGACCAGCGCGCCACCGCTGACCGTGACGTTGAAGCTCCACAGGATGTAGTCCTGCGGGTCGTCCCACGCGGTGAGCTGGTAGGTGCCGTCGGGCACGTGGGTGATGTCGAACGAGCCGTTGTCCGCACCGCGCCCGACGTACACCTGCGCGTCGCCGCGGTTCAGGTCGGACAGGGCGATCCACGGCTGGCGGATGGGCCCGCCGAGCTTGGCGCCGGCGAATCCGGTCTCGGGGACGACCTGCCCGTTCTGGCCGCCGATGTACGGCAGCCCCGCCACGACGACGCCCTTGATCTCGCCGGTCGGGACGTTCCGCGCCGGGACCGCGATGGCCTGGGTCTTGACGAAGCCGAACTGCACGGACGGCACGAGCTCGGCGCCCTTGGTCTGCTCGGTGTCGTAGCCGGTGGCGCCCTCCTGGCTCCAGATGTCGTGGTCGTGACCGCCCTCGAGGGTCGTGGTCTGTACCCACTGGTAGGTCTGTCCCGGCTGGACCGCGGGTGGCGTGACGGTGGCGGCAAACCGGTTCGGCCCCATGTTCGGGATGACGATCTGACCGCTCGCGTCGCTCACGCACGAGCCGGTCGAGTGCGCCTGGTCGACGATGGGGCGGTTGTTCGCGTCGAACAGCATCGGCCCGGTGCCGTTGGCGTTGGCGTGCTGGTACGCGGTGCACAGCGGGTTGCCGTAGTAGTCGACGCTCACGGCCCCGAAGACGTCCGAGAGGTGCACGGTGAAGCCGGCCAGGCCCTGCTCGGCGTCCACCTCGTAGGTCGCGTCCACCGGTGCGTTGTCGTTGAACACGGCGATGCGCAACGTCGTCAGCGGTAGGGGGGTCGGGTTCATGCCGACCGAGACGGGCGTGGTGGCGCCGGAGGTGACGGTGAAGTGCTGCCCGTCGATCTTGAACCCGTCGGCCGTCACCGAGATGAGGTACTTGCCGGCCGGGAGCCCGGTGAGCGGCGTCGTGCCGTTGAGGGTGGTCTCGTCGCCCTGGGCCATGATCGGCGCGAACCCGGAGGTGTTCCGCGTGGAGGGCCACTGGCAGGTGTCGGCGTAGTTCGGGTCGGTGCTGCCGCCCGCTGCGGTCGCCGGCAGGCAGCTGGATGTCCCCTGGTTCGCCAGGGTCCCCGGATCACCGGTGTCGTCGAGGTTGATGAGCCACTTGTACGAGGTCACCGCATCGCCCTCGTGCACGAACCCGGGCCCCGCGTTGACCGAGCGGGCGCTGTGCACCTGCAGCGTGATGCTGCCGGGGCCGGTGGGGGCTGCTGCCACCACGGCCGCCGTGGCCGCCGTGGCCGCCGTGGCCGGTGCTGCCGCAGCGAGCTGCGTCAGCGGGAACATCGCGGCGACGACGCCGAGCGTGAGCAGGAATCCGATCGATCGCTTCCGGGCCGGCTGAGAGTTCACGATGCGCTCCATTCACCACGACGCCCTCCGTCCAGAACGGGGGCCCGGCGCTCACTGTGGCTCGGGTTAACACCGGCTGTGCGCTTCTGGTGGGAACTCTCAGACGGGGGTCATCGCCGGATCATCGCGACGATCACCGGCTGCACACCCGCGGTCATCCGCGGTCAGGGTGCTGTCATCCGGCCGTCATGGTCGGCGACGTCCGTGCAGGTCAGCGGCACGCGCCGTGGCGAGAGGGTGAAATGTCCGGTTCGACCCACTCTGAGTCGTGTCAAACCAGGGCCGAAAGTCCTAGGTTGTGCCCAGTTAAGCCGAGCCTAAGGAACCCCGATGAGCACGGTTCTGGTCGTGGACGACGAGGAACGCATCCGCACGCTCATCGGTCGGTCGCTCTCGTCCGAGGGGCACAGCGTCGTCGCCGCGAACGACGGGCTGGGCGCGCTCGACCGTCTGGCGGCCCAGGACATCGACCTCGTCCTGCTCGACCTGGTGATGCCGCGCTGCGACGGGCTGACGGTGCTGTCCTCGTTGCGGCAGCGCAAGGACTCGACCCCGGTGATCGTGCTGTCCGCCGTGACCAGCATCGCCGCACGCGTGCAGGCGCTCGAACGCGGCGCGGTCGACGTGGTCGCCAAGCCGTTCTCGCTCGTCGAGCTGCTGGCCCGGACCCGCCGGCACCTGACGACCGGGAAGGTCACCCGCACGGACCAGCGGTACCTGACGTCCGGCACCATCCAGCTCGACCTCGACCGGCGCCGCGTGCAGGTCGGCGATCGCGAGGTGCCGCTCACCGAGCGCGAGTTCTCGCTGCTCGCCCACCTCATGCGCCGCCGCGGCGACGTGTGCCGGCGCGAAGAGCTGCTGCACGACATCTGGGGGCTCGACTTCGACCCCGGCAGCAACGTGGTCGACGTCTGCGTGCGCCGGCTGCGCAACAAGCTGCACCCGGACCCCCCGATCGAGACGATCCGCCGTGTGGGGTACTGCTTCTATGGCGCCTGAGGTCCCACCCCGGGGCGACCTCTTCGTCCCCTGGGTGGTCCTGGCGATCGGGTGCTACTCGTTGATGTGGCTGTGGCCCGGCGACGAGACGATCCCGTACCACATCGTGTGGGCCGCCTACGCGCTCATGTACGGGCTCGGCAACTGGACCCTGCGGCGCGCGCTCGTGGGCCTGGCGTTCGGGACGGCCGCCACCGGGGTGACGTTCGTGAGCCGCGCGGCCGCAGGCGTCATCACCTGGCAGGAGACCGCCGAGATCCCCCTGATGTCCCTGCTCATGGTCCTCATGGTGGTCCACATGCGACGACGCCAGCTCGCACTGGCGGCCGTCACGGTGATGGCCGAGCGGATCAGCGCGCAGGCCCAGAACCGCGAGCGGCTGACCCGCCTGACCTCGCACGAGCTGCGCACCCCGCTGACGATCGCCCGCGGGCACCTCGAGCTCGTCCTCGCTCGCGAGAACGACCCGTCCCTCCGTCGCGACCTGGACGTGGTCGACGACGAGCTGGTGCGCCTCACCCGGGTCTCCGAGCGTCTGGTCCGCGTCATCAGCCTGCAGGGCGACGCCGCGCTCGAGCGCGTCGACGCCGACGCCGTGCTGAGGCAGACGGCCGAGCGGTGGGCACCGGTCGCACCGCGGCGCTGGAGCGTCGAGGCGCACGCGGGCACCTACGACGGCTCGGCCGAGCGCCTGCGGGCCAGCCTCGACACCCTGATCGAGAACGCCCTGCGCTACACCACGGACGGCGACACCATCCGTCTCACCGGAGCCCGCACCGTCGATCGCATCGAGGTCGGGGTCGCCGACTCGGGCAGCGGCCTCAGCGAGGACCAGATCGACCTGATCAACGACGCGACCGACGAGCACGGCGACGCCCCGTCCGACCCGCTCTCCCAGACCGGCCTCGGCCTCGGCCTGGTCCGCGGGGTCGTGGCGGCCCGCGGCGGCCGGCTCATCGCGTCGCGTTCCCGCGAGGGCGGCGCCCAGCTGGTCATGCTGATCCCGCTCGGCGCCCCGCTCGGCACGCTCATGACGGAGCCGCCGCCCGTCACGGATGCCCCGGCGCGCCCGGTCTTCCGAGAGCCGATGCTGTCCTGACCCGGCGTGCTGATCTGGGCGTCGACAGGTCGTCCGACAGAGGGCCCGTGACCGGTGGCAGACTCGCCGGCATGGCTGAGGCACCGGGCGAGCCGATGGGCGCGCCGCTCACCGCCAGCTTGTCGCCGTGGCGGATGGTCGTCGGCCTGGGGTTCGTCAGCCTGGCGGCCGACATGGTGGCCGACGGCGGCAAGTCGATCCTCGGGCCCTACCTGGGCTCGCTCGGCGCATCCGCCCTGGTCATCGGCGTGGTGATGGGTGCCGCCGAGGCCATCTCGCTGATCCTTCGTCTGGTCGCCGGGCCGCGGGCGGACCGGTCGGGCAACCACTGGAGCTGGACGATCGTCGGCTACGCCCTGTCGGCGGTGTGCTTCCCGCTGCTGGCCGTCGCGCCCCATCTGGGCGCCGCCGGCCTCGCCGTGGCCGTGACGCTGATCCTGGTGGAGCGCGTCGGCAAGGCGGTGCGCAGCCCGTCCAAGACGGCGCTGCTCGCGCACGCCGCCGGCGCCGTGGGCCGCGGGCGCGGCTTCGGCGTGCACAAGACCCTCGACCTGGTCGGCGCGACCGCCGGGCCGCTGCTGGTCGCCGCGGTGATCGCCGCGACCGGCGCCACCCAGCCGGCCTTCCTCGCGCTCGTCGTGCCGGGCATCGCGACCATGGTGCTGCTCGTCTGGCTGCGACGCCGGGTGCCCGACCCGTCGATCTACGACGGCAGCCGTGCCGACGACGACACGCAGCCCGCTCCGGCGGCCGACGCCGCCCGGCCCGCCGAGGCCGGGTCGGCGGCCCCGACCCCGGCGCCGGCCCACCCGGAATCGTCCGGCGTCCGCCGGTGGTGGGCCGCGACCGTGGGCTCCGGGCTGCCCCGCGAGTTCTTCCTGTTCGCGGGCGCGTCGGGCCTGATCACCGCCGGGCTGGTGTCCTACGGCATCAGCACCTACCACCTGGTGCGCGCGAACCTGGTGCCCCTGGCCGGCGTGCCGCTCGTGTTCGCCGGCGCGATGGGCGTCGCGGCTCTCGCTGCCCTGGCCACGGGCGCGGTGTACGACCGGCGCGGGCCCGCCGTGCTGCTGGTGCTCCCGCTGCTGGTGGCCGTGGTGCCGCCGCTGGTGCTCGGCAACGGGCTGGGCTGGGCCCTCGCCGGGATGGCGTGCTGGGGCGCGGCCGTTGGCATCCAGGACGCGACGGTCAAGGCGCTGGTTGCCGACCTGGTCCCGTCGACCCGCCGGGCCACCGCCTACGGGGTGTTCGCCGCCGTGCAGGGCGTCGCGGCGCTCGCCGGCGGCGTCGTCATCGGCGCGCTGTACGGGGTCTCTGTGCCGTGGCTGACCGTCTTCGTCGCGGTGTGTCAGGTTGCCGCGCTGGCACTGCTGGTCGTCGTGCTGCGGGGCAGGGCGCACGCTTCGGCGCTCTGAAGCACGGCCCCGGCACGCCGTGGGCGCACCCGGGGCGCCGCCCGCCAGCGTCTCGACGAGCCCCGCGTCCCCCGTCCGGCCCTAGCTCGTCGCGCGCGCAGCTGCGAAGCTCGCGCGGGTGGGGGTCCGGCATCAGCGCTTCGTGCGCAGCGACGTCGATGCCTCCGCGTCCGCCGAGCTCGCGCGTGTCGACGAGCTTGCCGAGCAGCTCGCCGCGCATCTCGACGAGTCCGGGCACGGCATCGACGTCGCCCACGTGCATCGCGCGCCCAGCAAGGACATCCAGGACATCGTCGCCGGCCTGCTCCAGGACCGGCTCGGCTTCCGCCAGGAGATCGTCCTGACCCCGGTGGAGGGCTTCGTCACCCACGCCCGGCCGGACTTCGTCTATACCCTCGGCCCGGGACGCGGGGTGATCGCCGAGGTCGAACGCGGCGGTACGACGACGAACAACCACGACCTCAAGGACCTCTGGAAAGCGCACATCGCCCCCGACGTCCAGCACCTGTTCCTCGTCGTGCCCAACGCCAACTGGAACGAGGCGGGTAGCGCCCGCGAGCACCCCTACGTGCGCGTCCTGACGCGGCTGAGCAGCTTCTTCGGCGACCCGCGCCGGGAGGTGGACGTGGTGAGCGTGCACGTCTTCGGCTACGGCCGCGAGTCCTAGGGGGCTCACCTGCGTCGTCGGGCGCGAGTCGGTGGTGGCCGTCCCTCTGCAGGTCACCCCTACAGCAGCCCCGCAAGGTTGCCGATGAAGCGCCAGGAGGTGGGGGCGATGGGCCAGCCGGGCCTCGGCGCGGAAGAGCAGGCAACTCGACGAGCACGCAGGCTTGCGCAGCTGCGCGACGCCGCGGCCCGCGGATCCGAAGTCGACAGCGCGATGCTTCAGCGCGCACTCGCCGATCAGCGCGCGTGGTCCGTCGGCGCAGAGGGCGAGCGTCAGGTGGCCGAGGTTCTGACCCGGCTCCAGCGTTACGGCTGGACGGCGTTGCACGACGTGCACTGGCCCGGCCGCCCACAGGCGAATATCGACCACATTGCGATCGGGCCTGGCGGCATCGTGATCATCGATGCCAAGAACTGGTCCGGCACAGTCACCGTCCGCGATGGCGTGCTGCGGCAGAACGGGTACCAGCGCGAACACGAGGTCGAGGGTGTGGCGCAGGCCACGGCGGCAGTCACCGCGCTGCTCGCCCCGCAGCACCGATCTTCCGTTCGGGGCATGCTGTGCCTGGCGTCTCAGGATCGTGACCCGCAATGGCTCCCTGGAACGGGTGTCATCGTCGTGGGCCGCTGGCAGCTGCCCGAGGCTCTGCTGAGCCTGCCGCCGCGGTTGACGGTCCTCGACGTCGCTGACGTCGCGCGCTTCCTGCATCGCGAGCTAGCCGGCGAGCGACCTCGCAAGACGCCGGGCGCCCAGGTGCCGCGACAGCGTGGTCCGCGCACGAGGTCCCCGCGCGCCACCGCACGAACTCAAAGCAGTCGGCAGGCACGGGCCGGCGCCTCCGCGAGATCGCTCGCGCGATCCGTTCTCACGATAGGCGGAGTCATCCTCATGCTCATCGTCCTCGCGCAGTGCCCCGGGATTGCGGGCGGCCACTAGCCGGGCGGAACTCCGCCTGTGGAAACGGGCACATCGGGCGTGACGGTTGTGCCAGAGTGCTGGTCACAGCACCGCCGAGCAGGGGGAGACGACGAGCGTGCCACCGATCGCAGCCCGTGCGACCGCTGTCGTCGGCGCGCTCCTGGTCTCGGTGGGCATGGCCGTCGGGCTGGCCGGCTGCTCGCCCGACGAGCCCACCCCCATCGCCTCCCTGACCGCTCCGGCGACGCCACGCGTGACGCCCAGTGAGGCCCCCACGCCCACGCCAGCGATGCCGAGCCCCGTCGCGTCGCCGACGCTGCCCGTCGAGTGGCAAGACGACGGCGAGGCTGGCGCCGAGGAGGCCGCCCGGTACTTCCTCAGGTTGTACGTCTACACGGTGTCGACGCAGGACACTTCGACCTGGAAGTCGATCAGCCATCCTGAGTGCGGTT
>Ga0302298_10000071_pt1 | contig 21969 bp, 16 predicted proteins | sample III_Fen_N3_3_FD_198757 | JGI IMG/M metagenome (GOLD analysis project Ga0302298, IMG submission 198757) | Peat permafrost microbial communities from Stordalen Mire near Abisko, Sweden - III_Fen_N3_3 | ecosystem: Environmental > Terrestrial > Soil > Wetlands > Permafrost | place: Sweden: Abisko...
CCCCAGCAAAATGGCAGTCTTCATGGAATCACGATCCTGAAATGGGTCTTGGTTGGATGGGTCCGGCCTTGGCCGAGGAAGATGAAAGCCTTGGCCGAGTCGGCGGCGATGGAAGGCATGGTCCAAGGCAATTTGTCCCCGGGAATCACGCCACTGCGCAGCTTGATATCCACATCGACGGTGCACTTGGCCGCAGGAAGCGAAAGCGTCTTCAGTTTGGAACGGGCAAACAGGTTGGCTGTGACGGAATCGATGGCACTGCCCGGACGCGTCACGATCCGCATGACAGAGACGGAGTCGTTGTCCACCGTCCCGTTGTAGACAGCATCATCAAGCGAGACTGTCCCGACCGTTCCTCCAAAGGAAAGTCGCAAGCTCACCTTGGCGTTGAACACCCGGTTGTAGGTCTTTCCTCCCACGTCCCCGTCAGAGACCAGCTTCAGACTCAACTGCCCGTCCCCGTAGCGAAAAAACAACCCACGTTCCTGACCAGCCGAAGGGTATGCATCTCCCGCCAATCCCGACGCCTCGACGTAGAGGTTCGTGTCGGTCGGGGGAACGACGACCGGAGTCGAGGTATCTGCAACCTTCAAGCGGCGCGCGAAGGAGTCCAGCACGATCAATTTGACAGAATCCGGAAAAACTGGGATGCTGTCTAGGCTCCACCACAGACGTCCCTTCCGGAAGCCCTGCACCTTCAGCATCCACAAGCGTCCGGTGTCCAGCGGGCAGCGAAGCAACGTGTCCTTGACCGTGCCCGATCGGTACCTGGTCAGTGCCCCTGGAGCGGTCGGAGTCGTCCTGGTTGCAAAGGCCAAGGAAAGCGAATCCACAGCAGGAAACTTCTTCGAGGCCTTCACCAGGATGGTGTCCCGGGGCGTGGTGTCCGGCGGGGCCGCAGGGTAACGGTTGGTGTCGGCTAGCACCGGCCCAGGTATCTTCGACACCCCGTTGTCGGGACGATCACAGCCGAGAAGTAAGCCCACGAAAACTAGCAGCATCCATGCGAACGGTCTCACAGCGTCCTCCCTTGCGCCATGACGCGCTCGATCTCGTCGGGATGTTTCGGAATAGCCGCCGAGAGATTGAGGCACCCCTTGGCCGTGACCACGAGGTCGTCCTCGATGCGGATCCCGATCCATTCCTCGTGCAACCGACCGTCTACCCGCATCCGAAAACGGCCGTACAGGCCAGGCTCGTTGGAAAGCATCCAGCCCTGTTGCAGCGGCTGGTCCTGGTAGAGACGGAACGGATCACCATCGTGCTCCGCTTCAGCCATCAAGTGGGAGACCCCGTGAGGCTGGCACGGATGGGCCTTGGACTTGCCCGGCAAGGGGGCCACGCCGCCATCCACGTACAGCCGTTCGCACGTTCCGCCCTTGGAGAAGAAACGCTCCTGCAGGAGATCCTCTAGGCGTTGCCAGACCAGCCGATTGAGCTCGCGGATGGTGACGCCGGGACGGACATTGGCCTGGTTGTACTCCTGCGCCTCAAGGACGATCCCGTAGAGCAGGCGCTGGAGGGGCGAGTACTTCCCGCTGACAGGAATTGTCCGGGAGATGTCGGAGTGCATGCCCGCGAAGCGGCAGCCGAAGTCGAGCAGGACCATTCCCTTCGGGTCCAACGGCTCGTCATTTTTCATGTAGTGGAGCGTGCAGGCGTTGCGCCCTGATGCGCAGATGGTGGGAAAAGCCAGGCCCCATGGGCTCCGGGCGCACATTTCCGCTTCTAGGCTTGCCGCCAAGTGGCCTTCCGTCCCCATCTTCGAAATGGACAACAGGACGGCCTGGAAGGCCTCATTCGTCCAGCCCTGGGCCTGCTTCGCCTCCTTCAGGCGGACGGGATCCAGCACCAGGCGCTGCGCCAGGTGGGTCGCAGCGACGGAGCGCACTTCGGCTCCGAAGGGACGGATCCAGCGGGCGATCTCACGCGAGAATTGCCAATTTCTGTCAGAACGGCTCTCGCGCAGCCTGCCCTCGCGGTCGCGGTAGCTGTGGAAATAGACCCCCACGGCCTTCTCGCCCCGAAGCGCCACCAGGGCCTCCACCGAGGCACGGAAGTCGCGCAGCGACAGGATGGTCCCAAAGCCGGTCAGGAGCCGCAGCTCCGAGAGGACATCCTCGTACCCCGGGGCATCGAGAGGAAGCAGGCCCAGCCGCACGCCATCCCAGAACTCCCGCGCCGGATTCTTCTCGGGCAGGAACAGAACGGCCCGCCGGTCGGGATCCTTCGCTCCCGGATCCAGCAGGATGCGAACGCCAGTCTGGTTGATCCCGCAGAGGTGAAGCAGGGCCGGCTCCTGGAAGATCCTCGCGTCGGGGATCCGAAAGAGGTGTTCCGCTCCCGGTTCCAGGTCCAGCCCGGCAAAGACCGCAGGGCAGTCCAGACAGGCCAGCAGGTCGTCCCGGCGCTTCCTGAAGACCTCCGGGGCACGGTTTCCCAGCATGCCCACGGGATAGACTTGCGACAACTCCCGCAGTCGTCCGGATCGGATCTGGGATTCCTTCTTCATCGCTTCAAAATAGCTAAGGGCCGGGGAAAGCCCGGCCCCGCAATGAGGTTCCTTCGGATGGACAGGAATCGACCGTCAATTCTCTAGCTGGAAATCGAACCGCCGCTCGAACACGGCCGGCACGGCACGACCTTCCTTGATGTAGGGCCGGTAGCGCGCTGCAGCCAAGGCCGCCCGGGCCGAGCGGTCGAAGTCCCGGCCGCCCGAGCGCACGATCCGCACGTCGGTCACCGTGCCGTTTGCATCGATGGTGACCTGGGCCACCACCACCGCCGTCACGCCCTGGTCCAGTGCCCATTCGGGATACTCGGGCTTGACCGGCACCGCCTCATCAGGAGGACGCGTCAAGGCCACAGGAGCCGGAGGCAGCGCCTGCACCACCGGGGGCGGCTTGACCACCGCATCCTGCTTCTTCATGACGGTGTTGCCGGTCGCCACCGCAAACGAGCCGTTGTCCGACATCGCCCCATCGGGAAGCCCGAACTGCGGGGGAGGCGGAGGTGCTGCCGTGGGAGGCGGATTGGGATCCGGCGGTGGAGGCGTCAGGTCCTGCGGCTTCTCGGGCGGCGGCGGCGGTGGTGGCGGTGGAGGCGGCTTCACCGCTTCGGGCGGCTTGGGCGGCTCGTCCTGGACCATCGCGAGCTCTTCGCCCAGCACATTCCGAGGCAGGATCATGCTTCCCGAAAGCAGGGCCACGCTCAGCCCCAGGAACCCGAGGCCGATCGCCGCTTCGCGCCAGCCGAAGCTCCGGATCGGCGGCGGGATCCACTGCAGGTCGCTGGGCACCGCCGCCAGCACACCCTTGCGGCGCAGGTGATTCTTGTGATGGCTGCTCATGACTTGGGCCGCACCACTTTCAGCGCGTATTTGGTGATCCCGGCCCCACGGATCAGGTCGATAGCGCCCACCACGCTGCGATACGGGAGTTCCTCGTCGGCGGCGATCAGGACCTGGTGATCCTTGTTGAGAGATACGGCCTTCCGCAACCGCGCCGCCACGTTGGCGGTATCCAGAGGCTCGCCGTCCAGGTAGTAGCGATTTGCCTTGTCCAGCATGAGTCCGGAGGCCTTCGGGGCCTCCTGGCCCGCGTTGGCCGCCTTGGGCACGTTGATCACGATCTCGCGTTGGTCGATCACCGAGCTCGTGATCATGAAGATGATCAGGAGCACCAAGAAGATGTCCACCAGCGGCGTGATGTTGATCGTCGAGATCATCTCGTCGTCGTTCTGCGCTGCCGCTGCCATGTCAGCGCTCCTTGGCCACAGCCTGGAGGCTGCGGGCCATCAGAAGTCCACGGATCTCGCGGGCGCTTTCCAGGGCACCCTTGATCTGGTTCTTTAGCACGTTGAAGAAGACCACCGCGGGGATCGCCACCACCAGGCCGATGGCCGTGGCGATCAGCGCACCGGAGATGGCCACCATGACTTCCGTGGACCCCTTGCCCCCGGACTCGGCGAAGCGATTGAAGGCCATCAGGATTCCGATGACAGTTCCTGTCAAACCCAGGAACGGGGCGTTGGCACCCACTGTTCCAAGGAACGAGACCCCGCCTTCCATGGCACGGCGCTCGGCCGACTCCTGCGTCGCGAACACCTGTTCCAACGCTTCGGGAGAAAGGCCTGCGTTGTCGACGGCGGTCTTGACCACGCGCCCAGGCAGGGTCTTGAGGTCTTCCGGCTTGACTTCAATGCCTTCGAAGCCCTTGTCGAAGCTGCTGGAGAGGACCGCGATCCACTTCTTGGCGTCCCCTTGGTTGGCCTTGATGGCACGCCATCTCCAGACGAAGATGAAGAGTTCCCACAGCCCCAGGGCGATCAGCAGGAACAGGATCCCCTTCTCCATGACCAAAAGCAGCGGTGAAAGAAGGGCGATGAGCTTGGCTTGCAACATGATTTCTCCGAGGATTCTGTGTTGAGGATGAGTGTCGTTCCGCCCGAATCACTCGGAGCAGAACTGCTTGACTTGTTTGACGGGGATGGCCGTGGCTTCCCCTCGGGACTTGCGGACCTTGATCGAGTCGCACCAGACGGCTCGAAGCCGGGTCACCTGGACGGTATCGGGGAAGGCCGCTTCCAGGTCGAAGGTCGCGCTGTCGAGGATGGCACCGGTGAAGTAGCCCTTGCCGCCCTTGACGTTGGTGTATTCGTACTGACCGTCGCCAACATCACCCGTGAGCGCCTTGTAGTGCTCGTAGTACAGGCTGTCCACCGCCCATGCGTAGATGCGGTTGCGGCCGGTGTACCCGAGGTAGACATTGGACAGAAGGATGGAGTCCGGCCAGGCAGGCAAGCCCGATCCTCCGACCTTGGGTGCGGACGTCCAGGTGCGAGTGTCGCCCCTCTGGAAGTAGCCCGAGGAATCAACGTGACCGAGGGTCTTGCCGAACTGCCGGAAGATCTGCCCAAAGATCCGCGCCCGGGACGGGTCGAAGCCCTGGATGAACACGCTTCCGCCGTAGCTGGGGCGATCGACCTTCTGCCGCAGCACCCACTGCCGGTAGGTGGCCGACTGGGGAGCCGGCACCTGACCGGGAAAGCTCAACGACTGCACGATCGATTCGTCACTGACGTACCAGAGCGTGTCGTGGCCCTTCACGTACACGTTGCGCATCACCGCCTGCCCGGCGGCATAGGCGTACAGGTCTTCCGGATGAAGATTCCATTTCGTGAAGAACCGCCCGGTCGGGTCCAGGTCGCCGATCAGCTTGAGCACCGCAGCCGTGTTGCTCTGGTTCGCCTGCAGCGCCATCCGGAAGGTCCCGTTGGCAAGCGAAGGGTGCAGCGCCTCCACCGGCACGGCGAAGGAGTCGGCCAAGGCGTAGAAGGGCTGGGTGTAGCTGGAGGAGGAAAGTTCCTGGCGGGTGCCGTCGCTTTTGACGATGCTGGCCGACAAAGCAAGCGTCGCGGCACGGCGCACGCGCTTCTGGGCATCCACCGGCACCCAGGCGTGCGGCTGAGCCGACGAGAGGCGGTATTCCACCGTATCCCGCACTCCGGCCGAGTCCTGGTAGATGCGCAGCCAGGAGCCAGTCCCCGAGACGGTCGACTGCTCGTCGTAGCTGGCCTCGAGCGCGTTGGTCGCCTCGACCCACACGGTGTCGAAGGGACGGCCTGCGGTCTGGACGCCCGAGAGCCACAGGCTGCGGTCGGCGGCGTGGTCGGACACCGACATGTTCCAGGGGCCGTCGCAGGCCATCAGGAAGGTGGTGACGGAAATCGTCAGAATGATCTTGGTCTTCATCATGTCTCCGTCAGAACTCGACTTCGGCGCCGAGGAAGAAGGGAAGGAACGGGAACTGGTTCGTGGTTTCCTTCTTCGGGGGATTCTCCGCAGTATTGTAGTTCACCGTGTAGACGTTGTCGTGGTCGGTCACGTTGATGATCGTGTAGTAGAACCGCCAGGAGCCCGCCTTGCCCACATCCAGCAGCGTGAGGTCGGCTCGGAAGTAGTTGGGCTTGCGCTCGGAGTTCCTGAAGGCGTTCATCACGTAGGTGTTGTCCTTCACCCCGCCCGGTTCGCCGGTTCCCTGCGAGCCGTCGTAGCCCTGCCCGATCAGGTGGGTCTGGGCGTAGCCGTCGTAGCCCGTGAGCGGCAGACCGGAGTTGAAGTTGGCCTGCAGAGTGGAGCGCAGGAAGAAGCGCTTGCGCGAGGACTTCCAGAACGAGTTGACGCCATCGCCCAGCCAGTTCCCGGTGAGCATCAGCTTGAAGGTCTGGCGCTGGTCCCAATCTGCCCAATGGGGGTCGAAGGTCGTAGTGCCCAGACTGTTGGTGAACGGATCCTGGCGCAGCACCGACCAACCCAGGGCATAGGAGACGGATCCCGTCAGAGGGCCATCCTCCTTGGCGATGCCCAGCTCCCCGCCGGCGGCCCAGCCCTTGGCGGTGGCCAAGGCCGAGGCGATCTTCTGGTCGTCGCTCTGGGACTTCTCGTTTCCCTGCTCGGAAGCCGTCTTGTTCGGATAGTAGACCAGGAAATCCTTGAGGTTCTTCCAGTACGCCTCGCCGGTCACGCGCAGCTTCAAGGGCGTCAGCTCCGTGCGCTCCACGCCCAGCGCAAGCAAGCCCTGCTTGGTGGAGGGCAGGTCGCCCTTGACCGGATACCAGTACTCGTTGGGCATCTCCTGAGAGGAGAAGCGGATGCTGGTGAGGTACTGGTGGTAGTAGCCCAGGTGGAGGTCCGTCTTCCAGTTGGGCGCCGGACGCCAGGTCAGCGAGGCGCGCGGATCGAAGGCGACCTCGCCGGTGGTCGGGTAGCGGTATCCCCTCACGCCTCCCACCACGGTCCAGCGCGGATCGATGACCCAGCGATCCTGGACATACATGGCGTGCAGACGGGTCTCGGGATTGTCCTCGAAGTGCTGCCCGGAGATGGACACCTCCTGGACGAAGCGGACCCGGAAGTCGTTGTATTCGTAGCCGCCGGTGACCTGATGGCCATCCGGGCCGTCCCACACCAGCTCATGCCGGGTGTTGAGGGTCTTGACCTCGTTGACCATGGTCAGGATCTCGCTGAACTTGAGCGTCTGGTCGAAATCGGACCAGGCAAGCGAGCCTCGGTAGGCAAGCCCTGGCAGGATCTTCTTGCGCACGTTCAGAGGAACCGCCAAGTTCCCCCACTCCAGGTAGATGGGGACGATGGTCAGGGAGTCGCGCCCTTGGTAGACGGAGACGCGGACGGAATCGCCGTCATGTCCCCAGACCATGCTTCCCTGCTGGTCGTAGAAGTAGTACCCGATGTCGGGGATGCTGCTCGCGCCCGCGTCCCGAGCCGCCTGCAGCGCTTCGCCGACCCAGGTCCGACGTCCGGCGTAGACCCAGGAAAAGTCTCCCTTGTGGCCTTCGACGCTAGCCGATCCGCCGAAGGTCGTGAGCCGAGCGTTGCCCTTGAACCAGGTGTCCAGGGCCTTGCCGGAATCGGTATCCATGCCGCCGGTCTTGCTGGACACCGCCAGCACCGAAGCCAAGCGGTTGCCGTACTTCGACTCAAAGCCGCCCTTGTAGAAGTCCAGACCGCCCGTGGCGTCAGCCAGGAAGCTGGAGAACAGACCTCCGAAGTGCGACGGGCTGTAGACCACGGCGTTGTCGAAGAGCACCAGGTTCTGGTCGGAACTGGAGCCGCGCACGTAGATCTTGGTGGAGAAGTCCGAGGACTGCACCACGCCGGGCAGCGCCTGGACCGCGCGGATCACGTCCGGCTCGGCCAGTCCCGGCATCTGCTTGATGGTCTGGACGGTGACGCGTTCCTGTCCCATCTGGCGGGGCGGACGGCGTTTGCCCTTGATCACCACCGTTTTGGTGGCGCCGGCACCTTCCACCTTCACCGCACCGGCCCCAACTGCCTGGCGAGCCGCCGTGGCGCTGTCCAGCGTCGAATCCGAGACCACGTTGATTACCGTGTCGCGCTTTTCGATCACCGTATCGATCTTCATCGCAAGCGGCGCGATCTCCAGAGTATCGAACCCTTGCGGGCGCAGCGGCGAACAGGCCTTCTGCGTGCCCGCCTGAAGGCACAGCTCCACGGCTCCCGAAGCCCGGACCAAACTGTCCACCTGGGTCGTGATGCTCCAGCGCCCACTGCTGTCCGGAGACGCACTCACTCCATCCAAGGACACGATCGATCCCAGCGGCGCAAAGGAGCGGACGGTGAGCGATACCTTGCGGGACACGGCACTTGCTGGAGCGGTCGGATTCGCTTGCACGTCCTGAACCGCAGCCGTGTCCTTGACTTGCTGGCCTTGGCCGTTCCCGGAAGCCGGTTCCTGGGCGAGCGCCAGCGTCGCAAGTGCTCCGGCGAATGTCATGGGGATCATTTTCATGGTGTCTTCTTCCTCGCGGTTGGGGAAGGAGGGTTGGGGGCATTCAACAGCCCGTTTTGCAGAGTCTCGGCCATGGCGTCCAGCATGGCAGGCAATATCCTCGCGTCGCGGCCCAGCGGCCCGTGGCACAGGTCCACGATCCCGTGCACCATGGCCCAACTGAAAGCCGCCAGCGACATCACGTCCTGCTTGCGCAACACGCCGCTGTCCATGCAATCCTGGATGGCTCCAATCAGTAGCTGGAAAGCAGTCTCCGCCTCAGACTCGCCATGCGTCTCCACACGTCCCATCAACAGGTCCGCGCGCTGCAGCAACCGGTAATAGGAACGATTTTCCATTCCGAAGCGGATGTAGGCCTGCCCCAACGCCAGGTAGCGCCCGAGCGGATCGTCGATGCCAGCAACTGCCGCACTCTGGGCGCTATTGAAGCGCTTGACCACATCCTGGGACAAGGTCTGCAGCAGGTCTTCCTTGTCCTTGAAGTAGTTGTACACATTGCCAGGAGACTGACCAGCCCGCTCGGCGGCTTGGCGCAAGGAGAATTTCTCCACGCCCGTCTCGAGAAACACCTCCGCAGAAGCCGTCAGCAACGCGTCCCTGGCCTTTTCCCGACTCAGGAACGAGCGGAGCGCCTTGGCTGCGGAAGTCTTCTTTTCTGGCGGTTGTCGGAGCATGAGATCCTTGATCAGAACATTGTTCAGTGAACTGCGTTCAGAATATACATGCCCACGCATCCTCCGGCAAGCTCCCCCGAGGAGATGCCTGCGCCAACCGACTTGCTGCATTGGAATCGAGACGTTCATCCCCCTTGAGACACCGCCCAGGGGGGATTATTGCACCTCGATCCTTGTTTTTCCAGAAATGACGTCAGTTCCCACAAAGTCCCGACAGGTCCTGGGCACTGAAGCGGATGCTGGGACCCTTGGGCACGTTGTCGCGGCACCAGGCGGCTCGCAGCTCCCGGATCGGATAGGTGTCCCCGGTGGCGGAACGGACCTGGAAGGCGAAGCTGTCCCGCACCGATCCCGCGAAGATGCCCATCCCCCCGCTGACGTTGGTGTAGACGGCGTTGGCGCCGTCGGTGCCGAATCCCGAGAGGCTCTGGCTGTGCTCGACCAGGGCCGAGTCGACGGCCCAAGCGAAGTAGGTCAGCGCCCCGGTGATGGAAAGCCGGGAGACCGGCACCAGGTTGGCCGCCGGGAACCACGGCTGGGTCTTGTCTACGCCCGGCACGAGCAGGGTTCCACGCAAAAGGCCCAGGGGGTAGAGCTTGGCGGAATCGACCTTGCCGTCGCCTCCTGGGCCATTGCCACGGCCCATCCCGCCGTCCTTGCTGGAGCGGATCACGCTGGCGGAGGTATCGAAGCGCCAGGAGGTCAGGAGCCCTCCGAAGCCCGCATCCACGTCCTGCCGGAAGACCAGGGCCCGGCCCGTACGCTTGACCTGTGGGATGCTCCAGGCGGCATTGAGCTGCAGGCCGTCCACCAGCGTCTGGTCGAAGACGTACCAGACGGTGTCCCGCCGGAGGATCCTCCCGTACACAGCCTTGCCACCGAGGTAATTGACAAAATCCGTCAAACCCAGGCCTCGGCGCGACAGGCGCCCGTCGCGATTGAGCTCCTGGTCCCACACCTGGGCCTGGAAGGCGGCGTCCGACTTTAGTCGCGCCAGGGAATCCGCCCGGAACCCGACCGACAGGTGCCCGTCCATGGACTCGATCGGCGCCCAGAGCGAATCTGCCAAGGCGAACCTCGCCGGCGTGTAGGTGGTGGCCCGTAGATGGTCCGTCCGCCCCGACGGACGCACGAGATCCGCTTCCAGCCGGTAGCGCGCGCCCTTGGTCACCATCCGCTTGGGATCCGCGGGATGCCACGCCTGCGTCCCGATGCGGGAATCGGGATGCGGCAGGTAGGCGATGGTGTCCAGGCTGTCCAGGCGCACCACGCGCAGGACGGATCCTGTCAAACCCGGCTGGACGAAATGGTCGTACGACTGCGAGATGGGTGTAGGGGCAGCGAGGTGGATGGTGTCGAAGGCCTCGCCGCCGACCAGAAGCCCCGTCACCCAGACCAGGTCCGGACGTTCGGAAGCCGTGGTGGGCCAGGCATCCCACGGCGCTTCGCAGGCCGACAGGATAAGCACCGACGCAAGCAGGGTAAGCAAGGCCTTGTTCATGTCAGAACTCCCTCTCGTAGCCGACGAACACCGGCAGGAAGGGAAACTGGCCAGTCTTCTTCTCCTGCGGGGGATTGGTGGAGTTGTCGTAGTTGATGGTCAGGACATTCCTGTGGTTGGTGAGATTGAGGATGCTCCAGTAGAAGCGCCAGACCCCGGTGCGGCCGATGTCCACCGGCGTCATGTCCAGCCGGAAGTAGTTCGGGTAGAAGAGACCGTTGTGCTCGCTGGGCTGGTCGTAGACGCTCGGGTAGCCGCCCTGAATCGGAGCGATGGCGTAATAGTTCCAATAGCCCGTGTAGGGATGGCCCGAGTTGTAGTTGAGCTGGAAGCTGGAGCGGAAGTAGCGGCCGGGAACCGGATGCGTCCACAGGGAATTTCCGGGAGCCCCTTTCCAGACGATGTCGCCGCTGGCCTTGAAGGTGTGGCGCTGGTCCCAGTCCGTCCAGTACGGGGAAAACGTCGAGGTCCCGAAGCTGTTGGTGAACGGATCCTGGTGCATGGCCGCCCAGGCCAGCGTATAGCTTGCGCTGGCCATCCACCATCCCGTTTCCTTGGCGACCTTGAGCTCCATCCCCATCGCCCAGCCTTGGGCACTGGTGAAGCTGTACTGGAGCTGGCTGGGAGCCGAGGAATCCGCCGCCTGCTCGCTGGCGCTGGCGCGGTTGTAGTACAGCGGAAGATCCTGCATCTGCTTGTAGTACAGGTCGGCATTGGCCTTCAGGCCCAAGGCCGTCAGGCTGGAGCGTTCGACGCCGACGGAGGCCACCGTGGAGACGGGGATGGGCATCGGCCCTTGGATCGGATACCAGAACTCGGTGGGCATCTCGATGTCGGCAAGGCGCAGCGAGGTGATCGACTGGTGGTACCTGCCGAGGCTTCCGTCCAGACGCCAGTCCGGCCCGAGCTTCCAGCTGACGTTCAGACGCGGATCGTAGGTGAGGGCATCCTTCCCGGTGTAGTACTGCCCCCGCAATCCAGCCGTGACGGTGACATCGCCCAGCTGCCAGCGGTCCTGCAGCCAGGCTGCGTGACTTGCTGTCCTGGACGAATCGTTGGTCTGAGCTCCCGTCTGGTTGCGCCGCTGCACGAACAGCGCCTCGTAGTCGGAGAACTCGTACCCCCCGCTCACGAGATGATCCTTCCCGATCTCGTACTGCAGTTCCTGCTTGGTGCTCCAGGTACCGATGCTGTTCTCGAAATGGAAGGTCCCGGTCAAGTCGACCGTCTGGTCGAACTGGCTGCGCGAAAAGGTCCCGAGCCAAGTTGCATGGTCGAACAGGCGCAGGCGCACGTTCAGCGGGATCACCAAGTTTCCCCACTCCAGGCTCAGCGGATCGGCCACCAAGGCGTCCCTTCCCCAGTAGCCGGAGATCCGCACCGAATCGGCCCCGCGTCCCCACGCGAAGCTGCCTTGCGCGTCGTCGAAGGCGTAGTCCAGCGAGAAGTCCGTCAGGCTCAGCTTCTTGGCCGCCCCCAGCATCAGGTCGATCCAGGTGCGCCGTCCGGCCAGGACCCAGTTAAACTCCCCTTGTCGACCTTCCGCTTCGGCGCTGCCCGATGCAATGGTCACCCGGGCCGCGCCCTTGAACCAAGTGTCCTTGACCTTGCCGGAATCGGGATCGAGCCCTCCCGCCTTGCTGGAGACCAGCAGGACGGAAGCTAGGCGATCCCCATAGCGAGGGTCGAAACCGCCCTTGTAGAAGTCGATCCCACCCGTCGCGTCGGCCAGGAATGTGGAGAAGATCCCTCCCAGGTGGGCCGGATTGTAGACCACTGCATTGTCGAAGAGCACCAGATTCTGGTCGGAGCTGGAACCGCGCACGTAGACCTTGGTGGAGAAGTCCGACGAAGTGACCACTCCGGGCAAGGCCTGGACCGCGCGCAGGACGTCCGGCTCGGCCAGCCCCGGCATGGTCTTGACCGTCCGGATCGAGACCCTTTCCTGCCCGGCGATCTTCGGAGGTCGCCGCTTGCCGCGCACCACCACGGTCTTGGTGGCGCCATCTCCCGTGACGGTCACGGCGTGGTCGACATTCCCCCGGCTGGCCAAGGTCGAGTCCAATGCCTGTTCCTGCGTCCGTTGGATCAGGGTGTCCTTCACGGTCTCGACGGAATCTGTCCGCAACGACAGTGGCGCGATCTCCAAGGTGTCGGCACCGCGAAGGCTCAGCCGCGTGCACGCTTCCTGCCCCGAAAGTTGGAGACACAAGGCCAGGGAACTGTCCTGCCGGAAGGAACTGTCCACAACCAGCGTCAGGGACCATTTCCCGGTGCTGTCCACAGTGACGGCGGAATCTCCCAGCGTGACCAGAGAACCCACCGGAGCCAAAGAACGGACAGTGACACTGGTTGCCCTCTGTACTTTCCCCGCCGCCAAAGCTTCGGATGGAAGCAACCATCCCAGGCTGGCCACAAGGAAAGTAAGCAGTGGAAGAGGCTTCATCTGGCTCGGACTTTCTGCGGCACGTTTAGGCATAAGACGTCCCGGCCGTGGAATAGGTTCCAGAGATGCAAAAAACGCTCCCGATTACCGGAAGCGTCTTTGAAGCGGAAAATGGGACTCGAACCCACAACCCTCTGCATGGGAAGCAGAAGCTCTACCATTGAGCTATTTCCGCGCAGTCAGGAAGTATAAGCCTTCGTCACGTTCCCGACAAGGTCTGACGGCGCCGGGATTGTCGATGCCTGGGCAAAGGGCTTTATTTCTTGATGGCGACCAGATTCAGGAATCCCACGTCGGCAGTGTCGGCCGGATTGTACACCTTCGAGGCATTGCTGTAGATCTGGGCATACGAGGTCGAGGCCCACGGACTGTTCCGGAGGCGTTCGGCGAACTCGGACACGCATTGGGTGAACTGCAGGCGAGGCGTTGCTGCCGTGGCGCTTTCGGCCACATAGGAATTGGCGATGGTGCGCGTCGTGTAGTGATTGATGCCGTTACTTCCGTCGGCATCTTTGTAGCGCAGCCGCACCTCACCCAAGGCTCCGGTGCCCAGCTTGAGCTTGAGCTCATACAGGGCGGTGACGTGGTGGCCCGAACCGATCTCGCCTCCGTCGGTGGAAGGCGTAGAAAATTCGTCGTCCTTGATGTCGCGGTTCTCGTAACCGATCAGGCGGTAGCTTTCCACCCGTTCGGAGCTGAAGGCGACTTGGATCTTGAGGTCCCGGGCGATGAGAGTCATGGTCGATCCCAGCTTGGTCCCGACCACGCTCCGGGCCTCGGCCTCGGAGTCGATGTAGAAGTAGTTGCCATCGCCCTTGTCGGCCAGTGTCTCCATCTCCGCCGCGCCCTGGGAGTCGGCACCCACGCCCAGCGTGGTGATCGTGGTTCCCTTCTGGATGTGCTGGTTCACCAACGCAAGCAGTCCGTTCGCACTGGTGATCCCTACATTGAAGCCGCCGTCCGAGATGACCACCACGCGGTTGTTGGCCTGCAGGTGGTTCCTGTCGTTGAGCTGGTAGCCCAGCGCAATGCCATCTTCCATGTTCGTGCTGTTGTCGGCGGTCATGCCGGCGATCCGCTTGCGGATCTCTGCCTTGTCCGGACCGCTGCCCCCCAGGCTGGCTGGCTCCAGAATCGTGTACGGCTTGGCATCGAAGGCCGCGATGGACAGGATGTCGCCGCTGCGCATGTTGTCGACCATCGTGTTGAGGATGGATTTGACCAGGGGAAGTTGGCTCGACATCGATCCCGACAGGTCCACCAGGAAGGTCACGTTCCAAGGCAAGCGGATGGCGGCGCTGTCCACTCGCCCCTGGACACCGACCCTCAGGACATGGACGCCGGAGCGCCACAACGACGGAGCAGCCTCGAGCGAGATGCCGAAGACCGACTCCTTGGGGACGTCGTAGTCCTGCGCGAAGTAGTTGATGAATTCCTCTGGCCGGATCTGCGTGGCATCCACCGTCAACCCCGAGAGGATCTTACTGCGCGCCAAGGTGTAGGAGCCGCCGTCGACATCCGCACCGAAGGTCGAGAGGGAATCCTGGGTGGTCTTGACCCATCCGGAGTACTTGTTCAAGCCCGACTTTCCGGAAACGCTGCCCCCCGTCCCGGAAGAATTGAAACCGGAGTTCATCGAGAGGCCATCGCATCCGACCATCGCCAGAGCTGCCAGTCCCGCCACCGCCAAAGCAAACCTTTTCATGGCCATCGTCGCCGTCCTTTGTGCACGAAATCGGGAATTGTCCTGACCAGACGATAGCTACCCATCGCCCGGGACGCAAGCCAAGTTCGCTGCACCGGACCTGCGATGTGACGGGGATCACAACCAGCGCGCATCGTGTCAGCGCATCTGGCGGATGCGCTCCTCGGGACTCACCAGCTGAGTGATTCGGATGCCGAAGTTCTCGTCGATCACGACCACTTCGCCACGAGCCACGATCTTGTCATTCACCACCAGGTCCACGGGTTCGCCTGCCGTGCGGTCCAGCTCGATGATGGAGCCGGGGCCGATCTCCAGTACGCGCCGGATGGAAAGCTCAGTCTTGCCCAGCTCGATGCTCACTTCGATGGGAACGTCCAGTAACCGCGACAGGGCGGGATCATTCGAATCGATCCAGGCCGACGTCCCGGCAACCGGAGCGGCGGCAGGGGTGGAAGGCACCGCCGTCGGAGCGGGAGCCGTGGCCACGGATCCCGCGCCGAAAGAAGGTGCCGCAGCAGAAGGTTGCGAAGGCGTGCCGAAGTCCAGATTCAAACCGGCCAGTGCTTCCGTCACGGCAGCCAAGCTGTTCTGGGCATCCTCATGCGTCTTCAGGGCCTGTAGCAGCCCCTTTTCCAGCCACAGCACCATAGGCTCGTTGGTGACGCCCTGGACTTCCAGGGAAAAGGCGAAGAGCTCGCCTTCCGGTTCGCTGCGCTCCCAGCTCTCGCAGGAGGCACCAGCATTGCTGACCTGGGCGCCCCAGCGCTCGCCCTGGTTGGTCGCAAGGCTTCCTGCCAGCTGGTTCCCGATCTCCTTCATGGCATCGAACTGGTCGTCCGTCCAGGGCGTGCTGCCGTCCCCCATCATCAGGAGATCGGCCAGGATCGCGCCATCCTTCTGGGACAAGATCAGGCTGATGCCGCCCACCATGGCTCCGGAAAACGCCAAGCGAAGCAGCAGCAGTTTGCCCTCCGGCAGCTGGGCCAGCGGCTCGGGATGCGGGGACACCGTTGCTTGGCAGGATCGTCCCAGCGCCGCCTTCAGGACCGTCTTTGTGTTGGTGCTGAAGATGGCCGCGAAGTCCTCGGCGTAGCCTGCGTGTTCAATCGACATCTCCCACCTCCCGCTCGATCACTCCCGTGATCTGGATGCACTTGCGGCTGCGGACCTGACCGGCCTTGCAGAGGAAGGCGGGCTTGCCTCCCACCGTCAGGGTCAGGTCGGACTCCGCCGACTTCTCGAGCACCAGCACATCGCCCTCCTGCAGCTTCACCAATTGACTGAGCTTGAGATTGACCTTCCCCACCACCGCCTTGAGCTCCATCGGGGTGCCCGCCATCTCGCGCTCGACCACCTTGCGGGACTCGACCGGATTGGCCTTGCTCGAGGAGATCCAGTTCTCCGCCGTCAGGTTGGTCATCACCGGCTCGAGGAACATGTACGGCAGGCACATCGACATCAGGCCCGACGTGTGGCGGCTGCGCAGCTCGAAGCTGATCAATATGACAGTTTCCGACGCCGGGGCGATCTGAACGAACTGGGGATTGTTCTCGTAGCTCTCGATCTTGGGATGGAAGATACCCAGGTACTCCCAAGCCTCCTTGAGGTCCAGCAGCAACCGCTCCACGATCTTGTTCATCACCGAGCGTTCGATGTCGGTGAGCTCGCGATTGTACTGCATGGCCTTGCCGGGACCTCCGAAGAGGCGGTCGATCATGAAGAACACAAGCGACGGATTGATCTCGAAGATGGCCGATCCCGACAGGGGTTCCATCTGGAAGACGTAGATGCAGGAAGGGTTCGTGACGCTCATCACGAACTCGCTGTAGGTGAGCTGGTCCACCGAGACCAATTCGACCTCCACCAATGTGCGCAGGTAGGAGGTCAGCGTGGTGGAAAGGACGCGCGAGAAGCCTTCGTGCAGGTTCTGCAGGACCCGCATCTGGTCCTTGGAGACACGGTCGGGGCGACGGAAGTCGTACAGGCTGACCTTGCGGTCCTCGCGCGGCTTGTCGCTGCCCTGGCCGGCGTAGGCCGTGGAACCCAAGGCGCTGGCAGCTTGGCTCTGAGGCGTCGACGGTGCAGGCGCAGGCGCGGCCGCAGGGGCCCCGACACTTGCTCCGACCGAGGCCAGCAGCGCATCGATCTCATCCTGGGAGAGGATATCACCCACGGCGCACCCCCTTTACTGAAGCAACCAGTCCGTGACCAGCACTTCCTTGACCTTGAGCTTCTTCTTGGGAAGCGACTTGTTGAGCTCCACCAGGACCTCCTCGCTCACCTTCTTCTGGATGGCGGGATTGGAGATCTCCTCGAACGGAATGACCGAGAGCACCTGGTTGACGATGAATTCGGCGCGCGGAAGCTCCTTCTCCATGTCGGCAGGGAACTTGGGGAACTTCTTCTTGTCGTACTCGAGGTAGAAGGTCGCCTTGAGGTAGCGCTTGGCACCGGAACCGGCGATGGTGACGGTCTTGGTGATGGGCTTCTCCCACATTTCGGGCTCGGCCTTCTCCTCGGTCTCCTCCTCGGGTTCGGCTTCCGCCGTGTCGGCGACCACCGGCGCATGCTTCTTTTCCTTGGGTGTCAGGTGCTTGACGACCATGAAGGCCATGCCGCCCTGCAGGCCCAGGATGATCACGGCGGCCACGACCAGCAATCCCACCTTGCTCTTGGGCGCGGCGACAGCTCCGTGCTCGCCTTCCGCGTGAGCGGACTCCTTGGGCTCTTCCTTGGCTGCAGACATTGGGATCTCCTCTTTTACCTAGAGTAGCGTATCCGGCAGATTTTGGCAAATCATCGCGCCAGACCGATCAGTTCCTGCAACAGCGAATCAGACGTCGTGATCACCTTGGAGCTGGCCTGGAAGCCTCTCTGGGTGATGATCATGCTGGTGAACTCCTTGGCCAGGTCCACGTTGGACATCTCAAGCGTACCCGACTTGATCTGGGTGGTGCTCTGCGTGCCCGGCTTGCCCAGAATGGGGTCGCCCGAGTTGCCCGTCACCGCGAACACCGATTCCGACTGTTTGCTTAGCCCACCGGGGTTGGTGAAGTCAGCCACCATGATCTGGGCCAGGCTGCGGGTGGTGCCGTTAGTGAAGTTACCGGTGACGATGCCGTCGTTGCCGATGGTGATGGCCTGCAGCACGCCCATGGTGAAGCCGTCCTGTTTGGAGGCGGCGGCGGTCGAGGGCGCCCGGTACTGGGTCAGCCCCTGGAAGTTCCCCGGGCCACCCGCGTCGAAGGATATGTTCATCAGACTGGATCCGTTCTTGGGATCCATGCGGAACTGGCCGGAGTTGTCGTCGAAGGTGAAGCTTGCCACGGTGCCGTCGGGTCCGAAGGTGACTTTTCCACGCTCACCGCCCATCAGCGATTCCTCACCGGCGCAACTAGCCGTCCACAGCCACTCGTTCTCCAGCTTGGAGGGCGTGAAGCTCACCTTGAGGGTATGCTCAAAGCCCTTGTCGTCAAACACGGTGATGGAGGTGTCCTCGACCTTGGCACTGCGGGCTTCCTGGGTCTGCGTGAAGGCTGTGTTGCTGTTGAAGTAGACCGGCTTGTTCTCGGCCGAATTGTTGGAATTGTTGGCCGTGATCGAGATGTTCGAGAGAGCAAACTCCTTGCCCGGCTGGCCCCGCAGGATGATCGCGCCGACCGGAATGTTCGGATCTCCGCCGGGCTGGTTGATCTCCACCGACAGCTTCCTCTGCGTCGTCCCGTCGTCCTCCGGCAAACGCAGCTGGTTCTGGATCGTGGCCAACAGGTCTCCCATGGTGGTGCTGTCGCCATAGGTCAAGGTAGAGGCCGCACCGCTCACGCCGCCCACCTGGGCTTGCATGGTGATGACGTCCCCCGCCTCCAAGCCCAGCGGCTTGCCGTTCATGTCCACGACATCCCGCATCAGGCTGTCGCTGCGGGCCGGCATCAGCAGGGTCGCAGTGCTTTGGGCAGCATTGAAGGCCGTCGGGAAGGCGAATGCGTTGGTCACGAAGGAATTCGATGTGGGACGGCTGCTGGAGATCTCCAGGTTGTTCACCGGACCGTTGGGAACCACCTGCAGCTTGCCGTCCACCACAGAGACAGAACCGCCTACCCCCAGTCCTGAACTCAGGAAGGACTGCACCTGCGAGGCAAGCTCCTCCATGGTCGTTGAGCCGTTCACCGTGAAGGTGCTCTTGACAGGACCGTTGCCGCCCTTGCCCGAGATCGTCAGGACATCCCCCGGCTCGATCCCTAAGGTGTTGCCCATGTTGTCGTGCATGCCGGTGAGGAGGGCATCGTTGGTGACTGCGGCGTACCAAGGCTTTCCGTAGGTGACGCTTCCCTTGGCCTGGCTGTCCATGTCCAGGTTGCGTGCGAAGTCCACCTTGGTCGTGGCATGCGCCGGAGCTTGCGAGTTCACCGGCACGATCACGTCGGAGATGTTCGTGCCGGCATTGATGGCACCCGAACCGTCGGCCATGAGTCCTTGGAGGACATAGCCGTTGGAGGGCATCACCATGCGGCCGTTGGCGTCCAACTGAAAGGCGCCGCTGCGGGTGTAGCCGTTCTTCTGGCCGTTCTTCACGGCGAAGAAGGCCGTGCCCTCCAAGGCCAGGTCGGTGGTGATACCGGTGGTCTCGAGGTTGCCCTGATTGAACACGTTGTCGACCGCGCTCACCCCCACGCCCAGGCCGACCTGGATGCCGTTGGAGCCTCCCGAGGCCTGCGACGAGGTGCCGGGGCGGGTCGCTCCCGTCATGGTCTGCGAAAGGGCGTCCTGGAAGGTCATGCGCCCTTCCTTGAAGCCGACAGTGTTCACGTTGGCCACGTTGTTGCCGATCACATCCATCTTGGACTGGTGAGCAGAGAGACCGGAAATGGCGCTGAACATGGATCGCATCATGGTGCACGCTCCTCAGTTCGAAATGGATGTGGGTGTGGTTTCGGGGGCGCCGGAGGCCACCGTCAAAAGATCTCCGAGCTTGTAGCTCGAGCCGTTCACGGCAAGCAGCGGTGCGCCATCCCGGAACTCCAGTCCCGAGACGGTCCCCTTCGAGATCAGGTTGCCAGAGGCGGCTCCGGCGACGTTCCTGACCTGAGCCGTGTAGGTCCCGGAGATCGGGGTGCCCAGGTCGTCGGTCGCCTTGAAGCTCACCTTTCCGCTACCGTCCAGGGGAATGGTCCTGACGACCTTTCCCGTGGCGTCGGACAGTTCCAGTCGGGAGCCTCCCTCGGCCTGCACATCAAAGTCGTAGGCCTTGCCGGCCAGCAGATCCAAGCGCCCTTCCTTGAGGCTCACCTGCTTGCCCAGCAACGTGGCCGCCAGCGCACCCGAAGACAGGTCGCTGGCACCCGCCACGACCGGCGCGGCGGAAGCCTCCATGCCCGAGGCAGCAGCAGCGGCACCCGTTCCAGGGGCGGAGTTCTGAACCGAGATGAGATCGCTCATCTTGTAGCTGCCGTTGCCGATATTGAGGTACGGCACGCCTTCCTGGAACTTGAGGCCCGTGACCTCACCAGACTTGTAGGCGTAACCGGAGACCGCGCCGTCTGCAGCCACCACCTGGGCGGTGAAGCTGCCGCTGATGGGCTTGCCTTGGTCGTCCATGGCGTCCAGCTGCAGCTTGCCTGTGCCATCGTTCCCCAGGATCGCGGTGCCGTCGGAATTCCTTCCGGAAAGCGGCACGGTGCGCACCACCTTGCCCGCAGAATCCTTCAGGACCAGCGACGAGGTGCTGGTGCCTTGCAGGGTCACGGGGACGGCCTTGCCGGCGGTCAGCCCAATGCTCTCCTGCTTGATGCTGACCTTCTTGCCCAGCAGTCCGGAAGCCGCAGCCCCCGACATCGAGTTGGCGGCCCCGGTCTGGGTCCCAGTCAAGGTCGACATGCTCGTGTTCATGTTGTCGATGCTCTTCTGGATGTTCTGCATCGACTCCAGCGAAGAAAACTGCGCCATCTGCGCGGCCATCTGCTGGTTGTCTGAAGGCGCCGAAGGATCTTGGTACTGCAACTGGGTGACCAGCAAGGAAAGAAAGTCGTCCTTTCCCAGTGCGCCTTGGGACTTTTCTGCGGCCCTGGAGGCAAGCTTGCCGTCGGCGGTGACCGAACTCTTCTTGCTGCCGTCCTTGACGGAGGCGAAGTAGTCCTTGATGTTCAAGGGATTTGCGGCGGTGGCTGTCGTGCTCGTGGACATCTTTGCCTCCTCAGGTCAATACGTCGATGCTGTTGAGGCCGTTGCGACGTCCGGTGTCGGCTCCCGCCAACACCGTCGCCGTGGATTCGAAAACGCCAGTCTCCCAGCCGCCGTGCGAGCCGGGTCGCCCGCGGCCCCGTCTGGCCTGTTCCTGGTGCTGTTGCTGCTGCGACTGCCCGTCCCCGACCGTGACCGACAGCTGACCCAGTTCCAAGCCCTGCCGGGACAGGCTTTCGCGCAGCACGGAGATGTGCTCCTGCAAGGCCTGCTTCACGCCCTCGCTCTGTACCTGGATCTTGGCATCCACCCGTTCGCCGTCGTGGACCCGCACCTGGACAGAGACCTCTCCCAGTTCGCGCGGCCAGAGCTTGAGGCTCATTTCGCGGGCATCCATGCCCGGGCGCAGTTGGATCTCATCGTAGACCTGATGGGCCAGCACGGCGCTGGCCGCACCGGTGGGTCGGTAAGAAGGCTTGATCTCCGCCGGGGCAGATGTTTCGGGACGGATCGCCGGGCTGTTCATCCCGTCCATACGAAAGAGCGGATTGGGATCGGCCTTGACGGCAGCGCCGTTGGGCTTGACGGCCGTGAGCAGCTCCTGGCTCATCTGCGAGACGGAGCTCTGGGTGCCCGCGACCGGGGCCATGGTGATTTCCTTGTAGGTCTCGGTGATGGTGACCTGGACCGGGTTGGCCAGATCCGCCAGACGTCCGGCCAAGCGCTGCAACTCCTGGTTGGGGGCCTTGGCCACCGGGGCATTCGGCAGTGATGCAGACATCTCGAAGGCGGCAACTGTCGCTGGCACGATCACAGTCGACTGATCCTGATCTTCCAGTCCTGCCGGCAGCAGTTCCTGAACCGTTTGAGCCACCTCGGGCAGGGACTGTCCTTCGCTCAACCCCTTCACGCCAACGCGCAAGGCCACTTCCAGCTCACGGGTCTCCTGCGGGGGCAATTGGGCCACCGCTTGCGGAGCCACCTGGATGCCCAGCAAGGCAAGGCTCTCAACCACCTTCTCCGTCCAGTCTTCCGGCGCATCGTCCGCCCCGTCGTCTTGGACGTCCTCGATCTCCTGCGGTCGTCCCGTTCCCCCCGTTCCTGCCTTTGGCGTCCTGTCCGCAACGACAACCTCG
>Ga0302298_10000077_pt1 | contig 20896 bp, 8 predicted proteins | sample III_Fen_N3_3_FD_198757 | JGI IMG/M metagenome (GOLD analysis project Ga0302298, IMG submission 198757) | Peat permafrost microbial communities from Stordalen Mire near Abisko, Sweden - III_Fen_N3_3 | ecosystem: Environmental > Terrestrial > Soil > Wetlands > Permafrost | place: Sweden: Abisko...
GTCTTCGACTTCGTCGATCCGGACCATCACGATCGGCAAATCGCCCGAGATGCCGTAGACCCAAAGGCCGGGCGCTCCTCGCTCGTTGCGCGCCAGCAAACTGGCCGCGGGGCGAAGCGACGAGTCGGAGTAGATGATCCGGTTGGCCAGGCGCTGGAACAGCAGAGCCTCGTCCGCCTCGATGCCGAGGTGATGCAGCTGGACCTGGGCCTGCGTCCAGGCCAGCGTCGTCGCGCGTTCGAACGTGGCCGAGTCGCGGTACTTGTCGGCCAGATCCAGCACGGCCTCGCGCGAGTCGGCGACGACGGTTGAGAAGATGGCGTGGGCGGTTGCGCCGGGGGCCAGCTTGACCCGACACCTCAGGCTGAAGATTGGATCCAGCACCGAGCCGACGGTGTTCGAGAGCGGGCGGCCGTCGACGACCGAGACCGGCGAGCGGGCCGACCGGCCCCGACCGAGGAAGCGGGCGCGATCCGTTTCGTACTGGATTACCCCGCCCGTCTCGTCCTCGACGACGGCGACGTGGGCGGCCCAGATTGGCTTCTCGTCCTTGGAACGGGGACGGCGGGTCGCCAGCAGGGCGCCGACATCGGCGACGAACTCGGTCTGGACGAACAGGTTCTGGAAGGCCGGGTGAGCGACGTCGGCCGCCTGCGGCGCGAGCGCGATCTCCGCATATGACGTCAGCTCGATCTGGCGGACGTGCGAACCGAGGTTGGTGAGCGACACGCGGCGAATCTCGGCGTCGTGCTCCGCCGACACCAGGACGGTCAGGCGCGTCGCGATCGACCCGTCACGACGGGAGAACTCCGCGCGATCCTCCGAGTAGGCGACCTCGTAGCTGTCCGCCTCCTTGCCGCTGGGCTGGTGCCCCGCCGACCAGACCGCGCCGTTGTCCATGTCGCGCAGGAAGATGTAGCTGCCCCACGAGTCGCGCGTCACATCCTCGCGCCACCGGGTCACCGCCACGTCGCCCCAGCGGCTGTAGCCCGATCCCGCGGCCGTCACCATGACCGCATAGCGGCCATTCGAGAGGAGATGCGTCCGGGGTGTCGAGCCGTGCGGCGAGGTGAAACGACGCAGGACCGGCGGCACGAGATCGCGCACATCGGCCGCGCTCTTGACCTCTTCGGCGCGCGGCCGAGCCACGAGCACGTCGCGCGGCATCCGCTCCTGGAGCAACAGCTCAGTCGCCTCGACGATCGGGTCCGCGTGGAAGCGCTCGACCATCGCGCGGTCGTTGAGCACGTTGCCGAGGGCCACCAGCGCCATCCCCTGGTGATGCGCCATGTAGCTCTTCACGATCGCGACCGAGGCCCCTTCCGGAAGCCGGCGCGGTGTGTAGTCGAGCGCCTCCCGGAAGCCGTACCGGTCGCTCGCGCCCGCGTTGGTCAGCCGGGCGAAGTTCCGAACGGCCGCCTCGGGCTGGATCATGGCCGCGAGGGCAGTCGCGTACGGGGCCACGACGATGTCCTCGCTCAACCCGCGCTTCAGGCCGAGGCCGGGTACGCCAAAGCTCGAGTACTGATAAGTCAGTGCGAGGTCTCGGGCGTTGAACGCCGATTCGGAGATGCCCCAGGGCACGCCGAGCCCATCCGCGTAGCTCATCTGGCGGGCGACCACCAGCCGATGCGTCTGATCGAGCAGGCTGAGGGCCGGGGCGCGCATGACGAGGGCGGGCATCAGGTACTCGAACATAGATCCGGACCATGAGATCAGGGCAGAGCCGCGCCCGACCGGCGTCATCGCGCGGCCGAGCCGGAACCAATGGTCCGGTGCGACGTCGCCCTTGGCGATTGCCAGGAAGCTGGTGAGGCGAGCCTCGGAGGCGAGGAGGTCGTAATAGCTCGGATCCAGCGCACCGTCCTGGACCCGGAACCCGATCGAGAAGAGCTTACGGGTCGGGTCGAACAGGAAGCTGAAGTCCATGTCGCGGAAGAGCTGCTGAGATCGGTCCGCGATCGCCTGGAGCCGCCTCGCCAGCAGTGCCGCGGCTGCCGATCCCTCGCCGGCTTCGTCCACCGGGGGATCCGCCATCTCGGCGATCGTCGCGAACGTCGTGCCCCGAGCTGGTTGGATCAGCGCGAGGTCTCGAACGTGGCTGCCCACCGCCAGCCGGGTCGCTTCGGCCCAGGTCGCGAGATCGCCGTCGGGAGCGTCCCCGCGCTCGGCGGTGAGGGCCGCCGCAATGTCCGCCAGCGTCCGGCCGAATGCGGACAACTCCTCCAGCCGCGCCGCCCAGGCCCCAGGCGTCGCGGCCACGGTGGAGGCCGCATCCGCGGGTAGCTCGAGCGCCTCCGCAAGGTGCCGCCGGGTGAGCGTCTGGCTTCGCCGATCGTCACCGATGGCGCCGGCTGCCTCCCGGGTGAGTGCGATGGCATCGGCAATCCCCGCCAGCGCGGCGGCGACCGGAAGCGGCCGGTCGATCATCTGGCGGCAGGCATTCGAAAGCGCCAGCAGGTGGCCGGCGAGATTGCCGCTGTCGACCGACGACACATACGCCGGATCGAGCCGGTGCAGGTCGCGCGTGTCGTACCAGTTGTAGAGGTGGCCGCGATACCGCTCCAGCTTGGCAATGGTTGCGAGGGTCGTCTCCAGGCGCTCCACCATTTCGAGCGTCCCGATCCAGCCGAAGTCGCGAGCGGTCACCGTCGCGAGCAGGTACATCCCGATGTTCGTCGGCGACGTGCGATGGGCGACGACCGGCGTCGGATCGTCCTGGAAGTTGTCGGGCGGCAGCCCCTGGTCGTCCGGACCGACGAAGGCCTCGAAGAACCGCCAGGTCCGGCGAGCCGTAAGGCGGAGCGACCGGACGTCGGCCGGGGAAAGCTGCTCCGCCTCCGATTCTTGCGGCGGCAGGCTGACGAGTCGGGCGACGACCGGCGACAGCAGCCACAGGACGATGAACGGTGCGGCGATCCAGGCCGCGCTCGGCTTGACGGCCAAAACGAGGACTGCGGCGACGGCCGCGATGGCGACGCCGCCCGCCATCTGCCTGTAGAACCCCAGGAGGTCGACGTCGGGCTGGGCTTTGGCCTGTGCTGCCGTCGTCCACTCGAGAAGCTTCCTCCTGGTGTGGTAGACCCGAACCAGCGTCCGCAGAATCGCGTCGGTCATCAGCCACGCCTGATGCGCCAGGAAGGCGAATCCGAAGAACACATGGGCCGCGGCCAGGCCGACGTCCCCCCCGACGGCTCGCAGATGGCTGCGCTTGGAGATTCCCTGCCGCTGCGGCCGCAGGCCGGCCAGGACGGGCAATGCTTCTGGAACGATCGCCGCAGTCAGGACGAACACCGTCCAAACGGCGGCCGGTACCGCGGGCAGCGTCCAGGCCGCGACCAGGGTGGCCAGCGTGAGTGGCGCGGACATCGTCCGGCGCAGGTTGTCGACCATCTTCCAGCGGGCGATGCCGGGCATGGAGTCCGGCCTCCGCCGGCCCTTCGCGTCCCCGGCCCGCCCCAGGATCCAGGGCAGGAGCTGCCAGTCGCCGCGCGCCCAGCGATGCTGACGGACTGTCGAGACCAGGTAGTTCGACGGGAATTCGTCGAAGAGCTCTATGTCGGTTACGAGCCCGGCTCGGGCGAAGACGCCCTCGAACAGGTCGTGGCTCAGGAGCGCGTTCTCGGGCACCCGGTCCGCCATCGCCGCGCCGAAGGCATCGACGTCGTAGATGCCCTTGCCGGTAAAGCTTCCTTCGTGAAGCAGGTCCTGGTAGACGTCGGAGACTGCGGATGCATACGGGTCGATTCCGGCCGATCCGGAGAAGATCCGCTGGAAGATCGAGCCGCCCTGCTCCGGCGGAAGGGTCGAGGTGATTCGCGGCTGGAGGACGCCGTAGCCCTGAGTCACCCGGCCGGCGCGCGAGTCGAACGTCGCCTGGTTGAGAGGATGGGCGATCGTCCCCACCAGGCGGCCCACCGAGCCCAGGGGGAGCCGCGTGTCGGCATCGAGGGTGACGACATAGCGCACGCCTGTCGGCGGAGTCGAAGCGCTGCGCCCGGTAGTCAGGATCCCGGTCGTGACCGACCCGCGCAGGAGGGCATTCAGCTCCTCGAGCTTGCCGCGTTTGCGCTCCCAGCCCATCCAGCAGCCCTCAGCCTCATTCCAGTGCCGCTTCCGGTGGAAGATCAGGAAGCGCGCGCCTCCTCCGGGGGCCTCGCCGTGGCGCTCGTTGAGCCGGTCGATGGCCGCTGCCGCGGTAGAGAGAAGTTCGTCGTCGCCGGGCTCGGTCTCGCTCGGGGCGTCGAGCCAGTCCGACAGCAGCGCGAACCTGATGTCACCCTCGCGGTTCGCCAGGTAGTGGATCTCCAGACCGGCGACCCGAGCCTCGACGTCCGCATCGCTCGTGAGCAGCATCGGCACTACGACCAGCGTTCGCAGCCGCGAGGGTACGCCGTCGTCGAGGTCGAGGCGGGGCAGCGCTCTCGGCCCCAGCACGTGGGTGACTTCCCAGTTGACGAGGGCGATCGCGAGGTCGGAGGCCGGGAGGAGCGCGAAGACGGCCAGGAGGACCATTGCGCCGGCTGCGGGCCCATTCCCCGTCAGGAGAAGCGGGACCGCGAGGATGGGAGCGGTGACGAAGGCGAGCGTCCCGAGGTAGCCGCGCCCGGCGGCCCGGAAGTAGATGCGTCGAAGCCGGCTTGCGAGCGGTGCTCGAACATTGAGGACCCGCTCGAACGCGGCGCGGCCCGATGAGATCAGGTAATAGCCTGGGTCTCGCAGTCGCGCATCCACCGGCGCGACATCGGTCGTCGGCGCGGCATCCGACATCGCCACGGCCCTCCTGGCGACCTCGACCTCGGTCAAGCCCGAACCCCGTGACAGTTCCTCGACGGCGTGCCGATAGCGATCTCGAGTGGCGAAGTCCATCGCCCTGAACGAACTTCGGCCGCCCAGGACGTCGTCGACGAGGCTCACGCTTTCGACGAACTGGGCCCAGTCGAACCAAGAGATCAGGCGCATGCTCGTGATCACGTTTCGGACGGTCACGTTCATCGTCGCCTGGCGCTGGTGCTCGAGGCGGACCGTCTCCTCGGCCGTTGTTCCTTGAGCCGCGAGGAGTTCCTCGACCCAGCCCAGTGCCGGTGTCACCGCCGGGTCCTGATCTCGAAGCCGTTGGAACAGCTGGACGCGAGCCGCCGCGGGGAGCGATCGAGGCGACAGCCGACGCAGGGCGGCCGCCGCGGCCTGTGGGCTGTCCTTGCCGAGACCGAGCAGGCCGTCGGCGAGTTCGTCCGCCTTCTGCCGATCTGCCCGGCCGCGCACGATCACCTCGGCGATACGGCGGAGGTTGTCGACCAGGAGGATTCGGAGGCTGATCGCGACCGCCCAGAGTTCGCCGATCGTCAGCGGCTCGACGACCTGATAGGCGCGCACCATACGTCGCAGGCTGTCCGGCTCGAAGCGGCTGTCGGTGTGCGCGATGTATGCCCAGGTGATGCCTAGGACGCGTGGGTAGCCCTCGAGATGCCCCTCGGCGAGCTTGGGGAGTTCGCGATAGTAATCCGGCGGCAAGTCGTCACGGATCTCGCGGAGCTGCTCATCGACGATGTGGAAGTTGTCGAGGAGCCACTCGGCCGCGGGCGTGATCGATTGCTCGTCCTTGACCGCTCGGGCCAGGACGCCGTACGCCTCGAGCAAGACCCTGCCGTTCTCGGCGATGCGAGGCCCGACGGCGTGTCCCTTGCGTGGCGAGTTCGTCACAGTCTGGGCTGCGGCCAGGCTCTGGGCGTGCTGCTCGAGCCGCTCCACGCTGAACAACTCCGCGAGGATCGGCTCTTCCGCCTCGGCTTCGGGCCGAATCCTCCGCCCACCGCGCCGAGGCGGATCCGGCAGAGCTCGGTTCGACGTCACCCTGCGCCCTCAGCGGTTTGGCTTCCGTCCGAGCCGAGCCGGTCCGCGAGAATCAGCAAACGGATCGTGCCGCCGGACGCCGGTCCGTAGTCCGGATTCCGGGAATCCGGAATCGGCGCGATCGGGTCATTCCGCGTGGCCGATCCGCCGCGGCAACACGGTTGCGGTCGTCCGGGCCTCGGTCCACCAGCCACTGCAACTCCATGTGCCTCACGGCATTACTCCCTCGTCCAGGAGTCATGGTATCGGGTCGGCCCGGAGTTGAGAGATATGGGTTCCTGGGGACGCGTTGCTGCGCGCCCGAAACGGCCGTTCCCGCGCCAAATGGCCGGGCGGCGCAGGGCAGTGGCCCTATCTGGGAGCGTCGCCGCCCGGCGCCCGCGCCGCTGGATTCCCGCGCGGGCCGCCGATTCCATCAGACGCCCGGACTCCGGCCGATGACTCCCATGGTGGGACTCTCCTTTACCCGCGGCCTCAACCAAGGCAAGCTGTGATGACATCGGGCATCGGAGTGCGCCGGTGCGCAATCTTCGCCGGACGTCGAGTCTGGTGATCCTCCGCTCGGCGACGGCTCGGCCGCCTCCCGCCACGCGGAGGAGGAGGCACGATGTCCACGTTGGCCGCCGCCCCGCCGCCCCGCCGAGTGTCGAGCAGACGCTTGCCTGTGCTGCTGCGCCTTGCTCCGTTGGCGGTCGGAGCCATTCTGGCTCTGTCGGTGGCCGTCACCGTGACGGCGACAACGGCGAGGGTGACCGCTCCACAGCATGCCTCTCCGGGGTCCAGGATCGTGGTCAGGGGTGGCGGCTTCGCAGCCGGCCAGACCGGCAGGCTCACGTACAACGGCGCTGCCCTGGCGCGCTTCGTCGCGTCGCCTTCGGGCTGGTTCAGCGTTCCCCTCAGCATCCCGACGTCGGCCGGCATCGGCAGCACCGGCCGGATCTCCGCCAAGAACGTTGCCGGCGACCTCCTGGCGACGACGATGCTCCAGATCTCGCAGGCGGGTGTTTCGCAGGAGTCGCTGTCGGTGCCCACGCAAGCGCAGCCGGGCTCGACCATAACCGTTTCCGGCAGCCTGTTCGAGGCCGGCAGCTTCGGCTATCTGACAATCAACGGCCTGAAGGTGACGACCTTCGTGGCGTCGTTGGACGGGTCGTTCAGCGTCCCGTTCGCCATCCCGACCACGATCGACATCGGCACGGATCGGATCTCGGCCAGGGATAACTCGGATCTCCTGATCGCGACTTCGCTGATCGAAGTCAACACGAATCCAATTGCGACGGACACGCCCGCACCCACACCGGGGCCGACCGGTACTCCGACGGGCCAGCCCACCGACTCGCCGCCCCCCACCGACGGGCCTACCCCGCTTCCGACCGATACGCCGGGGCCTACTGACGCCCCGACGGACTCGCCCGCGCCTGCGGACACGCCGGCGCCCACGGACTCTCCCACGGATACGCCGTCCGCGACCGATACGCCCGCGCCTACAGACACGCCCTCGCCAACGGACGCGCCGACGGACTCGCCCGCGCCCACGGACTCGCCAGCGCCCACAGACTCGCCCGCGCCGACACCGATCGCAACCGCTCAGCCGACCGCGTCGCCGCCCGGGCCCACGCTCCCCAACTTCAGCCACGTCTATTGGATCGTGTTCGAGAATCAGGAGTATTCGAGCATCGTCGGATCGAGCCAGGCGCCGTATATCAACTCGCTCATTGCCCGGTACGGTCTCGCGACCGACTTCACCGCGGTAAGCCATCCCTCCGAGCCCAACTACGTCGCCCTCACCTCGGGCTCCACCCAGGGCATCGCAGACGACGGCGCCTACAACCTCAACGCCCGGAACCTCTTCGATCAGATCGAGACGTCGGGTAGAACCTGGCGCGCCTATATGCAGGGCTATCCGGGCGGCTGCTTCGCAGGCTCGTCGTCGGGGGCGGTCGTCGACGGCGTCGGCAAGTCCGGACCCTACGTCCGCAGGCACGACCCTGCGATCAGCTACACGAGCATCAGCGGCAACGTTTCGCGGTGCGCGAATATCTCCAATCTCGCGAGCTTCAACCCGGGGGCGGCCAACTTCGAGTTCATAGTGCCGAATCTGATCAACGACATGCATGACGGAACCGTTGCCGACGGTGACAACTTCCTGCGCTCGTTCCTGCCCCAGATCACCGCCAGCGCGTCATTCGCGAACTCGGTCGTCTTCGTCACGTTCGACGAGGGCACCTCGAACGCAGGCGGTGGCGGCCACGTCGCCACCATCGCCGTGACACCACACATAACGCCAGGCTGCACGGCCACCGGTGCCTATAACCACTATTCGCTGCTTCGCACGTTGGAAGAGGCCTGGGGCCTCCCGTATTTGGGCAACGCGGCCTCCGCCACGGCGATCGACTTCCCGTACTGAGCCTGGGTCCCTCGTGGCGCGGCAACCCGGTGGCGGGGAACCCCCCGGACGTCCCCGTGTCCGCCGCGGCGTAGTGCGGGGCGGGACGCTTGCTGCGCCGGGTGGACCTGACCGAGCGTCCGCATACCCTGCCGATAGGCGCCAATCGACCTGCCTCGTGGGGTCGGCCTGCGGCGGCGCGCGCCGGTAGCGGGAAGGTATGTGCGATGCAGGCATCCGACGTCACGCCAGAGTCGGGAGCCACGCCGGCATCCGGCGCTGGGAGTCACGAAGACGAGTGGTACAAGCCCTCAGCTGCGGTGCTCGAGCAGGCTTACATCAAGGACTGGGACGCTCTCGCTCGCTCGGCCGACGCGGACTTCGTCGGTTTCTGGGAAGACCGAGCCAAGGAGCTGGTCGACTGGTACGAGCCCTGGACGACGGTTCTGGACGATACGGACAAGCCGTTCTTCAAGTGGTTCGTCGGCGCCAAGACCAACATCGTCCACAACGCCCTGGATCGGCATCTCAAGACCCACAGGCGCAACAAGCTGGCCCTGATTTGGGAAGGGGAGAACGGCGAGCAGCGCTCGTTCTCCTATCACGCCCTCAATCGCGAAGTCAGCAAGTTCGCCAGCGTGCTCAAAGCCCTGGGTGTCAAGAAGGGCGATCGCATCACCATCTACATGGGCCGCGTCCCCGAACTTCCGATCGCAATGCTTGCGTGCGCGAAGATCGGCGCCGTCCATTCGGTCGTATACGGCGGGTTTTCGACCGAGGCGCTGCACGGCCGGATCGAGGATTCGCAGTCACGTGTGGTCGTCACCTGCGACGGCGCCTACCTCAACGGCAAAGTCGTGGAGCTCAAGCGCATCGCCGACGAGGCGATCAAGCGCGCGCCCATCGTCGAGCACGTGGTCGTCTTCCGCAGGACCGGCCACGAGGTGCCGATGGAAGAGGGGCGTGACATGTGGTGGCACGATCTCATGGCCCTGCCGATCGCGGACTGGCGCTGCGCGACGGAAGTTCTGGACGCCGAAGACCCGCTGTTCATGCTCTATACGTCGGGGACCACGGGCAAGCCGAAGGCGATCGTGCACACACACGGCGGCTACCAGGTGGGCGTTGCCACGACGCTGAAGTACGTGTTCGACCTGAAGGATGACGATCGCTGGTGGTGCGCGGCGGATCCAGGGTGGGTGACCGGCCATTCGTACATCGTCTACGGGCCGTTGATCCTCGGCGCAACGGGATTCATGTATGAAGGGGCGCCGACATATCCCTACCCCGACCGCTGGTGGGCGTTGGTCGAGAAGTACGGCATCAACGTCCTCTACACGGCGCCGACGGCGATTCGCGGCTTGATGCGATTCGGCGAGGCATGGCCGAATCGGCGCGATCTCTCGTCGTTGCGACTGCTCGGCTCGGTCGGCGAGCCGATCAATCCCGAAGCGTGGCGCTGGTACTTCAAGAACATCGGCAAAGAGCGTTGCCCGATCATGGATACCTGGTGGCAGACCGAGACGGGAATGCTCATGATCACGCCCCTGCCGTGCGTGGATCTGAAGCCCGGTTCCGGTACGCGTCCATTCTTCGGCCAGCAAGCCGACATCTACGACGAGCAAGGCAACCCGGTCGCGGACGGCGAGGAGGGATTCCTCGTATTGAAGCGGCCGTGGCCGGCGATGCTGCGCACGATCTACGGCGATTCCGCGCGATACGTCGATCAGTACTGGACCAAGTACCCGGGCGTGTATCTGACCGGCGACTCGGCCAAGCGCGACAAGGACGGCTACTACTGGATCATCGGCCGCGTCGACGACGTCCTCAAGGTGTCGGGCTATCGGCTGGGCACGGCCGAGGTCGAATCGGCGCTGGTCAGCCACCCGGCGGTCGCCGAGGCCGCGGTGATCGGCCTGCCGCACGAACTCAAGGGCCAAGCGATCCACGCCTTCGTCTTGCTGCGGCACGACTACGTGGCGTCACCCGAGCTGGCGGAGGAGTTGCGCCGGCATGTCGGGTCCGAGATGGGCCCGATCGCCAAGCCCGAGGATATCAAGTTCGTCGACCAGCTGCCCAAGACGCGGTCCGGCAAGATCATGCGCCGCGTTTTGAAGGCGCGCGCTCAGGGCCTGCCGGAAGGCGACATCTCGACTCTGGAGGAGTGAAGGGCCGGCGTGTCCGACGCCCATTCGGGCACAGATCCACACCGGCGACGACAGCCGGGTATCCGGCGGGCCCGGCTGCGCTAGCTCAGCTCGTCGGATCCGGCGACACGAGCGGGAGCCTCGCCGTCGATGGTCATCCTGACGCGGGCGAGGAGCAGGTTCGGGCTGAACGGCTTCTCGATCAGGACGATGCCATCTTTGAGGCCACGGCGATCGTCGATGGACCCCTGAGCGTAGCCCGTCATCATGAGGATCTTCATCGCAGGCCTCAGCACGGACAGGCGGGCTGCCAGATCGGCACCGTTTCCGCCGGGCATGACCACGTCGGTGAGCAGCAGGTCGATCTGGCCGAGATGCTCGGCGGAGACCGTCGCCGCCTGTGCGGGACCGTCGGCGGCGAGGACCGCATAACCCTGCCGCTCGAGCACCGAGACCGCCAGCTTCCGGACGGCGGCCTCGTCCTCGACGACGAGAATCGTCTCGTGGCCTCTCGGCATAGCCTCGACGGGAAGCTGCCCGGCAGCCATGCGTTCGCCGACGGGTGTCCTGGGCAGGCATATTTCGAAGGTGGAGCCGTGCCCGGGCTCGCTTCGCACGTCGATGCTTCCCTCGGACTGCCGGACGATTCCATACACAGTGGCCAGGCCGAGGCCGGTGCCCTTGCCGACGTCCTTGGTGGTGAAGAATGGCTCGAAGAGGTGGGCCTGGGTCTCGGCATCCATTCCGTCGCCCGAGTCGCTGACCCTGAGCATCACGTGGGGTCCGGCTCTCACTCCTTCGTGCGCCGCCGCAAAGGCCTCGTCGAGTGTCACATTGTGCGTTTCAAGCGTCAGCGTGCCCCCGCCCGGCATAGCGTCTCTGGCGTTGACCGCCAGATTGATGAGCACCTGCGTCAGCTGGCCCGGGTCGGCCCGGACCAGACCAAGGTCCGGGTCCAACACGATCTTGAGATGCAAGTCCTCACCGATCAGGCGGACCAGCATGCCGCGCACCTCTTCAATCGATACGTTGAGGTCGAGCGCACGTGGCTGGAGCACTTGCCGCCGGCTGAAGGCGAGGAGCTGCCGCGTCAGCGCGGCTGCGCGCTCGCCCGCCAGGAGGATCTCGTCCACGTCGGCGACCCTGGCGTCGCCGGGCTCCATCTCGCTGCGAAGCAGCTGACCGTAGCCCGAGATGGCCGTCAAGAGGTTGTTGAAGTCGTGAGCAACCCCGCCCGCCAGCCGCCCGACGGCTTCCATCTTCTGGGCCTGGCGGAGCTGCTCTTCCAGCTTCACCCGGTCGGTTACGTTCGTGGCGAGCACGACGCGGGCCGGTCGTCCATCCCAGACCAGTTCGTGTGAGGTCACCTCCACGTCGATCACCGAACCGTCGGCGCGGAGATGGCGGGCCGAATTGGTTCGAGTCGACGCATCTGACTTGAGAAGGGCGGCCAGGAGGGGCACGTCCTCCGGCGGACGGATGTCGGCGATCGTCATAGCGCGGAACTGCTCGACCGACCAGCCGTAATGAAGGATGGCCGTGTCGTTGACCTCGAGGAATCGCAGCGTGTTCGTGTCATAGATCCACATCGGATGTGGGTTGCTCTCGAACAGGTCGCGGTAGCTCCGCTCGGAGGCGCGCAGCGTCTCCTCTGCCGCTCTTTGGGCGGTGACGTCCAGGAGGAAGCCGATCGTCGCGGGGCCGTCGGGAAGCTCGATGTTCCGCGTGCCTACGACGAGTGGGAACTGCGAGCCGTCGGTACGGATGCCGACCGTTTCGAAGGTTTCGGGCATCCGGTCTCCGACGGCGCGGGCCGAGATTCGCTCGAGGAGGTCCCGCCGCAGGCCGGGTGCGACAAAATCAGTCAGCGGCATGTTTCGGACGGTTGACTGGCCGAAGTCGAACATCGAACGCACGGTGTCGTTGGCGAGGAGGATGAGCCCGCGTCGCGCTATGGCCATGCCGGCCGGTGAGCCATCGAAGATGATGCGGAATCGTTGCTCGCTCTGACGAGCGACAGACAGCGCCGTCTCCATCCGCAGGATGACCAGCAAGACAATGACCCCCCAGGCCACTAGCGACACCGGGGTGTAAGAGGTAGCCCCGGCGGCAGCCTCCACGGCCAGCGTGGCGGGCAGGATTAACAACGCTGAGGCCAGCAAGATTCGGCGTGCGACGCGGCGTCGGATCCAGTCCATCCCGCTGGGCGCCAGTTCGGTTCGGGCCGCCGGATGCGAGGCGGCTGCCGCCCACAGGACCATGGCGATCAGCCAGAAGGCGTCGAGTGGTGACGGATCCAGAGAGATATCGAGCAGGCCGAGCCGCAAGCTCACTACGTCCGCAAAGAACGTCGCAGTCAGCCCGATCACGAGTAGCCGCAGAACAGGCGACCGGAAGTTGCCGATGAACGCGGATCGGACCGCCACTGCCAGCAGGGCGATATCCGCAATCGGATAGGCGACCATCACGGCGACGTCTAGCGCGGATCCGGTGTAGCCCTCCACAGAGGGCCGGACCACGAACTCGAAGACCGCCACCGCCACGCCGGTCGTGATCATGAGCGTGTCCAGGAGGGCTTCCCGATCCGGGCGGTTGCGAACCAGGAGGGTCACGCCGGCGATGAGCAGCGGGTACTCCGCGAGGTAGAAGACATCGGCGAGCGAGGTCGTCGGCGAAGTGCCCGCGACAAGGCTGAGCCAGTACCAGACGAAATCGCCGAGCGCGAGAGACAGCATGCCGGCGCCGATGAGGGCCCATGCGAGCGGTCGCGCCGGTCGATTGAGGCGAAAGCTCGCAAACACCGCGGCGACGGCCACGGCCTCGGTCGCGATGTAGTCGATCGCCCGTCCATACGCGTCCAGGAACGGGGCGTAGTAAAGGCCCACGGCCACGGCGCCGAAGACGACGAGCGCGGCCCATATCCGGGAGCGGGGTTCGCCGGCAGCGCCGGCCGACGAGGCGGCCGCGTCGCGGCGCCCCAACGGCCGTGCCAGCCCGGCGTATCGGTCGCTCATGTCGCCGTCTCCAACTCGCATCCTGACCATCTCGCGCTGGAACGACGGTGCGGGTGCCTCGGTGGCGCCTGGCGGTTCGCATTGACGATAGCCGCTACGGGCCCGTTTGCGTAGGTATCGGTCGGTCCTGCCCCGAGGGCGCAAGAGTCATGCCGCAAACGGGCTAGACGCGGCCCGGCGATGCCTTGTTGCCGTCACGGCCACGGTCCGGGCGTAGCGGCCGCATAGCGTCTCGGGCGCTGCAGACCGCGATTGCGGATCGGCGCCCCGGCGGCTCTCAGTTCCGCTCGAGGGGCGCGTTGAGCTGCAGAAGAACGGCTTGCGGCCCGGTTATCCGGACTTCGGTCAAGGCGCAGTTCCCGATCGTGGGAAAGAGGCGCCGGTAATCGCTCAGTGGTGCCCCGAGCAGACGGCACAGGGCCAGCCGGATCACGGTGCTGTGCGCCACGACGAGGACGCGGCGATCGGGGTAGGCGTCGGCGATCTCGTGGACGCATGCGACGAAGCGTCCCGCGGCTTCGGCCGGATCCTCACCGCCCGGCAGATGATCGGCGACAGGGTCGATTTCGAAGGCGGCGTATGCCGCCGGAAACCGCACTCGCATTTCCTCGGCGGTGAGCCCCTCGCCGTTTCCGAAGTCCAGCTCCCGCAGCCTGGCATCGATCTGCAATTTCAGCCTTGCCGATTGGGCGCACGGCGTCGCCGTGCCGGTTGCCCGACCCGATTGGGAGGACCACACCGCGGCAAGCTCGGCCGAAGCGGCCCATCTCGCGAGTTGCTCCGCCTGCGCCAACCCGCGCGTAGAAAGCTCGACCTCCGACACGCCGGCGTACCTGTTTTCGGCGTGCCAGACCGTCTCGCCGTGCCGGACCAGGACCAGGTCGGTCATCGCTGCGCCCGTGCCCGCGCGTGCGCCGCGAGGCCGGCTCCGAGCCAGCCGCGTTTCTCGAGCTCGTCGACGAAGCGGCGATAAGCATCGTCGAAGCGTCCGGCAGAGCCCGGGCGCGGATCGATCGTCATTCGAATATGGACCATCTCCGCGGCCACCACGGCGGTATCCCTACCGGAGCTCGCTGCCAGGATCGCCATCCCGAGCGCCGGCTCCGAGTTGTCCGGGAGGGAGACGGCACGGCCCAGGATGTCGGCGCGAAGCTGGCACCAGTACTCGCTTCTGGCGGCCCCGCCGGTGAAGACAAGGTCACCGGATGTCGGGGCGCCCAGGAGGTCGAGGTAATCGAAGCACAGCCGCTCGATATAGCCGACGCCCTGGAGAATGGCCGCGAACCGGTCGGCCTCGGAGCCGTCCCCGCCGAGCGCGAATCCCCGCGCCTGGGGAGCAACGAACGGGAAACGCTCACCGTCCGAGACGAGCGGGTAAGTCAGCCCCGCAGACGGCTCGTGCGTGGACGCCGCCCGACCGAGCTGTTCCAGGTCGCGGCCGGCAAAGTCGCGCGAAATCAGGCCAGCGCCGGTGCTCGAAGCGCCGCCGGGAAGCCAATCCCCGTTCGGCGCCCGGTGCGAGTAGAGCGCGCCGAGCGGGTCGTGGATGAGCTCGCGTGTGACTCCCTTGAGGACTAGCGTCGTGCCCAGAACTGAGTTCCAGCACCCGGGGCGCAGGGCGCCGGCACCGAGCTGCGACGCGCAGCCGTCGGTCATGCCGGCGATCACCGGTGTACCGACAGGGATTGCCGTTACGGCCGCCGCGGCACGGCTCACCGCGCCGATGACCGTCCCCGAATGGACGAGTTCCGGAAGCAGATCAGCCGGCACGCCCAGCCCCGCCATTACGGCGTCGGGCCATGTCCCCTCCACCAGGTGCGCTCCGCTCTTGAGAGCGTTGCTCAGGTCGGCGGGAACCTCGCCTCCGACGAGGCGGCGGTTGATGAAATCGGACTGGTGGGCCAGCCGGGCTCCTCTGGGAAGGGGCGGACTCTCCTCCAGCAGCCAGAGCAGTTTCGGCAGCGCCCAGGACGGCTGCATCCGGGAGTAGCCCAGTTCTGCCCAGACCTGCCCGCCCGCGGCGTTGACTCGGTCGACTTGCGCGGCGGCACGGGTGTCGTCGTACATGAGCGCGGGCGTGATGGGCGATCCTTTCCGGTCGACCAGCACGATCGTCCCGGACGTGGCGTCGACCGCCACGCCCCGAAGTGCGCCGGCGGGCACCGTCTGCATCGCTTCGGACGACGCCGCGGCGATTGCCTGCCACCACTCCTCCGGGTCCTGCTCGTGCCTGGGCCCGGATCTCCGGCTGGTCAACGGCCGCATGCCGGCCCCGACCACTTCGCCGTCGGCGGTGACGGCGAGCGCCCGCGCGCTTTGCGTGCCGACATCGAGGCCCAGCCAGACCCCCGCTTCGCGGCCGGCGGCCTTGCTCCTCGCGGCCCCGGTCGTCATCGCGCCCGTCCGATCTCGGACCGATGCGACCCCGGGCGAGGCTTCGGCACAGGGCAAAGCTTCGAGGGCTGAGCGTGAGTGGCCACGCAAGCCAGTGTATCGATGCCGCAGGCGCCTCGACGAGTTGCGGTGCGGGTCCCCTGCTCCCCAGCCTCGTACCGCCGTTGAGACGCCCGGGGGCAAAGTCCTGACGACCGGGACCAAAGGCTGATACCAGGAATCCAGATTGGCTCATACACTGGACCGGTTCTGCCACCCAAACACCAAAGGGGTCGCCGATCGAAAGCCCACGCGATGGCCGCCGCACTGCCCGGCCCGTTCTGATCCTCCTCGTCCTCGCGGCCTTTCTCGTCATCGTCGGTGTGACCGCGACTGGTCAGGCTGCGCTCGTGACGGCCGATACCTCGACCACCATCCTGAACGCCACGGTCAGCGCCGACGCGGCTGCGGTGCGCAGCTTCGTGGGCCTCAACCTGCGCAAGTCGGATCTCCAGCCGGGGGGTCTGAGTGCCGACCGATTGGCCGCGCTCCAGCAGGGCTTGCGCCTGTTGACGGACCGTGGCGGCATCCTGCACGCGGCTTTGCTGGCACCCGACGGCACGGTTCTGGCGAGCGATGACGGTGCGAGCGTCGGCAAGGTTGCCCCTGTCACGCCGGGCCTCGTGCGGGCGATCCAGAACTCACAAGCGGACGCGGCCATCCTGCCGAGCGCCGCCGCGGGCGCCGTCGCCCCGCTGGCGACCGATTCGGTGCTGCGCGAATACCTTCCGATCATCGACGCCGGACGGGTTTATGCCACCGTGGCTTTGTGGCGCGATGCCGCGCCGATCCTCGGGCAGCTCGACGAGGGTCGCAACCGTGTGGTCGTGATCACGTTGATGGCGGCATTGGTGAGCGCTCTGTTGCTCTTCTTCATCTTCCGCACGGCCCAGCAACGCCTCACTCGCCAGACGCTCCAGCTGCTCGAGGCCGCGCGCCTCGATCCGCTGACGGGCGCCCTCAATCACGGCACGATCGTTGAGACTCTCGCTGCGCAAGTAACCGCAGCGCGAGAGAGAGGGGGATCCATCGGCGTAGCCCTCCTCGATCTCGACAACTTCGGCTTGCTCGACGACACATATGGGCATCCCGCCGGTGACCACGTGCTCATGGAGTTCGTCCGGTTGATATCGGCATGGGTGCCGCCCGGGGCGACCTGGGGCCGCTACGGGCCCGACGAGTTCCTGGTCGTCACGGCGACCGGAGACGCCGAGGCGCTCGAGCCTGCCGTGGAGCGGTTGCGGGCCACGCTGGCAGACGCAACTCTCCAATTCGAGGGCTCGGAGCGGCTCCCCGTGACCTTCAGTGCGGGCCTCTGCGTCTACCCGACGAACGGCGAGTCCGTCACCACACTCTTGTCGATGACGGCGATGACGCTCCTCGAGGCAAAGGCAAGCGGCGGAGATGCGATCCGCGTGGCCGAGGCGCAGCCACCGGCGCCGGGGTATTTGAAGACGTTCAACATCCTCGAGGGCCTCGTAATCGCTGTCGACACGAAGGACCGCTACACCGGCCGCCACTCCGAGGATGTGGCTCGCTATGCCGACTTCCTGGCCCGCCGGCTCGACCTCGACGCGAGCACTCGGCGCGCCATCCACAACGCCGGTCTGCTCCACGATATCGGCAAGATTGGAATCCCCGATGCGATCCTCCACAAGCCGGGTCGCCTGACCGACGACGAGTTCGCGGTCTTCAAGCAGCACGTCGCCCTCGGTGATGCGATCGTGCGCGACCTGCCCGACCTCGATCTGATCCGGGCCGGCATCCGCCACCATCATGAGCGATGGGACGGCCAGGGCTACCTCGACGGGCTCGCTGGTGAGGAGATCCCCCTCGTGGCCCGGATCCTCGCCGTCTCGGACGCTTTCTCGGCGATGACCACGACGCGCCCCTACCGGAAGGGCTTGCCTGTGGAGGAGGCGCTAACACGGCTCGGAGACGCCGGGGGCAGCCAGCTCGACCCCCGACTGGTGGAGATCTTCGTGAAAGGCATCCGCAGCGAGGCGGACGCCCCGCTTCCCGCCGAGCCGACGTCCGTCGCGGCCCTTCCGGCGCTCCAGGTCCCCGGGCGCCAGGTCGCCTGATGCGCTATCGAGGCCTCGCCGCCATCGCGCTGACTCTCGCGTTCGGCTTTGCCGTCGCCGCCGGATTAGCGTCCCCGGTGAGTGCGGCAAGGAACTGGTCGATCACGGCGGCACCGCCAACCCTCCCGGTCGGCGTCGCCTCGAATGTCTCGCTGACGGTCACGTCCGGAAGCGGCATAGAGTGCGTAACGGTCTCGGTGCCGAGCGGCTTCACCGTGCTCAGCGTTTCGGTGGTCAGCGCACCGGGCCGGAGCTGGGCCGCCTCAAAGGCCGGCAACGGGCCGACGCTGGCAACGTTCGCAACGAAGGTCAATGGCGACCGGCTCGACAAGGGGAATGCCAGGTTTGTCATTCGCGTGATTGCCACGAGAAGTCCGCTGCCGGCGTGGACCGCCGCCGCCTACCACGACTACAGCCCTTGCTCTCATTCGGTGGGCCCTCCCAAGCGGCTACTCCATGCCTTCGGCATTTCGCCCGCACGCCCGTCGGCTCCCGCCCCGCCGGTGTCCCGCCCGACGATCGTGCCGCCGACGCCCAGCGCAACTCCTACGGACCTTGCCTCTCCGAGCGCCGCACCGCGGTCCTCTCCAGCGGGCTCGACGATTGGCGGTGTCTCCGGTGGGTCCGGCGGTGCGTCGGCCGGCGGCTGGGACGGCATACCGCTCGACGTCCAGTCGCTGCCGGCGGGGGGCACCGTGCAGGTCGACATCTCGGCCGTTGGCGGACTCGGTATGTTCGTGTGGCTGGTGCCGGGTCTCTTCCTGAGCCTGCCCGGCCTGCTCCTTGTTCTTATCGTCGCGGCCCAAGCCGGCTTCGCCACCGCCTTCGTCCCGGTCATCAGGCGCCTGTTTGGCGCAAGCCGCCGGGCCCGCGCCCGCCCGGTGTCGCCGGCCTGATCGGCAGGTCGGGAGCCGACTAGCCGGCCGCGGTCGCCTCGGAGGCAAACCCGGGCCGCTGGGTGTCTCCCGCGCCGTCCCGGCGACCGGAACGGCGGTCCTGGATGGGCAGGCCCGACCCTACGCGATGGGGGGATGCAGTCGCGCCGACCGGTCCACCCTCCGCCGCTTGCCGGAGGGGCTGAACTCAGGTGTACGGTCGAATCCTCCGGCACTCGTTCCGCGCCCAAGCGGCTCGTCATTGCCGGGCAAAGGAGGAGGTCTATCGTGGCCTCGCGTCCCCATCTGCTCCCGCCGCCGGGGTGGCTGTTCGCCCCAACCTCGCTCAGGCGCCGCGCCGGGCTACTGCTGATGCTGATCACCGCCGGGTCGCTGGCGATGGCGGCCGTACCCCTCACAGCCGCGGCGCACGACGACGCCGACTCGCAATTCATGCAGACGAACCTCGTCTCGGACGTACCCGGATGGGCGCCGATCGTAGACGCCGGTCTCGTCAACGCATGGGGCATGAGCTTCGGGCCCACGACGCCGCTGTGGGTTTCGAACAACGGATCGGATTCCACGACGCTTTACCACGGCGCCACCATGGGCGTGCCCTTCGCCAAAGTGGCGCTCACGGTCGCGATTCCTGACGGCGCCCCCACCGGTCAGGTCTTCAACGCCGGGCCCGATTTCATGGTCGGCGGAGCTCCGGCGAAATTCATCTTCGCCTCGGAGCACGGTTTCATCGACGCGTGGCAGGGCGGCCTCTTGCCAATCACGATGGCCATGAACGTCGCGACGGTCCCGGGCGCCGAGTACAAGGGCCTGGCAATCTCGACCGGGACGGGTGGCAGCTGGTTGTACGCAGCCAACTTCGCCGCCGGGCGCATCGACGTCTTCAACGGTATGTTCGCGCTTCAGAGTTGGCCCGGCGCTTTCAAGGATCGGCTGATCCCGTCGAGCTACGGCCCCTTCAACATCCAGAATCTGGGTGGCAAGCTCTACGTCACCTACGCCAAGCGAGGCCCTACCGGCGATGACGTCGCAGGACTCGGCCACGGCTTCGTCGACGTCTACAGCACGACCGGCCACCTGCTCAAGCGGCTCGTCCGCCACCGCCAGCTGGATTCCCCGTGGGGTCTTCAGATCGCGCCTGCCGGGTTCGGCCGCTTCGGTGGCGACCTGCTCGTCGGCAACTTCGGCAACGGCCGGATCAACGCTTATAGCACCAAGAGCGGCAGGTTCGAAGGCACCCTGATCGGGACCAACGGCAAGCCGGTCTGGATCGACGGCCTGTGGGGCCTGCAGTTCGGGAACGGCGTCGCAGGCACTCCGATGACGCTGCTCTTCACCGCCGGGCCCGACGGCGAGCAGCACGGCCTGCTCGGCTCTCTCACCCTCGCGCCGGATCTCGACGACTGATCGGTCTATCGATCGCGAGGTAACTCGTGGCGCCGTCCTACTTCAGGGCGGCGCCACTTCTTTGTCTTGCCGAAGCTACTGGACCTGGCGACGCCGCAGGACTGATGCCGGGCTCGGAGCCGGAGTCAGGATGGCCGGGGTCGGTGTGGTGGACGAACTTGCCGGGGCCGGAGCGGGCGATTCGGGCTGAGGGATCGACGCCGCAGCCGCCACGCCGACCTGCAGGAGCCCGTTGACCCTGGTGTAATGGGAGTTCCAGGTGTCGCGGTGGATCACCTTGCCAGTCGAGTCGGTGACCGTTCGCGTCCTCGACGTGTCGAAGCCGATCGTGGGGTATTCCTTGCGGACCTGCTGGCCCGGCTTCAGCGAGCTGACATACTGCCGGCGATCGACGGGTTTGACGACGTTCGCCTTGAACTCGGAACTGAACGTGACCTTCCGATCGAGCGGGAAGCTCCAGAGCTGGATGGTGATCGTGCTCCTCGAGCCCTTGGTGGAGGAGGCACGGATCATGATCGGGTCGGGTGTGTCGTTGGTCCACTTCAGATCCCAAACCTGGGACCCGTTGGAGAACACGGTAGCGTCGAGGCCTACCGGGTAGCGGCTGATGTAATAGAAGTGCGCGTGCCGCTCGTCAATCTGGAGCCCGGCCCGCGCGGCCGCGTTGAACATGGTCGTG
>Ga0302298_10000081_pt1 | contig 20287 bp, 21 predicted proteins | sample III_Fen_N3_3_FD_198757 | JGI IMG/M metagenome (GOLD analysis project Ga0302298, IMG submission 198757) | Peat permafrost microbial communities from Stordalen Mire near Abisko, Sweden - III_Fen_N3_3 | ecosystem: Environmental > Terrestrial > Soil > Wetlands > Permafrost | place: Sweden: Abisko...
ATCCGGTCGACGGCGTCACGAGTGTTCTCATCGTCCGGCCAACCGTCGGCGTCTGCTTGTGCGAGTGCCGACCCGTGCACCGTCCACGCGGTATGTCCCCGCACCGCCTGCTCCCAGCTCATCTGCTGCCCCCTCCTCCGACTACTTCCCCGAGGTACTACCCCGACGGCCGGAAGGTATCGGACCGCACCCACGCACTGCCCACGCACGGGAGTCATCCCGGCGAAACGGCCGGGCGCCGACGGGTGGGTCAAGTACGAGGACCTTGCCGTCGATCCAGATGATGAGCGAGACCGGGCCTATCCCCGTCGGGCATCGGTTCGGTCCCCACTTGTCCGTCGGTCGCGAAGAGTGCGGACGCCACTGCTGCTCCCCACCGCCGCATCACGGCGTGAGTCCCACCCGACCGTAGGCCCGCCTACGCCGGGCCTCGAGAAGACAGTCGAGGGTGTAGTCGCCTTGCACGCCGCCTGACAAGAACTCCTCAAGCCACGCCGCCTGCGCATCGAGCGGCATGAGATCCACGCTCACCTCCGTTCGGGTCAGGCATGCGCCCCACACTGCCGTGTCGAAGAACTCGCTGGCACCGGGAGGTGCGAGTTCGACGAACCACTGACCGCGGTCGGCCACCTGGCTGAGTGGAGTCGCCAGCTGGATCTCACTGCCCAGCGAGATCGCGTCGTCGAGGAACCGCTTATTAGGCATCCACTGCTCGGTCGGAGTCATGGCTTCCCACGCATCGTCGGCCACACCGCAGAAGCGCCGGCTTTCCCTGAAGTGTTTGCGGCAACTACGTCGCCGCCGAAGGAGATAGACCGCCTCCACGAGGCGGCGCCCAACCCCGCCGGCGAACCCCGGATTGCCAGGACCGCGACGTGCGGAGTCGACAACTGCACGGGCAGGTCGTAGGCGCAGTGCGGAAGGTCGTAGGTGCTCGCCACCGCCACGGCCGACGCGGGTGCCCCGCCGATCAGGGTGCCCAGGATCGCGACGAAGGAGGCGAGGCAGGCAAGGACCCAGTTCGATCGGCTGGTGTGCCGGATCCCGGTGGTCATGGCCACGAACATCGGCGTACTCACACGAAGATCTCGCCAGCCGGGGTCCTGACTGAGTATGACTCATAGTGCGCATCATCGTCTTCAGCCAAGAGCATCCCACCGCCCTCGAAGTGCAAGACGAGATCCCCCGGACGCCGCACCTCCGCGCGTTCAACCGACCGCCCAATCAACGCCGGAAGGCTTGAAACAGTGATAGGTAGGACATCGTCACGGAGGTCCGCCCCGGGCTCCAACCGATAGCGCACATGGTGAGTGAAGGTCACCGAGTGCTCAGCCCCCAACGTCAGATGGATCGCATTCAAAGCAAACGTGACTGTCTCGAAGTCGCAACCGACGAACGTGCCCGGGTCAAAGTCCTCCGGAAGTCCATACATGTCAGTCATCTCCGGGGAAGGGAACGTGCGTCTCGGGGTTGGTTCCTGGCTTCATTGTGGACGGGTCGATGCCCTGCCAGCCTCCGTTGCCCATCGGCTTCTCCAACCTCCAGTACCCATTCGGGCAGTCCACAGTTGGTGGCATCTCGCGAACCCGCCAGCCCGCCGGGATATCGCTCGGCGGCAACTGCGGCGCATTCGTCGGAGGCTTGAAGTTCGGAGACGTTTTCGGCACACCGTTGACTGCGGCCGCCTCGCTGTCTGCGGCAACACCGTGATCGCGGGCGGAGGCAGGGCTCCCCCAAGATGCCGCCTCGGGCCCAGACGGCGACCCCCGCGCGCCCGTCGCCGCAGTGTCCGGCGACGACAACCGCGCCGGGGCGTCGTAGGTGTGGGCGGCGGTGCTGTAGGTGAAGAGCTCCGTGCCGGCCAATGCTGACCCGGCGGTGAACAACGCGATCGCGACCACCACGGCGGCGGTCAGGACGGCAGGAACCCAAGCGGGCCGGTGGGCGTGCCGGGTCGAGGTGCACGTAGCCTGGAGAGTTGCGGGTGTTGCCATGATCGGTCGCACGTCACCGCTCACGGGCGAGCCAAGCGACTTCGCCGATGTTCGGATCACGTCCCATGGCACTCCACTCTCGAATAGCTCGCTCGACTCCGTCTTGCGTTGACCAGGCGCTGAAGGTACCCGTGGCCTCGTCCAAGGTCCCGACGCGCACGGCGGACTCCATGAGCCCCTCCAACACGGCTCTGGCCACCCGTCGCACCTGATCGTCGTCAACTGGGCCCAGCCTGCGTCTGATGTGCCAGGCGACAACCCACAGCCCGACGTAGTCCTCATCAAGTTCGCGGCTGATTACATCCCCCACCGCAACGGCCACGGCCGCCTCCGTCGGCGTCACGGGTTGAACTTCAGCTTCGTGATATCGATGCCCGGGATGTTGACATCGATAGTTGCCGCCGTGTTCGGGCTGCGCGACATGACAGTCCGAAGCTGCACGAACCCGCCGTCAGCCAGCTGAACGCGCGTCAGTGATGGTGTTCGAGCCACGACAGTCCCTCCTTGGCTCAACTGGGTGAACGTCGCCTGCGCCTCGGGAAGACCGCCCGTGACAACGCGGATAGCCGGGTTCGTGCCGGCCTTCCCGAGCGCCGATCCACCTGGCATGAGTACATCAGCAACAGAGCTGGCCGCGGTCGTGCCAGTGTTTGCGGCAACACCGCGATCAAGGACGCAGGCACACGTCTCCCCCGAGGTGACTCCGGGCTCCGACAGCGGCCACCGCGCGTCCGTCGCCAAGGTATCCGGCTGCGACAACTTCCGAGGGGCGTCGTATGTGTTGGTGGGAACGTCGTAGACGTAGACGGCGTCGTCGTAGTTGCTCGCGACAGCGTCGAGGGCGCGGACCTCCACCAGGGTCGGAGCAGGCGCATCGTAGCCGTGGGCAGCGGTGTCGTAGGTGTAGGTCTCTGTCGCGGCCGAAGCTGGCATGGCGCCGAGGACGAAGACTGCGACCACAAGCGCGGCCGAGAGCAGAGCCGTGACCCGGGCCGACCGCGTCGTCATGCCGGGCCGCATGGTCACGGCCTCAAGGCCACGTCGACCCAGACATCTCCCGGCCACCCCGAAACGGCCTCCAGCGGATCCATCCCGGACGGCCCGGAGCCGAGGTCCACCATCAAGTCGAGCCGCGGATGCACGTGCGGCCCCTCGAGTTCGAACCCCTCGAACCCGAGGACCGTCTCACCCCCAGCGATGATTGCTGGCACGACGTCCGCGAGACCGCCCTTCTCGATCAGGAGAGTGCCCGGACCGCGCCAGAAGAAGGGGACGCCAGCGTCCAGACATGCCCGGATCAGCGCCCTTTGCTGCGCTGTCGCACCCTGCCTCTTCATCGCTGGAACCTCGGATCGTCCCACACGGGCTTCCAGCCCGTGTTGTTGATGTCGCTGACCTGAACGACAGCGCGGGTCGAGTCGTTGACGACAACGTATGAACCATCCGACCTCGCATACGCGGTCGCCGCCTGCTTGGTGCCCGTCGTGAAGTCCCACACAGGGTGAGTGGCCGCCGGATTCGCGACAGTCTCGTCCATCAGCCCCTGGCTCCAGCCGCGTGGACCCATCTGTCCTGCGATCTTCTGGCTGATCGTAAGGGCCGGCGCCTGGCCTGCTGCTTCTGCGGCCAGTGAGGCGTCGGAGCTGGTCCCGAGAGCGCGCCCTGCGCCGCTGGCGATCTTCGCTGTGGCGACGAGAAGGGTGGCGTTGAACCATGCACCGCCGAAGGCTTTGCCGGACTCTTCCATGCATTGGCTGGTGAAAGTCTCCTGCAGTTGCTCAGCAATGTGCAAGACCGGATCGTTGGCGTTTTTGCATCCCATGAGGCCACCGGGGACGCTCCATCGTGCGGAGTATGACTTGTATGACTCCACGCACGCTGAGATGGCTTGGCCAGCCGTGCCGACGGGGTTAGCGAAAGACAGGATGGCCGATTCCAAGGCGGCCTCGGCGCCGAGGTTCATGTTCCATGCGAATGTGCCGACTGCGCAGGCGTCAGAATTGACGTCGCAGTTGAAACTGCCGAGGGGGTCCACGTAGCGGGTGGGTGCGTTGCTGACGTATGCGTAGGGAGTTGTGTAGTTGTCCCCGGTTGGTGCGCCAACGGGGTCCACGCCCGTCCAGCGCCCCAGCCCAGTCAGGTATGACCGATTGGGCGCGGTGAGAGTCGACGCGTCTGCCGTCACCAGCAAGCCGCCGTACGACACGGCGCTCGTTGGTCCTGAGGGCGTGGCCGGGGCGCCGACGGCTGCCCGAGCGACGCCGAAGGGTGTGTAGTCGTACGAGCGGACCAAGGCGCCTGTGGTGGCGACCATGTCTGTCGCTGTTCCGATGGCGTCGTGGCCAACCGTCACCGTCGTTCCGGAAGCCGTGATCGCCGCCAGCCGCCCCAGGGGGTCGTAGCGATAGCTGGTGACCGTTCCGGCGGCTGTCGAGGCTGCGAGCACCGGCACGGTTCCGCCGAGGTCCCACTGATACTGCACCGTCCCAGCGGGGGAGGCCACGGCGACCACGCGTCCGGCCGCGTCTCGGGTGAACGTCGCCGTAGTCGACCCGGTCGTCGCCGAGCGGACCCGGTTGTCCAGGCCGTAACTCCAGCTCGTCTGGCCGTTGGACAGCATATTGCCGTCGGCGTCGTAGGTGTAGCCGACTGCGCTTGCGGTCCCGAGTTTGGAAGTCGTCAGCTGATCGGCAACGTCGTAGGTGTAGTTTGTGGTGGTGCCGGCGGCGGTGCCGTTCTTCTCGGTAAGCCGATTGCCATTCTTGTCGTAGGTCCAGTACTGCGTCGCGGCCGGTGCGCCGGTGCATGACGCCTTCGCGACGTAGCAGATTGCCTGCAGGCGGTCGACGGAGTCGTAGAGGTATGAGCGTGTCTCGGACTTCCCGCCACGGTTCGTGACGATCTGGGTCGGGTTGCCGATGTTGTCGCGAGTGATTGTCTGAGATACTAGAGTCGTTGAGGCGCGTTTCGTGGTAATCGACGCGACATCGCCCCGTCGGTCCCAGGTCTGGCTCTCGCTGGTGCCGTTCGGTGCGCTGGTCTGGGTGAGGTTGGAGGCTCGGTCGTAGTTGTATGAGGTCTTGCCCTGAGCGGTCGTCATGGACTTCGCTCGACCAACGGCGTCGTAGGTCCACGCCTCGTTCGAACCGTCTGGTCGAGTGACCGTCGACAGGTTGCCAGCAACGTCGTATGTGTAGGTCCAGGTCTGATCGTTTCGCACCAGGGTCGTCAGTCGACCCATGGAGTCGTACTGACGTGCCTCCTGGCCAGCTGCATCCTGGACGGCGGACAGGTTCGAGTTGGCGTCGTAGGAGTAGTGCACGGGGTCAGTGCCGTCGCTGAAGGCGGTGTCGATGAGGCGGCCAAGAGAGTCGTAGTCATAGCGGATCGTCCCGTCGGCAGGATCCGAGGTCGTAGCTCCGCGGGCCGTTACCAACGTCGCGACGAGGCCTTCGGGTGTGTAGGTGGCGCGGTTTGCCCGGCCGAGCGGGTCGGTGACCGACAGCACGCGGCCGGTTGGGTCGTAGGCGTAGTTGTATGTGGTGCCGCGCGGCGTCGCCAGCGTTGCCACATTGCCGGCGTTGTCGTAGGCCACCGTGGTCACCCCGCCGTCTGGCGATGTGGTGGTCAGTAGATTGTCGTCGCTGTCGTACGTGTACGCCGTGGTGTGGTTGTTGGCGTCCTTGACCGACACAAGTCGAGCGGCACGGTCGTACTGCGATGTCGTCGCTTGACCGAGTTGGTCCGTGACCGTGGTCGGATTCCCGTCCAGGTCGTAGCCGTAGCTCGTCGTGTAGTTGGATGCAGTGCACCCCGAGCACGTACCGCGCGGGTCCACCACCGACGCCAGACGCCCAGCCGCGTCGTAGGTGAGGCGAGTCGACTCGCCTGCGGCATTCGCCACTGACAGGATCGCACCCCCCGGAGAGTAGGTGGTCTTGGTAGAACTTCGTAACTCGTCAGTGAAGGCCACGACGTCGCCATGTTCGTCGTACTCGTAGGAGACGAATCCACCGGTAGGCTCGTAAACGCCGCTAAGCAGATCGCCCACCCGGTACTCGTACTCGGTGACGTTACCCGCCGGGTCTGTGACAGAGCCGACACGCCCCGCAGTGTCGTAACTCGTAGCGCTCACCAGGGTGCGACCCGCGTTGTCGGGGTCAAGGTTGCTCACTTCCGTAACTCGCCCCGACAGGTCGCGTGAGTACGTCGTGGTGAACGCAGCGCGCACGTCCGCATCCGCATCGGCCGCGTTTCCCGATGGTGAGGTCACCTCGGATGGCCAGCCGTGGGAGTCGTACTCGGTGGTCGTCACGGCCCCGTCGGCCTCGGTGGTTGCGACGTTCTTCCCGGCGAGATCAAGGGTGTACCGGGTTACGTGCCCCGCCGGGTCGGTGGCGCTTCCAATGTTCCCGTCCGCCAGGTACTCCACCGACGACGTCAGTCCATTGGCATTGGTGACGCTCGTGACGCGGCCCTCGGAGTCCAGGCCGTAGGTCCGGTGGTGCCCGAGAGGGTCGCTGATGGAAGCCAGGGCGCCGGCGGAGTCGTACACGTACGTGGTCTTGTAGTCCGACGCAACTGCGCCCGTCGCATTGCCCCGGGGGGACACCTCGGTGAGGATCTGGCCGTAGGCATTTCGGGTCCAGGTCGTGACTCCACCGCCAGGGGCAGTGCGCGACGACACAAACCCCGCAGCGTCGCTGGCGTAGCTGGTGACGCGTCCGTCCGGGTCAGTCACCGACACAACGTCGGCAGGGTGGGCAGCGGCGCGGGATACCGTCGTCGTCGCATCGACTCCGCCACGAGGACGCGCCTCGGTCAGCAGGTTGCCGTGGGCGTCGTAGGTGAAAGTAGTGGTTCCGAGCGTGTCCGACTCGGACAGCGGGACGTCGAGGTCTCCATAGGTGTAGGTCGTTGCCGCGCCAGCCTCATCAATACGCCTGACCAGCCGACCCTTGTCGTCGAAGGACTGCCACACCCGCTCGCCCGTGGGGGTCGTCGCGGTGAGCTGGTTGCCGGCCAGGTCGTACGTGTAGTCCCACACCGCCGGTTCCCCGCCAGGGTCCACAACCTTGCGGATCAGCAGCCCGTGGTCGTAGACGTAGTCGGTCGTCACTCCCGCGGGGTCGGTGACGCTGGTCGTCGAGGTCGTGCCTGAGGTGGCGTAGGCAAGCGTTGTAAGTCCGCCACGCCGGTTGGTCTGGGTGGCAACTCGTCCGTCGTCGTCGTAGGTCGTCGAGATGGTCCCCGAGATCGGCGCCGTGTCCTGGACCATGCGGCCATCATCGTTGTATCCATAGCGCCAGACACTCCCGCGAGAGTCGCTCACCGTTGCCAGCCGCCCTGCCCCGTCATAGGTGTAGCGAGTAGTGCGAGAGTCTGGGCCGAAGAGGTCGACAGCGCGACCTTGCGCGTCGAGGTGATAGGTCGCAGTTCGCCCGTCCGGCGTCGTGAAGACGATGCTCGACAACGACCTCGTGATCGTCGTCGCCTCCCCGTTCTTGTCCACGATCGCCCGCAGTCGGCCGGCGCTGTCGAAGACGTACGACTCGGCATTGCGTAGGCGGTACGTGTACTCGCCCGTCGCTGGATCTCTCGTCAGAGAGGCCCGGACATCGGGGTCAGCCGCGTAGTGGCCGTCCGCGGCGAGGCCGAACTCGGTGGCCGACCCATTCGCGTGCACAACGAGGAGTGAACTTCCGGCCACCACGTGACTGTCGACGAGCGAACTCCACCCCGGCCCGAAAACGCCACCACTGCCGCCCAGGGAGGAATATGTTCGCGAGATGCCGAGCGGTGAACGCCCAGGAAGGCTCAAGTCAGAAGCAGTTTGCCAATACTCGCCAGTCGCACTGTTGACAGGATCTGCGCAATCGCACTGTGTCGTGTTAACATCAGGGCTTCCGCCCCCGAACGACTGAACCATTGACGGCCCGTACCACTCCGGAAGGGGCTGCTCCCCGGCCGGGACCGCGCCATCCTTTCGCCACTTGATCTCGGTCGTGAAGGACAGTGATTCGCGGAATCCGAGCTCAGCCTTCTTGCCCTGCCCCCATACGTTAGAAGTTCCGTTGTACCAATCAACCCCGGGCTGCGGTGGCTCGAATGTCACGACATTCAAATCATTGCGGCACGACGCGCGGTGCGTCTCCGGGTCGAAAAGCCTCTCGACGACATTGTGTGCACCCCAAGGAGCACACGCGCCAGCGATGATCTGAGCGTCAACAGAATGCGTCTCGCTACTGGTATTCAGGACCGTGACCGTGGAGAACCAACCATCGGCGCTCGCGTTGTAGCGACTGTCTTGTGTGATCTGGACACCCGTCGCGCCGGCCATCACCACGTGCTTCACGCCGATACCCGACCATGAAGTGGTGACCGCGCTATAGGGAATGGGGACCTGAACGCCCCGCTGCCATGCGTAGTTGCGCACCCCCATGCCATACATGACGTTGTCGACGGAGACGAAGGTGCCACAGTAGCCGTTGTACGTCGGCAACCAAGGGTTCTTGCGCAACGTCGAGGAAGACGCCTGACACTCCAGCGTCGACGACGCAACGCTAAAGGTCCATGAATCGTCGGCAGGGCCAACGACACTCGCCAGCGCCTTTACAGTGAGGCCCTTCGGCAAGCCCACGAGCGGGGTGGCAACATTCTCAATCGCGCTGCTCTGCACAGTGGACGACTTGAGTGCGGTTGCAGCACTTCCGGTCGTGAGGACCAGTGCCACGATGGATGCGGCCGCCACACCGACGGCAAAGAGCGACCGACCATTCATCCTCATGGACTGCGTGGACTGACCACTCATGACACGCCCCAATCCCGGTTGACCGCCGCGACGCCCCAGTGCTCCATGCCGCGGGTCAAGAGCGTGAGTCAACTCGATCTTGCCGCGCCGTGACAGTACTGCTCGAAGGGTGACCGCGTGGGTGATTTCTGGGTTATTGCTGCCGTTCACCCGGATGAGTGATCCAGCAGGGCACCGAGGCCTCTCGACCTCGTCCCACCGGTGCCGCGAGGTTCCCTGCTTGTTCCGATCACCTGGCGCTGCGCACGCACGCGCCGGGACCACGCCGCGATGGCCCTGTCGCGGCCGTGCGGGCGTCGTTGACCTCGAGCGTGATCCCGCTGGCCTCGGTGGACGTCGTCCACGTGGGACAGGCGCGGCCGTCACGGTGCCGAGCTCGAGCCAGACGCTCACCGGCATTTTCAGCAGCATCGGCGTGCTCGGCGTGTCGTCCACCGCCACGCCCGAGTACTACGTCGTCGTCACACTGGGCCCGACCGACGAGCCCCTCTCGCGCTCACGAAGGAAGGACCTGCTTGTCGACGGAGTGGTTGATGGCGCGGGTGGCGCGCTCTGCGTCGGCCGCGCTGATGAGGGCGCGCGCTTGGGCTTGCTCGGCGGCATCCAGCAGCAGTTCGGTCATAACTCGCCCCACGCTGGCGATCAAGGCGGCCGGAATGGACATGGCGGGTATGCCGTCGATGGCGTCCTGGCCGGTGGCGAGGACTCGCCGGCGGACGACCTCGACGAGCGGGGAAGCGCGTGCCGGAGACGGCTCGGCGTCGGCGTGGCCCCCCGATGAGATAGCGTTGGCTTTATTGTAGACTTCGGTGCGTGCCCCGGCCCCCGTTGCAGAACCCACCCACCTGCCCGCTGGGACATCTGCCCACGGCTGGATACACGGTCCGCAAGGCGGGCACCTACGGCGGCGCGGCGAAGCGCCAGCTGTACGCGTGCGTCGCATCTGACGGGATCCGGCACCGGTTCGCGCCAACGCTGCCACGCGAGCACAACCACGAGGGCGTCTGCGACTCCTGCGACTCCACGCTGGTCGCCCACACCGGCCCCGTGGTTGGCCGCGACTACCTGCACCGGCTGCGACTCGTGGCCGAAGCGCTTGTTCAGGTCGGAGCCGGCGTGTCATACGTCCGCGCGTCGAACCGTGCGCGCGTCGGCGCGGGCCGAGATCCCCTCGCCGGGTCCGGGGCCGGACACCTCGCCGCGGAATGGACCGATGCCTGGGGGCCAGTCATCACCGATGCGCTCGCCGAGACCGACTGGCCCGAGACGCTCGTACTTGACTCAACGGACTTCTCGTGGACCAACGCGCGCACTCAGCGCCGACGGCGCGAGTTCGCCGTCCTCGTCGCGTACGGCTACCCAGGCCCCGGCGCGGCAGACCCCCGGCCACGCGTGTGGGGCATCCACGCCTCGGCCACCGCTCAAGCCGGTGACTGGATCGCGCTCCTGCGGAGCTTGAACCTGCCAGCCCCGCCCACGAGCGTCGTCACCGACGACAACCTCGCTGTCGGCGCCGCCGTACGTCGGCTCTGGCCGCAGCATCCGGGCCAAGCCCTCCCTGTCCCGTTCGTGCACTCCTGCGAACATCACCTACGCATCAACGCCATCGCGGCGCTCACCGCCGACCAGGTCTCCCACTTCGGATCGGTGCGGATGGAAGCCCTCAACGGCGCGTTCCGCGACCGCGCCGGATGGGATGCGTTCACCGCGACCATCACCGGCAAGCAAACCCACACGACCGCGTGGGTCTCGGGAGTCCGAGCTCGGGTCGAGGCACAGACGTCGGTGCGCCACCATCTGCCCGAGCACTACACGACCTCCGGAGCGGAAGCGGTCGCCGCCCGGCTGAGGTCGATGCTCGAGCAGCGGTCGTTCAGCCTCCGCAACAAGGAACGCACCAACCGACTCCTCGGGCTGGTGCGCCTTCACCTCGCAGGTCGAGACGACGCCGCCCACTACCACCGCATCCTGCGCGCCGCCGCCGAGAACGCCGGCGGCCGCGGCACGCCCCAGGGCCGCAACCGCGACACCCGCGGAGCCGCGAGCCTGCGCTGACTCGCTGCATCTCCTCTTGCCGATCGCGGCGCGGGACGCGGCATGAGAGCGCGCTACCGCCTCACCAGGTGACGAGAATCCAGTCGCCCGGCAGACCTCCACGCGACAACGCTCCGAGCGCAGCATCTCGGGCCGCGATCGGGTCCGTTCCCTCGTAGACGCTCCAGGCCACCTCCAGGAACGACCCATCCTCGTCGTACTCGCGCACATCGAGACCGAGCACCACGCGCCCGGCGTCAGCCAGGTCACCAAGGACCAATGCGGCATCGTCGACATGCCAGGAAACCTCGCCGTTCTCATCGGCCCTGGCACGTGCTTGCAGTTCAAAAGGGAGCACCCCGAGGTCGTCAGCAGGCATGATCGCGACGGTAGTCCCCGACGGGAAGCCATGCCCGCTCATCGGCCACGAGTGGACATGTGATCGGCGCCGCCCCTCTCGGAAGTGGGCAACACCCAATCGAGGTCAGCGAGACCGCCGATAAAGCCAACGCTATCTCATCGGGGGGGCGTGGCGACCTTGATGGTGCGCAGGTGCTGCAGTCCTGGCGTGGCCTTGTCGGGTCGATGGGCCGCGTCGGCGCCGCCGGTGACAACGCCGCCATGGAGTCCTTCTTCGCCCTGCTGCAGAAGAACGTCCTGAACCGACGCCGCTGGGACACCGCGAAGACCTGCGCCTGGCGATCATCACCTGGATCGAACGGACCTACCACCGCCACCGACGCCAACGCATCCTCGGCAAACTCACCCCGACCGAGTACGAGATGATCCACACCCAGGCCGCTCACGCGGCCTGAGAATCACCGACCGCGAGTGTCAACCAGACCGACAGGAGTCCCGGCACCCCAACGGCAAGATTGCCGTTGGGGTCTGCTGCACGGATAGGTGACACCTGATCTGTGGGGACGAGGGTTCCCGCTGAGAGGATGCTCATCGTGCCTAGACCCCATCCAAAGGAGTTCCGTGACGACGTCGTGGCGGTCGCCCGCCGGGGTGATGCCCCGGTGTCGCAGATCGCCAAGGATTTCGGCGTCTCCGACTCGTGCCTGCGCAACTGGTTGCATGCCGCTGATGTCGAGGACGGTCACCGTCCCGGGGTGAGCGTCAGTGAGTCGGCCGAGCTGCGCGAGCTCAAGCGCCGCAACCGGCTGCTGGAGCAGGAGAACGAGATCCTGCGCCGAGCGGCGGCCTACTTCGCTCAGGCGCACCTGCCGGGAAAATGATCTACCCGCTCGTGAGAGAGCTCGCCGGCGACGGTTTCCCCGTCGCGGTGACGTGCCGGGTCCTCAAGCTCGCCAGACAGCCCTACTACCGGTGGCTCGCCGCGCCGATCACCACCCGCGAGCTGGAGGAGGCGTATCTGGCCAACGCGCTGTTCGACGCCCATCACGACGATCCGGAGTTCGGCTATCGGCTGCTGGCCGACGAGGCTGCCAGGGCCGGCCTGCGTGCGTGTGACCGGCGGGTGTGGCGGATCTGCCGGGACAACCACTGGTGGTCCGTGTTCGGCAAGAAGCGCGCGAAGAACGGCAAGAAGCCCGGCCCGCCCGCCCATGACGACCTCGTGCTGCGCCAGTTCACGGCCGACAGACCCAACCAGCTGTGGCTCTGGGACATCACCGAACACCCCACCGGTGAAGGCAAGCTCTACCTCTGCGCGATCAAGGACGTGTTCTCCAACCGGATCGTCGGGTACTCGATCAGCGACCGGATGAAGTCCCGGATCGCCGTTGATGCCCTGGTCAGCGCCGTCGCCCGCCGCGGTGACATCGCCGGGTGCATGGTCCATTCGGACCGAGGATCGCAATTCCGATCAAGGAAGGTGCTGCGCGAACTGCACCGCCACGACCTGGTCGGATCGATGGGACAGGTCGCCTCCGCCGGGGACAACGCCGCCATGGAGTCCTTCTTCAGCCTGCTGCAGAAGAACGTCCTGAACCGGCGCCGCTGGGCCACCCGCCAGGACCTGCGGATCGCGATCATCACCTGGATCGAGCGGACCTACCACCGCCGCCGACGCCAGGCTCGCCTCGGGCGGCTGACACCCATCGAATTCGAGGCCATCATGACCACTCAGGTCGCACTCGCTGCCTGAGCCCGACTGTCACCTATTCGTGCGGCAGACCCTTCACATCGGTGGCGGCGGCAACGGCTACGCGCAGCCCCAGCAAGAGCACTGCGGGATCCGACCCTGCTTGCCCTCTTCAGGCCGTAGCCTGCCCCCATGCTCGACGCCACGACGGCCCTCGATGGCACACCGTACGTGTTGCCCGACGGCGCCCGGTCGGCGCTCGCGTTCGAGACTGTCGCCCTCAGGAGCGCCGAGATCGCCGACAAGGCGCGCAACATCCGCACACGGATCGCCGCGGACGCCGACGACCTGCTCGCGCCGCTCCTGAAAGCTCAACGCAGCGACCTCGTGGCGGAGAGCAACCAGATCGAGGGATACGACGTGACCCGGGAGCATGTTCTCCAGGCCGTGGCGACGCACCGAGAGCTGGTCGACGGAGACATCCACACCTTGATCCAGGCCATTCGCGCCGATCCCAAGATCGTCAATGCCCTCGGTTTGTACAAGGCGCAACAACTCGCAGATGACTGGGCTCACAAGGGTGAGCGTGTCCTCGCCTACGAAATGCGCCAGCTGCACGGACTGATTACCGTGGATGAGCGCTTCGGCGGCAAGTACAGGACGCACGATGTCGCGATCGGCGGCACGTCGTTCCGACCACCAGCTCACTACGATGTCGCGCACTCGATGGATACCTTCGCGGCCTGGTGGCAGGGCTCGACGGGTGACCCGGTGCTCGACGCGACCGTCGCCCATGCGTGGCTCACCCACATCCACCCCTACGAGGACGGCAACGGCCGGCTCGCACGACTCCTCGCCAACTTCGTCCTCGCCCAGGCTCACTACCCACCGTTGATCGTGCGGGCGGGACAAGACCGGGGTGAGTACTACGCCGCCCTGGCCGCAAGCGATGACGGCAACGTCCTGCCGCTCTACCAACTGTTTGCCCGCATCATCCGCCGAACAGTCCGGGCGATGGGAAGCCCGAACTACACGCAGGACTATCTCGAGGACCGCCTGCTCGCCTCAGTTGACGATCAACGCTCCGCGTGGTCCGCACTCGTCAGTGTCTTCACCACCGCGTTCACGCGTGACCTCCGCCACCTCGGCTGGCACACCGACTCGCAAGGCGTCCCCACCCGGGCGTCGTTCAAGTTCCTCTGCGACCGGAACCCGGACGGAAACGGATGGTTCCTCGTCGTGCGCAACCAGTTCGACGACCGGCGCTACCTGCTCTGGTTTGGCTTCGCCTCAGACACTCTCTGCGACCTGTTCGGTGGGAAACCCCCCGGATACCCCTCCATCTTCATCAGCGAGCGCGACATGAGTCCCGATGCAGTGCACCCCTACGTCTGGACGCCGGCGCTTCACGGTCTCCCAGACGAGATCTTCCTGAAACCGCTGGAAGCGTCGCCTGTCACGCTCCGAAGCGGCATCCACACAGAACGCCTGGATATCGAGCGCGCAGCCAAGAGCGTCGCCGCAGGCCTCGTCGCTCGAGGTTGAGCCGGCGAACGGATCACGGCGCCCAGGGCCGCGATCCGAGCCTCACTCGCTTCGGTGGCCCCGGTGCCGATCGCCTGCGCACGCTTCGCCCAGTCGGCGCGAGCGGTCCGCAGTTCGTCCAATCCGACGTATCGCGCGATCTGGCCCTCGTAGCACAGAAGCCCCATGTCCATGAGGTGCAGCAGCCCGCCGTAGAGGCGCGAGATGTGCAGCGGCTCGACGTCCGCAGAGTACTCATCGATCCGGCGGTAGTTCGTCGAGCATCGGAGCATGTAGAGGGACCTGGGCCCGCCCCCCTGGGCCGCCGAGGAGGGCCCATTGCCGCGTCGTGCTCGCGAGTCCGGCACGCACGGGGCCCGCCGCAAAGCGTTAGCGCACCCGGCGAGGGGGCACCCGCCCGCAACTGGTCATCGGAGGGCGATCCGAAGGTAGGCGCCTCGTTCCTCCCCTCGCCCCGCTGCCGCCCATGTCGCAACCTGCCCAGGTTGGTCGCTCCGCACATCGACGTTGGTGCGATTGAGATAGGCGCTGCCGCCGATGCACTTCACGACGACCCCCCAGCCGGGCCACGGAGCGTCGGCGTCGGCCACCCGCATCCCGACGGTCTCGAGCGCCGTGACCAAGGGCGCGACGGAGCCGACAGGCTGTCCTGGGACCGGGGCGTCCGGCCCGGTCCCGACGGGCTCCCCCGCGACCGCCATGGGCTGGTTCGGCATCGGCGCGGAGCGCGCGCGCGCCGTCCCCCCGAGAGAAACGGGGCCCGGCCAGACGCGCGTTGCGACGGCGGCGAGCAAAGCGCATCGTGCGTCGATCTCGGACTCGTTCCAGTCTTCCACGCTGGCGACGCCCCTGTTGATCACTAGGGCGCCCTGTTTCGCGAACTCGGGCCGCTTCGCGGACCACCCCAAGTTCGACACGTCGAGGTTGAACGCCTGCGTGACGAGAGTCAGGTTACCCAAGCGGTCGAGAGCCTGACGACGTTCCAACACCCGTTGCATGGACGCAGCGTCTTCGGCATCAGGATCGACTGGAGTGCCGTCGGGGGCAATCAGCGGCCAGTGCGTCATCCAGCTACGAGGCAGCACATGTTCGACCTGCAGGCCGTCGAACCCGATCGCCGCAGGCGGTTCGTGCGGGTCCTCGCTGCGGAGCTGGTCGTCGATCGCACGGAACAGTGCGCGGATGCGGTACTGCGCGACGGCGTTGTAGAACGGCCGGGTGCGAAATGCCTCGCGAACCTCACCGTCAGAGGGCCAGGCGAGCGCGCCATCCTGAAGCGCATCGACCACCGCATCCCCGACGTTCGTGCCCGCGTCGGACGCGTTCTTCGCCGCGCGCAGGACGCGAGCCAGGTGCGTGCCGTATCCACGTGTCTGCCAACCCACGTATGAGCGGCGCATCGCCCACGACTCCACTGCGCGGACAGCGCGCACCTCGTCGTCGAGGCTGATCACCTCCGGCGGCGCGATGCGCAGCCAGGCGAGGAGGGGCACTGCCGTCGTGATCTCGAACTCGTTGAGCCTGTCGTACGACTTGCGCAGGCGCGGATCGACGGCCTCTGCGCCGTAGATGGCGCGGTACGCCTTGGCGTAGTCGCTCAGCTCGCGCAGGACGTGCTCCGTGTCAGGTGCGCCGGGTCCGTTGAGGTACTCCCGCGCCTCGCGGTACAGGTGGCTAACGTTCGCCTCATCCCCCGAGACACCGGTGAGCCAAACCGACAGCAGGACGTCGCGGCGCCCGCGGGCCGCATGGCCCCGGCCAACGACGGCCTTCCACCAGTCGTCGTCGAAGCCCGCCCAGTAAGTGTCGTATAGCCGGTCGACGTCTTCGTCCGCCAGCTCGCCCCGGAGGAAGAGCAGGTTCTTCACAAGGTCGATCGCCGCGAGCGGCGACTGCCGTCCGTTTAGCACCTCGAAGATCACCTGCGCGTCGTCGTTGTCCTCGAGGTCGATGACAACGAGCTTGAACAGGCTCGACAAGGCGTCCGCGAGAGCCAGGAGCCGCTCCGAGTCGGGCTCGCCTGCGTCGTTGCGTGCGCTCTCGCGCACGGCCTCGGCGAAGTAGCGACGTGCTTGGAGGTACAGGTGGTCCTTGCTCCCGGCGTAGGCCGGGACCACATCCCCCATCGCGGTGGGCCACACCTCGCGGTCCCGTCGCCGCGGCCACAGCTTGTGCACCTCCTCTGGCGAGTCCACGACGTCGTCGGGGTTGAAGAGCATGCGACGGACGGACTTGCGCCTCTCGGACCCGGTCTCTTGGAGGACGTCCAGCAGCCCTCGCACCAGGAGCTGGATCGTAGTGAGCCTCTGTTGCCCGTCGATCACGGAGCGCAGCGCAACGCCGCCAGTGGCGAACGGGAGACTGGCGCACACGATCGCCCCCAGGAAATGGGGTGTGACGTTCTGCTCCTTGTTCTTCAGGACGACAGGCTCGCTCTGACTCGCGCGCGCATCGACCAGCTTGTCCGCCGTGCTCTCCAGATCCTCGAACAGGAGCCTCCACTGACCATCGAGCGTCCACTCATAGTCGCGCTGGAACGTCGGGATGATGTATCGGCGCTCTGGCTTGAGGATCTCCTGCAACGGGTAGGTCTTGGCTTCCACGGTGATCCTTCCCATCGGCGGCGCTGCCCATGATGCCAGGGGCTCGTCCGCGTCTGCGGTCGGAACGAGTCCGGAGCCGAGTGGCTGTCGCCGCCCGGAGCCCGTCACGCGCCGAGCGCGATCGCGATGCATGCCGGTACGACCGAAGCCAGGGTCGTCATGACCAACATCAGCCGGTCGAACCAGTCGGGATGCACGCTCACCGCCAGGTTCTGATCGATGCTGGACCGGACTGGTTGCCGGCGACATCGGTGCAGGTCAGAAGGCACGTGTGGAGAGCGTGACACGTTTGGTGTGGAGGCCCTCCACAGATGTCGCAGTTCGACCAGCTCAGACCCCTTTCCGGAACCACCCTCCGAGCATCACCGCAGAGGCGGGCTGGTTCTTCGAAGCCCTGGACCAGTAGGCCGCTGCCGGCCGCGGTCACGACGGGTCGGCCTCGACCGATCCGGCTCCGGCTCCGGCTCCGGCACCACCGCAGAGCAGGTGTCCGGAGAAGCGGGTCAAGTTCATACGACCGTGCAGAAGGCCGCCAACAGAGCTGCTACCCAGCGCCGCATCACGGCGTGAGTCCCATCCGACCGTAGGCCCGCCTGCGCCGGGCCTCGAGAAGACAGTCGAGGGTGTAGTCGCCTTGCACGCCGCCTGACAGGAACTCCTCAAGCCACGCCGCCTGCGCATCGAGCGGCATGGGATCCACGCTCACCTCCGTTCGGGTCAGGCAGGCGCCCCACACTGCCGTGTCGAAGAACTCGCTGGCACCGGGAGGTGCGAGTTCGACGAACCACTGACCGCGGTCGGCCAGCACCTGGACGGTGCCGCGAGGCGCCTGCGCTCGAAGCTGCTGATTACTCGGCGAGTCAAAGGAGTGCACTTGCAGGGGGCTCCCTCCATCAGCCAGCCGTTCGGCCAGCCTCTGGAGAGCCTGCGGCGCCAAAGACAGGTCGGGCATCATCCACCTCCAGGGATCATGAGCGTGCCAGCGGACTTGGGCACACGGCCCCTGCCGGACAGGTAGCGGATCTCCCGTTCGAGAAAGCTCCCCGCCCTCACCGGTGGCCACGGGGATCGAGCCTGTGCGCGGTGGGCGTCGGTCCCCGTCGCCGCCGTGGTCAGCTGCCCGGCGGCGTCGTGGGCCTGGGTGATGGCCCCGTCGGTCCTCCCGGCCTTCAAGGCACCCGACACGGGAGTCAAGGTGAGGCTACCGAGCACGACGCACCGCACGCGCTTCGGCGACGCTGCGATCGAATCTCGCGCGCCCTCGAAAGTCGATCTTGTGGGCCGCTCCGGTGTCGATCCCCAGGCGACGCGCGACCATCAGCTGCGCCTTGCGGTTGTGCGACCGCCACATGAGGAGGGCGAACAGCGCATACAGCGTCGCAGCCACCCAGGGAAGCATGGACGAACCTGTGCTTGCACCGCTGAACTGCAGGCCGAGGCCGACCACGAGGGCAACGATCAAGAGCGGTACGACTGGAACGATCCATGCGAAGGCGATAGCTGTACCCCGGATCTCGCCAGGCTCAAGCACGCCGGCCCAGGTCTTGTTCGCGCGCCCAAGAAATGCGGACCATCCTGGGACCACCACGGTTTCAACTCCCCCTCACCAGAGTGAGCAGCGGACCCTCATCGGCCGTGCTCTCCGCGAATCCGCGCCGGCGAGGCGCTCAGGAGTTCAGGGCTGCTTACGTCGAGCCTTCGCGAATCTCGCACCGACGGCCCCAGACCCGACCTGCGATCTGCTCAGCCCGGCTGTACAGCACGACCCACGACGGCGTCGCCGCGACACTCAAGACAAGGATGGCACCAACCCCCGAACTGGCTACGCGGGTTCGATTGCCGTCGTCCGCTCCACCTCAGTTCGAGGAGTGCCGTGCCCGACATCAGTCGGGGAGCGCCGCGATCGCGTCGATCTCGACGAGCGCACCCGGCGGGCCGAGCCGCGACACCAGCAGCACCGTGACCGCGGTGCGGTGCGCCCCCCACGCGGCGACCGACGCCAGGTACGCCTCCCCAGGGTCGACCGTGTCGACGAGGTGGATCGTCAGCTTGGCCACGTCGTCGGGTGTCGCGCCCGCGGCCTCCAGGACGGCGCCCACGTTGGCGATCGCCTGCGCGGTCTGCGCGCCGATCCCGTCCGCCATCGCGCCGGTGGCGTCGATGCCGTTCTGACCGCCGACGTAGAGCGTGCGGCCGGCCGGCGCGATCGTGCCCTGCGAGAACGCCGGGTTGGCGCGCAGCGACTCCGGGTTGACGTGCTCGATCATCGTGGACCTCCTTCGTGGTCGGTGACAGCCCTTCGCGGACGACCGTAGGACGGGGCGCCGACACTGACGATTCGAGTGAGGCGCACCACAACTTCCCTTACGCGTGGACACATCGCCGGGTCAGTCCCCACGATGAACTGGTGACGTGGCTTCGTGATCGGGTGCAGCTGTTCCTTTTCGTCTCGTCGACCGTGCTGCTGCTCGGCGGCGGTGTGGCGTGGCTGCTGGATGCCCGCTCGGTCGCGGACGGGACCTGGGTGGCCGGCACGGTGCTCGGTCTGGTGTTCTCGATCGCGTGGACCGCCGGCGCGATCCGGCGCCGCCAGCTGAGCGTCGACATCATCGCGCTGCTCGCGCTGGCCGGTGCCCTCGTGGTGAACGAGCCGTTCGCCGGGGCGATGATCACGGTGATGCTCGCGACGGGCCAGCTGCTCGAGGCGCGAGCGGCGGCGCGAGCGCGGCGCGAGCTGAGTCTGCTGGTCGAGCGGGCCCCGCGGACGGCCCGCCGCCGTGTCGAGGGTGGCGTCGTCGAGGTCCCGGTGGACGAGGTCGCCAAGGGCGACCAGATCCTGGTGGGCACCGGGGAGGTCGTCCCGGTGGACGGGCGGCTCGTGTCCAGCGGGATCCTGGACGAGGCCGCGTTGACCGGCGAGGCCATGCCCGTCGAGCGGCCCGCCGGCGACACGGTGCGCAGCGGCGTCGTCAACGCCGGTCCGCCGATCGACCTCATGGCGACGGCGGTAGCGGCGGAGTCGACCTATGCGGGGGTGGTACGGCTCGTCGAGCAGGCGCAGGCGTCGTCAGCGCCGTTCGTCCGCGCGGCCGACCGGTTCGCGATCGTGTTCGTCCCGCTCACGCTGGTGTTGGCGGCAGCGGCCTGGGCGCTGGGCGGCGACCCCGTGCGCGCGGTCGCGGTGCTGGTGGTCGCGACGCCGTGCCCGTTGCTGCTCGCCGCGCCGATCGCCATCATGTCCGGGCTGTCC